>Ga0070741_10013950_pt1 | contig 14033 bp, 13 predicted proteins | sample Coa_R1_4_FD_66440 | JGI IMG/M metagenome (GOLD analysis project Ga0070741, IMG submission 66440) | Surface soil microbial communities from Centralia Pennsylvania, which are recovering from an underground coalmine fire - Coalmine... | ecosystem: Environmental > Terrestrial > Soil > Unclassified ... | reverse complement strand
CAAAGAGGGGATTCGCTACGCCGTTCGGGAGATGACGGAGGAAAAGGTCGTCGTGATACATCCCGCCGGAGCGCCATGATCGAGCTCGCCGAGCGGCTGCGATCGGGCGAGCGACTCGTCGGAACTGTTGTGACGATGGCCGATCCGGCCCTCGCCGAGCTGGTCGGATCGGCCATCGACTTTGCCTGGATCGATCTCGAACACAGCGCCCTGGACATCAGCGACCTGCCGGGGATCGCGATCGGCCTGCGCGCGGCTGAAGCGGGTGCACTTGTCCGCCTGCCCCGCTGGGACACAGAGCGGCTCCAGCCGGTGCTCGACGCAGGCGTGGACGGTGTCGTCGCGCCCCGGGTCGAGACGAGCGATCAGGTCGAAGAACTCGTGCGGCGCTTGCGGTACCCGCCGGAAGGGACTCGCGGCTTCGGCCCCCGCCGAGCGGGAAGCTACGGCCGCGGACGGCCGCCGCGCCCCCTATGCGTCGTTCAGGTCGAGAGCCAGAGAGCGATCGAAAGGATCGAGGAGATCGCAGCGGTCGAGAATGTCGACGCAATCGTCATCGGCACCGCAGACCTCTCGCACGACCTCGGCTGCCGCGGCGCAATCACCGACACCGTCTGCGTCGCAGTCGAGGCTGTGCGAGCAGCAGCAGAAGCGAGTGCGGTCCCGTTCGGGATCGCAGCAGGCGAACCGCAGCTGATCGCGCAGCTCGCGGGTCAAACCGGCACCATCGGTGTGCTCTCCGTCGATGTCCGCCTGTTCGCGCGTGCGATCGACGTCGCGTCCGATGAGCTTGCACGCCTGCTCGGCGCGCGGCGCGCATTGACTAGGGCCTAGAGATGACCGAACTCGCGCCCGCCCGCGAAGCGCTTCCGTCGATGCGGCTCGACGGCCAGACAGCTGTCGTCACCGGTGCGGGGAGGGGGATCGGCCGCGGCGCAGCGGTCGCGCTCGCGGCTGCCGGCGCGGACGTCGTCCTGATCAGTCGCACCAAAGACGAGCTCGAGGAGGCCGCGGCGGATATCGACCGCCTCGGCCATAGCGCCGAGGCGATTCCGTGCGATGTCACCGACCTCGCTGCGGTCGCCGCCGCGATCGGGGCAATCGACCGGCTCGACATTCTCGTCAACGCCGCAGGTACAAACATCCCCGAGCCGTTCCTGGAGGTGCCCGAGGAGCATCTCGACCGCTTGCTCGCGGTCAACGTCAAGGGCACCTTTCTCGTCGCCCAGGCGGCGGCACGACTAATGATCGACGCCACGGTCGGCGGTTCGATCATCAACGTCTCGTCACAGATGGGCCGCGTGGGGGCGCGAAACCGCTCCGTGTACTGCGCAACGAAGCACGCTGTCGAAGGGCTGACGCGCGCGCTGGCTGTCGAACTGGCGCCAAACCGGATCAGGGTCAACGCGGTCGCGCCGACGTTTGTCCGCACGTCGATGACGGAGCCGTTCTTCGCCGATCGAGCTTTCCTCGCGGATACGCTCGCGCGGATTCCGCTCGGGCGCGTAGCCGAAGTGACCGATGTCGTCGGAGCGATCGTCTTTCTCGCCTCGCCGGCGGCAGCGCTGATCACAGGTGAGAGCCTGCTCGTCGACGGCGGCTGGACGGCGCAGTGATCGCCGCTAGCCCAACAAGCTGGGGCGTTGACTATGCGGCCGCGCCGGATAATCCGCCGTGGGCAGACGTGCTCGACGGCGTCGCTGCCGCCGGTTTCCGCGCCCTTGAACTAGGTCCCGTCGGCTACCTGCCCGAGGAGCCCTCGGTCTTGCGTGCCGAGCTGCGTGGACGGAACCTCGCGGCGGCGGGCACGTTCCTGTTCGAGCCGCTGCACGAGCGGCAGCGCCTGGCGTCGATCCTGGCGCTCGCGCAGCGTGCGGCGAAGCTCGTCGCGGCTGCCGAAGGCGCCTATCTCGTCGTCATCGACCACATCTCGCCCGCGCGTGCCGCGGCCGCTGGCGACTCGCAGCGCGCGCCCCGGCTCGACCCCGACGGGTTCGAGGCACTCGTACGGGCGGTCAGAGCCGTCGCGGAGGTTGCAACGGAGCACGGGCTGCGCGCTGTCTTCCACCCGCACGTCGCGACCTACGTCGAGTTCGAAGACGAGACGGAGCGGCTCCTCGATGCCGTCCCCGGCGATTTGCTCGGCGTCTGCCTGGACACCGGTCACTCCCTCTATGCCGGAATCGAGCCGGCGGCATACCTCCGTAGCCTCGGCGATCGAGTTGAATGTCTTCACCTGAAGGACGTTGATGCGGCTGTGCGCGCCAGCGTTGTCGAGGGCGGCGTTCATTTCGACGAAGCCGTCGCCGCCGGTGTCTTCTGCCCACTCGGCCACGGTGCGCTCGACTTACACGCGCTGCACCGTGCGATTCGGGAGATCGGCTTTGACGGGTACATGACGGTTGAGCAAGACCGAGACCCGGCGGCGCAGGCGAGCGCCGTCGAGGACGCACGCGCGAGTCTCGCAGCGCTTCAGTACGCCGGAATAGCGGACGAAAGGAGCCACGCCCAATGAGCACCGCCGTCACCACCACCGTGGCCCGCGCCGGAAGCGCCCCTGCGACCATCCCGCTGACGACGTCGCAGGCCCTGGTGCGCTACCTGAAAGCGCAGCTCAGCGAACGCGACGGCGTCGTGCGGCCCATCATCGCGGGCTTCTTCGGGATCTTCGGACACGGCAACCTCTGTGGCCTCGGCGACGCGCTGGACGAGGAACGCGCGCACGTCCGGTTCTACCAGCCAAAGAACGAACAGAGCATGGTGCACGCAGCGATCGGCTACGCCAAAGCGACCGACCGGATGTCGACTTTCGCCTGTACGGCCTCGATCGGCCCGGGCTCGACGAACATGATTACTGGCGCGGCAACGGCAACGGTGAATCGCCTGCCGGTCCTGCTGCTGCCCTCCGACACGTTCGCGAACCGCCGACAGGGGCCGGTGCTGCAGCAGCTTGAGCACCCGACCGAAGCGGATGTGAGCGTCAGCGACTGCTTCCGTCCCGTAAGCCGGTTCTTCGATCGGATCACGCGGCCGGAGCAACTGTTGACGGCATTGCCAGAGGCGGTACGGGTGCTGCTCGACCCCGCCGAGACCGGGGCGGTCACGATCTCTCTGCCCCAGGATGTCCAAGGCGAGATCTACGAGTTCCCGCTCGCGTTCTTCGAGGAGCGGACGTGGACAGTGAGTCGGCGACCGCCGGCGGAGGAGGAACTCGCCGCGGCAGCCGAACTGATTGCTCGCGCTCAGCGACCGTTGATCATCGCGGGCGGAGGCGTTCGCTATTCCGGCGCCGCTGCAGAGCTTGCTTCATTCGCACGCGGCTTCCGCGTCCCTGTAGCCGAAACGTCTGCGGGCAAAGGAATCTTTCAAGACGAGGAGCTATTGCTCGGTGGGATCGGCGTCAACGGCACCAGAGCGGCAAACGCGATCGCCCACGACGCGGACGTCGTGATCTGCGTAGGCACGCGTCTGACCGACTTCACCACGGGCTCCCACTCGTTGTTCCAGAACCCGACGGTGCGTTTCGTCGGCGTCAATGTCACTTCGCGCGACGCGCAGAAGCTTGCTGCGCTTCCAGTGCTTGCCGACGCCAAGGTCGCGCTTGCCGCGTTGGAACAGCGCCTGCGTCAGCACGGCTGGATCGTCTCGGAGGGCTTCCTCCGCGAGATCGCCGCCGTTCGAGAGAGTTGGCAGCGCGCCGTCGCCGAGGATGTGAGGCCGCGCGACGGCGAGCGGATGAGCCAAGGGCAGGTCCTGCGTGTGCTGAATGAGGCGAGCCGACCGGGCGATTGGGTCGTCGCTGCTGCTGGCAGCCCGCCCGGTGACCTGCTCAAGCTGTGGGACTGCGCGAGCAGCGCGGCCGCACACCTCGAGTTCGGCTACTCGTGCATGGGCCACGAAATACCGGCCGCACTCGGGATCCGGCTGGCGAACAGGGAACGCGGCGAGGTCTACGTCGTCGTCGGCGACGGCGGCTACCTGATGAACCCGAGCGAGCTGTTGACGGCGGCGCAAGAACGACTGAAGATCACCGTCCTGCTGGTAATGAACGGAGGCTTTCAGTCGATCCACACGCTTCAGCAAGCCGCGCTCGGAACAAGCTTCGGAAACGAGTTCCGTGCTCGCGGCCAGGACGGAAGCCTCTCCGGCCAGTTTGTCAGCGTCGACTACGCCGCCAATGCGCGCAGCTTCGGCTGTAACGCGATCGAGGTCGATTCGGTCGAGGCGCTCAGCGAAGCGCTGGCGGTGGCGCGTGAAGACGACCGTCCGACCGTGATCGTGGCGAACGTCGAGCCCAAACGCGGCGTACTGAGCGGCGGCGCATTCTGGGACGTCGGTGTTCCAGAACAGAGCGAACGTGCGGTCGTTCGCGAGCATGCCTCCAATGTGATCGACCGGCGCGGCCGCGAGCAGCGCTTCTACGGATAGGCAGCGATGATCGAGTTCCTCAAGCAAGGAGCGCCTCCTGCCCAGGAGGTACGCGACGATGTCCGCCGGACGGTGTCAGAGATGTTGCTCCGGATTGAACGCGAAGGCGAGTCCGCGATCCGCGACTACTCGCGCAAGCTCGACAACTGGGATCCGCCCTCGTTCGTCGTCCAACGCGAGACGATCGCGGCCGCGGACCAGGCGCTCAGTTCAGGCCTCCGCGAGGCGATCGCGTTCGCTCAGAAGCAGGTCGAAGGGTTCGCGCGTCAGCAGCTTGCGACCCTGCACGAGCTGGAGGTGGAAACGATGCCTGGCGTCGTTCTCGGCCACCGCCACATTCCGGTCGCCGCGGTCGGATCGTACGTTCCCGGCGGCCGCTATCCGATGCTCGCCTCGGCGTTCATGACGGTTCTGGTGCCGAAGGTCGCTGGCGTCGGGCGGGTCGTCGCAGCAGCGCCACCGCGAGACGGCCGCGGCATTGACCAGGCCATGCTCCACGCCATCGCGACGTCCGGCGCCGACCAAATCGTCTGCCTCGGCGGCGTCCAAGCGCTCGCCGCACTCGCATTCGGAGTTGAAGACGTCGAGCCCGCCGACATGATCGTCGGCGCAGGCAACGCCTACGTCGCAGAAGCAAAACGCCAGCTCTTCGGCCGGGTCGGAATCGACCTGCTTGCCGGGCCGACGGAGGTGCTCGTCCTCGCCGACGCGACCGCGGATCCATCCCTCGTCGCCGCCGACCTCCTCGGCCAGGCCGAGCACGGCCCGACCTCACCTGCTGTCTGCATCACCACCTCGCGCGAACTCGGCGAGCGCCTCTTGACCGAAATCGCTCGACACCTGCAACGCTGGCCGACTGCGGAAATCGCCGGAGCAGCCTGGCGCGAACACGGGACCGTCGCAGTTGCAAGCGACCGCTCAGCGGCGGTCGCGCTCGCAAACCGTTATGCCAGCGAGCACGTCGAGATCCAAGCCGCCGACGACGATTGCGACTACTACGTCGAACACCTGACCAGCTACGGCTCGCTCTTCATCGGCGAACACGCGACCGTCGCCTACGGCGACAAAGCAATCGGGACAAACCACGTGCTCCCGACAGCGGGTGCAGCACGCTACACAGGCGGCCTTTGGGTCGGGAAATTCCTCCGCACCGTCACCCACCAGCGCGTGACAGCCGAAGGCACCCTCCAAATCGCCCCCGCTGTGGCCGCGATCTGCGAAGCAGAAGGGTTCCTCGGCCACCGAGAGACAGCGGTCATCCGCCTCTCCCGCGCCAACGGCCAGAGCACGACGTCCGCTGCCCGAAGCGGGACGATGCATCGTTGACACACCTAGGGATTCAGTGATTAGATTTCTCTTGTGGCGGACGCGATGCAGCCTGGCGTAGTCGGCTCAGGCGCCCAGTCAGCGACGCTGTTCGAGCGGGCCAACCGCGTGATCCCGGGCGGGGTGAACACGGCTCGACGCAAGATCGACCCGCCGCTCTCCATCGCGCGCGCCCAAGGGGCCTACCTCGAGGATGTCGACGGGAACGTCTACGTCGACTATCACGCCGCCTACGGAGCGATCTTCCTTGGGCACGGCTGGCCAGCGGTCACCGAGGCGGCGGCTCGTGCCGCCGAGTCAGCCGCGCTCGTCGGCGTCGGCGTGACCGAACTCGAGGTGCGCCTGGCCGAGAAGATCACCGAACACGTCCCGTCCGCCGAGCAGGTCGTCTTCTGCGGCAGCGGCTCGGAGGCGACCTACCACGCGCTCCGTCTTGCGCGCGCGATGACCGGGCGGCGATACATCCTCAAGTTCCAGGGGCTCTATCACGGCTTCCACGATTACGTGCTCCGCAACGTGATCAGCGAGCCCCCTCGGATCGGCGGCCGGGACCCGCACTCAGCCGGAATGCTGCCCGAGGCGATCGACGCCACCCTCGTCTGCCGCTTCAACGACCTTGACGACGTGCGCGCCGCGTTCGCCGCGCACGAAGGCGAGATCGCGGCTGTGATCGTCGAGCCGATCGCGCACAACTCGCCAAGCATCCTCCCAACAGACGGCTTTCTCGAAGGCCTTCGCAGCCTCTGCGACCAGCATGGATCGCTCCTCGTCTTCGACGAGGTCATCACTGGCGTCCGCCACCACCTTGGCGGCTATCAAGCAATCGCCGGCGTGCGCCCGGACCTCACGTGCCTCGCCAAGGCGCTCGGCAATGGGTTCCCGATCGCCGCCGTTGCCGGCCCAGCGCACCTACTCGAGCGGTTCAACACCACCGCGACCGGCGATGTCACCTTCGCCGGCACCTACAACGGTGGCAGTGTTCCCGTCGCCGCCGCGCTCGCGACGCTGGAAACAATCGAGCAGGAGCCTGTTCACGAGCACGTCTTCGCCCTCGGTGAACGGATGCGCGCGGGCCTTCGCGAGATCGCAGCCGAACAAGGGATCGCCGCGCTCGTCTCCGGCTACGGATCGCTGTACGTGATGTTGTTCATGGACGGTGAGCTCCGGAGCTATGACGACGTCCAGCGCAACGACCGCGAGCTGTTCGTCCGCTACCGAAAAGAGCTTGTCCGCCGCGGCGTCTTCGAGATGCCCGAGAACATCGGCCGCAACCACATCTCCTACAGCCACACCGAGGCAGACATCGACTTCAGCCTTGACGTCGCCCGAGAAGCTCTCGCCGCCGCCCTCGCCCGTCGACCAACCACCGCCGCGGCCTAAGCGAGATGAGTTCTTCTGTGCGCGAGCGGCTCTTTCCGATGCGTGATCCAGTCACTGAATCCTCCGCTGCAGGTCATCTCGAGCCGGCGTACGACGAATCCGCCGTTCGGGCAGCCTGGTTGCTTCGGCCGGCACTCTTTCTGCTCAGGCTCGGTCCACTTCTTGTCCTGCTTGCGCTTTGCGTTGCCCTCAGCTTCGCCTCCCCGTACTTCCTGACTGAGCGGAACGTCACCAACCTCGGTTTCCAGACCTCGATCGTCGCAGTGCTCGCCCTCGGGCAGCTGCTCGTCATCCTCACGCGCGGAATTGACTTGTCCGTCGGCTCGGTTGTCGCCCTCGCAGGCGTCACCGGTGCGATGCTCGCCGGCTCGGATTGGTACGGAAGCGGCGGCGCCGTGCTCGCGATCATGATCCTGATCGGCGGCGGAGTCGGTCTCTGCAACGGGCTGGTGATCGTCAAGGGCCGCGTGCTGAACCCGTTCATCGTCACGCTGGGTGCTCTGAGCATCGTCCGCGGCGTCGCCCTGCTGATCTCGGACGCGCAAACGCTGACCAGCATCCCCAACCTGATCCTCAACGCCGGAACGAGCAAGGTCGGCCCGCTTCCGGTGCCGACGGTTCTCGTTCTCTCCCTCGCGGTGCTCACGTGGCTTCTGACGGCGCGGACGCAGTGGGGCAGGTGGATCTACGCGATCGGGGGAAACCCGGAAGCCGCCCGCAGAGTCGGCATTCCGGTCGACCGCGTGCTGATCTCGGTCTATGTGCTCTCCGGTCTCTCCGCTGGAATCGCCGGAATGCTCGTCGCCGGCCGCACTGGCGCGGGGTCACCGATCGAGGGCGCCGGCCTTGAGCTGGACGCGATCACCGCGGTCGTCATCGGCGGGGTCAGCTTCTTCGGCGGCCGCGGAAACGTTTGGAACGTGCTCGTCGGCGCGCTGATCATCGGCGTGATCGGCAACGGCCTCAACCTGCTCGACGTCACGCCGTTCTGGCGTCAGGTCGCGATCGGCGCCCTCGTCGTCATCTCGATCGAGCTCGACCTCGTACGTGGGATGATCGAGAACCGGCTCCGTTCGATCCAGGCGCTGCAAAGGGCATGACGGCAGCGGCCGCCCCAAGCGCAGGCCACACCCGGCCGATCCTCGAGGTCCGCGGAGCGACAAAGAGCTTCGGCCCGGTCATGGCGCTTCGCAGCGTCGACCTCGAGCTCGGCGAAAGAGAGATCGTCGCTGTCCTCGGAGACAACGGCGCGGGCAAGTCGACGCTGATCAAGGCGCTGAGCGGCGTCCACCGCCTCGATGCCGGCGAGATCTACCTTGACGGTGAGCAGGTCACGCTCCGCTCACCAAAAGACGCACGCGCGCTCGGGATCGAGACGCTCTACCAGGACCTCGCCGTCTTCGACAACCTCAGCGCAGTCGCTAACTTCTTCATCGGGCAGGAACTCACGCGGCCACCGCAACTGCGTCGGCTCGGCTTCCTTCGCGAGCGGGCGATGGCGCGCGAGTGGCAGCACCACCGCGAGCGACTGAAAGTCGGAATCATCGACTCCAACGCCGCGATCGGCCTGATGTCGGGAGGCCAGCGCCAGGCGGTGGCCGTCATGCGCACGGTCGCGTTCGCCTCCCGCGTCGTCATCCTTGACGAGCCGACCGCCGCGCTCGGCCTGCGCGAGTCCCGGCAGGTCATCGACCTCGTCCGCCGCCTCCCGGATGCCGGCGTCTCCGTGATCGTCGTCTCGCACAACCTCGAGCACGTGATGGAGATCGCCGACCGCGCGATCGTTCTTCGCCAGGGGCGCGTCGTCGGCGAAGCCGCGCCAACCCCAGAAAACCACGAACGCCTCGTCGCGCTGATCGTCGGCGCCGCCCACACCCAGGCCATGGCCACCTCAACCGGAAGGGAGGAACCACGCACACGAGAGGTCCAACCGCCGCAGCCGTCCAATCCGAAGGGAGAAGAAGACTGATGAGTAGGAAGAAGCTCGCAGCGGTCGTGGCGCTCGTCGCTGTGGCCGTGTCCGGTCTTGCCGCCACCTCACTCGCCCAGACCGGAAGCACGCACCCGGCAGCAACCGCACACAAGGCGGCGGTCAAGAAGCTACGGATCGCTGTCATCCTCGCCGCGCTCGACAACGACTTCTACGTTGCGCAACGGGCGGGAGTACTCGCCGCTGCCAAGCGGTTTCCGAACGTCCGGGTGACCGTGCAGGCCGGCCGCCAGCGAACCGCCTTCACCGAGGTTGTCTCGCTGATCGAAGACGCGATCACCAAGCGCGTCGACGCAATCGCCGTCAACGGTTCAGATACCAAGCCGCTTATGCCCGTGCTCCGGCGCGTGATCAGGGCGAAGATCCCGCTCGTCCTCTTCGACGCACCCGCTCCCGGACTCAAAGGCGTCGCCACGTACGTAGGCACAGACAACTTCGCCGGCGGCCTCGCCGACGGAAGATGGGTGAAGAAGACTGTCCCGGGCGGAGGCGACGTGGGCGTCCTCCTCTGTGTCCCTGGTCATCCGGTCACACAGGCGCGGCTGAATGGGTTCAAGCAGGGAGCCGGGCCCGGGTTCAACATCGTCGCGCAGCTCGATGCGCTATGCACGCGCGAGGGTGGCCGCAAGGCGATGGAGGACATGATCACCGCGCATCCCAACGTGAAGGTCGTCTTCTCGACGAGTGATGGCCAGTCGTTCGGCGCGGTCGAAGCGCTCGTCGCCGCAAAGCTCGATCCGGTCTTCGTCTCCTTCGATGCGCAGCCCGAAGCGGTCAAGGACATCCTTGAAGGCAAGGTGCTCGATGCCTCCGCCGGCTGGTCGGCGAAGACACTCGGCTCGATGGCGCTCACTCGGGCGGTCATTGCAGCCCGGCACGGGAAGCTCGCGAGGCAGACGATCGTCCCTGTCACCGTCGTCGACAAGACAAACGCCGCCAGCTGGAAAGGCTAAAACCGCGCCAACCTGCGCCCGCCTGCCGAGCTTCCCTCCTCCGCTCAGGCAGGCGGGCGTAGGCTTTATCCGGAGCAACTAGTGTCGCTCCAAAGACATCTCTCAGAAGAGCCCTCGCCGGCCGATCGGGGCCGAGCATTCGGCACCGCCCACCGACAAGCCGTCGAAAACACCGTCGCGGTCTACCGGCGCCTGTTCGCGGAGTCATGCGAACTGGGCCCCTCCGACGTGCAGCAGTTCGGCGAGGACGTCGAAGCGACGCTCGCCTCTCGCCTACCGGGTGTGCTCGAAGAGATCGCGGGCATCGCGTCCGGAGCAAATGTCTCTACCGCCGAGCTTGTCGCGATCAACGCCCGCACAGAACTCCTCGCCGGGCAGACAGAACCCGAGTGCACCGTCGTCGCTTGCCAGCCGCACTCGGCTTCCGCGCCGTGCCTCTTCGCCCAGACCTGGGACTGGCACCCGGCACTCGAGGCATCCCGGGTGGTGTGGACCGTGCACGCCGAAGGCCGCTGGTTTGTCACCCTGACCGAGGCAGGGATCCTTGCGAAGCTCGGCCTGAACAGCGCCGGCCTCGCATGCGGCCTCAACTTCCTTACCTCGTCGGTTGACGGAGGCGCATCGGGCATCCCCATCCACATCCTTCTTCGCCTCCTTCTCGGAGAATGCTCGACCCCGGGAGATGCATTGCGGCTGCTGCTCAACACGAAGACAAGTGCCTCCTCCTGCATCACGATCTCTTTCGCAGACTCGGAAGCGGCCGTCATCTTCGGCGTTGAGCTGTCGCCTGCCGGCGCTCGCGTCGTACCAACGTGCGATCGGGGCACGTTCGTGCACACGAATCATTTCTTGGCCAAGCCTCATGACCTGACGGATGTTGGCCTGGTCGAGTGGCCCGGCACGCTCGTGCGGTTTCAGCACGTCAAGCGAAAGCTCGCCGAGCTTGACGCCGCGCCGAACGAGCAGGCGCTGACCGCCATCCTCAAGAGCCACTTCGCCGCGCCTGACAGCGTGTGCAAGCACGAAATCGATGCGGAGCCGTGGCCGGAGCGACGCCGGACGCTGGTTGCTGTGCTTCTCAACCTGACCGACCGCACCTTCAACATCTCAGACGGGCCTCCGTGCGAAGCTGCCTGGCAAAGGGTGCCGCTTCCCGCTGATCGGGCTGAGCTACACGCGCCAATTGTCGCTGGCGATCCGGCGTGACAGAGTCGCCGATCACGTTGCCTCCTTGGCCCGGCGGCGCGACGATCGCCATCTCGCTGACATTCGACGTCGATGCGGAGTCGTCGCTCCTCGGCCGCTCGTCCAGTTACGAGTCTCGCCTTACTTCTCTGTCGGAAGCTCGCTATGCCGTCGTTCGCGGCCTTCCGCGCATCCTGGAGATCCTCGCTTCCTACGAAGCACTGGCCACCTTCTACGTGCCCGGGCTGACCGCCGAGCGCCACCCGGACGCAGTCGAAGCCGTAGTCGCGGCGGGGCATGAGATCGCACACCACGGGCACATGCACTTACGCAGCCACGAAGTGGACGCCGATACGCAGCGCCGCGAAATCGAGGATGGAATCGAGGCAATCACGCGAGTGCTCGGTGAGGCCCCAACGGGCTACCGCTCGCCGGGCTGGGAACTCACACCGCACACGGTCGCGCTCCTCGACGAATACAACTTCAGGTACGACAGCAGTGCGATGGGCGACGACCGTCCGTACTTTCTCGATTACGAGAATGTGCGGTTACTGGAATTGCCGGTGCACTGGAGCCTCGACGACGTTCCCTTCTTCGGCTTCTCGGGTGACCTTCCCGCTCGCCTGGGCGATCCGGGCGCTATGTGGGCGGCATGGGCTGCCGAGTTTGAGTCGGCGCGGAGAGACTCGCGATACATCACATTCACGATGCACCCGGAGATCATCGGCCGCGGCTATCGGGCCGAAGGGCTACGCACGTTTCTCGACGACATCACCAGAAACGGAGACACCTGGATCGGTCGTCACGCTGATGTTGCTGAGCTCATTCTGCGACGTGCTTCGCTCGTAGATGCGACGTGACGACGCGAGTGAGTCAAGACGGCACTGAAGGCCGGGCTTTGCGCCCCGTCGACCTAAGGTCGAGATTGCAGTTTCTCCATCCCGAACGGCTCCTTGAGCTGTGGGATCTGCCGCAGCAACCTCAGTCCGACGTCTCTCTGCTGTCGGCGATCTTCGGGACGAATGCGCAGGCATACGAAGCCATGCGGGCGGAATTCCGCGGCGCAGTACACCAGGCTGCGAACGAAGTACTGGAAACACCGGCCGTTCGGGAAGCCGTCGAGCGTCTACCGATCGGCGAAGGAGAAACAGTCGTTGCTGTAGGAGATTCGATTACCGACGACTACCAGTCGTGGGCAGAGATCCTCCGCGCGGTACTGAGCATCAAGCGTCCCAACAACACGGTCAGCGTCGTAAATGCCGGAATCTCGGGCGACACCACATTCGACGTCCTGCGCCGCTCCTGGAAGATCAGTGCCAGTCGCCCTGACTGGGTGATCGCGCTTATCGGCACGAATGACGCGCGGCGGGACCGCGCAACAGGCGAGATGCTCGTCTCCCACGCTGAGACCGAGCGCAACCTTCGTCTGATCCGGTGTGCTTCCCTCGCAGCCGGCTCAAGAAGGGTGGTGTGGATCACGCCTCCGCCAGTGCTTGAGGACCGGATTGAACGCGACGAACGTGCTTCCGCGCGAGGCGTGTTCTGGCTCAACAAAGACATCGAACAAAAGGCGTTGCTCGTACGCCGTCAACCAGACATCGTGGCAGACGTTGCGGCAGCCTTCCTGTCTTCCCCCATCCGCGATTTGCTCCTTCCAGATGGCTTGCACCCGAGTTTGAACGGGCAGAAGTGCATTTTTTCGGCGCTGGTTCGGACGTTGGCATCATGCGGCTGATCGTCTGCTGCCGCCAACCGGGTCGCGGTCAACGCGGGAGATCGTCCGACGTCTCGCGGCTAGCGGACCGTGGGAGGTACCTCGCACTCGGCACGTCGTCCGATTTCGGAGCCGTCGCATCCTCCGATCGACGTGTGGACAACGCGGCCGAAACGGCGCCGAAGTCGGCGATCCGGCAGTTCCAGAGCGGCCGCAGAACGGGCGGTTATTGCCGTGGTGAGTTCGTGGTGAGTAGGGCTGAGGAAGGGAGAGGAACACGTACACCTTCATCAGCCGAAAAATCGCTCAACCATCCCATTACCTCCCTGTCAGTGCGCTCTGCGCGTCGATCGCACCCAGGAGGTCGCCGGTTCGAGTCCGGCTAGCTCCACTCTCCATTGCCGAGAAGACAACGGCTCGTCACCGCGAGCCGCTCGGCGGCGGCACAGCCAGCTGGCGACAGATCGCTCTCGCGGTGCCGATCGGAATCTCGCGATGCCGTGGCAGCGGCGTGCGGAGTTCGCGGGACGGGTTCTGCCAGATCGCGTGGCGTGCGCCTTCGCGCAACACCTCGCAGCCATGCTTTCTGAGATGACGCTCGAGTTCTGCGCGTCTCAAGCCGCCGCGAGGTCGATCGTGACCTGCTCGGCGTGCCCGCCGCCGATAGGCGGCTCACGACCCTCGTCGCGGTAGGAGGCGATCATCTCGTGAGCGGCGTCCAGGAGCAGCTCTCGCGCCTCATCGACCGTGCGTCCGCAAGTGACCACCGCAGGCCACTCGGCAAGCTGCGCCATTGTCCACCCGTTCTCGTCCGGTGTGAAGACCGCCGTCAGCGTGACGGGCTCGCTCATGTTCTGAGTATGCACTCTGCAGTCAAGTCCGAGAACGCTGGCGCTGATTCCGCATCATGGCTGGTCCTTGGCCCTCCGCGTTTGCGGATGTACCGTCTCGCCGCGCGCGAGCATCTCCACGAACTCCGCAATCTTCCGAGCGCGAGTCTCGGGCCGCTTCACCGCCTCGATGCGATGCAGAATCGCGTAGCGATTCTGGCTGGTGA
>Ga0070741_10013949_pt1 | contig 14033 bp, 13 predicted proteins | sample Coa_R1_4_FD_66440 | JGI IMG/M metagenome (GOLD analysis project Ga0070741, IMG submission 66440) | Surface soil microbial communities from Centralia Pennsylvania, which are recovering from an underground coalmine fire - Coalmine... | ecosystem: Environmental > Terrestrial > Soil > Unclassified ... | reverse complement strand
GTGGTTGCCGAAAGCGGTGTTCCCTACCGAGCCGTCACGTGTTCTTCCATCACGCCAGTACAAGAGTGTGACGACATCGAGGACGACGCTGAGGAGTTTCATCGTCTTATGGCGGTGCAACGTGAAGCCTTAGAGTTGGACTTGGATGATGTTGCGCTCATGACTGGTTTATCGGTGCGCACGCTTGCTCGTGCCGAGGACGACCGCGCGTATCACCCGCAGGCGGCGACGCGACAGCGGTTGTCGTGGTTCTATGGCGATGCCGCGTGGTTGCCACAGGGCTATCACGTCATCGACCCAGACCACGACGAAGCAGAACGTCACGCCGCAGCGGTGGAGAAAGCGGCAGGATTCTTGGCACGGTGTCTGCGGGCGCCGTATCGTCGACGAGCCACCGGCGCCACCACAGCGCTGACGTGGCTTATTCTCGGAGGGCGGATCGGGCCGTTCCTCCTCTTGTCCTCGTTGTTGCCGCCACGTCGTTCACAGTCGCAGCCCGAGGAACCACCTCTTTCGTCTGAAGAAGAGCGAGAGTTGGGGTTTCCGGAACGCGAGCATGGCGAGGTCGTGCAGCATGAGGGCAGTGCGGTGCAGCAGTTTGTTCGTGTGGCCTCGGCGTATGCCAATGCCCTCGTCGCTGGTCAGCGCACGGTTCACCCGTTGTTACGTCAGGCCAGCGATGTGCTCGGCGCGGTGACTGATGCGGATCTTGCGTACGTGCTCGGCTTGACGCGGAGCGAGATTCGGCGCGAGTTGCAGCGGCACCAGCACCATGACTGGGCAACAAGCCGACCGAAAGTGGCGGGTGGGCTCTGGCAGGTCTTAGAAGTCGCAGAAGTGGCTCCTGAATGGGAAGCGACTGCCACTTCATCTGTCGCAGTGTCCGTCTCTGAGGAAGGTCTTGAGCCGACGCGGTTGGACGATGCGGTGGCGTGGGTCTTGGCGCACGAAGACGAGGTCGCGGCGTTGCTGGACGTGTCATTGCCGGAGGTTGCCGCGCGGATTGAGCGGCGTCTCCATGAAACCAAAGAGGAGATTCTGCTTAGCCTGCGTGCTGCGGCCAAATGGGCGGCGACATTACCCGGTGATTCCGCGCAGTTGTTTGCCGAGCGTGTGCGTCGAGTGTGTGGTGGCGGGACCGATGGGACACGCGAGGTCCGTGGTCTTGGGCTCGATCCTGAGACGCTCGCGACGGTGGTCGACCTGCCAGGCATCTTGCAGGAGGCCATTGCCGCACGGACCCGCGAGCAAGCGCTATGGGACAGCGTGAGCGACTGGATTACCCACCCGTTGCGTGGGCCAGAACCGAGTCAGATGACGCCCGCCCATCACTTGGCGCAGGCGTTGCTCTCGCTCTTGCCTGACCCGCCGATTGCTGCACGTGTCTGTTTGCCACTGGCACAGGCACAGGCGGTGATCACTGCCCTGGGCACGCAGTATCTCCCGGATCTAGCAACCGATCCTGAACGTGGCCGACGCTTTGTATTGGGTGCGTTACGCGATTGGTTGACGAAACATCCGGGAATGCTGTTGCCCTTGCGCGCGCTTGCACGCCAGCGCAGTCACATGCTGATCGCTGGCACGGCGGCTGCTAAAGCTGGCCGTGGTGAAGCATCGACGGCTGGCAAAATGGCCCGCGCGCTCTTGCTCTCTGTGTCCCGACCGCTGACCACGCCAGGTCTCGACCTCTCCACGTGTGAGGTACAGACCCGGCTGCAGTTCGGGCTGCCGTACTTCTTCCCGATGAAGATGGCGACAGCCGACCGTTTCGCAGAGGCGAAGCGGCTCGTTCTCAACGCATGGCATCACTGCCATGCGCACTAGTGGTTCAGGCGGCGCGGTACCCAGCGGCTCCCCGCCCGCCACATCATCTCTTTTGGTCCCTACCCTTGGTGTCGACACCTGCACGCCAGCACGAAGGAGCAGACGTTCTCGACACAGGCACACAGAGGTGCACATGCCGGTCGCTGTCTATACCGCCCACCGTGCGTGGTATCGGGGACGTGATGTCCTGGATTTGACACGCCTCACGGTGCGCAGCCGCCCCTTTCTCTCCAGTAGCGTCACTGCATGTGTCTCTCCTCGTGGCTCCGTGCACCAGGCGCAGGAACAGTACCTGGCGTGCTTACGCGCGAGTTACCGTACACACCGATTGCTGTGGCAGACCGTCCTGACACGTGCTCGTGTGGTCATCGTCTGCTCCTGTCCGCCGGGCGTCCGCACATGTCGGCGCTACGTGTTAGCCGAGGTCTTGGGCAAGCTTGGTGCGTCTCTTGGCGGGGAACTGCGAGACGCGCTGCCGCCACTGCCGGTCACACGAGTCCCTCGCGGCTCGTCGTAACATGTTGGTATTCGTGCATTCCATCTGGTCCTGTCAGGACACCTATCCCCAGTAGGAAATAGTCACAGCGAGTTCCTCTCTTTCGTACTGTGTACTCCAGGAGGAGCGTATGTCCAATGCTGCGTGGTCGCCCAATGCCGATCAACAACGCGCCATTGAGACTCTCAATGGTTTCTGCGTGGTGCTCGCGGGTCCTGGCACCGGAAAAACCGAAACGCTGGCGGCGAAAACCGCCACAATTTTGCAGCAGGGCGGGATGCCGTTGGCAGTGACGTACACCCGTGCGGCAGCACAAGAGCTGATCCAGCGGCTTGGCCAGCTCCAGGAGCGGGTGACCGCCTGCACGTGTCACAGTCTGGCCTTCAAACTCTTCCGGCGCTTGGCGTCTACCGTAAGCGGGACAGTCCCGCGCCTCCTGGATACACGCCGCCATGAGCGTGAAGCCATTCTGCGTGCGGTGCGCCGTCAGTGTCAACGTGGACCGCTGTCATCAGTCTTCGCATCGTTGTCCTTAGCAGAACTCGGGGAACGCGTGAGTCTAGCGAAGGCACGTGGACCTGGTACCGAGGAGGAACATGTACTGGTTGCGCTCTACGAAGCAGCCAAAGGCCGTGAGCGGATCGACTTTCAGGACCTGCTGCTCCAGACGACACAACTGCTCACCGATTATCCGGTGTGGCGCGTGCAGTATCAACGGCTCTACTCGCATGTGTTGATCGACGAAGCGCAAGATCTCGATCCCTTGCAAGCACGGTTTCTCTCGCTTTTTGTCGATCAGGCGTTGACCGTCTTCCTCGATCCCGATCAAGCCATCTATGCGTATGCTGGGGCGGAGCCGTACACCACGCTGGATCTCTTGGGAACACCGACACTGCGGACGACGATTGCATTGCGCCCTAGCTATCGGAGCCGGGCTCCGATTATTGCCAGCGCGTTACGGCTGATTGCCCATAATTCCAACGGCCAGCATGTACGCACCCTCACGCCCATGCGTCCTGGTCGACTCCGACCGCGGTGGTATCGCGTGGCAAGTCCTGCGGTGGAGGCCCGTCTCACCGCCGAGACGATTGCCCTGCTGCTCCAGCGCGGGACCGTGCCTGCCGACATGCTCTGTCTGTTCCGTGCCAATGCGTATCGCACGATGTTAGAGATCGAATTGATACGCCATCAGATTCCGTTTCGACTGTTGCAAGGCTCGCGGGAACAACAGCCGACGTATTTAGAGTATAGTATGTTGCCGTTGACTGCACTGCTGCTGCAACTCGCCGAGGTCCACGCACCCTGGATCGACGAAGCCGCGTTGCGCATCTACGTTGGCTCCGAGGTGGCGCATCGCTTGGCCCAACGGCCAGCCGGGCGGTGTCTGACGGAAGCGGCCGACTCGCTTGGCGAAAAAGTGCAACGCGGTGTGGCTACCTATTTGCAAGATTACGGTGAACTCCACTCCCTGGCGCGTCACTGTGCTCCAGGGGTCCTGGCTGATGTCATCTCTCGTTTCTTGACGACGCGGACACGCACACCGAGTGACAACCCCGCTGACCTCGCCAGTGCGGTCAACGGGTGCGCGTTGTTTCCGTCCCTGGCAGCCTTTGCCGATCACATCACGACCTTGGAGCGGTTTCGCACACTCGCTCCACATCTGCGTGTCCCACTGGCCACGATCCACAAAGCCAAAGGTCGCCAGAGTCGCATGGTGTTCGTCGTGGGGGCTGCCGAAGGCGTCTTGCCACCCACCCGCCCTGGCACAGATATCGAGGAGGAACGGCGTATCTGTTTTGTCGGGATCACGCGGGCCAAAGATCTGTTGGTCCTCAGTGCCCCGAAGCAGATTGCTGGTATGGTCACTCCGGCGTCTCGGTTCATTGCCGAGAGTCAGTGCCAACGCCTCTTCTTTCCCACCCCACGCCGATTGGCCGCCCTCATTGATCTCCTGTGACCGACACTGACGCACGCGTGGTGCCGTTAGCTTAGACATGCATTTCGCAAATGGCACCGTTTTCGCCAACGTATCTCGTGTACTACCAGCCTATGCGAGTGCGTGTGGCAGTGCGACCTCAGCCCCGGAAACCGTATCTGCCGCCAAGGTGGAGTCATAGCCACAGGGCTTGCAGGAAACAGGTCACATGGAGGAGATGATGAACACGATCGCCAGTACCAAGAACAGCGAGGAGATGGGTGCGTCTCTCGTACACAAAGATGGTGATGTGACTCGCGCAGCACGGACGGTCGATAGCGCTTTGGCCTCGCTGGTCGCTGAGCGCACACCGCGTCGATGGCTCGCCGACTTGGTCTTGCCTGAGGCGGTGCGCCGCAGTTGTCAGGAGTTCCTCGACGATCATCAGCACGCGCACGCGTTGCAGACGGCAGGCTTGATCCCCCGTAACCGGATTCTTCTTGATGGGCCACCAGGCAATGGCAAGACGTCACTGGCGGAAGCCCTTGCCACGGCTCTCGATCTTCCCTTCTACGTTGTACGCTACGATCGTCTCATCGGCGGCAATTTGCACGAGACGCTGACGACGCTGGGACAGCTCTTTGACCAGGTCCAGCAGCAACCCTGCATCGTGTTCTTCGATGAGTTCGATACCATCGGCAAAGAACGTGGTGATGCGAGCGATACGACGGATGTGAAACGCGCCGTGGGCATGCTGTTGATTCACATCGAATTGACGCCACCACCGACGATCGTGATTGCCGCGACCAATCACCAAGAACTGTTAGATCACGCCGCGTGGCGACGGTTCCATCTACGTGTGCACTTACCACGTCCGACCTTGCCCCAAGTTGTGCAGTGGTTTACGCGGCTCCGCGAGCAACTCCCCTTCCCGCTCGAACTCGTGCAGGAACTCAGTGACCGTATGGTGGAAGTGAGTTTTGCGGAGCTGGAGGACTTCAGTACCGATCTGCGTCGTCGCGCAGTCATTGAAGGTTCGACCGCAGACCTCGGCCGTCTCGTCAAAGCTCGTCTCTCACTCTGGTCGCGACGCCTCATACCTGCCGGACATCACTAATGGTCATACTTCTCTTCGTGCTACCGTATCTTCGCACCAGCAGCCCTCGTCCCTGTACAGAGACAGGCCAGCCGTCCGCTGACGAAGCGCTGCTGGCCTGTACCCATGGGCCCTACCAAGGCCTCGACAGGCGGAGAGGGTAGTCTGCACTGCCTTCTCCGTCAAGTCGCGTGAGTGTTTCTCTTCCCCTCATCGCCAGTGTTGTGTGCGGTGGTGTTTCCACATGCCCGCGGTGCCGAGCCACGCCGTTGGGAAGACGTCGTGCTCGGCGTTGGAGGAAATATGCAACGACTCAGCTTTCCAGAAGCACGCACTGCCCTCATTGCCACAGGCTTCCGCTATCTGGGTACGGCCTGCATCGCAGACTGCGATACGAGCTATTGGGCACATCCGACGACCCTCATGCTCGCCGCGATTCACGGCTGGGATGACGACTACACCCCGCGTCACATGGTGTCCACGTATGACACGCTGCTCCGAGTCGCCATGCGGATTCTTAGCGAACGTCAGCACTTCCTGCCGGACGCCATGTTGGAACACCGCGCGCAGACGCATTTAGCGACGCTTGGCTTTGCGCCACCGTCATTCTCAGGAAGCAGGTGACGAATGACCTGGAGGTGGAGCACACGAAAGCGCGCTCCACAGAAGCCCTCGCTCGTCGCACTTTCGTGGAGCGTGCCATGCGTCGCGTCCGCGTTGGGATTCAGAGCGGTGCTCCCTGTCTCTTCACACGTCCTCGGTATCTCTCTTCATCAGTAGGGCTTGGCCTCTGGACCGTACCGTCTACAGAAAGGAGTCGTTATATGCTCCCAGCCTCATCCCCGCAGCTTGTCGAGGTGCGCCTCGACGGGTTGCAGCTTTCGCCGACCAACCCCCGCAAACAGTTCGATGCCACGCGGCAGGCAGAACTCACTGCCAGTATTCAAGCCCAAGGGGTTCTTGTGCCGTTGTTGTGTCGGCCGTTGTCCTCACAGCGATTGGAAGTCGTCGCGGGCGCGCGGCGCTATCTAGCAGCCAAGGCGGCTGGTCTCATCACGGTGCCCGCTATTCTCCGCCCCCTAACGGATACCGAAGCGCTGGAGGTGCAGATCATCGAAAACTTGCAGCGCGAGGATGTCCATCCGCTCGACGAAGCCGAGGCGTATCACACCTTACGCACGACCGCGGGCTATGATCTAGCTACGCTGGCCACGAAGGTCGGGAAGTCGCGCCGCGCGGTCGTCCAGCGTCTGCAGCTCACGACGTTGACCGCAGACGTGCGCGCGGCCTTTCGCGATGACTGCATCAGCACCCGCCATGCGTTCCTCATGGCCCGCTTACCAGTCGATGATCAGCCGAGTGCGTTGCAGGCATGTTACCGCCGTCGCTGGGGTCTCGACGGCGAGACCGAACAGGTGATCAGCGCAGCCGAACTCGCAGAATGGATCGAACAGAACCTCCATCTCGATCTGCGCCGGGCGCCATTTAGTACCACTGATGCCGCCTTGCTGCCACATGCAGGTCCCTGCACGACGTGTCCCAAGCGTACAGGCTACGTCCCTGATCTGTTTCCCGACATCGCCAAGCACGACACGTGTACGGATCGTGCCTGTTTTGCGCACAAGCTGGATGTCTATTTGACCCAGCAGCGACTGGCCTTCACCATCGACGGGAGAGCGCCCCTCGAGTTGGCGACCACCTATGGGTCCGCGCCCACGCCCGAAGCAGGCGGCCCGCTGCCCTACTCCCGCTGGGAGGAAGTCGAGCCGGGAACCTGTGCCCATACGACGCAGGGACTGATCGTCTCGGGCAATCGTGTCGGCACAGCGATCACCGTCTGTGCGGCGCCTGAGTGTCCAACGCATGGGAGAATGCACGTCGACAACACCGCTACCGATCGCACTGCACGTCGGGAACAGCACCGTGTCCAACGCATGGAACTGGCCGTGCGCGAAGCGATTGCCGCAGAGATGCTGTCTCGCGTGGTCGCCCCATTGCCTCGTCCGGTGGCCAACCACATCGCCATCGTGGCATTCGAGCGGCTCTGGTTAGAACACCAGAAGGCGATGCTGGCACGCTATCCGTGGGGGAAAACCACGCAGCGCAATCTGACCAGCGTCGTGGCGAGTCAGGTTCCAGGCTTCTCTGACACCGAAGTGGCCCAGTTCATGATCACCATGCTCTTGATTGGCGAACTACGACTCACGGATATCGGGAGCACGAAGAAGACCCTGCTCGATGAGATCGCGGCGCTCTACGAGGTTGATGTGAGCGCCATCAGGAAGCAGGTGACGAGCACCATGGAAGCGAAACACACCAAACGGGCATCCGCGCAGCAATCGCGATCCTCACGGCGGACGCAGGCTACTGCACCGACGTCGTGAAGTTCCTTCATCACATGTTGTGCTGGCCACTGCACACAGCAACCATAACAGTCATCTCACGGAGGTGCTATGAAGAACGGTCGATCTCTCGTTGATCTCGCTCACGAACTCGAACGGCAAGCCACCGTCAAACGGGATTTTCTTATCTCAACCGCGACCACGGAGTGCGTGCCACCCGCAGCGGACCACCCTGGCGCATTTCGCTTGCGCTTCCTGGTCGGCACGGATGAACGCTGTCCGGTCATTCAGGACCTCTGCCATGAGCAACTCGGCGCTCACCTTGCCATTCCCAAACCCTACTATGATCGCATGTGTACGCAGCTTCCCATGCTGTTAGCGCAGAATATCAACGCCTGGTTTCGCCACCAGCCACAGCGGCGCTTACTGCGGACCTTAGACAATGGTGCGCGCGCGTTCCTGAGCGATCGCTATCGGCCGCTCGACCATCACGATCTCGCCGAGGCGGTGTTGCCGGTGCTAGCCGAGACGCCAGGCGTGGAAATCATCTCCTGTGAAGTCACGGAACGTCGCTTGTATCTCAAAGCGGTAAATCATCGCGTCGAAGGCGAAGTCGCATTGGGTGATGTTGTGCAAGCCGGGGTGGCGATTGCCAACTCTGAAGTTGGCGATGGCGCCTTGCGCATTGAGCCCCTTGTGTATCGCCTCGTGTGTCGCAACGGCATGATCGCCGCCGATCATACCATGCGCCGCATGCATACGGGCAGTCGGCTCGGTGGCAATGGCGAGGTCCACTGGGAAGTACTGCGCGACGAGACCAAGGCGCAGAGCGAGCGGGCGTTATGGATGCAAGTCCAAGATCTCGTGCGTGCAGCGCTGACACAGGCGTTGTTCCAGCAGATGCTCACCACACTACAAGAGACTACCCAGCAACCGATCACGGGCGATCCGACCGCTGCAGTCGAGGTGACCGCTGAGAAGTTTCGTCTGACCGAGACCGAACGAAAGAGCGTGCTCCAGCACCTCACGACTGGCGGTGCGCTGACACGATGGGGATTGGTCAATGCCCTCACGCGGACAGCGGAGGATGTCGAGAGCTACGATCGCGCCACGGAACTGGAACGCTACGGTGGCCAGGTCATTGAACTGCCACGCCGCGACTGGGAACGGATCGCCCACGCGGCATAGCTCCCTCTGAATAGCCTTGCCACGCACGGAGGTACGCATGCGACAGATGAAAGCCGAGACGCTGTGGAAGAAAGCCAAACAGTGGTGTGCCGCCCATCACGTTGCCTACACCTACGCAGGTGCACAAGGGATGGCGCCATTTTGAGGGTACTACGCGGGATACTGGTTCAGTGTCCTCAAGATCAAAACCTCCCACGTGCCGACCATGGATCTCAATCGTCAGGGTGAGTGGCTGATTTTCTATTGACAGAGTGTACGTGCTTCGTCTTTGCGCACGCATCCGTCGCTCTCACTGGATCAGGAGGACGTGTATGGACACGTACACCCATCGCACAGATCCGCTCGTCGTCTCGTATGGGGCAGGCGTAGACAGCACAGCGATGGTAGTCGAGTTCGTCCGTCGAGGGATTCGTCCAGATTATATTCTCTTTGCTGACACCGGTGGAGAAAAGCCTGAGACCCTGGCCTTTCTTTCCCTCATGGAGGCCTATCTCGCTGCGGCTGGCTTCCCGCCCATCACGACGGTGCGCTATGTGCCGCGTGATTTCAAGGACTGGCCGCCGTATCACACCCTCGAAGAAAACTGCCTGACCAATGCCACTCTCCCGTCTCTCGCCTTTGGCTTTCGCAGCTGTTCGCAAAAATGGAAGATTGTTCCGCAACGGCGGTATCTGCAAAAGCAGGCCGCGGTGCAGGCGCACTGGCGTCGTGGTGGGCGTGTCATCCAATGCATCGGTTTCGATGCAGGGCCACCGGATCTCCGCCGCTTCGCTCATCGGGGACGCACGACTGACCGCTTCTATCACTACTGGTATCCGCTGATCGAATGGGGGTGGGATCGTGCTCGGTGCATCGACGAGATCGCCAACGCCGGTATGCCGGTGCCGCCCAAATCGTCGTGTTTCTTTTGTCCGGCAATGAAGCCAGCGGAAATTCGAGCATTACACCCTGTGCAGCTTCGACGGATCGTACTCATGGAAGCGCGTGCGGCACCACGATTGCGAACGATCGCGGGTTTATGGCGCAACGGCACGCGCGGCACTCGTGGCGCGGAACCACGACCGGGCTCGATCACGACATTTATTCGCCGGGAGCGGCTGCTATCGGCTGAGGACATAGATGAACTCATCCGCACGGGGCCGAGCGCCATCGTGAGAAACCAACGCCGCTTTGGTGCAGGTATTGCCATTCCCAGCTGGGAGGAATTCCTCGCGTCGGTCGCTGCTCCAGCTCCGGTGGTGTCGCTGCCCGACGACGCCAGAGATCACGAAATCTCCTTGTGCTGATTGATGCGCCGCCACTCCCTCGTGCACCACGTGAAACACCCGGCGTATCCCTCAGCGTCTCTCTTGATACCCGAACAGACAGTGACGTGCAGCCGGAGCGCACTACGTCCTCTGAATGAACACCACGCTCCGATGTGATGCGGTACAGTCCTGCGACATTGTGTGAGGGTCTATGCATACGCTGGTCGTCAATTGTTCAGCGCCACACTACAATCTCGGCGCGCGGAAACTCTCCGATTGGCTGCGGACACAAAGAGACATCGTGACGTGGGCGGAGGGCGATCCAGGCCTCTTTGCCTACGGCTATGATCGGGTGTGCCTCTCGGTGATATTTTCCTGGCATGCGCCACTCGCGCGCACCATCGCGCTACGTATCAAAGACGACGCTGAAGTATGGTGCGGCGGTCCTGGCCTATTCACATTAGGCCACTGGTGGCGACAGGAAACCGGGCTGTCCTGCGTGCGTGGCCTCGATCCGCGTTTTGAGCCCCAGCGCGGCGCATATCGGATGACGTTTGCCAGTCGCGGCTGTCCTGTCGGTTGCTCGTTTTGTATCGTGCCGCAACTCGAGGGCAGATCGTTCACGCTTGACTGGGATTTTTCATTGGCACCAGTGCTCTGTGACAATAACCTCAGTGCGCTCTCAGTGATATTTCAAGACCACATCATCCGGTGGTATTGTGACGCGGGTGTGCCGATCACGGATGCGAACTCTGGCTTTGAACCCCAGACGTTTGATGTCGCGTGTTATAAGCGCTGGAAACCGATCCTGCGTGGCCCGTGGCGTTGTGCCTACGACACGCTCAGTGAAGGGGCTGCGATCGAACGGATGCTGAAGATCCTTGCTGTCGAACCCTCCCGTCGCAAACAGGTCTACGTGCTGATCGGCAATGAACCGATTGCGGCCTGCTACGAACGCGCCCGCAAAGTAATCGAATGGGGCGGAGAGCCGTTTTGCCAGCCGTTCATGCCGCTCAATGCACTGCACCGCCAACAGCGCAAGATCGCCTACGATTGGACGTCGACCTTGCTCACCGACTTTGCGCGATACTTCAATCGCCATCTCTGGCGGTCCGTCTCGCTGCACGACTACACGAATCGCAAACGCGAGCCGCCACCCTTTGCTGCCCTGCTCCCGCCACGCCACGACGCGGGCAATCCGCAGTGATCACGCACGTCGAGGGGCTGGGACCACGTCGCTCAAGAAGCAGGTCACAGAACAGATGGTGACGATTCGTGCTGGTCACCATGAAAGGAGGACGATCGTATGGCAATCGTGCAATTCAACAACACGGAGGAGTTTTTGGCTGAACTCACCGCTGATCTCGCACAACTGGACCGGAAGCTGGTCCGGGTGACAAATCGCTACCAGCACAGTACGCAGACGCCCATCATTCAGTACGTGTCCGTGGTCGCGACTGCGCGGATAGCTGTTGATATTCTGCGATTAGACGTCTTCTGTGGTGAAGTCTGGAATGTTGATACGCAGCATAACGCGCCGGTATGGAAAAAAGTGGAAGCCGTTCAGCAACAGCTCCGCGCGTCCTGTGTCCAACTGGGACTCGAAGTGCGCGCGGGGTTATGGAAAAACGCGGACACAGAGTGACGGTCACTTCGTTCACTCCAGACGTGTCCTCTCATCGCCTGTGAACGGAGGTCGTATGTCTAACACCGAGACGCCCGCTACCCTGTCCATCGATGTTCGTACGCTGGAGACGGACACGCTGCGACAATTGATCCAACAGAGTCGCACGGTCCTGCGCAATCGTCGGTTGATTCCTGATGCGACCGTGCGCAAAGCGACGACGCCGCAACTAAGCGATGACGAGCGTACTGCGATCCGCAGAGCCGCTCGTCGTTTTCAGATGTCAGCAGTGACTTTGGCGGAAGAAGTCCTGGCTTTACGCGAACACCCAACGCTCGTGTATTTGTCCGCGCGAGATGATACGACGCTGCTCCTCGCACCGCTGGTCCGGGTCGACTGGACCGGCAACGGTGGGGTGGCGCTGACTGGCCATGGTCACCTCTGTACGGATCTCGCCCACGATCGCTACACGAGCGCGCAAGCGGCAGTCAACGAATATGTGCTGCTGGACAGCGACAGACGACCACAGCTGCGCGAGAGTGGGTACTCCCGCTATGGACGCTGGTCCTTCGAGTGCGTCGTCGGACCCGCATGCGTAGAGGCGTGGTTACAGCTCCGCGATCAACCCACACGAACAGCACTGCAGATCATCATCGCCATGGCGGGCCATGAGGATACGCCGCAAGAAGCACTGCTGACGTGGTGCCTTGGTGCGGTGACCCGTCGCCTGCAGGAGTTGGCGGATGATCGGACAGTCATCCACGGGTTCCTTGGGTATCCCCAGCGCACACTCACCGTGGGAGACCTCCTCCGTCCAGCCTTACAGCGTGTACGCAAAGGTACCGCACCGTGTGAGGTGTTGACAGGGCGTGCCTCAGCCGGTGGGAATGCGACGCGGGTGGCACAACCGGAGTGGAGTCAACCGTTAGTACGCGCCATCGAGCGGTTCTTGGTCGGCACGAATTTGATTGCGCCGGATCTGGAAACGACCGATCTCCTCGATATGCCGCTCAGCGACGTGTGGGAACGGTATCGCGAGCACGAGCATCGGGCCAATCTGCGTGCCGGACAACTGCGGGCAGCAGTCATTGTCCGCTTTGGCTTTCAAGAGATCGAGTGGGAGGACGAAACAGCCTGGGTGCGCACGAACCCATCATTGCCGTACGGCATGCGTCCATACCAAATCCGTGAACTCCTCAAGAAACAACCCCATGTTATCGTGACTGACGGGTGTCGCATTTATGTGAACGGCACGTACCGCTGCGTCGTCGAAGGTCGCTCCGCCGATTTGCCTTATGCCGATCATGTGGTGCGTCGCTTACTCGCGGTCGCGACCTCGCATCGCGAACGCATTCATACCTTGACGGGAGACCTGTCCATCCTCACCGAGCTCTTTGCACCCTATCGTCAGGCCCGGATCTGGGATCTCGTCGCAGACGCACCCGAGGCAGCAGAGACTGTGCATTAGCCATGAAAGGAGAACGTAGCATGGCAACGTTGAGTGACACTGTGCGTGTGATTCGTGCTGATCGTTCGGGACATTTTGTCGGCGAGCAATGCATCACCGGGTTCGCTGTCTATCCCTGGGCGGCCCGCCGCGAAGTCGTGATTGTCGCGCAGGAACAAGTGGACAGTTACGACACGTTTGTCCAGGCGGTACGGAACTGTCCTGATCCGTTCCCAGAAGTGTACTTCTTCCCACCGCTGGCGGGCGGTATCTAACTCCAAAGATATTCACTCACTGTGCTATCGCCACTCGACAGCGCAGAAAGGAGCGCTCCAATGCCACTTCTCTTGCCGGTGGTCTTTTCGACCGATCCCGATACGACCGGAGACTGCGACTTCGCCCTGGTCGACATGTCGTCCGCGCTTGCGGGGAGATGTCTCACGCGGATGGAGCGTATCCGAACCCTCAGCGCCGCGGAGCCTGACCTCTCTGCCTTCCAGTATCACGATGGCAGTGCCCGGTATTGTCCATTCTCAGATGCCCTTGAGGAGACCGTAGTACGTGTCACCGGACTGGATCTCTATGCGAGCCTGGACGAATACGGGTGGCTGATCCTCCCTAACGCGGTCGTCCTGCCTCTCCAGCCGGTCCGTCGCACGGACACGAATGTGATGGTGGTGACGGACACAGAGATCGGGTGGACCGCGACGCCATGTCATAGTCGAGTGATGGTCAGGACGGCTGCCCTCAGTCGGGTGCAACTGACGGTGTGGGCTCACCTCCCCGCCATTTCGTGTGACGTAGCCGGTCATCACCATACGCGGTAACTGACTAAGGTCATGCACGACTGTCTC
>Ga0070741_10013948_pt1 | contig 14034 bp, 10 predicted proteins | sample Coa_R1_4_FD_66440 | JGI IMG/M metagenome (GOLD analysis project Ga0070741, IMG submission 66440) | Surface soil microbial communities from Centralia Pennsylvania, which are recovering from an underground coalmine fire - Coalmine... | ecosystem: Environmental > Terrestrial > Soil > Unclassified ... | reverse complement strand
AAGCCGGGAGCTACGCTTGAAGAGGTCATAGAGGCAGCGAAGAAAGCAGATATTCATAGAGTCATTGTGAATACTTTAGGCGGCTATGAACGGATGGTGCGAGAGCAAGGCAAAGATTTGTCGGGAGGGCAGCGCCAACGCATCGCCATTGCACGAGCGATTCTGCGCGATGCACCAATTTTGATCCTCGATGAACCAACAGCCTCGCTCGATGTAGAGTCCGAAGCGGAGGTCATGCACGCGCTGGATAAGCTGATCGTGGGACGCACGGTGATTACCATTTCGCATAGGCTGAGCACACTTGGCAGCGTTGATGAGATCATCGTGCTTAAAGATGGGCGCCTCGCTGAGAGGGGAACGTATAAGGAGTTGAAGCGCCGGGGAGGCGTTTTCGCGGGATTACTCGAAGAGCAGAATCGCTATAATCAGGAGATGCTAGAAGAGAAAACAGTTATCCGTTCTGCCATTGTTCTTTCCAAGAAACACGAGCGTTTTGCGACAGTTCCAACATCTCGCAATCCCGAAACACCGCCTCCGGCAGTTCCAATATCTCTCCTTACCGAACCATTGCCTCCGACAGAGGATGGTATGGGGATGGCTGAATATCAACTGCAAGCCAGACAACGACCGGTCCCTCCGACGGCAAAAATGCTGATAGAGCTAGATGGGAAGATCATAGGAGAGTATCTACTGGACAAACCATTGCTTACGATTGGTCGCCTGGCGGCGAACGATATCCAGGTAAACAATCAGCGCGTCTCACGGTTGCATGCGAAGATTCGTGAGGATGGAGGCAGATGGATTATTGAGGATGCAGATAGCATGAATGGTATCATCTATCAGGGGAAGCGCGTTGAGAGGCGGATTCTCGCAAATGGTGATAGTGTTTATATTGCGCCTAGCGCAATATTACACTATAAAACGCTTTCTTAGACTTTTCGACTATCTGTTTGATTACGCTGAAGCCCCGCCTGCGGCAGAGCTCACGAAAAAATAACTTCACACGGCAACAACTGCCGCAGGCAGTTGTTGCCGTGTGAAGTTATTTTTTCGTGAGCTCTGCCGCAGCAAAAGAATGGCATACCTTTTCTTCAGAGCGTATAGAGGGAAAATTATCATTCGATTTTTGAGAGTCTGCGGCGTTTTACAAGCATAAATAATCTCTTCCTATTGGTGAAGAGTATCACAGTAAATTGTCCTGCTTTGTCTTATAATAGTAGGATAAGGACTCATAAAAAAACCACGACTCATCTTCCTTGTAGGTAGCGTTACCTCCTGGAACATCTTAGGAAAGCAGGTTTGCGAGGTGAATATGCCAGATCGCGATGTAATATAGCACACAAAGGGTAATACTATGTGACCCACATAGGCGCTATGTCAGATGGGAGCGTGTTCCGGGTGGAACATGTCCCACTGGAATATGAGACTTATGGGGGTGTGCAATGCTATTCGTGATTGGCAGATCGCGCGCTGGGAGATAAGCCTGTTTCCGAAGATGTTTTTGTGGGTATGCACTCATACTCAGGATGAGGCCGTGAAACAAGGAGGTACCACGACATGGCTAGAGTAGCCACGATTTCACTCCCGTCACAAAGTCCAGGTGTAAGCGCGTTCGCAGCCTGGCTCTTCGACCTCGCAAGCTCTGGTTTACTTTTCTTTGTTGCCTTCTCAGTGACGCCGTTTGAGACAATGAGGAGGGAAGCATGTTAGTCAGGTTTCTTTATCATAACCTGAAAGGGTTTCGTTTGCTGGTTGTACTTGCTATCGTGGTAGCGGTGGCACAGGTCAGTTGCGATATCATTGCGCTCCAGCCACTGAAATGGATTCCGAGTAAGGTTCAGAATCCAGGGAACGATCCGGCCTGCACATTCCCGTTTCTTGGCTTGAATGGCGGACCAGGGCTGCTTAATTACTTTGATATACCTGCACTTGATCCATCGCTCAACCCTCCACAAGGAGGCCACCAGGTTCAGCCACCACCAACGTCACCCTGTCCAGCTGATCCGGCCAATCCAAAGACCTTGCTCAACCCTGATACTACTGATCATAGCGTGATAGGCGTGATCGTCTTTTCCGTGATCGTGCTGGTCCTGTTTTCTGGGTTGAGCGCGCTGCTGGTCTACTTTGACCTGTATCTCGCCTCGTATATCGCGCAGAACTTGAGTGAGAGGTTACGCAAGCAACTCTTTGAACACTTGCAACGCATCTCGCTGGACTGGCACGGTAAGCAGAAGAAAGGAGACCTCGTCCAACGCATTACAGGCAATATTGTCGATATTGAGAAATTCGTCACCGATGGCCTGGTTGACTCGCTGGTTAGCGTCTTCACGATTGGAGGGGTTATCGCCATAATGCTGTTCTACAGCGTCCCCTATACGCTGCTTTCCCTGGCGATTGTCCCTGGACTCTTCGTGATAGTGCTTTACTACACACGGCACATAAAGGCAGCCACGAAAAAGCAGGCGAAGTCAGCAGGGCAAGTGGCGGATGTCGCCTCAGAGGACCTCAATGCCATTACCGTGATCAAAGTGTTCACACGCGAGGAGCGCGAGGCGATGCGCTTTGGAACCCGCGTGAGCGAGAGCAAGGCAGCAGGATTGCGCGCAGGAGGTCTGCAGGCCCAATTTACACCCTTTGTCGCACTGCTTGTCGCAATCGGTACGGCCACGATCATAGGCGTGGGAGGATATGTCGCGTCAGGCAATCCATTCAGTATCGGTCCCTTCCATATTCTTCCTGGTACTATTGATGCGGGTTTAATCGTCTCTTTCCTCTTCTACCTTAAGCTGTTTTATCAGCCCATGCGTGACCTCTCGAAGCTGACTAACCTTGCGAATGCTGCTTCAGCTGGTGCTGAGCGTATTCAAGAGGTGCTGGACCAGGCACCGGAGGTGGTTGAGAACACTGCACCCTATTATGGGCCGACAAAACTACGTGGCGACATCGTTTTTGAGAATGTCTACTTTGGCTATACACCGGAACGCCCCGTGCTCAGGGGCATCAATCTGCATATCGCAGCCGGGAAAAGAGTGGCGTTAGTGGGCCTGTCTGGCGGTGGCAAAACTACACTGGTCAAGTTGATACCCCGGTTCTATGAGATTCAGCAGGGGTCGGTACGAGTTGACGGTGTAGATAACCGTATGTACCCGCTTAATGTGTTGCGTCAGAACGTGAGTATGGTCTTACAGGATTCGGTGCTGTTCGAGGGGACTATTCGCGACAATATCGAGATAGGACGACCAGGAGCCAGCGATGCGGATATTATAGATGCCGCGAAAAAAGCACATATGCATGAGACGATCATGAGTTTGCCGGATGGGTACAAGACTCTGGTACGCGAACAAGGCAAGAACTTCTCCGGCGGTCAACGGCAACGTCTGGCAATTGCACGGGCGATCTTGCGTGACGCGCCGATTCTGATGCTGGACGAGCCTACGGCGGCACTGGATGTCGAGGCAGAGGCAGAGGTGATGCGCGCACTGGATACCCTGGTCGTTGGACGCACAGTGCTTGTGATCTCCCACCGATTGAGTACGTTGGGAAATGTGGATGAGATCATTGTGCTGAGCGATGGACGCATTGTTGAGAGAGGGAACTATAAAGAGCTTAAGCGCCTGGGAGGGGTGTTTGCCGGGTTGCTTGAAGAGCAGAGCAGATATAGTGCCGATAGGGCGGCGGAGCGAGCAGGCGAGCGATCCGTTCTACGTTCGGCCTTCCTGCCGTTTCCGATGGGGGACGAGCGGTGGCAGGCTCCACCTGCAGCACAACAAATTCATCCCGCAACGCAACGATTTCATCAAGCAGTTACAGCAGTCGAGAGCGGGCCTATGACACCTGCCAGGCTCAATGCGGGTAATGGAGGTGGGCGACCCCCGCAGCGAGCGCGTGTGCGCATCGAGATAGACGGGAAGTTCATCGGTGTACACCAGTTGAATCAACTAACATTGACGGTTGGTCGCCTGGCAAACAATAATATCCAGGTGCCGTCGCAGCGCATCTCACGTCTGCATGCCAGGATTAACTGGGATCACAACGCATGGCAGATCGAAGACGCAGATAGCTTGAATGGCATCGTCTATCAGGGCAAGCGCATCGATCGGCATGCATTATCGAATGGTGACCAGATCTTCCTTGCTCCGGGAGTGAGCCTCTTTTATGAAACTGTGTAATGGATAGTGAGGAAAAAACTGATGGCTCAACAATCTATGGCTTCATCGCCACCCTCGGGATTTGGGGTAAGCCGTATTGCGTGGTGGCTTTTCGTGCTGGCAAGCTTCGGGCTGCTTGTCTTCGTGATTGCAGCGGAGGTTATTCGTTTCTCAACACCCGTTCCGCTGCATCGTCTAGAGATCGTACGGGATATCCCGCTGCCAGATGCCCTGCCAGACGCACACCGGACAAGTCAGAATCCATTCGCGGCCGGCCAGGCACAGCGTTTTGATCACTTTGATTTCCAGTCGCTCGATCCGAATAGCCATCTGCTGTTCATAGTTCATACCGGGCCTAATCCTGACAAAGAGGCAGCCATTTTACACGATCCCAAGTTCGACGCTGGGACCGATGGCAATGTTGTGGTTTTCAATATCCAGACCAACAAGGTTGTTGGTCTGGTTGACGTACCGCAGGGTGCTGGGATTATGGTCGCTCCAGATGTTGGCAAGGTCTTTGTCAGTGATGCCGCAGATAGCATCATCTATGTCGTGAATGAGCATAGCCCGTTTAATATCATCGCTAAAGTGCAACTCGATGCGTTGGACGGCCCGGATGCGATAGAATATGATTCTGTCGATCATAGGATCTTCGTCGCCGACCCTGGAAGTCCTGGTGATCCAGATAATGCGAATACTGCACTGAAGAATCAGAACGTGGCAGTGATTGATGCTATAACAAATAAGCTGATTACAAAGATTCCTTTTGGGATTAACCCGCCGTTCGGTAATGATGTCGGACATATCCAGTTCGATCCTGTTACCCATCGCCTTTATGTAGCTACGCTGCCGCTGATTGACCAGAACCTCGGTCTTCCGGCGAAACCACCCTCGTTTCTCGCCGTCGTCGATCCTGTGGCTCTTACCGTCATTTCACGCATAAGGCTACCGGATGAATGCCTCGCACCACATGGCGTGGTCATAGATGTGCAGCAGCGCGAAGCTTTCGTTGCCTGCGTTGACTCTCAGAACCTGATACGGGTCGATTTGCAGACAATGAAGCCCTTCTCTGATCCCCCCCTTCCTGTGGCATTCAATCCCGATATTGTGCGGTTGGATCACTCTGCGCATCTGCTCTTCGTTGCCTGCGCTGGAGGCTTCTCGATTTTCGACGAAAGCGGACGTACATTGAAGAAACTAGGTGACTACTTCTTAGGAGGTGGGAGTCATCACACGGTTGCTATCGACGAGGTGAATCAGGTGGTTTACCTGCCAGAGCCGTCGGTAGGGGAGAGACCTGTTTTGCGAGTTATAAAGTACGTATCAAACGGAGTGTAACAGTAACATCTCAAGGAAAAAACGTAGCTCCACAAATCCGCAACTGTATGGATTTGTGGAGCTAGGACTCACCTGGCCAGGTCTCTTACATGCCTTCCGCGCCACGAGCCTCCTCGCGTCCGGCCTGGCGGATATGGCGGTTCAGCGTAAACAGCAGTGCACACAGGAACAGCGCACCCCAGGAGGTGAGCAGGGTCGGGACAGCCCCGATCTGCTGGAGTAACAGTCCGGTGACGAAGAGCCCCAACGGGCGGGTAGTTCCCGGAAAGAGCCGACATACGCTGAGTACACGCCCGCGCAATTCTTCGGGGATAAGTTTCAGCCGATAGCTGAAATAGGCCACATCTTCGATCGGGTCGACCAGGCCAACTCCAAAATCGACCAGGCCCATCATCCAAGGAAACGGCACCAGCGCGTACAGAGGCCAGAGGAGCACAAATGCCCAGCGGCAGAGCAGAATGGACTCTCCGACACTCAGCCACTTCCTCCATATCGGTGCCAGCGCCGCGCCGACGATCGAGCCAATGCCTCCCAGCGCGAAGATAGAGCCGATGAGAAAGGACGAGGCATGCTGCTGCTGAGCCAGTACGATGATGATCAACGGGAGGCCAGTGCTAAACAAGGCTCCGGGCGCTGTCAGCAGGGTCATGGCGCGAATAAAGGGCTGGCACCAGATCCAGTTCATGCCAGCACGCACCTCTGCCAGCAGATGGCGGCGCTTGATTTCACGCTGTCCCTGGAAGGGGACGCGAATCAGCAGCAGCGTCAGAATGGAGACGGCATAAGAGATGGCATCAGCGAGGAAAGGCAGCGCCCGGCTCAGGCCAAAAAGCAGGCCGGAGAGCGAGGGTCCACCAAGCGCGGTCGTCCCTTCCATGACCTCATCTAGCGCGACTGCAGTTGACAACTGGGCCTCTGTGGCGACCTGGCTCAGGCTGGCCGTGTGCGCCAGGCCGAAAAGCCTTGTCAGAGTTCCCTCGACCAGGGCCGTTATGTAGAGCTGATAGATGGTCAGGTGGCCCATAGCGAGAGCCAGCGGGATGCTGGTCAGGCTCACAAAGCGGCCCAGGTCGCAGAAAAGCATCACGCGTTTGCGGTCCCAGCGATCGACCAGCACACCCGCTGGCAGTGCGAAGAGCGCGGCGGCCAGAGCATCCAGACCGGCAACCAGACCCGCCTGAGCCGGTGAGCCAGTCACCGCCAGCACGAGCAGCGGAAACGCCAGATCCGAGACGCTGCCTCCTATCGAGGAGATGGCCTGGCCGAACCAGAGCAGCAGATAGTCGCGATTGCGCCAGAGCGATCCCGCTGCAGGCCGTGTTTCTCCAGTATCGCGTGTCGTTGTCATCGGTACAATCCTTTCAGCAGTTGAGATCAAAACAAAAGCGGGCAAACAGGTACCGTCTCAACTGCGAGGCGAGCGCGCAATGGGTCGATGAAGCGACAAACACAGACAAAACCGGGAAGCCGAGCAGAGAGACAATATGCTGCCCGGTCAGTTAGAAGAGATGGTTAAGAAACGAGAGGGAGAAAACAGGACACGGCAAATCACCGCCCGGCACGCAAAAACGCCGGGTTGAAAAACGCGCGTGGCACCATTTTCAGCCGCATAAGCCAATTTCTGTGCCGGGCTTATGCGGCGTGGATGCTTGTGTTGCGATTACGGTTGCGATGGATCATCCATCCGGGGATTTTCAGTTCCCCAATCAAAGAGAGAGGTTGCATAGCTCTATAATAACAGAGAACCCGTTTACCCTGCAATAGTGTAGCAGCACGCGTTGCCGGAGGTCTTGAGAATAGGCTTTCATGCAGACAGCGTATCATAGATCAACTCTTCTGGACAGCGCTGTAGAGCTTATCCAACAATCCCTCACCGGCAAGGGTGGTGCTACGTGGGAAGCGACCCCAGCCGAGAAGGCGTCCCACTGCTGCAGACCGCTGGTTCGCGGTCGACCGCAAGGGATGGTCGCTACGCGGGGTGGACTTCCCACGAGGCTTTCTGAGAAGTTCTTAGCGGCATAATTCTGCTATAGAACTAGTGGTTAAAACATGGTAGAATACAGCTTATGAATGAACTGACAAATCGCATTGAACGACTCCAGGCACGCGTCCAGAAAACTATGGTGCGTCTTTGACCTGGATAATAAAAAAGCTCAAATACAGAATTTAGAAGATGAAAGCATGGCCCCGGATTTCTGGGCGGATAACCGGAGAGCCCAGGCACAGATGCAACGGCTGGGGGCCTTGCGCGAAGAGGTCTCTACCTGGGAAAGCGTAGCGGCGCAAGTTAATGACCTGCTGGGATTAGCCCAATTGCTGGAGGAGGAGCCAGATGAAGAAATGCAGGCAGAAGTTGCGCAGTCGATTACGTCGATAGAAGAACAGGTGGAGAAGCTGCAATTTGCGTTGATGCTCAATGGTGAACACGATGAGCGAGACGCAATTATAAGTATCCACGCAGGAAGCGGGGGCGTTGATGCCCAGGATTGGGCAGAGATGCTCTTACGCATGTACTTGCGCTGGGCAGAACAACATCATTTCCGTACCGAAGTATATGACTATAGCGAGGGTGAAGAAGCCGGGGTGAAGAGCGTCACGGTTGAGATAAGTGGGCGCTATGCCTACGGCTATCTACGCTCAGAGGCTGGCACACATAGGCTAATCCGCCTGTCGCCGTTTGATGCCGCCCATCGACGACATACGTCATTTGCTAAGGTCGAGGTGCTACCCGATATTGAGGGTGAGATTGAAGTAACGATCCGGCCGGAAGATATCGAGGTGGATACGTATAGGTCAACCGGAGCAGGTGGGCAGCATGTGAATAAGACTGACTCGGCGGTACGCATGCGGCATATCCCAACGGGTATTGTGGTGACCTGTCAGAATGAACGCTCACAGATCCAGAATCGTGAAGTTGCGATGAAGCTGCTCAAGGCTCGCCTGTACGAATTGGAATTGAAGAAGCGCGAGGAGGAGACGGCCCGGCTTAAGGGGGAACATGTGCAGGCAGACTTCGGAACGCAGATTCGTACGGTGACGGTTCATCCCTATACGATTGTGAAGGATCATCGCACGAATTATGAGATGGGTGATACCGAGAGGTATCTGGCAGGGGATGTTGATCCGTTCATTTATGCGTACCTCCAAGATAAGGCGGAAGGGGTTGTCGTTAACGAATGATGCCCACGCCTGCGGCGTGGACGCTCAAAAATCTTCATAAAAAAGCTTTTCGCGCTTTCAGCGCGAAAAGCTTTTTTATGAAGATTTTTGGAAGCTTGAGCGCTCGGCTAGCAAATATCTTTGATGAAGATTTTTGGAAGCTTGAGCGCTCGGCTAGCAAATATCTTTGATGAAGATTTTTGGAAGCTTGAGCGCTGCTGGTCCATTCAGTAAATACGCAGGCAATCGAGGGAGAGGTGCCGAAATTGAAGAGGGGAGAGCATCCATCGGGGCTTATAAATCGCGCCCCTGCGTTTTTACGTGCAAGAAACGCAGGGGCGCGATTTATAAGCCCCGATGGATGCTCTCCCAGTGCTCGGCTAGCCGGTGCCTTTGACGAGGACGAGGTCGCGGTTGCTTTCGTAGCGTTCGGGGTAGCGCATTTTGCGCAGGGCTTTGACTTCGATTTGACGAATACGTTCACGGGTGAGTTGAAAGACGGTGCTTACCTCGTCGAGAGAGAGGGAATGGCCGTCTTTGAGACCATAACGCATTTCGATGATGGTGCGCTCACGCGGGTTTAAGACGGTCAGGGCCTGTTCGATGTGCTGACGCAGCAAATGATAGGAAGCTGGATCGGCAGGCATAGTCATACTCATATCTTCAATCATATCGGCAAGATGGTACTCCTCGTCATCCGCCATAGGAGCGTCGAGCGAGATAGGTTGCTCAGACATATTCAGCAATTCTACAACGCGTTCTTTAGGCAAGCCAACTTCAGCAGCGAGTTGTTCGGGTAATGGCTCTAAGCCCTGCTCCTGATAAATACGGCGGGCTATACGTTTGATTTTGTAAATAAGCTCAACAACATGTACGGGGATGTGAATACTGCGCGAATGCTCGGCAATCGCGCGACTGATAGCCTGGCGAATCCACCAGGTGGCATAGGTACTGAAACGAAAACCACGTTTGTAATCAAACTTCTGCGTAGCTCGCATCAAGCCGATGTTGCCTTCCTGGATCAGATCGAGCAAAGGCAAGCCTTGATTTGAGTAACGCTTGGCAATACTGACGACGAGGCGTAAATTGGCCTCGATTAAGCGCTGACGTGCGCGCAAATCACCGCGAGCGACGCGCTCCGCCAGCCTCAGTTCCTGCTCGGCAGTGAGAAGAGGGTACATTCCAATCTCTTTCAGGTACTGCTTCACCGAATCATCAACGGCACCACGCTGTTCCCCTTCCCCCTCCTCGAACTCATCATCATATTCACCGCAGAACTCCTTGTCATCCACAACGTCATTGCGATCGTAGGGCAAACCTTTCAAACGACGCCCGTTGTTCCCTCCCAAAACCACAGAAACCTCAGGGTCCATACTCTGCGACTTAATCGCTCTTGCTACCATGACGAGTACTCCTTCTTCTCGCGCTTAACATTTAACGGTATGCTGGGAAGAGATCCCACAGAAATATGCAATTGCTTACTTGTCACTTGTCACTTATAGTGACCTCTAAAAAATGCTCTCCCATCGTCCTGTTAATGCAATAATCATGCCAAAGGGCCGAATGTGTAGCGCGCGTAGAGTGAGAGGGAGCGAAGGGAGTGGGAGGGCAAGCTGTAAATATTCAGTATTGAGAGAATGAGAGAAAAGACAGGAAAGGAAAGGGTAGAGGTAATAAGATGAAGATATTTCCATCCCTGTGAAATATTCCGCAGTACCGAGAGGCGTTTCAATTTATACATACACAATTAGAAATACTTGACGGAAGTTGCGACACCTGATATGCTGGAGGTAAGAAGGGAAAGTCCACTGACCCAACCTGGACAGCACATTCAGTGGTCGGCAGATTGCCAGGAAGACCTGGAAAGCGTGCAGAGAGAGAGGGGCAGGACAAAGGGGAGATGACCCCCCATTTGTCCTATACTATCTCAACTCAGCGGCAAGAAGGGTCGAGAGACACATAGTCATCTCATTTCCGACGAAAATGAAGAATTCTTCACATAGCTGCTGACAGAGAAGAAGAGTTGTGGTATGATAGGAAGGGCATGGATTATACCTGCTGTGGGGACGCGGATGCAGCGGCGGAGGCTCCCCCTCGGCTTACATTCTCGCTAAGCCTCGCTTGTTAATTGAAGACAAGCGAATATAACCTCCAGAGAGAAGGAAGGAGGCGATTTCGTGGAAAACGCATTTCCCCGGTGTCGCAAGTGTAGTGAAGGTGATCTGGTTCCGCTTTCGGATTTCGGTAGCCAGGGAGCTTCCATCGAGTACAAAGCCTGGGTTTGTACGAACCCGTCGTGCTTGTACAACATCAAAATCCGTAACGGTGACATCATCATCAACGAACCGATCAGCGACGGCTCACTCCATACGTATCGCAGCGGTCGCCAGTAGGGGTGGGATGTAGTAACAAGTAACACCCGTTGTCATTGGTTCAAGAGCGGTCACAAGCCGCTCTTTGGCGTGAGAGTGGTAAGGAGGCAAAAGGTCATTGTGATACATAGAGCCTTTTGCCGTACTCAAGTAGAGGGACGATCACTGCGCTTAAGGGTGCAGTGATCTAGAGCCCTCTTCTTCGAGTTTGGGGGGTATGAAAGAGAGACCGCGAACAGCACTGTAACGTACTAAAAAGTAGATAGAAATACGTATGAAGGAGTCAAAGTAGAGGTGCTCAATCGATTTTTTGGGCAGAAACCTCAAGAAGACCCGAAACGAGAGCCAGGAAGTGCTCAAGAACGAGCGGAGGAGCAACCTGTGCCAGAGCAACGTTTTAACTTTTTGAGTCGAACCCGGCAACTGTTCAATCGCCTGGGCAAAAACGTCCAGGAAACGGACATAATTACAGATGAGTTGTGGGATGAGTTGGAGGAGTCACTGCTGGGAGCTGATGTAGGGCCGAGCACAACGATGTGGCTGATTGACCGATTGCGCGAACGCGTAGCGGAAGAGCAGATGCACGCAGGATCGCAGGTGCAACGGGCCTTACGCGAAGAACTGGTCAAGCTGCTAGGGAAACCGTCTCCTATTCGTTTTTCCAAACAATCCCCCTTAACCGTTATCTTAGTGATAGGCGTCAATGGTTCAGGAAAAACCACGAGCATCGCCAAGATGGCGCATCTTCTCAAGAACCAGGGACACAAAGTCATCCTGGCAGCCGGCGATACCTTCCGTGCAGCAGCAATCGACCAGATACAGGAATGGGGCAGGAGAATCGACGTACCGGTGATCAATCAAAATCCTGGCTCTGATCCTGGCGCAGTGGTCTATGATGCGATTCAAGCGGCGCAAACGCGGGGCAGCGACGTGTTAATCGTGGACACAGCGGGTCGCCTCCACACCAAATACAACCTCATGGAAGAATTAAAGAAAATTAACAGGATCATTCAGCGCTTCGTGCCTGATGGACCGCATGAGTTGTTAATGGTGGTTGATGCCACGACCGGGCAGAACGCGCTCTTGCAGGCACGTAAATTTGCGGAAGATATAGGTCTAACAGGAGTGATCATCACGAAGATGGACAGCACGGCCAAGGGGGGGTTTGCCTTCGCGGTCACCGATGACTTAGGAGTGCCGATCAAATTCATCGCCACGGGCGAGAAGGTTGAGAATTTGATGCCATTCGAGCCGCAGAGTTTCGTCTCGGCACTTTTCGCACAAGACTGATGGGGAGATTCTTCAAAGATATGGCAAAAGAACCATCTGTTCCAGCGACAGGGCAGGCAGCCTCGCCTAAGATGCCCCAGAACGTTGTTGTTAAGTGTAGCAGATGCAAAGAGATACTCTATATTCGCGACTGGGAAAAGAACCTGAAGGTGTGTTCGCGCTGTGGGTATCATGAGAAGCTCACGGCCTATGAACGCATCACATTGCTCGTAGACCAGGGTAGTTTTAGCGAAGTAGACGGCGATATTATATCGGTTGATCCACTCAACTTTACAGTGCGACCACCGTCCTATCCAGACCAACGAACCTATACAGATAAACTAGAGGAAACACGGCGCAAGGCGGGAATAAATGAAGCAATAGTCATCGGTCAGGCGAGCATTGAGGCAAAACCGCTGGCATTGGCAATAATGGATTTCCGCTTCATGGGTGGGAGCATGGGATCTGTCGTCGGCGAGAAGGTAACGCGAGCCATCGAGCTAGGCATTGAGCAGCGTATACCGGTGCTGATTGCATCCACTTCTGGTGGTGCACGTATGCAAGAGGGGCTATACGCGCTGATGCAAATGGCGAAGACATCGGCTGCATTAGCCAAACTGAGCGAGGCCAAACTTCCCTACTTTAGCTTATTAACACATCCAACAACGGGCGGAGTTACCGCAAGCTTTGCGATGCTGGGAGACGTAATTCTGGCTGAACCGGGGGCCATGATCTGTTTCACGGGACCGCGAGTTGTGGAAGAGTTCATGCATGTCAACCCAGAAACTACGGTGACCGCCGAATTCAGTCTCCAACATGGTATGATAGATGCAGTTGTCCATCGGCGCGATCTACGGAAAACGCTGGCACAACTGTTGCGCTTATACTCTTGAGAAGCGAGAGAGGGGTAATAATTTACACACTACAGATAGAGGGGGAGCGATGGCCTACGATCTGGAATTCGAGAAGCCGCTGGCTGAGCTAGAGAAAAAGATCGCTGGATTGCAGCGTAAGGGAAACCGTCTCAAATACGAGGAGCAAATCCAATTACAAGAGATGGAGCGAGAACTGCAACGCCGCACCGAGGAGATCTACAAAAATCTCACGCCATGGCAAACAGTGCAAGTATCACGGCACAAAGACCGGCCTTACTCACTGGATTATATCCGGCTCATATGCGATGACTTCTTCGAATTGCATGGGGACAGAGCGTTTGGCGATGACCATGCAATTGTGGCGGGTCCGGCGAAATTGGATGACCAGACGGTCCTGATCGTCAGTCATCAGAAGGGGCGGGATATGAAGGAAAAGCAGTTCCGCAACCTGGGCATGCCACATCCAGAAGGGTACCGCAAGGCGTGTCGTTTGATGCGACAGGCCGAAAAGTTCGGGATACCGATTATCAGCCTGATCGATGCGTCAGGAGCTTCTCCCGGGCTGGGGGATGAAGAGCGCGGACAGGGTGAGGCTATCGCAACCAGTCTGTATTTAATGTCGCGCCTGCGTGTGCCGATTATCGCTACAGTGATTGGGGAAGGCGGGAGCGGGGGCGCTCTGGCGATCAGTGTTGCTGACCGTATTTTGATGCTGGAGCATAGTATTTATACTGTGGCGGCACCTGAGGCTGCGGCGATTATTATCTGGCGCGATTCAGCCCATGCTTCGTATGCGGCGGAGGGCCAGCGCATCAATGCACGGGGATTGCTGCCACTGGGGATTATCGATGAAATTGTTCCTGAGCCGTTGGG
>Ga0070741_10013947_pt1 | contig 14036 bp, 14 predicted proteins | sample Coa_R1_4_FD_66440 | JGI IMG/M metagenome (GOLD analysis project Ga0070741, IMG submission 66440) | Surface soil microbial communities from Centralia Pennsylvania, which are recovering from an underground coalmine fire - Coalmine... | ecosystem: Environmental > Terrestrial > Soil > Unclassified ... | reverse complement strand
TCACCGGCGCGCCCATGCGCTCCGAGCCGAAGCTCGGGAACGCCTGCGCATGGCGACCCTCGAGAAACGCCGCGACCGAGAGCATCTCCGCGCCGGAGACGACACCTTGTCCGCCGCGTCCGTGTATGCGCACCTGGAACATGGAGCCATGCTGCCCTGATCGGCGCGCTGGCCATTGATACAAATCAACGGAGCCGTGCCGTGCTTGGTCAGGCGTTCGCGCATTGCGGTGCCGACCGCGTGCAGGTTGATGCCTGTCAAGCGCAAAGCCGCGCATTGCGCCGACAATACGCTCGTGCAGCGCAAGGCATGCTGCGATGGTTCGGAAAGGGAAATGGTGGAATTCGTGCTGGATCGGCCGTTCGTGCGTGAATTCAACGATCGCACGAAATCGAGGCGCCCGCCGCGCGAGGCGCTGACGCCGCCGTCGCCGGGACCGTTCCTGTCGAGGTTGATCCTCTTGCCTACGGCGGAGGACCTGCGCATCTGCAGCGAAACGCTGCCGGTGCTCGCGTTCTGGGGCGACTAGCAGTCCTTAAGCCCATGCATCACGGACCCGGTCCGACCATCGTCTCCGGGCGCACCCAGCGGTCGAAGTCTTCCGCGCTCACGTAGCCCAGGCGCAACGCGGCGTCGCGCAGCGTCAATCCGTCGCGATAGGCGAGCAGCGCGATCTCCGCCGCCTTCTCGTAGCCGATGTGAGGATTGAGCGCGGTCACCAGCATCAGTGAATCGTCGAGGTGGCGCCGGATGCGCGCGTGACTGGGTTCGATTCCGCGCGCACACCGCTCGTCGAACGACGCGATCGCATCGCTCAGGATCGCGATCGATTCGAGCACGCCGTGCAGGATCACCGGCTTGTACACGTTGAGCTGGAAATTGCCCTGCGAGCCGGCGAAGGCGACGGTCTGGTCGTTGCCGAACACCCGCACCGCGACCATCGTCAGCGCTTCGCACTGGGTCGGGTTGATCTTGCCGGGCATGATCGAGGAGCCGGGCTCGTTGTCCGGTACCGTGATCTCGCCGATGCCGGCGCGCGGACCGCTCGCATACCAGCGCACGTCGTTCGCGATCTTCATGAGCGCGCCGGCGAGCGTGCGCAAGGCCGCGCTTGCAACGACCATGGCATCGTGGGCGGAGAGCGCGGCGAACTTGTTGCGCGCGCTCACGAACGGTTCATGCGTGTGCTGCGCGATCACCTTCGCCACCTCGTCCCCGAAGCGCCGATCGGCGTTGAGACCGGTGCCGACCGCGGTGCCGCCGAGCGCCAGCTCGAACAATGCCGGTCGCGCTGCGTCGAGGGTCGCGAGCGCGTCGTCGAGCTGTGCCACCCAGCCCGAGATCGCCTGGCCCAGCGTGAGCGGCGTGGCATCCTGCAGGTGCGTGCGCCCGATCATCACGACGTCGTGAAACGCGCGCGACTTCGCCTGCAGCGTGTCGCGCAGCGCGCGCACGGCAGGCTTGAGGCGCTGCTCGAGCTCGGTCAAGGTCGCGACGTGCATCACCGCCGGGAACACGTCGTTGGACGACTGGCTGCGGTTGACGTCGTCGTTGGGATGAATGGGCGTCTTGCTGCCCAGCATGCCGCCTGCGAGCTGGATGGCGCGATTGGCGATCACCTCGTTCGCGTTCATGTTCGATTGCGTGCCGGAGCCCGTCTGGAACACGCCGAGCGGGAACTCGCGATCGAGCCGGCCATCGATGACCTCCTGCGCCGCGCGCACGATCAGGTCGACCTTCTCCGGCGCCAGCACGCCGAGCCGACCGTTCGCAATGGCGGCGCATTGCTTCACGATGCCGAAGGCGCGTATGACCGGGCGCCCCCAGCGGAAGCGATCGAGCGCAATGGGGAAATTCAGGAGCGAGCGCTGCGTTTGCGCGCCCCATAAGCGGTCGGCCGGGACGGCCACTTCGCCCAGCGCATCCTTTTCCATCCGCATCCCGCTCTCTTGCTTCGCCATGGAAGCCTCCTCGTGGCCTGGAACGAATCCGGCCCAACGTTCGTCTGACGCAGCATGCGCGATGCCGGTTCCTGCGCCGGAATGCACGGGGGCAGCGCGGGACTACAATCGCTCGAGCCCTGCCGCGGAGGCCAGGAATCATGCCCGATCTCGCCGAAACCACGACGTCTCGCGTGTGGTTCGATCTCGGGCTCGGGGCGTCGGCGCTCGACGCCTCGCCGGCACGATCGGCGCTCGCGCGCGCCTATCGTATGCCCGAACCGGACATCGTGCGCGCGCTGGTTCCGGAGGCGCGCATCGATGCGCCGACGCTCGCTCGCGTGCAGGCCCTGGCGACGCGGCTTGCGCAAGCGGTGCGCGCCGATCGCGCGCGCGCCGGCGGCGTCGACGCGCTGATGCACGAGTTCTCGCTCGATTCCGACGAGGGCATCGCGCTCATGTGCCTCGCCGAGGCGCTGCTGCGCATTCCGGACACGCCCACGCGCGACCTCCTCATCCGCGACAAGCTTTCGCGCGGGCAGTGGCGCGCGCACATCGGCAGCTCGCCGTCGCTGTTCGTGAACGCGGCGGCCTGGGGATTGCTCGTGACCGGCACGCTCTTCGATTCGCGCAGCGAGAGCCGGCTCGAGCAGGCGCTCGCGTCATTGCTGCGCAAGGGCGGCGAGCCTGTCGTCCGCGCCGGCGTCGATCTCGCCATGCGGCTGCTCGGCAGGCAGTTCGTCACCGGCCGCACGATCGAGGAAGCCCTCGCCAATGCGCGCGAGCGCGAAGCGCGCGGCTACACGTTCTCGTTCGACATGCTGGGCGAGGCCGCGGTGACCGACGCCGATGCGCATCGATATCTCGCCGCCTACGAAGCGGCGCTGCACGCGATCGGGCGCGCGAGCGCGGGGCGCGGCGTGCACCGCGGTCCGGGAATCTCGGTCAAGCTGTCGGCCCTGCATCCGCGCTACACGAGCACGCAGGGCGAGCGGGTGCAGCGCGAGCTCTATCCGCGCCTGCTGTCGATCGCCTCGCTCGCGGCGCACTACGACGTCGGCTTCAACATCGATGCGGAGGAGGCCGATCGCCTCGAGCTTTCGCTGGATCTTTTCGCGCGTCTCGCCGCCGAGCCCCCGCTTTCGGGCTGGCAGGGACTCGGCTTCGTGGTGCAGGCCTACCAGAAGCGCGCGCGAGGTGTGATCGACTGGCTGGTGGAGCTCGCACGCCGCCGCGCGCGCCGCATCAGCGTGCGCCTGGTCAAGGGCGCTTACTGGGACACCGAGATCAAGCGCGCCCAGGTCGAAGGCCTCCGGGATTACCCGGTGTTCACGCGCAAGGTGCACACCGACGTGTCGTATCTCGCCTGCGTGCGCGCCTTGCTCGCCGCCCCGGATGCGCTGTATCCGCAATTCGCGACCCACAACGCGTTCACCATCGCGGCGGTATACGAGCTCGCCAAAGACGCGGACTACGAATTCCAGTGCCTGCACGGGATGGGCGAGAGCATCTATGACCAGGTGGTGGGCCCGGCGCGCCTGGACCGTCCCTGCCGGATCTACGCACCGGTCGGCTCGCACGAGACGCTGCTCGGCTATCTCGTGCGGCGCCTGCTCGAGAACGGTGCCAACACTTCGTTCGTCAATCGCATCGTCGACCCGGAGGTGAGCATCGCCGAGCTCGTCGCGGATCCGGTCGCACAGGCGGAGCGCACCGGCGGGGCCCCGCACCCGCGCATTCCGGCACCGCCTTTGCTGTTGGGGGATCGTCGCAATTCGCTCGGCGTCGATTTTTCCGACGCTGCAACGCTGTCGGCACTGCAGCGCGAGCTTGGCGCGACGCCGGCGCACGTGCATGCGAGCCCGTTGCTCGCCGACATGCACGTCGCTGCCCGGCGCGCGGCGGACCAGCGCGCGCAGGAGACCTGGCAACGCACCGCCGTACGCAATCCGGCCGATCGCGACGATGTGGTCGGCGTCGTCGCCGAGGCCTCGCCCGAGGATGTCGCGCGCGCGGTCGAACTCGCGCTCGAGCGTGGGGTGGGCTGGAGCGCGAGCGAGGTCGAACTGCGGGCACAGGCGATCGAGCGTGCGGCCGATCTCATGGAGCAGCATCGGGCCGTCCTTCTCGCGTTGCTGGTGCGCGAAGCCGGGCGCATCCTGCCCGATGCCGTTGCAGAAGTGCGCGAGGCGGTGGACTTCTGCCGCTATTACGCCCAACAGGCGCGCACGAGCCTTTCGCATAGCGATGCGTCGCCGCGCGGACCGATCGTGTGCATCTCGCCGTGGAATTTCCCGCTGTCGATCTTCGTCGGGCAGATCGCGGCCGCGCTCGTCACCGGCAATCCCGTGCTCGCGAAACCGGCGGAACAGACGCCTCTGGTTGCATTCACGGCGGTCTCGATGCTGCACGATGCCGGTGTTCCTGCTGCAGCATTGCAGCTCCTGCCGGGCCGGGGCGAAACCGTCGGTGCCGCGCTGGTGCAGCATCCTGGCATTGCCGGCGTCATGTTCACCGGTTCGACGCAGGTGGCGCGTTCCATCCATCGCGTCCTCGCCTTGCGCCAGGACGATCCGGTCCTGATCGCCGAGACCGGCGGTCAGAACGCGATGATCGTCGACAGCTCCGCGCTCCCCGAGCAGGTCGTCACGGACGTGCTGCTGTCGGCTTTCGACAGTGCCGGCCAGCGCTGCTCCGCATTGCGCGTGCTGTGCGTGCAGAGCGACATCGCGCCCGCGCTCCTGCGCATGCTCGAAGGTGCGATGCAGGAGCTCGCGCTGGGCGATCCACGATGTCTTTCCACCGACATCGGCCCGGTGATCGACGAGGCGGCGCGCGCCGCGCTCGCCGATCACGTGCAGCGCATGCGCGGCCTGGGCCTGCGCGTGGTCGAGGCCGCGCATCACGTTCAGGGCGCACCGTCCGGGGTGTTCATGCCGCCCACCTTGGTCGATCTCGGCGGCATCGAGGGCATCGCGCATCTCGGCCAGGAAGTGTTCGGCCCGGTGCTGCACGTCGTGCGCTGGCGGCGCGAGGAGCTCGACAAGCTCGTCGACGCGATCAACGCGACGGGCTACGGCCTCACGCACGGCATTCACACCCGCATCGACGAGACGATCGCCGCGATCCTAGAGCGCATCCGCGCCGGCAACATCTACGTCAACCGCAACATGATCGGCGCGGTGGTGGGCGTGCAGCCGTTCGGGGGGCTCGGCCTTTCCGGCACGGGACCGAAGGCCGGCGGGCCGCTGTACCTCCGGCGTCTCGTACGCACGCGCGCCCCGTTCCGCTTCCCCGCCGACATGCGCCAAACGTTGCCGGGCCCGACGGGTGAGAACAACGAAATCGAGTTCCGTCCGCGCGGGGTGGTCGCCTGCATCGCCGACGACGAGAGATCATTGCGTACGCAGGCGCGCCTGGCGCAGTCGCTCGGCAACATCGCGCTCATGTTGCGCTCGCATCTGACGCTGGGCATCCGCCACGGGGTCGATGCCGCGCGCCTGCAGCTCGTCGATGCGCTCGACGGCCTCGCCATCGACGCCGTGCTCCTGGACTTGCCCGAGCCGCGCGCCGCGCAATGGCGGCGCCAGCTCGCGTTCAGCGAAGGCAGGATCGTGCCCGTGATCGTGCCGGACAGCGAAGGCAACTACGACGCCGCGCGCCTCGTCGTCGAGCGCACCGTCACGACCAACACGGCAGCGGCAGGCGGCAACGCGCACCTGCTGGCGATCGCTGCCGACGAAAGCGGATGAACCGAAAGCGATCGCCGCGGTATTGTCGCGACCCTGCGCGTGTCAATCGTCCCGCGAGCGCCGTTGCAGCCGCACGAGGTGGCGCTCGCCGGCCGCACGACTCGCATACAACGCAAAGCCCGCGACGAGCAGCAGCAGCGCAACCAGCGCGACGAGCCCGTTCCAGGCCTCCATCGCCGGCGACATCGCGCCGAACACCGGCGTGATGATCGAAAGACCGATCAGGACGCCGCTTGCGAAACCGATGAGGGATTGCCAGGCCTTGCCGTTCATGGGGTGCTCCGCTATTGCCGCTGCTGTCTTATACGTGCTGCCGCCGCGCGTGGATGCAGCGTAGTCGTTGCGCCTGCGAGGATCCTTACAGCGGCGCGAGCACGTCGTGCGCTTCGGGATGACGCTCGAAGTAGCCGCGCACGTACGAGCAGTACGGTGCGATCCGCATGCCGTTCGCGCGCGCGAATTCGACCGCGAAAGCCACCAGTGCCCGAGCGATGCCGCGGCCCCGCAGCCGCTGCGGCACCTCGGTGTGGTTCATGGCGAGAACGTCGTCCAGCGGGCGGTAATTCGCCCGGCAGAGCTCGCCCTCGATGATCGCTTCGAACCGGTGCGCCGCGGGATTGTGGCGCACCACGAGATCGGGAGGCGCGGTGGCGCGTGATGTTGCATTCATGCGTTCTTAGTACCGGGAAACCGCGCCGCGGTTCCGAGGGCCGCATTGTATCGCACGCATGCACGCCGGCCGTAGTACATTGCCTCCATTGCCGCGGAATATAGCGAGGCGCCATGCTCGTGTTTCGTCAGCTGTTCGATCCTTCGTCGTCGACGTACACCTATCTGCTCGGGTGCGTGCGCACGCGCGAAGCGGTCCTGATCGATCCGGTGTTCGACCAGGCGCAGCGCGACGCGGCCCTCGTGCGCGAGCTCGGGTTGCACCTCATGCGGACGCTCGAGACGCATGTGCACGCCGATCACGTGACCGGTGCGTGGATGCTGAAGCAGATGCTCGGCAGCCGCATCGTGGTCTCGCGCGCAAGTGGAGCGGAAGGCGCCGACGATCATGTCGCGCCCGGCGATCGCGTCCGGTTCGGCGAGCATCACCTCGAGGTGCGCGCAACGCCCGGGCACACCGCGGGTTGCGTGACCTACGTGCTCGATGATCGTTCGATGGCCTTCACGGGGGACACGCTGCTGATTCGAGGCACGGGCCGCACCGATTTCCAGCAGGGCGACCCGCGGGCGATGTTTCGTTCGGTGCGTGCGCAGATCCTGTCGCTGCCCGACGACTGCCTGCTCTATCCTGCGCACGATTACCGCGGCCTCACCGTGACGAGCGTCGCCGAGGAGCGCCGCTACAACCCGCGCCTGGGGGGCGAGATCGGCGAGGAGGATTTCGTCGGCTACATGAACAACCTCGGCCTGCCGCATCCGAAGCAGATGGCCGTCGCCGTGCCGGCCAACATGAAGTGCGGACATCCCGAGCACGAGACCATCCCCGCGGGCGAGCCCGATTGGGCGCCGCTCACGTTCACCTTCGCCGGCATCTGGCAGATCGAGCCGCAGGCGCTCGCCGAAGCCGCGGCGCCCGTGCAGATCGTCGACGTGCGCGAGCCCGAAGAATTCACCGGTCCGCTCGGTCACATCAAGGATGCGCGCCTCATTCCGCTGCCGGAGCTCGGCACGCGTGTGGCCGATATCGATCGCGACCGTCCGACCGTGCTGGTATGCCGCTCCGGCGCGCGATCCGCGCACGCCACCGTGATCCTGCAGCGCGCGGGTCATCCGCGCGTCGCGAACATGGCCGGTGGCATGCTGCGCTGGCGCGCCGAGGGCCATCCCGTCGTCGCGGAATCGACCCCGCCGCATTTGCAGTAGGCGCGCGGCCTACCCGACGGTGACCGGCGCCGGCCGGAAGAGATACGAATCGAGCGAGAGCGCGGGACCGTCGAACGCGCGCACGATCGACTCGGGGGTTGCATCGTCGCCCGCCGCGCCGAGCGCCACGAACAGCGGCAGGAAATGCTCTTCGGTGGGATGGGCACGCGCGGCGTCCGGCGCTTGCTCGCGGTAATCGACCAGCGCTTCGGTGTCGTGCGCGCGCAGCTTCTCGGCAAGCCATGCCGCGAACCCCTGCGCATATGTCATCGCCTCGCCGCCGCGTCGGCCCGCCATCCAGTCGCGCAGGTTGTGCGTGGTGTGGCCCGAGGCCACGATCAGCACGCCTTCCGAGCAAAGCGGAGCAAGCGCGCGCCCGACGCGCAGGTGATGCGCGGGACCGAGCACGCTTTGCACCGAGAGCTGCACCACCGGCACATCGGCATCGGGATACATGCGCAGCAGCGGAACCCAGGCGCCGTGATCGAGGCCGCGCGCGCCGTCGATTCCTGCCGCAATGCCCTCCCGCTTCAGGAGCTCGACCGCGCGCGCGGCGAGCTTCGGGTCGCCCGGTGCGGGATAACGGATCGCGTAGAGCGCAGGAGGAAACCCGCCGAAATCGTGGATCGTTTCCGGACGCGCGCTGCCCGTGAGCATCGGCACCGAGGTCTCCCAGTGCGCCGACACCATGAGGAGCGCCTTCGGTCGATCGAGCGTGGCGCCGAGCGTCTTCCATGCCTCGCCGGCGACCCCCGGTTGTACCGCGTGCATCGGAGACCCGTGCGAAAGAAAGAGCGTAGGCAAACGTTTCATGCGAGCCTCCTGGTCCTTGTTCACGCCGCCGCCTTGAGCAGCCCTTCCCCGCGCAGCGCCTGCTCCACGCCGGGCCGAGCGCGCACCCGTTGCAGGAACGTGCGCAGGGCAGGGTAGCCTACGAGGTCGACCTCGAGCGGCTTGGCCCAGCTCGCGACCACGAACAGGTACGCATCCGCGATCGTGAAGGTCTCGCCGGCGAGATAGGGTTTGTTCGCAAGCGCCTGCTCGATCAACTCGAAGCGCTTGGCGAGCTGGGCGCGGGCATGCTCTTGGGTCGCCTGTGGCGTTTTCGGGTTCCACAACGGACCGAAGCCCTTGTGCAACTCGGTCGCGATGTAGTTGAGCCATTCCATCACGCGATAGCGTTCGAGCGTTCCTGCCGCCGGAGCGAGCGTGCCCGGCTTGCGATCGGCGATGTATTGCAGCACGACACCGGCCTCGGTCAGCTTGGTCCCGTCGTCGAGCACGAGCAGCGGCACGTAGCCCTTCGCATTGAGGGCGAAATAGTCCTCGCCGTCCTCGGTGCGATGCCCGGCGAGGTCGACTCGCACCGTCTGGTGCGGCAGGCCGGATTCGATGAGCGCGATGTGCGGCGCGAGCGAGCATGCGCCAGGTGCGTAGTAGAGCTTCATGATGTGGTCCTTTCTTCGAGAGCCCGATTCACGCGCGAGCGAGCGTGCGGCGATCGCTGCGTTGTGCCATGACCGAATAGCGCTCCTGCGGAAGCAGCGCCACGACAATGGCGACGAGGATCAGGAACACCGGGTATTCCCATCCACCGTTAGGCGCGTTGAACACCCAGCCGTTCCCGTGATGAACCCAGGCGGCGCCGAGCAGTAACGGAATGAGTGCCAACGCCACGGCACGCGCTTTCACGCCCAGCACGAGCAGCGCGCCTCCGACGAGCTCGGCGGCGATCGTCACGTACGCGAGCGCGCCGGGAAAGCCCACCGACTGGAAGAACTGCACCGTCCCGGGAATGGTGAACACGAACAGCTTCTGCAGCGCGTGCGCGATGAACATCACACCGAGGCCCGTGCGCGTGAGCAGCGCGGCAACAGCAATGCGATCCGATTCCGACATTTCCATCTCCTTTTAGGCCACCAAGGCGGCGGCGATGCGAGATATTGGCCTTTGCGTGACCAGAGAAAAAGCGGGCCAGGCTTGATGATCTGTTGCTGAAAATGCAACAATCCGCCATGGACAAGCTGCAGGCGATCGTCGCCTTCTCCAGCGTGGTCGAGGCGGGAAGCTTCGCGCGCGCCGCGCAGCGCCTCGACGTCTCGGTGTCCGCGGTTTCGCGCCATGTCTCCGAACTCGAGGCGCACCTCGACGCACGGCTCCTCAATCGCACCACGCGACGCCTTTCGCTGACCGAGACGGGGCGCGCGTTCTACGAACGCTCGGTGCAGCTGCTGTCCGATCTCGCCGAGGCCGAGGAAGCCGCGCACGCGGGCACGGCCTCGCCGCGTGGCACGCTGCGCATCACCTGCGCGATCACGTTCGGCACGCGTCATTTCGCGCCCGTGATCGCCTCGTTCGCCGCGCGCTATCCCGACGTGCGCCTCGATATCGATCTGTCGGATCGCGCCGTGGACCTGGTCGACGAGGGCTACGACGCGGCGCTGCGCATCGGCCTCATCGGCAGCCAGCAGCTCGTCGGTCGCAAGGTCGCCGAGACGCGCATGATCTGCTGCGCGGCACCGGCGTATGTCGCGCGGCACGGTGCGCCCAAAAAGCCCGAGGAGCTCGCCCGGCATCGCTGTCTCACCTATGAATACCTGGGCGCGCGCAATACATGGCGATTTCGCGCCGCCGACGGCGAAGAGCACGCGATCCGGGTGAGCGGCCCCCTGCACTCCAATAGCGGCCGCTTCCTGGAAGCGATGGCGGTCGAAGGGCTCGGCATCGCGTACGAGCCGGACTTCATCGTGGGGCCGGATCTCCATGCCGGACATCTCGTGCGCCTGCTCGAACGCTGGGAGCTGCCGTCCTCGCCCATTTACGTGGTCTACCCGAGCCGCCGTCATCTTTCGGCCAAGGTGCGCGCCTTCGCCGAGCATGTGGCCGAGGCGTTCCGCACGCCGGCCTGGACGATCGAGCCGAAGCGGCCCGGGTCGCGCCATCGCTAGAATGGCGGAACCAAGCCATCCGCGGCGGGTCCGTGGCATGCCCCCGCCGCAACAGAAAACCGATGCACGTGACGCTCCCTGATACGAAACCCTCGCGTGGGCGCGGCCGGTCGCGGCCTGCGCTGCGCATGTTTGCAACCATCGTGGCCGGCGCCCTCCTTGCGAGCGGCTGCGGCATGCTCGAAACCAAGGAGCGCGAGCTTACCTGGCGCCCGGTGCGTGCTGTCGCGAACTGGTTCAGCGGCGTGCCCGCGCACGTCCAGGATGTCTACCTGCCGGTCAGTGATGGCGCGTCCACGCAGCGCATCCACGGCTGGTGGTGGCCGGCCGAGCAGAAGAACGCGCCCGTGGTGCTGTACCTGCACGGAGCGCGCTGGAATCTCACGGGACAATTACGGCGCATCGCGCAGCTGCGCGACTTCGGATTCTCGGTATTTGCGATCGACTATCGCGGCTTCGGCGCGAGCGACGGCGACCTGCCGTCCGAAACGACCGTGTACGAAGACGCGCAGACGGCGTGGAACTGGATCACGCAGCGCGAGCGCGATCCCTCGCGGCGCTTCATCTACGGTCATTCGCTCGGCGGAGCCGTGGCCGTGGAGCTCGCATCACGGCTCTCGCACGAACAGCAGAAGGTCGGCGGGCTCATCGTCGAGTCGTCGTTCACCTCGCTCGCCGACGTCGCGTCGGCGATGAGCTATCCGTGGCTGCCGGTAGGTCTCATCCTGTCGCAGAAATTCGATTCGCTGTCGAAGATCGCCGAGCTCGCGATGCCGGTGCTGATCGTGCATGGCGCGAACGACAGCTATGTTCCGCCGCGGCTCTCGGAGGCGCTCTATGCCGCGGCGCCGGGCCCGAAAAAACTCCTGCTCGTCGACGGCGCGAGCCACAACAACAGCATGTGGGTGGGCGAGGACGAATACCGGCAGGCGATCACGCAGCTCTTCGGCATGCCTGCCGTGGAGGCCACGCGCCACGCCGGCAAGCGCGGCTGATCGGGTTTACGGCAGCTGGATCTTGCCGCCGCCGCCAAGGCCACCGGCGCCGCCCATGCCGCCGCCGGTCAGCGCGGAGGCTGCGCCCGCGGGTGGAACGATGAGGCCGGAGGAAGCCTGCCGCCGCAGCTCCTGCAACTCGCGCACGGCGCGCTCGATGCCGGCCTTCGCGGCCTCGCCGTAACGCTCGATGGCGTCCGCCAGATTGCTCGCCTCGATCTCGAAGCTCACCGGCAAGGGGCCCATGTTGGTCATGATCTGCGCTTCGCCCAGATAGAGCGTCTCGCGCGAGGCATCGGCCGAGCCATCGGTGTTGATGGGCCGCATGACCCGCAAGGTGGCCGCCGTGCGGTCGGTGTAGATTTCCTCGCGATAGAGCGACGCCGCATCCATGCCCATGTCGGGCGTGCGCGGATTGGGTCGATCGGCCATGTCGAAGCTCCTCTCAAACGGTTCGGATCAATGGTAGCAAATGGGGCCGGGCGCCCCGGAATAAAGCCCCTCGCCGGTTGTTTTGGTACATTCGGCCGCTTACCGCCCCAGGAGAACCTTCCATGCGTCAATTGATCCGCTGCATCGGGATGCTCGTCGCTGCAACGCTCGCGTCGGGGGCCCTCGCGCAGGACTACCCCAACAGGCCGGTCAAGATCATCGTGCCGTTTGCCGCGGGCGGGCCCGCCGATATCTACGCCCGGTTCATCGGCCAGAAGCTGCAGGACGCGATGGGCCAGCCCTTCGTGATCGACGATCGGCCCGGGGCGGGATCGATCATCGGCACCGAGGCGGTCGCGAAGTCACCGCCCGACGGCTACACCCTGCTCATGATGTCGAACACCCATACCGTGAACGAATCGCTCGTGCCCAACAAGCCGTTCGCGTTGATGCGCGATTTCGTGCCCGTCGCGCCGATCAACGATGCGGACCTCGTGCTGGTGGTGCATCCGTCGGTGCCCGCGAACAATCTGAAGGAGCTCATCGCGCTCGCGAAGTCGAAGCCAGGCCAGCTCAACTACGCCTCTTCCGGCACGGGCACGCCGTATCACATGGCCGGCGAGCTCTTCAAGGCGATGGCGGGTGTGAACATCCTGCACGTTCCCTACAAGGGCAGCTCGCAGGCGCGCACCGACGTGCTCGGCGGCCAGGTGATGATGATGTTCGACGCGGTGCCCACGATGGCCGAGCACATCAAGAACGGCCGCGTGAAGGCGTTCGGCACGAGCGGCAAGGCACGCTCGGCGGTGCTGCCGAACGTTCCGACGATCGCCGAAGCGGGCGTCCCCGGCTACGAAGCGACGATCTGGCTCGGCATCATGGCACCCAAGGGCACGCCTGCGGCGATCGTCAACAAGCTCAATGCCGAGATCAACAAGATCCTCTCCCGACCCGAGACGCGCGAGGAGTGGGCGAAGCAGGGCGTGACCCCGATCGTGATGAAGCCCGACGAGTTCAACCGTTATCTCAACGACGATATCGTCAAGTGGGAGCGCATCGTGAAGATCTCCGGCGCGAAGCCGGACCAGTGAGCCCGGGACGATGATCAGGTTCGAGTTGAATGGCCGCGAGGTCGCGTTCGACGGTGACGCGGACGCGCCGCTGCTCGACGCGTTGCGCAACACGTTCAACCTCAAGGGCACCCGCTTCGGGTGCGGCCTCGAGCAATGCGGCGCGTGCAACGTGCTCGTCGAAGGCAAGGCGATCGCGTCGTGCACGCTGCCGACAGCATCGGTGCAGGACAAGCGCGTGACCACGATCGAAGGCCTGGGCACGCCCGAGACCCCGCACCCGCTGCAGCAGGCATTCCTCGACGAGCAGGCTGCGCAATGCGGCTATTGCACGTCGGGCATGATCATCTCCGCGGCAGCGCTGTTGCTACGGACGCCCTCGCCGGGATCGGAGGAGATCAAGGCGGCGCTCGACGGCAATCTGTGCCGTTGCGGATCGCACAATCGCATCGTGCGCGCGGTGCAGCGCGCAGTGTCGTCGCGATGAATCTCGCCTATCAGTTCGCGACCGGCGGCGCCGACGGCGCAGTGAAGCTTCCCGGCAGCCTGCACGTCAATCGCAAGCTGTCGCAGTGGCTGCGATTCGACCGCGCCGGCTTCGTCGAGGCGTATACCGGCAAGGTCGAGCTCGGACAGGGCATCTCCACCGCGCTTGCGCAGATCGTGGCCGACGAGCTCGATGTCGATCTGTCGCAGGTGCGCTTGCGTCCCGCGAGCACCGGCTCGAGCCCCGACGAAGCGATCACCTCCGGCAGCCTGTCCATCCAGGAATCCGGGCTTGCATTGCGGCATGCCTGTGCGGAAGCGCGGGCGATCTATCTGCACGCGGCCGCGCACGAGCTCGATCTCCCGGTGGCGATGCTGCAGGTGCGCGGCGGTGTCATTCGCTCCGGCAATCGCGAGGTGACGTACTGGGAGCTCATCGACGATGCATGGCTCGAGCGCGAAGCGACCGGTGCCGTGCCGACCAAGCGCGCCGACGCCATGCAGGTCATCGGCCGGTCCGTGGCGCGGTTCGATCTTCCCG
>Ga0070741_10013946_pt1 | contig 14036 bp, 11 predicted proteins | sample Coa_R1_4_FD_66440 | JGI IMG/M metagenome (GOLD analysis project Ga0070741, IMG submission 66440) | Surface soil microbial communities from Centralia Pennsylvania, which are recovering from an underground coalmine fire - Coalmine... | ecosystem: Environmental > Terrestrial > Soil > Unclassified ... | reverse complement strand
GCCTGATGCCAGGGTGACCAGACCTCAGCGATGACCAGATAACTGACGCTGTCGTCTGCGAGCGATGCAAGACCGGGTTGCACCGTGAAGCGCAGCAGGGTCAACCCGAATGCCAGCGTCGCGATCGAAAGTGAGACTCGGATGGTCAGAGTGCGCTCGATCGGCGTCATCTGGCCAGTGTAGAGCCTGTTATCGGTTTAGAGCGTCGGGTCTTGCGGAGACTCTTGGGTTGACGGTGCGAGTCGTGGAGTCGGATCTAGCGGCAGAAGTTGGGAACGAACCTGGGCGGCATCCCGTTTCCTGGCGTGCAAACCCATTGGATGCTGCCCGTGGCTGCCGTAGAGGGGGTGAGGACCAATGTCTTTCCAGAGATTTTGGAATCCGCGGAATAAGTGATCGTAACGATCCCGCGGCCCGCCGTGCCGACATCGATGCTGCTGACGAAGTTGGCGGCGTAGCTCGTGGCGGCGGGCAAGCCTGCCGACGCGTTGCTGGAAGGCAGACGGCCCTGCGAAAGATAGAACTCGGAGATCGCCGGCTTCATCCGCCCAGCGAGCGATAAGCCCTCAGCCACCTTCGTCCGGACCACGTAATCGCTGTACGCCGGAATGGCGATCGACGCCAGGATGCCGATGATCGCCACGACGATCATCAGCTCGATGAGGGTGAAGCCTTGGTTGCGCATGCGCATGTCGGTCTCCGCGGAGCGTCCGCGATTTCGGTGCGGGCATGTTGCCGACGGGAGCGATGCGATGGACGCTCCATGCAAACTTCTATTGCGTGGAAAATTCGTACTGGGATGGCGGGCGCAGTAAACTAGCCGCCCTTTTTTCCCAGGCGATTGAAGCGATGCGCGAGCAGTACTCACCCCCAGACGTCGAGCGCGACGCCCAGGCGTTCTGGGACGAGCGCCACGCGTTCCGCGCCAAGGAAGATCCGGCGCGCGAGAAGTTCTATTGCCTGTGCATGTTCCCGTATCCCTCCGGTCGGCTGCACATGGGTCATGTGCGCAACTACACCATCGGCGACGTGATCAGCCGCTATCAGCGCATGCGCGGAAAGAACGTGCTGCAGCCGATGGGCTTCGACGCGTTCGGCCTGCCTGCGGAGAACGCCGCGATGGCCAATGGCGTGCCGCCCGCGAAGTGGACCTACGACAACATCGCCTACATGACGCGGCAGCTCAAGTCGCTCGGCTTCGCGATCGACTGGTCACGCGAGCTCGCGACCTGCCAGCCCGAGTACTACAAGTGGAACCAGTGGCTGTTCCTGCGCATGCTCGAGCAGGGCATCGCCTACAAGAAGACCGGCGTGGTGAACTGGGATCCGGTCGATCAGACCGTGCTCGCGAACGAGCAGGTGATCGAAGGTCGCGGCTGGCGCACCGGCGCGCTGGTCGAGAAGCGCGAGATCCCGATGTACTACCTGCGCATCACGGCGTATTCGGAAGAGCTGCTGCGCGAGCTCGACCGTCTGCCGGGCTGGCCGGAGCGCGTGCGCCTGATGCAGGCGAACTGGATCGGCCGCTCGGAAGGCGTGCGGCTCGCGTTCCCGTACTCACTCGACGGACGCGACGAGAAACTGTGGGTGTTCACCACGCGTGCCGACACCTTGATGGGTGTGAGCTTCGTGGCGATCGCGGCCGAGCATCCGCTGGCGCTGCGCCTGGCGCGCGATCGCCCGGAGCTGAAGAAATTCATCGACGAGTGCCGCGCGGGCGGCGTCACCGAGGCCGAGCTCGCGACGCAGGAGAAGAAGGGCGTCGACACCGGCTTCGTCGTGCGTCATCCGCTCACCGGCGCGCCGGTACCGCTGTGGATCGGCAACTACGTGCTGATGAGCTACGGCGAGGGCGCCGTGATGGGCGTGCCGGGCCACGACGAGCGCGACTTCGCGTTCGCGCTGAAGTACCGCTTGCCGATCGTGCAGGTGATCGACGTCGAGGGCAATCCGTACGACAAGACGCAGTGGCACGAGCGGTACGCCGAGAAGACCGGCGTGTGCGTGAACTCCGGGAAGTACGACGGGCTTGACTACAAGCGCGCGGTCGACGCGATCGCGGCCGATCTCGCGACGAAAGGCCTTGGTGAGAAGCAGGTGCAATGGCGCCTGCGCGACTGGGGCATCTCGCGTCAGCGCTATTGGGGTTGTCCGATCCCGATCGTGCACTGCCCGAAGTGCGGCACCGTGCCGGTGCCGGACGATCAGCTGCCGGTCAAGCTGCCGGAAGATCTCGTGCCGGATGGCAGCGGCAATCCGCTCGCGAAGCACCAGGACTTCGTGCGCTGCGCGTGCCCGAAGTGCGGCGGCGGCGCACGGCGCGAGACGGACACGATGGACACCTTCGTCGATTCGTCGTGGTACTTCCTGCGCTTCGCTTCGTCCGGCAACGACGACGCGATGGTCGATGCGCGCGCGAATTACTGGATGCCGGTCGATCAGTACATCGGCGGCATCGAGCACGCGATCCTGCATCTGCTGTACTCGCGCTTCTGGACGAAGTTCATGCGCGATCTCGGCATGGTGAACGTCGACGAGCCGTTCGCGAACCTGCTGACCCAGGGCATGGTGCTGAACCAGATCTATTCGCGCAAGGAAGGCGCGCGCGTCGTCTACTTCAATCCGGCCGACGTCGAAGTCGCCGTCGACGGCGCGAGCGCGAAGCTCAAGAGCGATGGCAAGCCGGTCGACATGGGCGGCCTCGGCACCATGTCGAAGTCGAAGAACAACGGCGTCGATCCGCAGATCATGGTCGAGCGCTACGGCGCCGACACCGTGCGCTGCTACATGATGTTCACGTCCTCGCCCGAGGACACGCTCGAATGGTCCGACGCGAGCGTCGAAGGCTCCGCGCGGTTCCTGAAGAAATTGTGGAAGCGTGTGCACGAGCACGTGTCGCAAGGCGCGGCGCCGGCGCTCACTGTCGCGTCACTCGATGCGAACCAGAAGAAGCTGCGCCAGAAGACGCATGCGACGCGCCAGAAGATCGGCGACGACATCGGGCGACGTCTGAAGCTCAACACCGTCGTCGCTGCGAGCATGGAACTGTTGAACGCAGTCTCCGATTTCAACGACGCTAGCTCGCAGGGCAGGGCCGTGGTACAGGAAGCGCTGGACACGCTCGTCGCCTGCCTGTCGCCGATCACGCCGCACATCTGTCATGAGCTTTGGCTCGCTCTGGGCCATCCGGATCCAGTGATCGATGCGCGATGGCCGGAGCCGGATCGCAGCGCGCTGGTGTCAGACATGATCTCGCTCGTCGTGCAGGTCAACGGCAAGCTGCGCGGCAACATCGAGGTGCCGGCGCAGGCGAGTCAGGACGAGATCATCAGCGCCGCGCTCGCGGAAGCGAACGTGCAGAAATTCGTCGCGGGCCAGGCGCTGAAGAAGAAGATCGTCGTGCCCGGCAAGCTCGTGAACCTCGTCGTATGACGATGGCTGCTACGGGGCTTCGCAAGATCGTACGGGGTATGGACGCCGCGTCCGAAGCGTACAGGGACGTATCCACAGCGGTCTTGCGAAGCCTCGGAGCAGTCATCGCAATCTCGATCGCTGGCTGCGGATTCCATCTCGCCGGCTCGCGACCGTTGCCGGAACCGTTGAAGTCGGTGTACGTCGACATGGATCTGCCGTACAGCGTGTCGGAGCCGCCGGTCGAAGCGGCGCTGCGCGCGCGACTCGTGCGACGCGGCGCGAAGGTGACGCGCACGCAGGATGAAGCGAGCTGCACCGTCCGCCTGCGCGATCTCAACGAGAAGCGCGAAGTGCTGTCCGTCGGGCCCGACGGCAAGGCGCTGGAATTCCTGCTCACCACGACGGTGCGCTACGAGGTCCTGGGGAAGGACCAGGTCCTGCTGCCCTCCGACACGCTGGCGGTTTCGCGCGACTATTTCTTCAACGCGCAGCAGGTGCTCGCCAAGGAAGCCGAGGAGGCGCGCCTGCGCGACTACATCCAGAGCGCGCTCGCCGATCTGCTGATGCTGCGGCTCGAGGCGCGCTTGAGCTCGACCGCGGGAACTCCGGTGCCAAATCCCTGAGCCGACGTACATAATTGATTGAGTTCCAGGGGTTTGGCGAGTGACGGATCCGGTTCCGGCGTTGCTGATCGCAATTGCCGCAATTTTCGCGGCGACGTGCATCGTTGCGCTGCGCGCGTGGTTTCCCGGTCGCCTCTCGCGCCTGCTGATCCTCGGCGTCGTCGGCATCACGGCCGCGCTGACCTTGCGGACGACCATCGGCGCCAGCGCGGAGATGATCCGCGGCGCGACCGCCGACTACCCGGTGAGGAGTGAGGATCGCGGCTACGTCAGCTCCGATCAGTGCCGGGCGTGCCATCCGCGGGAGTACGCAACCTGGCACAGCTCATATCACCGGACCATGACGCAGCGGCCGTCGCCCGAATCGGTGGCGGGCCTGTTCGACGTCTCGTTGAGCGCGGGCGACGATCGGCTTGATCTGACTGAGCGTGATGGTCGTTTTCTGGTTGGCATGCCGAAGCCGGAATGGTGGCACGGACCTTCGCTCGACGAACGCATCGAGCGGCCGGTCGAGCTCATGACCGGATCGCACCATTACCAGGTGTACTGGGTATCGAGCGGCAACTCGCGCATGCTCGCGCAGGTGCCATTCGTGTTCCTGATCCGAGAGCGATTATGGTTCCCGCGCCGCTCCGTGTTCATGGTTCCACCCGACGAAGTGCTCGATGCGGAGTACGCGCGCTGGAACACGAACTGCATCATGTGCCACACGACGAACGGACGGCCCCGACCACAGCTCCCTCGCACGGATCTGGCGCAAACCGAGGTTGGCGAATTCGGCATTGCGTGCGAGGCCTGCCATGGGCCCGGCGGACGGCACGTTCAGCAGATGTCCAATCCACTGCGACGCTATTCGGCGCGCCTCGGCATCGCCACGGCGAGCGGGATCGTGAACCCTGCGCATCTTCCCGCGGAGCGCAGCGCGCAGGTTTGCGGACAGTGTCATAGCGTCCACGAGCTACGCCGCGACGAGTTCGAGCACTGGATCCGCGAAGGCTTCCGCTTCCGCCCGGGGGACGATCTCAACGTGACGCGGCGCGTCATCGTCGGCAGCGAGGCGCGCAACGATGCCGAGCACTTCTGGCCGGACGGCGCCGTCCGAGTCACGGGACGGGAGTACAACGCACTGCTCGATTCCCCGTGCTTCAAGAGCGGCAAATTCACATGCCTCAGCTGCCACGAGCCGCACAAGCAGGAGGGCGACGCGCGCGCGCTGGGGCAATGGCGGGTCGGCTTGCTGCGCCCGTTCGAGGAAGGCAACGAGCAGTGCCAGCAATGCCACCAGACCAAGACGGGCGATCGGCTGGTGGCGCACACGCATCACGCCTCCGAATCGAGCGGAAGTGTCTGCGTGAACTGCCACATGCCACACACCGTTTACGGGCTCGCCAAGATGGAGCGCGATCATCGGATCTCCAGTCCGCGCGTACGCGATGAGCTCGCGACGGGGCGGCCGAACGCATGCAATCTCTGCCACATCGAGCGCACGCTCGACTGGAGCGGTCGCTATCTCGCTCAGTGGTACGAGCAAGCGGAGCCGGCGCTCACTGCCGATCAGCAGCAGATTCCCGCTTCGCTGCTGTGGCTCTATCGCGGCGATGCGCATCAGCGCGCCATCGCGATGTGGGCGATGGGCTGGCCGGCGGCGCGAGCGACCGCGGGGCAAGAATGGGCCGTGCCCGAGTTGACGCGTGCCATGGACGATCCGTATCAGGTGCTGGGTCTCGTCGCGTGGCGCAGCCTGCGCAAGATCCTGGGCGACGACGCATTGCCGGGATCCATTCTCGCGCTCCCTCCGTCACAGCGCGTCCAAGCGACCGAGGCCGCGATCGGCCACCGCGACGGGTTCGACCCAGCGGCGGTCGCACGATTGCTTTCCCAACGCGACAATCGCCCCGTTCGGCTATCGGAGTGAGCGTGGACCAGGACACGGCAAGACTGACGCGGCGACATTTCACGCTCGGCTGGATCCTGCTGCCGACGTTCATGCTGCTCGGGCTCACGCTCGAGACGCTGCACGGCTTCAAGGTGCAGTGGTACCTGTCCGTCGCGAACGAGACGCGACGGTTCCTGTGGACGCTCGCCCATGCGCACGGCGTGCTCGTCGGGCTGGTCAACATCGCATTCGCGCTGACCCTGCGCGCGCTCGGCGGCGCGGGACGCGCGGCGTCGATCGCGTCGACGCTCGTCGTGTGCGGATCGCTGCTGCTGCCGGCCGGCTTCCTGCTCGGCGGCATCGTCGTCTACGGCGGCGATCCCGGGCTCTTCATCCTCCTGTCGCCGGTCGGCGGCGCGCTGCTCATCGGCGGCACGACGATTGCGGCTGCGCACGTGATCCGCAGCCTGAAGGTCCAAGACGCATGAGCAGCTACTACCGCTATCACGTCTTTTTCTGCTGCAACCAGCGCCCGCCCGGCGATCGCACCTGCTGCAACGACAAGGGCGCCACCCGCGTGCGCGACTACGCGAAGAAGCGCGTGAAGGAGCTCGAGCTCTCGGGGCCCGGCAACGTGCGCATCAACCAGTCCGGCTGCCTCGATCGCTGCGAAGAGGGCCCGTGCGTCGTCGTCTATCCCGAAGGCGTCTGGTACACCTACGTCGACGAGGAAGACGTCGAGGAGATCATCCAGGAGCATCTCGTCAACGGTCGCGTCGTGGAGCGATTGAAGATGTGAAGGTGCTCAGAAGACCGGCGCATTGATGTTCAGCGGGTCCTTCTTCTTCTTCTCCTTCTTCTCCTCGGCCGGCTTCTCCTCCTCGCGGCGCGGTGGCGGCCGCTCCGTGGTCATCCAGACGAGCATGTCGTAGTAGGTGCGCACGTTGCCGACGTAGGTCACCGTCTCGTGGCCGCGCGCATAGCCGAAATCGGTCTTCTTGAACCAGCGCGGCTGCGTGAGCAGCGGCAGGTTGGCGCGCACGTCGACCCAGTGATTCGGATTGCCGCCGCGCTGCTGCGTGAGCTTGCGCACGTCGATCAGATGGCCCATGCCGATGTTGTACGCCGCGAGTGCCATCCAGCTGCGATCGGGCTCCTTGATCTCGGCCGGCAGCGCAGCGAGCGTCTGCTTGATGTAGCGCGCGCCGCCGTCGATGCTCTGCTCCGGATCCTCGCGGCGCTTCACCTTGAGCTCGGCCGCGGTGTCTTCGGTGAGCATCATCAGTCCGCGCACGCCGGTCGGGCTGACCGCCGACGGATCCCAGTGCGATTCCTGATAGCCGATGGCGGCGAGCAATCGCCAGTCCATGTTGGTCTTCTGCGCGGCCTCCTCGAACCACTTGCGGAACTTCGGCAGGCGCGAGCTCGCGTCCGCCGCGAGGCTCACCGAGCTGAACTGAACGGGGTGCATGACCTGGCCGAAGTAGCGGTCGCGCAGCTTGTCGCGCTCGGCGCCCGAGGTGTCGCGCAGGTAGTCGGCCGCGGCCGCGTAGAGCGAGTCGTCGCCCTTGCGCAGCGCCCAGGCGAGCTGCTGGACTTCGGCGAGCGGGAACGCGACCGCGAGCTTGGGGAAGTAGCGCTGATTGATCGCGACCAGGTCCGAGTTGCCGATCGTGTAGTCGATCTGACCTTCGGAAACGGCCTCGAGAAGATTCTCGACGTCGACGCCGGTCGCCGGTTCCCAGCGCATGTCGGGATGGAAGCGCTTCAGCTGCATCAGCCGCTGCGCTTCCGCGCTCCCCTCGGGCACCGCGAGCTTGCCCTTGAGATCGTCGAGGCTCTGCGGCCGCGGTCCGCCGGTGCGGTAGATCAGCTCGGGCACGACGCGCGAGACCGGCTCCGTGAAGCGAACCATGTCTTCACGCGCCGAGCTCACCGCCACGCCGCCCGCGCCAAGATCGGCCGCGCCGCTCGCGACCTTGTCGATGATCTCGTCCTCGCTGCCCAGCACGATCATCTCGAGCTTGAGGCCCAGCCGGTCGGCGAATCCCTTCGCGAGGTCGTACTCGTAGCCGGTCGGACCGTTGTTGTCGATGTAGTAGGTGGTCGGGCTGTTGACGGTCGCGACGCGCAGCACGCCCATGGTCCGGACCCGTTCGAGTCCCGACTGCTTGGGCGAGCAAGTGGAGATGCAGGCGATGCCGATCGACACCACCAGCAGCGTCATGCCGCCCACCGCGCGCCGCAGCAGGGCGCTACCGATAGGCGGAAACGCGTTCTTCATCGTACAATTCGCGTCCTTCTGATCGTCGCGGCAACCGTAGCACATATGCTCCGCGAATCAGGCTCCACGGAGAGGTGGCAGAGCGGTTGAATGCGGCGGTCTCGAAAGCCGTTAACGCGCAAGCGTTCGGGGGTTCGAATCCCTCCCTCTCCGCCATTTTGAGCAACATGCGCGCCCCGTTGCGCCAGCATGGCTTGCTCGCCGCGTGCTGCTGGTCGCTCCGGCCCGCGACCCGGCCCACCTTGTGAAGTTGCACCTCGCTCGTCTGAAGCCGTCGTTGCATCCGGAGACGAAGTAAATGAGCGCAGTTCTATCGGTAGTGATTCCTTGCTACAACGAGATGGCGACGCTTGCCTCGCTCATCGAGGCTGTGCGCCGCGCCGCGGTGCCGGGCGGGGTCGAGATCATCGTGGTCGACGACGGCTCCAGCGACGGCAGCCGCGACCTTCTCGCCAACCAGCTGCGTCCGCTCGTCGATCAGGTGATCCTGCACGAGCGCAATCGCGGCAAAGGTGCTGCTGTGCGCACCGGCATCCAGGCGGCGACGGGCGACTACGTGATCGTCCAGGATGCCGATCGCGAGTACGACCCGGCCGAATATCCCAAGCTCCTCACGCCGGTGCTCGAGGGCAAGGCCGACGCCGTCTTCGGCAGCCGCTTCGCCGGCGGCGAAACACATCGAGTCCTTTATTTCTGGCACTCGCTCGCCAATCGCATGCTGACCTTGCTCAGCAACATGGTGACCAATCTCAACCTCACCGACATGGAGTGCTGCTACAAGCTGTTCCGACGCGAGCTGATTCAGTCGATCCAGCTGGCGGAAGAGGGCTTCGGCTTCGAGCCCGAAGTGACAGCGAAACTTGCCCGAGTGCCCGGCGTGCGCATCTATGAGGTCGGTATCTCCTATGCGGGCCGCACCTACGCCGAAGGCAAGAAGATCAACTGGAAGGATGGCGTGTGGGCGCTCTGGTGCATCTTCCGTTACGGTTTGCTGCGCGCATGAGACGAACCCGTCCGGCGCTCTTGCCTCACGGCGCCGCGCGGGCGGGCGATTCGATCCGCCGGAGCAGCGCGGCAGCGACGACGTCCTCATCGCGCACCTTCATGCGGGAAACCAATTCCGGCGTCAGCCAGCCGTCGGCTTGCCGCATCGGGTAGAGGAGTGGCTGACGCAATTGCCATGAGGTCTGGTAGGTCACCAGAACGTGTCGGCAGTCGCTGAATTGGTCGGGTGTCGCCTTGCCGTCGCGCGGCGGAAAAGGCATCGGCCTCACGTCGAGTGACGGGCCGTGCGCGTAGAGCGCGTTGGGAAAGAACGTGTAGACGCACTCGCCCTGCGGAATCGCGTGGGCCGTTTCATCCATCGCGGCCGCGACGCGAGCGTTGAGCTCCGCCAGCTCCAGCGCCGACGCCCGGCTTGTCACCCGGAAGAAGCTGGCGCTGCGTCTGAACGGCTCGAGCTCGGCATCCATCGGCGCGAGCGCGCGCCCAGATGCTTCGACCATGAAGGGCATCGACACGGCGACCACGGTTGCGGCGATCGCGAACGCCGCCGCCTCCGCCGCGTTCGCGCTGGTCGCCGGGATGCGCTCGAACAACCAGCGCGCCGCCTCCCAGAGACACAGGCCGGCCATCGGCAGCGTAACCACGATCAAGCGCGGAGTCTCGGATGGGTACGGCCAGCAGAAGATCAGACCCAGGTAGAAGGTGAGGGCGATGGCGTCGAGCGCTGCGCGTCGGATCCGCAGCCACCAGCCCGCGGAGAATGCAAATCCGAAGAGGGCGATCAGCGCGCCCGGCGCATGCGCCCATGGCGAGACCGATTCGATGTATGCGTCCGCGATGCGGCGTGGCTGCCCGAGCATCCAGGCGCTCCATCCGCCGAAGGTCTCGATGAGGTGATCGAGTCCGGCGACATCGGAGTAGCTGAGCGAAACCGGCATGAGCCTGCGATAGGTGAACCAGGACAGCACCGGCAGGATCATGGCAGCGGTAGCGATGGCACGACCTCGTAGGCTGCGAACGCGCCGGAGGTGAAGCCACAGGGCGATCGCAATCACCATCGCGATACCCGCCATCCGGCACAACGGCAACAAGCCGGCGAACAATGCGAACGTCAGCAGCGAGCCGCGACCTGCTTCAACCCTGCCAGACCAGAGCAATGTGGACAGAGTCATGGCCAGAAACATCGGCTCGGACACAGGATTGAGCGTGAGCAGATGCAGCCCGGGAGCCAACGCGAAGGCTGCGGCGACGAGGAGCCCGCCCGCGAGCGATTTGCATTCGCGAACGAGCCAAACCGCTGCGAGCCCGAAGCACGCAATCGTGAAAGCAGCGGTCAACCAATACGCGTTAAGCGTCGCATGCAGTCCGGCGCCGCTCGCGCAGAGTGCCAGCGGAAACAGCGGCGGGAAACGCGTCACGGCGAAAAACGAGATGACGTTCGGCGTCAACTTGCCGGAGAAAGCGCCGCAGAAATAGTCGGCGAAAACCAGATAATCGACCGAGTCCGAGAATTCGCCTGGGATCGGGGGGGCGAGCGGAATCCACAGCTGCGCGACGATTCCCGCCACGATCGCGACCAGGGCGATGGCGGCGATGGCGAGATGCCACGATGGCAATGGTGCGAAATCGCGGGTCATTGAGCAGTCACGTAAAATAGCAGCGCTTCGCCGCCGCCTGCCATGTCGACCAGCAAACATCGCCTCTATCGCGTGAGCTTCATGAACCACGGGCAGGTCTATGAGGTGTACGCGCGCAACGTCACGCACGGCTCGATGCTCGGCTTCGTCGAGATCGAGAAGCTCGTGTTCGGCGAGAAGTCCACCGTCGTGGTCGATCCGTCCGAAGAAAAGCTGAAGAGCGAGTTCGCCAACGTCGAGCGCTTCTACGTGCCGATGCACTCGATCATCCGCATCGACGAGGTCAGCAAGCAAGGCCCGGCGCGCATCGTCGCCGCAGCCGGCGAGGAGAGCTCGAAGGTGACGCCGTTCCCGCTCTACACGCTGGGCGGAGATCGGAAGAAGTGATCCGGTTCGCCTCGGTCGGCAGCGGCAGTCAGGGCAATTGCACTCTCATCGAATCCGGCGCGACGCGCGTCATGGTCGACTGCGGGTTCTACCTTCGCGAGATCGAGGCGAAGCTCGAGCGCGCAGGCATCGAGCCGCGCAGCATCCACGCGATCCTGGTCACCCACGAGCACAACGATCACATCGGCGGCGTCGCACGCTTCGCGCGCAAGCACGACGTGCCGGTGTGGATGACCATGGGCACCTTCGACGTCTGGGACGATCCGTTCGTGCCCAACGTGCATCGCTTCAATCCGCACGAGGGATTCACCATCGGCGACGTGCAGGTGCGGCCGTTCCCGGTTCCGCACGACGCGCGCGAGCCTTGTCACTACGTGTTCAGCGACGGCGCGCGCAAGCTCGGCGTGATCTCCGACGCCGGCTTCGTCACGCCGCACATGCGCGAATGCCTGTCCGCCTGCGACGCCCTGATGCTCGAGTTCAACCACGACGTGCCCATGCTGCTGAAGGGACCGTACTCGCCGAGCCTCAAGTCGCGCGTCGGCGGACCGATGGGGCATCTGTCGAACGCGCAGTCGGCCGACCTGTTGCGCGCGATCGACTGTACGCGCCTGCAGCACCTCGTGCTCACCCATCTTTCGCAGAAGAACAACACGCCGCAGCTCGCGCGCGCCGCCGCATGTGACGCGCTCGGTCGCGACGAGCCGTGGATGATCTGCGCGAACCAGGACGACGGGCTCGCCTGGCGGGAGATCGCCTGATGCGCGTGCAATTCCTGCCCGGCGGTGAAGCACTGTCGGCGTTCCGCATCGAGCGCTTGCTGCAGCGACTGAAGCCGTTCGCGCCGAACATCCAGAGCGTGCGCGCGATCGAGTTCTTCCTCGTGCAATCCGAAGGGCGTCTCGAAGACCTGCGTCGATTGCTCGGCAGCGGACCCGCGCAGCTGCCGTCCGCCGACTGCCTGCTCTACGTCGTGCCGCGGCTTGGCACGCTGTCGCCGTGGTCGAGCAAGGCGACCGACATCGCGCGTGTCTGCGGGCTCGCGGGCGTGCGCCGCATCGAGCGCGGCCGCGCGTATCTGATCGGCGGAGTCGATCAGCTCGACGCCGCTGCGCGCGCCGTGCTGCACGATCCGATGACCGAGTCGGTGCTCGCGAACGCAACCGATCTGCAGCACGTCTTCGACGAGCAGCCGCGGCGCAAGCTGCGCAGCGTCGACGTTCTCGCGGGCGGTCGCGCCGCGCTGGAATCGGCGAATCGCGAGTGGGGGCTCGCGCTCTCCGCGCAGGAGATGGACTATCTCGCGGCTCATTTCGTCGCGGCGGGACGCAATCCGACCGACGCCGAGCTGATGATGTTCGCGCAGGTCAACAGCGAGCATTGCCGCCACAAGATCTTCAACGCCGAGTTCGTGATCGACGGCGCCGCGCAGCCGCGCTCGCTGTTCGAGATGATCAAGCTCACGCATCGCGCCGCGCCTCAGGGCGTGCTGTCCGCGTACAAGGACAACGCCGCCGTCGTCGCGGGCCCGAAGGCGATGCGCTGGTTCCCCGATGCGGATCAGCACTGGCGCGAGCACGTCGAGCCGGTGCATCTGTTGATGAAAGTCGAGACGCACAATCATCCGACCGGCATCTCGCCGCATCCGGGCGCGGCCACCGGCTCCGGCGGCGAGATTCGCGACGAAGCCGCGACCGGCCGCGGTGCGAAACCGAAAGCTGGACTCTGCGGCTTCACCGTCTCCAACCTGCGCATTCCCGATTTCGTGCAGCCGTGGGAAGCCGACCTGCCTCGCCCGTCGACGATGGCGAGCGCGCTCGAGATCATGCTCGACGGACCCATCGGCGCCGCGGCGTACAACAATGAGTTCGGCCGCGTGAACCTCACCGGTTATTTCCGCACGTTCGAGACGCGCATCGGCGATCGCCTGCGCGGCTATCACAAGCCGATCATGATCGCCGGCGGCTTCGGCAACATCCGCGCGCCGCACGTCGAGAAGCGCAAGGTCGTCGAGGACTGCAAGCTCATCGTGCTCGGTGGGCCCGCGATGCTGATCGGGCTCGGCGGCGGTGCGGCATCTTCGATGGCGACCGGCGCGTCGAGCGCGGAGCTCGACTTCGCTTCGGTGCAGCGTGCGAATCCGGAATTGCAGCGGCGCTGCCAGGAAGTGATCGATCACTGCTGGGCGCTCGGCGAGGACAATCCGATCCTGTCGATCCACGACGTCGGCGCCGGCGGCTTGTCGAACGCGCTGCCCGAGCTCGTGCACGCCGACGATCGCGGCGGTCATTTCAAGCTGCGCGACATCCAGTCCGCCGATCCCGCGCTGTCGCCGATGGAGATCTGGTGCAACGAGTCGCAGGAGCGCTACGTGCTCGCGATCGCCGCCGACGATGTCGCGGAGTTCGAGAAAGTGTGCGCGCGCGAGCGCTGCCCGTTCGCGGTGGTCGGCACGGCGACGGCGCAGCAGCAGCTCCTCGTCGAGGACAAGCTCGAGCACACCAAGCCGGTCGACATGCCGATGCCGGTGCTGCTCGGCAAGCCGCCGCGCATGCGTCGCGAGTCGCAGCGCGCGAAGGGCAGTGGTGCGGTGTTCGACGTCGCGAAGATCGACGTGCGCGCCGCCGCCGAGCGCGTGCTGTGCTTCCCGGCGGTCGCCAACAAGAATTTCCTCATCACCATCGGCGACCGCACGGTCGGCGGGCTGACGGTGCGCGATCAGATGGTCGGGCCGTGGCAGGTCCCGGTCGCCGATTGCGCGGTGACCGCTACGGGATTCGAAGCAACGACCGGCGAAGCGATGGCGATGG
>Ga0070741_10013945_pt1 | contig 14038 bp, 12 predicted proteins | sample Coa_R1_4_FD_66440 | JGI IMG/M metagenome (GOLD analysis project Ga0070741, IMG submission 66440) | Surface soil microbial communities from Centralia Pennsylvania, which are recovering from an underground coalmine fire - Coalmine... | ecosystem: Environmental > Terrestrial > Soil > Unclassified ... | reverse complement strand
GCGACCAGGAAGCGGTTGAACGCCACGCTGTTCTCGTAGAGCCAGAAGAAGGTGGCGCGGTCCATCAGCGCGAGGCGAGAGTCGCGCAGCGCCACCATGTCGTAGCGCCGCGGCTCGCTCTTGAGCACGGTTCCCTCGCCGAACCACGCGCCGGCAGTCAAGCCGGCAAAGCTCATGGCCTTGCCGCCGCGCGATACCGTTCCCATCCGCAGCAGGCCAGAGACGACGCCGCACCAATAGTCGAACTGGTCACCGCGCATGAACACCAGTTCGTCGGCGCGGTAGGACTTCTCGACGATGCCGGCGCGCGCCCGCTCCAGGTCGCGCTCGCTCAAGCTCCGTGACCAGATCGCGATGCGCTTGAGATGGTCAGGCGCGATCATGACATGACCGGTTCGGAATTTTGCGGCGCAACAATGCTTGCTACCGCGGCACCGCGCTCGGTTCGGCGCACGGTCACCAAAATTACCGGCCAATTGTCTGACGCAAGACATTTCATGTCACGGCTTTACTCTATGGAAGCCGCTCGCCCAACGGCGACGTTCGGCGCATGGTGCAAGCACTTGGTATCCCGTGTGCCAGCGGCGCGAAACGTGAATGGTCGCATGGTCTTGGCGGTTTGGCCGGGCTAGGATCGGACCACAAGACGAAGAGCGCCAGACGCGCCGTTTTTCCGGGAGGATTTGGGTGGACACCACATTGGACGTGCGCGGAGTGTCGTTGCGGTTCGGCGGCGTGCGCGCGCTCACCGATGTCAGCTTCACGATCCGCGGCGGCGAGCTGTTCTCGATCATCGGCCCCAACGGCGCCGGCAAGACCTCGATGGTCAACTGCATCTCCGGCCGCTACCGCCCGACCGAAGGCCAGCTGTTCTATCGCGGCAAGGACATCACCGCGCTCAATCCGAATGCGCGGGCCTCGCTCGGCATCGGCCGCACCTTCCAGAATCTCGCGCTGTTCCACCACATGAGCGTGCTCGACAACATCATGGTCGGGCGACATCACCTCCTGAAGAACAACTTCATCACGGGATCGCTGTACTGGCTGACCGGCGCGCGGCGCGAGGAGCTGGAGCATCGTCGCAAGGTCGAGGAGATCATCGACTTCCTCGACCTGCAGGCGGTGCGCAAGGCGACCGCCGGCACCCTGCCCTACGGCCTGCGCAAGCGCGTCGAACTGGCGCGCGCGATGGCGTTGGAGCCGAAACTGATCCTGCTCGACGAGCCGATGGCCGGCATGAACTTCGAGGAAAAGGAGGACATGGCGCGCTTCATCGTCGACCTCAACGAGGAGTTCGGCATGACCGTGGTCATGATCGAGCACGACATGGGCGTGGTGATGGATATCTCCCACCGCGTCATGGTGCTGGATTTCGGCCGCAAGATCGCCGAAGGCGATCCGGCCTCGGTCCTCGCCGATCCCCACGTCAGGCGCGCCTATCTCGGCGAAGAGGACGAGGTGCTGGTCGACCCCGACGACGAGCCTGAAGTCGCGGAGAACGCGGCATGATGGATTACGCTGCCCGCGTCGCGCAGGCCGACACCTATCCCAAGCTGCTGCGGCTCAATGCGAAGGAGTACGGCGGCGAAATCGCGCTGCGCGAAAAGGACTTTGGCCTCTGGCGCACCTTCACCTGGAACGACTACCAGGCCCGCGTGCATGATTTCGCGCTCGGCATGGTCGAGCTGGGCCTCGGCCGCGACGACGTCATCGGCATCATCGGCGATAACAGACCCGATTGGGTTGCGGCCGAAGTCGCGACCCACGCGATCGGCGGCCTGAGCCTCGGGCTCTATCGCGACGTGCTGGACGAGGAAGCGGCGTATTTGCTCAACTACGGCGAGGCGCGGCTGGTATTTGCCGAGGACGAGGAGCAGGTCGACAAGCTCTTGATGCTCGCCGACCGCGTGCCGCACCTGAAGCACATCGTCTATTCCGATCCGCGCGGCATGCGGAAATACGACGATCCGCGGCTGATGGAGGCCGACAAGCTCGCCGCGATGGGGCGCGAGCGCGCCGCGCGCGAGCCCGGTCTCTACGACAAGCTCACCGATGCAACCAAGGGCGAGGACGTCGCGATCCTCTGCACCACCTCGGGCACCACATCCAATCCGAAGCTCGCGATGCTCTCCGCGGGGCGCGTGCTGCGCCACTGCGCGACCTACCTCGCCTTCGATCCCAAAGGACCCGACGACGAATATGTCTCGGTGCTACCGCTGCCATGGATCATGGAGCAGGTCTATGTGCTGGGCAAAGGCCTGCTGTGCCGGATGAAGATCAACTTCGTCGAGCAGGCCGACACCATGATGAGCGATTTCCGCGAGATCGCGCCAACCTTCGTCCTGTTCGCGCCGCGGGTCTGGGAAGCCATCGCGGCCGACGTCCGCGCGCAGGTGATGGATGCTTCGCCGCTGAAGCAGCGTCTCTACGATCTCGGCATGAAGACCGGGCTGGCAGCGCTTGAAAAAGGCCAGCGCTCTGTTGTCGCCGACATGGTGTTGTTTCGCGCGCTGCGCGACCGGCTCGGCTTCACGCGGTTGCGCTCGGCCGCAACCGGCGGCGCAGCACTCGGCCCCGACACCTTCAAGTTCTTCCAGGCCATGGGCGTGCCGCTGCGCACCCTCTACGGCCAGACCGAGCTGCTCGGCGCCTACACCCTGCATCCCGAAGGCAAGGTCGATCCCGACACGACCGGCGTCGTGATGGGCGACGAGATCGAGATCAAAATCGAAGCGCCGGACAGCCAGGGCGTGGGCGAGATCGTGGTGCGCCATCCCAACATGTTCCACGGCTATTACAAGAACCCGGAAGCGTCGGTAGCCGACGTCAGGGATGGCTGGATGCATTCCGGCGATGCCGGCTATTTCAACGACGCCCGCCAACTCGTCGTCATCGATCGCATCAAGGATCTCGCCGAGACCTCGCGCGGCGCGCGCTTCTCGCCGCAATATATCGAGAACAAGCTGAAGTTCTCGCCCTACATCGCGGAGGCCGTGGTGCTCGGCTCGGGGCGCGAAGCGCTCGCGGCGATGATCTGCATCCGTTACTCCATCATCTCGAAATGGGCGGAGAAGAAGCGGATCGCCTTCACCACCTATACCGACCTTGCCTCGCGGCCCGAAGTTTACGAGCTGCTGCGCAGGGAGGTCGAGACCGTCAACGCCACGCTGCCGCCGGCGCAGCGCATCTCGCGCTTTCTGCTGCTCTACAAGGAGCTCGACGCCGACGACGGCGAGCTCACCCGAACGCGGAAGGTCCGCCGCGGCGTCATCAACGAGAAATACGGCGACATCATCGAGGCGATCTACCGCGGCGAGCGAAACATCCCGGTCGACACCGTGATCCGCTTCCAGGACGGCACCACGCAGCGCGTGCGCACGTCGTTGCGGGTGGTCGATCTGGCGGGAGCCGCACAACTGGCGGAGGCCGCGGAGTGATGATGTCCAAAAAACAAACTGCCTCTCTTCACCTCTCCCCGCCTGCGGGGAGAGGTCGGATCGCGTCAGCGATCCGGGTGAGGGGGAGCCTCCGCAAGCGCGCTGGCGATTGTATCAAGCACGCCCGACATGTTCTTGAGCACGTCGTTGTTCCAGAAGCGAAGAATTCGATAATTTTGCTCGGCAAGCCATCTGTCGCGAACCGCATCGCGCGCATTATCTGCATGCTGCCCGCCATCGACCTCGACGACCAAACGGGCCTCGCGACAGATGAAATCGACTGTGTAAGGGCCGATCGGCTCCTGACGGACGAATTTATGCCCGCTGAGCCTGCGCGATCTCAGGCGATACCAGAGTGCACCTTCCGCGTCGGTCGAGTCTCGGCGCAACCGCCGAGCGCGCTCAGTCTTGATCTCCTTAGCACCGCGCAAGTTGCGAGCCCCCCTCACCCGACGCGCTTCGCGCGTCGGCCTCTCCCCGCACGCGGGGAGAGGCGAACTTACCACAAATCAGCATGAACGCCGCCTTCCTCATCCAGCTGCTGGTCAACGGCCTCGTGGTCGGCACGCTCTACGGCGTGGTCGCGATGTCGTTCGTGCTGATCTACAAGGCGACGCAAGTCGTCAACTTCGCGCAAGGCGAGCTGCTGTTGATCGGCGCCTGGGTGTGCTGGGTGATGCTCAACAAGTTCCAGATCCCGTTCTGGCTCGGCATGCCGCTGACGCTGGTGTTCATGTTTGCCTTCGGCATCGCGATCCAGATCGCGATCCTGCGCCCGATGATCGGCGAGCCCATCATCTCGGTCATCATGGTGACGATCGGGCTCTCACCGTATTCCAGGCCGCGCTGAAATGGATATTCGGCGTCAACCCGCAGCCCTTCCCGCGGGTGTTCCAGAACCAGAGCGTCGAGCTGTTCGGGCTGCAGATCCAGAGCGTCTATGTCATGAGCCTGATCGTGTCCGTCCTGATGATGGTCGGCATGGCCTGGTTCTTCCGCGCCTCGAAATACGGGCTTGCGATGCGCGCCACCGCGTTCAACCAGCAGGTGGCGCAGTCGCTCGGCATTTCAGTGAAGAGCGTGTTCGCGATGGCCTGGGCGATCTCGGCGACGGTGTCCGCGGTCGCCGGCGTCGTGGTCGCCGTGGTCAACGGCGTCTCGTCGGGGCTGTCGGCCTACGGCATCAAGGTGTTTCCGGCCGCGATCCTCGGCGGGCTCGACTCGATCGGCGGCGCCGTGCTCGGCGGCATCATCATCGGGCTGCTTGAGAACGTCGCCCAATATGTCGACAGCCAGTACCTGCACTGGGGCAATCTCTACGAGATCGCGCCGTTCTACGTGCTGATCATCATTCTCATGATCAAGCCGTACGGCCTGTTCGGCACGCAAGACATCGAGCGCATCTGATGGCTGGCCCTTCCCTCATCCCCGCCGGCGACTTTCGCACCTCCTATGCGGCGGACACCACGATCTTTCCGACCAAGACCAGCCGCAATTTTGCGATCCTCGGCATCGTCCTGCTCTGCTTCGCGCCAAAGGTCTTCAGCGAGTACTGGCTGTCGATCTCGATCCAGATCGGCATCTTCTCGATCGCAGCACTTGGCCTGAACATCCTGGTCGGCTTCACCGGGCAGATATCGATCGGACACGCTGCCTTCTTCCTGCTTGGCGCGTTCTCGTCGGCCTACATCAACAACAACTTCCCGATCCCCGTGTTCTTCGCGATTCCGCTCGCCGGCATCGTCACGGCGCTGGTCGGGCTCATTTTCGGGCTGCCGGCGGCACGGCTGAAGGGGCTTTACCTCGTGATCGCGACGCTCGCCGCGCAATACATCCTGCTCGATTTCTTCTCCCGCGCCGAATGGTTTTCCGGCGGATCGGTGCCCGCGAGCGCCAATCCATTCTCGATCCTCGGCTATGCCGTGCGCGGCGATCGGCAGTATTTCTACGTCGTGCTGGCCTATGTCCTGGTCTGCTACCTCCTCGTCACCAACCTGATGCGCACGCGCGATGGCCGCGCGCTGGTGGCGATCCGCGACCATTATCTCTCGGCCGAGATCATGGGCATCAACCTCACCAAATATCGCACGCTGTCGTTCGGGCTCGCGGCATTCTTCGCCGGGATCGCCGGCGCGCTCTATGCGCACTATCAGCTCGTGATCTCGCAGGAAGGGTTCGGCATCGAGCGCTCGATACTCTTTCTGGCCATGATCATCATCGGCGGCACCGGCTCCGTCATGGGCACCTTGATGGGCACGGCCTTCGTGGTGCTGGTGCCGGAATCGATGGAGTGGCTGAGCAACGCGCTGAAGGGCAGCGCCTTCGACCGCGCGCTTTCGCTCAACAACAACATCACCTTCCTGCGCGAGATCGCGATCGGGCTCATCATCATCGCGTTCCTGATGTTCGAGCCCGACGGGCTCGCGCATCGCTGGCGACAGATCAAGACCTACTGGAAGCTCTATCCGTTTTCACATTGAGGCGCGGACTATCCATCAACGACAACAGGAGGAACGACCAATGAAACTGCAATCGCTTTTGAGCACGGCATCGCTCGCGCTCGTCATCGCAGCCGCTTCGGTGAGCGCACAGGCGCAAATCGCGATCGGCCATCTCGAGGATCTCTCGGGCGGCACCGCCGACGTCGGTACGCCCTACGGCCAGGGCGTCGTCGACACCTTCGCCTGGGTCAACAAGAACGGCGGCGTCGGCGGCAAGCAGCTCAACGTCGACAGCAACGACTACGGCTACAAGGTCCCGCAGGCGATCGCGCTTTACAAGAAATGGTCGGCGCCCGACAACAAGGTCGCCGCGATCATGGGCTGGGGCACGGCCGATACCGAGGCGTTGACCGGCTTCGTGGCCCAGGACAAGATCCCATACATCTCCGCTTCTTACGCGGCCGCTCTCACCGATCCGGAGGGAACCAGCGGCAAAGCCAAGCCCGCGCCGTACAATTTCTTTTACGGACCGAGCTACTCCGACGCCATGCGCGCGATGCTGACCTGGGCGGCCGACGACTGGAAGGCCAGGGGCAAGCCGGGCAAGCCCAAATTCGTTCACATGGGCGCCAATCATCCCTACCCCAACGCCCCGAAGGCCGCCGGCGAAGCGCTCGCGACCGAACTTGGCTTCGAGGTGCTGCCACCGATCGTGTTCGCGCTGACGCCCGGCGACTACAGCGCGCAATGCCTGAGCCTGAAAAGCTCCGGCGCCAACTATGCCTATCTCGGCAACACCGCAGCCTCCAACATCTCGGTGCTGAAGGCCTGCAAGGCCGCCGGCGTCGACGTGCAGTTCCTCGGCAATGTCTGGGGCATGGATGAGAACGCGGCGAAAACCGCGGGCGACGCCGCCGACGGCGTGGTGTTCCCGCTGCGCACCGCCGTGATCTGGGGCGGCAACGCGCCGGGCATGAAGACGGTGATGGAAATCTCCAAGATGAGCGACCCGACCGGCAAGGTCTATCGCCCCGTTCATTATATCGCGGCGGTCTGCAGCGCGCTGTATGCCAAGGAAGCACTCGATTGGGCAGCCAAGAACGGCGGCACCACCGGCGAGAACGTCGCGAAAGGCTTCTACCAGAAGAAGGATTGGGTGCCGGCCGGCATGGAAGGCGTCTGCAATCCCTCGACCTGGACCGAGAAGGACCATCGCGGGAGCATGAAGGTCGATCTCTATCGCTCCAAGGTCGCTGCGGCGACCGACGGCGACCTCAACGACCTCATGAGCAAGGGCACGATCAAGCTCGAGAAGGTCAAGACGGTCGAGCTGCCGCGCAAGCCGGAATGGTTCGGCTGGTAAGCCACATGCAGGCGTCATGGCCGGGCTTGTCCCGGCCATCCACGTCTGACTTTGGTGGCAACAAGCAAGACGTGGATGCCCGGCACAAAGCCGGGCATGACGAAGCTGATAGATTGAGCACATGAACGACAGCGTTCAAATCGCGCGCTCCGCAAGGGAAACGGCTAACGCCGCTCCGCTGCTCTCGGTGCGCAACATCGAGGTGGTCTATGACGACGTCATCCTGGTGCTGCGCGGCCTGAGCCTCGAAGTGCCCAAGGGCGCGATCGTGGCCCTGTTGGGGGCCAACGGCGCCGGTAAATCGACCACGCTGAAAGCGATCTCGGGCCTGCTCAAGACCGAGGACGGCGAGGTCACGCGCGGCGAGATCATGTTCGACGGCGAGCGGATCGACGGCGTCGATCCCGACAGGATCGTCCGCCGCGGCATCTTCCAGGTGATGGAGGGCCGGCGCATCGTCGCCGACATGACCTCGCTGGAGAATCTGCGGCTCGGCGCCTTCACCCGCAGCGACGGCCAGGTCGATGCCGACATCGACATGGTGTTCAGATATTTTCCGCGGCTGAAGGAGCGCCTGGGCCTCGCCGGCTATCTCTCGGGTGGCGAGCAGCAGATGCTGGCGATCGGCCGCGCGCTGATGGCGCGCCCGAAGATGATCCTGATGGACGAACCGTCGATGGGGCTGTCGCCGCTATTGGTCAAGGAAGTCTTTTCGATCATCAAGGAGATCAACCGCGACCTCGGCGTCACCATCCTCCTGGTCGAGCAGAACGCACGCGCGGCGCTTTCGGTCGCAAGCCACGGCTACATCATGGAGCAGGGCAAGGTCGTGCTCGACAGCTCAGCCGACGAGTTGCGCGATAACGAGGACGTCAAGGAGTTCTATCTTGGCGGCGCCGGCGACCAGCGCAAGAGCTTCAAGAACCTCAAGAGCTTCAAGCGGCGGAAGCGATGGCTGTGAGCGCATTCTCTCCCTCCCCCTCTCCCCGCTCTTCGCGGGGAGAGGGTTGGGGTGACGGGCTCCCTCGGCGAGCGCGACTCGTGGTGAGTCCCCCTCACCCGAAATTCGCTATCGCGAATTTCGACCTCTCCCCGCACGCGGGGAGAGGTGAACGCTATACCGGAGTGCGAGCCACCAGATGAGCGACCATTACGACGCCCTCGAAATCCGCGAACCCGCAGCGCGCGAGGCCGACCTGTTTGCGCGGCTGCCCGCCGTGCTGCGCAAGGCCATGGCCGCGCCCGCTTATGCCGCGCGATTGGAAGGCGTCGATCCCGCTTCGATCACGTCAAGAGCAGCGCTGGCGCGCTTGCCCGTGCTGCGCAAATCCGAGCTCCCTGCCCTGCACAAGTCGGCGCCGCCGTTCGGCGGCTTCGTGGCGGAGACGCCGGGATCGTTCGCGCGACTGTTCACATCACCCGGTCCGATCTTCGAGCCCGAGGGCCGCCAGGACGACCCCTGGCGCGGCGCCCGCGCCCTGTTTGCGGTCGGCTTCCGCCCGGGTGATATCGTGCTCAACACCTTCAGCTATCATCTCACACCCGGCGGTTTCATCTTCGACACCTCGGCGCGGGCACTCGGCTGCGCCGTCATCCCCGCCGGGCCCGGCAATCCCGAGCAGCAGTTCGAGCTGATCGAGGCCTACCGTCCGGTCGGCTACAGCGGCACGCCGGACTTTTTGAAGATCCTGCTCGATGCCGCTGCTACCGCCGGCCGCGACGTCTCTTCGATCAAGCGCGCGCTGGTGTCGGGCGCCGCGTTCCCGCCGTCGCTGCAGCAGGAGATCAAGTCGCGCGGCGTCGATGCCTATCAAGCCTTCGGCACCGCCGACCTCGGCATGGTCGCGTTCGAGACGCCGGCGCGCGAGGGCATGGTGGTCAACGAGGATCTGATCCTCGAAATCGTGAGACCCGGCACCGGCGACCCGGTTGCCGAGGGCGACGTCGGGGAGATCGTGGTCACCTCGCTAGACCCGCACCATCCCTGGATCCGCCTCGCGCTCGGCGATCTCACGGCGGCGTTGCCGGGTGAGAGTCCGTGCGGCCGCACCAATATGCGCATCAAGGGCTGGATGGGCCGCGCCGACCAGACCACCAAGGTCAAGGGCATGTTCGTGCGTCCCGAGCAGATCGCCGAGATCGGCAAGCGTCATCCAGAACTTGGGCGGCTGCGCCTTGTCGTCACCCGCGAGGGCGAGGCGGACGCCATGACCTTGAAGGCCGAATGCGGCTCGCCGAGCGATGCGATCGGAAACGAACTCACGGCAACGCTGCGTGCGGTGACCAAGCTCGGCGGCAATGTGGCGCTGGTCGCGATGGGATCGCTGCCCAACGACGGCAAGATGATCGCCGACGAACGGTAGACATGGCCCGTGGTTAGCATGAAGGGGTCGCATGCGATCAAGGCATGTTGGCACGGCGACGAGCGCCGTCGAGAGCCACGCTTGTCTTGCAGCATCGCGCGCCGATTTCAAGCGTGCGCCATGGCTGCGCGCCACCTTGCCTCACGGGGGGGCATGGGGTATCCACCCCGCGAACTTTCCGCGGGAGAAGACGGCGATGTCGGGGACGGGTCAAACGCTTTACCGGCGTGCGCGGAAAGTGATACCGGGCGGCACCCAGCTGTTGTCCAAACGCCCGGAAATGTTCCTTCCCGAACAATGGCCGACCTATTTCAAATCGGCTAAAGGCGCCGAGATCGTCGACCTCGACGGCAAAACCTATCTCGACATGAGCTATTGCGGCATCGGCGCCACCATCCTCGGCTTCGCCGATCCCGACGTGGACGCCGCGGTGAAGCGCGCGATCGACATGGGCTCGATGTCAACGCTCAATTGCGCCGAGGATATCGAGCTCGCCGAGCTGCTGGTCGAACTGCATCCCTGGGCCGACATGGTGCGTTTCGGACGCGCCGGCGGCGAGGCGATGGCGATTGCGATCCGCATCGCGCGTGCAGCGACCGGCCGCGACATGGTGGCGTTCTGCGGCTATCACGGCTGGCACGACTGGTATCTTTCCGCCAATCTCGGCACCACGACCGCGCTGGATGGCCACCTTCTGCCCGGGCTCGACACCAAGGGCGTGCCGCGCGGCCTTGCCGGACTGATGCATCCGTTCCACTTCAACAAGCTCGACGAGATCGAGGCCATCGTCGCCGAGCACGGCGAGCGGCTCGCCGCGATCGTGATGGAGCCGGTGCGCTCGAGCGAGCCGGCGCCTGAGTTCATTCAGGGCATTCGCGCGCTCGCCGACCGCTGCGGGGCCGCCTTGATCTTCGACGAGGTGACGTCGGGCTTCCGCATCAATTCGGGCGGCGCGCATCTCGCTTACGGCGTCGACCCCGACATGGCGGTGTTCGCGAAGGCGATCGCCAACGGATTCCCGATGGCGGCGATCGTCGGCCGCGCATCGGTGATGGACGCTGCCCAAGAGACCTTCGTCAGCTCCACTGCCTGGACCGAACGCGTTGGACCGGTCGCCGCGCTTGCCACCCTGCACAAGCATCGCGAGCAGAACGTGCCAAGGCACCTGATGCGGATCGGCACGCGGGTGCAGAAAGGCTGGAGTGCTGCCTCGCAGGCGACGGGCCTGCCTTTGCAGGTGTCGGGCATTTCGCCGCTCGGGCACTTCGCCTTCGATTTGCCGGAGGCCCAGGAGGTGCGCACCCTGTTCACGCAGATGATGCTCGATCGCGGCATCTTCGCCACGGGTTCGTTCTATGCCATGTGGGCGCATACCGACGCCCATGTCGACCGTTATCTGGAAGCCGTGAACGAAGTGTTCCACGACTTGCGGGCCGCCGTCGATCAGAAAGCGGTCAAGCAGCTGCTGCGCGGCCCGGTCGCCCATTCCGGCTTCAAGCGATTGACCTGATCGGGAGCCGATCGCGGAGACGATTTTGAACGAACCTGCTCCGACCACGCGCAACTTACAGATCCCTGTTGGCGATTTGCGCTTTTGCGTGATCGGGGCCTCGAGCTTCCTGGGCGCAGCGGTCGATGCCCTGTTGCAGGCCGGACTCAAAGTCGTCGCGATCGCAAGCCAGTCGCCGCTGCGGCAGCCGGATGGCCCGATCGAGACCTATCTGGCGACCAAAGGCCTGCATGAATCACTCGACGCCATCGTCGGCAGGCTCAAGCTCCCGTTCGTCCACACACCCGATCCGAACGACGCGGCAGCCATCGCAGCCATCAAGCAGACTGGCGCAAATGCCGTCGTCTCGGTGTCGGCCCCGATCATCAGGGCCAACTTCCTCGGGGCGTTCGACGGCCTCGTCTTCAACATTCACGGTTCGAGACGCTATCGCGGCCGGGCCGGATTGAGTTGGCTGATCCTGAACGACGACCGCTTGTGCGAAGACGCCTGGGTACTGCACTGGATCGACGCCGGCATCGACACGGGCGCTGCGATCGTCGAGCAGCCCTTCACCTGGCCGAAAACCGCCTACCCCGCCGATATCATGTCGGCGCAACGCGCGAGCATTGCTGCGCTCATGGCCGGTTTCCGGACCGCGATCTCCGCCAATTCTGTCGCGAGCCGGCCGCAGGCGACGGTGCGGCCGTATTTTCCGGCGCTGAAAACCGAACTTGACGGCGTCATTAACTGGCAATGGACCGCCAGCGAAATCGAGCGCTGCGTTCGTGCGTTCGGCTGGCCCTATGCGGGTGCGAGCACCGTTTTGGTGTCGCCCGATCGCGAGCGGCGACGCGACATCCGGATCGCGCGCGTCAGAATTGGAACGTCCGCAAGCCTGCATCCGCTCGCCTGCGGCGTGGTTCTCGCTCATAGCAGAGGCGGATCCGCCGAGGTCGCCTGCTGCGACGGCAGCGTGCTGGTCGAGACCATCAGAGACGGCGACGGCGAGCGGCCGGCCGGCGACGTGGTGCGGGTCGGCTGCCGGCTGACGGGTTAGTCTAGTTGCGACTCCCTCGCCCCGCCCGCACGTCGAGCCCGCGCGAGACCAGATGGCTGCGCAGCTTGATCGGGCTGTGATCGGTGAACAGGAACATCGAGGAAATCGCTACCGCCGAGGCGCCGGCCTCGAGCGCATCGATTGCGTGCTGGAGTGAGCCGCAACCGCCCGACACGATCAAGGGCACGCTGAGCGCATTGGCCGCCTTGTGGATCATGTCGAGATCGTAGCCGGTCATGGTGCCGTCGCGATCGATCGAGCCAAGCAGCACCTCCCCGCAATGCAGGTCCTCGCAGCGCTTGGCCCATTCGACCGGATCGAGCGCGACCTGCTCGCGGCCGCCGTCGATGAAGACGTTCGCCTGGCCGGCGCCGGTCATCTTGTAGTCGATCGACACCGTCATGCACTGGTCGCCGAAGGTGCGCGCGGCCTCGCGCAGGAATTCGGGACGCCGCACGGCTTCCGAATTGACCGACACCTTGTCGGCGCCGGCGCGCAGCAGCATGTTGACGTCATCGAGCGTCTTCACGCCGCCGCCGACCGTGAACGGCATGAAGATTTCCTCCGACATGCGCTCGATGATCTCGACCACGCGGCCGCGCGAGGCCGCGCTCGGCACGATGTCGAGCACGATCAGCTCGTCGGCGCCGTAGTCGTTGTAGATTTTCGCCGTCGTCACCGGATTGCCGGCAGCGCGCTCGTTGTCGAAGAAGCGGACATATTTGACGAGCCTGCCGTCGCGCAGCAGGAATTTCGGGATCAGCCGCTTCTTCAGCATTTCTCGAGCCGGCTCACGGATTCCAGCGCAGGAAATTGCCGACCAGCTCGATCCCGCTGTCCTGGCTTTTCTCCGGATGAAACTGGGTTGCGACCATGTTGTCCCTGGCGATGATCGCGGTGACCTGCTGACCATATTGCGCGGTGCCGACCACGTCGCGCGGCTCGTTGCAGCGCATGGCGAAACTGTGCACGAAATAGAACGCCAGATTGTCCTCGCGGATGCCGGCGAGAATCGCATGGTCGCGCTGCTTTGCCACCATATTCCACCCCATATGCGGGATCTTCAGCGAGGAATCGTTGGGCATCAGCCGCACCACGTCGGCATCGAACCAGCCGAGCCCCCGATGCAGCACACCGTCATCGGCATGCTCCTCCGACGTGTTCGCCAGAAGCTGCATGCCCAGGCACACGGCGAGGAAGGGCTTGCCCTTCTCACGGACATGGCGATCGAGCAGCTCGTCGATGCCGCGGGCCCGGATATTGTCCATGGCATCGCCGAAAGCGCCGACCCCGGGCAGGATCACATGAGATGCATCCGCGATCGCGTCCGCATCATGGGTGACGACGGGATTGAAGCCGCAATATTCGACGGCATTGCGGACAGAGCGCACGTTGTTGATGCCGTAGTCGACGATGGCAACGTCTGACATCACCCTGCTCCCCGCGGCGCCGCGACGGCGCCCGTCTCAACCCTTGATCTCGACCCCCGGATGGTTCGGCCAGGGCACTTTCGTGTTGTCCCATTTGTCCATGTCGGGCATGCGCCGGCCGGGCTCGACCTGGTTCGGCGAGAACTGCCACGGCGAGACCTCGTGCTTGATCGCAATTCCCAAAAACTGCTCCTCGGTGAGGTTGAGGTAATCGAGGAACAGGTCGAGGCTCGGCGGCCGCTTGCCGTCATATTGACGAACCAGCGCCTCGCCCTCGGCGCGGGTCATGCGCTTGTTGCGGATGTCAATGTTGGCGAGGTGATTGGTGCGGCCCATGCCGCGCTTGATGTACTTCAGATAGTCGCGCACGCCCTGGAAGAAGCACTCGATCTTCTCGTAGTCGTATTCCGGCGGAATGCCCTCGACCTCCTGCCCCTTCCAGCCGAGCTCGCGCT
>Ga0070741_10013944_pt1 | contig 14038 bp, 9 predicted proteins | sample Coa_R1_4_FD_66440 | JGI IMG/M metagenome (GOLD analysis project Ga0070741, IMG submission 66440) | Surface soil microbial communities from Centralia Pennsylvania, which are recovering from an underground coalmine fire - Coalmine... | ecosystem: Environmental > Terrestrial > Soil > Unclassified ... | reverse complement strand
ACGTCCGCTTCGATGACGACGACGTCGCCGGCGTACACCGGACGGCGGTAGCGCACGCGATCGATTCCCGCGAAGAAGACGAGGCGCTGGCGGTTCTCCGGCTTCGCGAGTACCAGGATCGCGCCGACCTGTGCGACCGCTTCGGTGAGGATCGTCGGCGGCAGGACCGGACGGCCGTTCGGCGGCCGCCACAAGTACCGCTCGTTGAGCGAGACGTTCTTGATGCCGACGATCCGCTTGTCGACCTCGAACTCGGTGATGCGGTCGACGAAGAGAAACGGATAGCGGTGCAGCAGGATCTTCTCGATCGCGGCGTAGTCGAGCGGCAGCGTCAGGTCCATGCGCGTGCACCGACTATAATCTGGGAATCGAGGAATTGGGTAGTGGGCCCGATCACCTCCTTACCCGATGCCATCGACCGCGAATTCCACCGAACAGCTGACGACGCTGTTCGCGCTCGGGCGCGAAGTGACGTCCGTGCTCGATCTCGAGGAGCTGCTGCCGAAGATCCCGCAGCTGATCGCGCGCCTCACGCACTTCACCGCGTTCGGCCTGTACCTGCTCGACGACAAGCTGCAGGAGCTCTCGATCGCGTACTCGGTCGGGTATCCCGTCGAAACGGCGCGGACGCTGCGCGTGAAGCTGGGGCAGGGGCTGGTCGGCGCGGCCGCCGCCGAAGGGCATCCGCTGCTCGTCAACGACGTGCACGCCGATCCGCGATACCTCGAAGCGGTGCCCGGCTCGAACTCGGAGCTGGTCGTCCCGCTGCGTCGCAAGGGGCGCGTGATCGGCGCGCTGAATCTGCTCAGCGACACGGCGAACCAGTTCACCGAAGCCGACGAAGCGATCCTGCGCCAGTTCGCCGCGCACGTGGCGGTCGCGATCGAGAACGCGCGCCTCTTCGAGCAGGAACGCGAGTACACCGCCACGCTCGAGACCCTCGCCGGCGTCGCGCGCGAATTCGGATCGATCCTCAACCTCGACGAGCTGTTGACGCGGATCGCGCAGCTGACGCGGCGCGTCATCGACTACCGCACGTTCGGCATCCTGCTGGTCAACGAGGAGACGAACGAGCTGGAGATGAAGGTCGCCGTCCGCTACGGCGACAAAGTGGCGGTGCCGCGCGTGAAGCTCGGCGTGGGCCTCGTCGGCTACGCCGCCCTGCACAAGCAGGCGGTGCTCGTCCCCGACGTCGGACAGGACCCGCGCTACATCAAGGTCGTCGACGACGCGCGGTCGGAGCTGGTGATCCCGCTGATGCTGAAGGACCGGTGCATCGGCGTGTTCGACCTCGAAAGCCCCGAGCTCGACGCGTTCTCCAAGCACCACGTCGAAATCCTCACGTTGCTCGCCAGCCAGGCCGCGGTGGCGATCGAGAACGCGCGCCTGTACGAAACGATCCGCGCCAACGAAGAGCGCCTCGAGAAGGAGATCCGTTTCGCCCAGCGCGTGCAGATGGCGCTGCTGCCGATGGAGCTGCCCAAGCGGATGAAGGCGGTGGACGTGGCCGCGCGCTTCGCGCCCGCCCGCGAGCTCGGGGGCGACCTGTACGATTTTCTCGCGCCCGAACCGAACACCCTCGTGGTGGCGGTCGGCGACGTGTCGGGGAAAGGCGTGCCGGCGGCGCTCTACAGCGCATTCGCGGGCGAGCTGATTCGATCGCGCACCTTCCGGCGTCGCTACGCGCCGGAGCGCTTCAGCCCCGCCGGCGTGCTCGCCTCGACCAATACGATCCTCCACGAGCGGCAGCTGGAGGAGTACTACTGCACGCTGTGCTACGCGGTGTTCGACCTGAAGCGCCGGACGGTCATCATGGCCAACTCGGGGTTGCCGTATCCGATCCGGTGCACCGGCGACGCGATCGCGCAGATCGGACTGCCGGGCGTGCCGCTCGGATCGTTCGCGGGCTCGAGCTACGACGAAGTGACGCTCGACCTCGCGGCCGGGGATGTGTTCGTGTTCTGCAGCGACGGTGTGTTCGAAGCCAACGATCCGCTCGGGCGCGAGTTCGGCGCCGAGCGCCTCGTGGACGTGGTCCGCACCGTGCGACGCGAGCCGGCGCGCGCCATCGTCGACGCGATCTTCGCGGCGGTCCAGAATTTTCGTGGGGAAGCCGTGCCCAACGACGACATGACGGCGGTCGCGCTGCGCATTACGACGTGAGCGGCTGGCAGCGAAGAGGGCCACGCCGAACCGGTGGATGGTGCACGAGGAGCGGCGATGCCAGCGCCTGCCTGAGTTACGCCCCCCGTTGATTCGACGCGACCCACGAGAGAAGACATCAAAGGCCGTGCCTGACGGGAACCGCAAAAGTCCCGGGAAATCGCGCGATCTGGCCGCGGCCGCGTCCTCTGCTTAGTACATCCCCAGGTACCGGTCGGTCTCCCAAGGCGACACGTGCTTGATGTAGTCGAACCACTCTTCGCGCTTGGCCGCGACGAAATGCTCGAACAGGTGATCGCCGAGCGTGTCCCGGACCAGATCGTCTTTCTCCAGTTCGTCGAGCGCTTCGTTGAGGTTTCCGGGCAGTTCGTCGATGCGCAGGTGCCGGCGTTCGCGATGGCTCATCTTGTAGATGTTCTTGTTGATCGGCGGCCCGGGATCCATCTTCTGGTCGATGCCGTCGAGACCTGAGCGGAGCATCACCGCGAGCGCGAGATACGGATTGCACGACGGGTCCGGCATGCGCAGCTCGATCCGGGTGCCCGATCCGCGCGTCGCCGGAACCCGGACGAGCGGGCTGCGGTTCTTTTCCGACCACGAGATCGCCGTCGGCGCTTCGTAGCCGGGCACGAGCCGCTTGTACGAGTTGACGAGGGGATTGGTGATCGCGCAGAACCCCTTTGCGTGACGCAGCACGCCGCCGATGTAGTGCAGGCACGTTTCGCTCAGCTGGTAGGTCGCCTTCGCGTCGTAGAAGATGTTCGCGCCGCTCGAGAAAAGCGACATGTGCGTGTGCATGCCCGACCCGTTGATGCCGTAGATCGGCTTCGGCATGAAGGTCGCGTGCAGCCCGTTCCTGATCGCCACGTTCTTGACGATGAACCGGAACGTCGTGATGTTGTCGGCCGTCGTCAGCACATCGTCGTAGCGGAAGTCGATCTCGTGCTGGCCCGGCGCCACTTCGTGATGCGCCGCTTCGACATGGAATCCCATCGCTTCGAGCGCGAGAACGATTTCGCGCCGGACGTCTTCGCCCTGATCGACCGGGCTGAGGTCGAAATAGCTCGCCGCGTCGTGCGTCTCGGTCGTGGCGACGCCGTTCCTCGTCTGGAACAGGAAGAACTCGGCTTCGGGGCCCGCGTTGAGGCTGTAGCCCTTCGCCGCCGCCATCGCGATCACCTTCTTGAGGCAGCCGCGAGGATCGCCCGCGAACGGCTGGTTGTCGGGCGTGTAGATGTCGCAGATCACGCGGGCGACCTTCTCGCCGGTCGGGCCCGCCCAGGGAAACGTCCGGAAGGTCGACAGGTCGGGCTTGAGGTACATGTCCGACTCTTCGATGCGCACGAACCCCTCGATCGACGAGCCGTCGAACATGATCTTGCCGTCGAGCGCCTCGTCGAACTGACGGTCGGGAATCTCGACGTTCTTGATCGTCCCGAGGATGTCCGTGAACTGCAGGCGCATGAACTTCACCTTCTCGCGCTCGGCACGCTCGAGGATCTGCGCCTTCGTTTCCTTCGGCTGAGTTTTCGCCATCGGCCCGATTCTAGCCAACTTTTCGCGCGCAATCCTCGTCTGATCGGCCGTATGACGCTCTTCAAACTGTTCGGCGTGCTCATCGCCCTCGCCGGCGCCGCGGCGCTGGCGCTCGTCGTCGCCCCGTCCGTTTCCGGCCAGGAGCGGCGGATGCGGGACCTCGCGGTCCTCGCCGGCCGCGGCAGCGACATCGGCGTGTTCGTCAGCGACGCCGGCAAGGGGGTCACGGTAGACGAGGTCCGGCCCGACAGCGCCGCCGAGAAGGCCGGGTTGAAACCGTCCGACGTGATCGTCGATTTCGACGGCGAGCGCGTGCGCAGCGCGCGGCAGTTCTCGCGGCTGGTTCAGGAGACGCCGGCGGGTCGGACCGTCACCGCGACGGTCCTGCGCGGCGCGCAGAGAATGCAGGTGCAGATCGCCGTGCCGGAGACGCGGCGCGTCGATCTGTTCGGCGGCCTCGGCGACCGGCTGCCGCCCTTCAACTTCAATTTCGATTTCGACCTGCCGGAGATCGGGTCGGGCCGACGGCTCGGGCTCACGGTCGAGACGATGACCGATCAGCTGTCCGCCTATTTCGGCGCCAGGGAGGGCGTGCTGGTCACGGCCGTCGTGGACGGGTCCGCCGCGGCCCGCGCCGGCATCAGGGCAGGCGACGTCATCACGTCGATCGACGGGTCGCGCATCCGTTCGCCCGACGATCTGCTGCGGGCGGTTCGCGATGCCGGGGACGACGAGATCGAAATCGGAATCGTGCGAGACAAGAAGGAGACGACGGTGAAGGCGACGGTCGACCCGCCGCGGCGCCGGACGTTTCGGGGCGCGCAGCGGTTCTGATCGGTCGGCGCCGACGGGCGGTTACGCCGAGGCGGTTTTCGTTTCGGGCGCGGCGGTCTCGGCCGCCGGCGAGATGACGCTTGCGAGCTGCGCGGCGAAGATCATCGCCAGCGCCTGCACCGACTCCGACGTTTCGCCGCCGTGGCGGATTTCGGCGGAGAGTGCGCCGACGCAGCCGTCGGCGGTGAGGATCGGCGCGACGAGGCCGCCGGTGGATCCGCCCGGACGCGAGAGCACGATCTGCATCGATCCGGTGCGGTACGCGGCGGCCGCGGCATTGTCGCCGCCCCGGGGCACTGCCGGCATGCGCGCCAGCACCTGCGGCGAGTAGCCGTGCGCGAGCACGGCGCGCAGGTCCGCGCCCGCCGTGTTGCCCACCCACAAGACGATGCCGCTGGCGTCCATCATGTCGGCGACGCGGCCGATGAGACGTTCGAGGTCGTGGAAGTCGCGCGCGCGGCCCACGTCGGTCGCCAGGTCGGCGGCGGCCTTCAGAATCGGTCCTGCGCTGCGGACCGGCGCCTCTGGCGCGGGCGCGGCTGGAGGCGTCTCGGGCGCGCGAGGCGCCGCCTTCGCCACGTTCTGGACGATGCGGGCCGAGCTTTCGTCGGCCAACCCTTCGACCGGCAGCGGGGCGGCCTCGCCCTCGCTCGCCGCCGGGACCGGGATCAGCGTCAGCAGCGCGAGCACGCCGACGATGGCGGCGGCGCCGAGCGCCATGGCTTCCTGGCGGCGGATCTGCGACGTCGTCCGGTCGAACGCCTGATGTTCGGCGAGCCGCGCCCCTTCGACGTCGCGCGAGGCGGCCGCGGCGGCGCCCGCGCCTTCGGTGAAGATGACGTCGCCGGCCATCAGCTGCTGGCCCGATCGGAGGTAGTCGCGCGCGCGACTGTCCACGTCCGCGAAATCGGTGATCGTCGTCGCGGCCTGGTCGAGGGCGGCGCGCGCGTTCGAGCTCGCCGCCGATTGACGCAGCGATCGGATCGCCGTCGTGACCGCGTCGGTCGTCGACGCGACTTTCGGCATCCAGAAGGTGACGCCTTGCCCCGCGGCGACGTACGCCTGCTGGCCGGCTCGCAGATCGGAGAGCGCATCGGTCGCTTCGCGCGCGTGAAGATCGAAGGCGCGCAGCGACGCCGTGTCGGCGCTGATCTGTTTTTCGGAACGGTAGAGGAAGGCGGCGCAGGCGGCGATCGCGACGATCACGAACGCAGCGACAACGACTCGAGCGGCCCGGGAGCGCATCCTGAAACCGCTACGAGAGTATCATAAGCGCTCATGCTCGCGACGCTCGCGCTCGCGCTTTTCTTCGCGCAGTCGCCGGCGGCGCGCGGCGTCGCGGTGTCTGGCGTCGTGCAGGATCAGACCGGCGCGATTCTTCCGGGCGCCCACGTCGCCATTTCCGTCACCGGATCGACAACGCCGGCACAACGCGCGACGAGCGACGAGAGCGGCGCGTTCCGCTTCGACCGCGTTCCGCCGGGCGAGTACGAAATTCGTACGGAATTTCCGGGTTTTGCGACCAACACCACGCGCGTTCGCGTCGGCGCGCGGCCGCCCTCGGCGGTGACGATCGTGATGGCGATCGAAGGCGTGACGCAGGAAGTCTCGGTGAGCGGCGGCGGCGCACAGACGAGCACCTCGGCCGAATCGAATCTGAACGCGATCGCGGTCAGCGGCGATCAGCTCGACGACCTGCCGGTGCTCGATCAGGACATCGTCGCGACGATGTCGCGGTTCCTCGACTCGACGGCGATTGGGACGAACGGGGCGACGGTCCTCGTCAACGGCGTCGAAGTGAACGTGCTGGCGCTCTCGGCGTCGGCCATCCAGCAGATCAAGATCAACCAGAACCCGTACTCGGCCGAATTCATGCGGCCCGGGCGGGGGCGCATCGAGATCATCACCAAGCCTGGCGGCCAGGAGTATTCGGGCACCTTCAACGCCAGGTTCCGCGACAACGATCTCGCCGCGAAGAACCATTTCGCCGCCGTCAAGCCGCCCGAGCAGCGAAGGATCGTCGAAGGGACGCTTGGCGGGCCGATCGGCGGCGGCAGGAACGCCAGCTTTCTGCTGTCGGGCTCCTACGACGCGCAGGACAACCAGTCGATCGTCTACGCGGAGACCCCGACCGGCCCGGTGACGACGAATGTGCCGACGCCGTTCCGCAACCTGCTCGCCGCCGGGTCGGTGACGCGCCAGTTCGGCGAGAACAACACGGTCTCGGTGCGCTTCTCGCACCTGTATCAGAAGAACACCAACCAGGGCGTCGGCGGGACGACGCTGCCGGAGGCCGGCTTCAATCACACGGATCGGGAGGACGAGGCCACCTACACGCATCAGACGATCCTCACGCAGAAAATCCTCCACGAAACGCGGTTCCTCTACGGGGACGAATACGAGCCGCGCACCAGCATCAACGCGCTGCCGCGACTCGTGGTTCAGGACAGCTTCACCGGCGGCGGCGCGCAGAACGACCAGGTGCGGACCGAGCACCACTTCACGCTGGTCGACGCGGTCACCTGGACGCCGGGCGCGCAGACGATCAAGTTCGGCATCAACATCCCCGATTGGAGCTGGCGCGGCAACGACGACCGGACCAACACCGCCGGGACGTTTTACTTTTCGAGCCTGCAGACGTACGCGCTCGGCCAGCCGTACTCGTTCGTCCTGCAGAGCGGCGACGGCCGCACCCGGTTCCTCGAAAAGGTCGTCGGTCTGTTCGTTCGCGACGAGATTCGCGTCCGGCCGAACCTGACGATCGACGTCGGACTGCGATACGACTGGCAGAACTACTTCCACGACGCGAACAACTTCGCCCCGCGCCTGTCGTTCGCCTTCTCGCCCGATCGCGAGTCGAAAACGGTGCTGCGCGGCGGCGCGGGCGTGTTCTACGACCGCACCGGCCCGGGGCCGATCCAGGATCTGCTGCGGTACGACGGCCAGCATCTGATGCGCTACGTGCTGACCGATCCGGGCTATCCCAGTCCGCTGCTGCCGGGCGACGCGCTGGGCGCGCAGCCGACGAGCGTGGTGCGCCTCGCGCCGAACCTGACGATTCCGTTCCTCGTCGACGCCGGCGTCGGCGTCGAGCGCCAGCTCCGGCCGAAGACGACGCTCGCGATCAACGTGCATGGCGCCCGGGGATACGACGACTTCCGCTCGCGCGACGTCAACGCGCCGCCGCCGCCGCTCTACCTGGAGCGTCCGGACCCCGCATTCAGCCAGGTCCGGCAGATCGAATCGGCGGGCACGCGGCGCCTGATCGGCGTCGACTTCACCGTCCGCGGTCAGTTGACGCGCGTCTTCAACGGCACCGTGCAGTACGGCATCGCGCGCGCCCGGAACGACACGAGCGGGATCACCTGGATGCCGCCGAACATGTACGACCTGTCGCACGAGTACGGTCCCGCCGACTTCGACCGGCTGCAGACCGTGCAGATGTTCGGCACGCTCAACGCAGCCCCGTGGGCCGACTTCGGCGCCTCCTTCGAATACGATTCGCCGCGGCCGTACACGATTACCACCGGGCTCGATCTCTACAACACCGGCATCGCCAACGCGCGTCCGCCGGGCGTCGGCCGCAACACCGAGCGCGGCTTCTCGTACGCGGCGCTCGACCTGCGCTGGTCGCACGAATTTCCGTACGCGCATCCGGGCGCCGCTCGCGGCAAGCGCACGACGACCGTCGGCATCGACGCGTTCAACGTGACGAACCGCGTCAACGACAACTTGCCCGTGGGCAACCTCAGCTCCCCGTTCTTCGGGCAGCCGATCTCCGCCGGGCCGGCCCGGCGGATCCAGTTGTCGCTGCGCGTCCGATACTGAATAGCCATCGCCATTTAGAGCCGGCCAGCCCGCTGAAATAGAATGTACGGCTCATGGTCCTCGGAATTCGGACGGTTGGACCCGCCGTCGACGACCGCGCGCGCGTGCTCACGGCGCCCGCGCTGAGCTTCGTCGAAGACCTCACCCGCCACTTTCGGCCTCGAATTGACGAGCTGCTCGCGCGGCGCCGGATGATCCAGGCGCAGTACGACGCCGGCATGAAGCCTCGGTTTCTCGACGAAACGGCCGGCATCAGGCAGTCCGCCTGGTCGGTGGCGCCCGCGCCGAAGGATCTCGTCGACCGCCGCGTCGAGATCACCGGCCCCGTCGACCGCAAGATGATCATCAACGCGCTGAACTCGGGCGCCAACGTGTTCATGGCGGACTTCGAGGACGCCAATTCGCCGACGTGGGCCAACTGCGTCGTCGGCCAGGCGAACCTGATGGACGCGGTGCGCCGCACGATTACCTACGTCGCGCCGGAAACGGGGAAGCACTACTCGCTCGGCCCGAAGCCGGCCACGCTCCTCGTGCGGCCGCGCGGGTTCCATCTCGTCGAGAAGCACTGTCTCGTCGACGAGCGGCCCGTCCCCGGCATGCTGTTCGACTTCGGCCTCTATTTCTTTCACAACGCGGCCGCGTTGCTCGAGCGCGGCACGGGCCCGTACTTCTACCTGCCCAAGATGCAGAGCCACCTCGAGGCGCAGCTGTGGAACGAGATCTTCGTCCACGCGCAGCGCGCGCTCGGGATTCCCCACGGCACCATCCGCGCCACGGTGCTGATCGAAACGCTGCCCGCGGCGTTCGAGATGGACGAGATCCTCTACGAGCTGAAGGATCACAGCAGCGGGCTCAACTGCGGCCGCTGGGACTACATCTTCAGCGCGATCAAGACGCAGCGGAACGATTCCGGCTTCCTCCTGCCCGACCGCGGCCAGGTGACGATGGAGGCGCCGTTCCTGAAGGCGTACGTGCAGCTGCTGATCAAGACGTGCCACCGCCGCGGCGCGCACGCGATGGGCGGCATGGCCGCGCAGATTCCGATCAAGGACGACCCGGCGGAGAACGATCGCGCGCTCGAGAAAGTGCGCGCGGACAAGCTGCGCGAGGTGCGCGAAGGCCACGACGGCACGTGGGTGGCGCATCCGGGTCTCGTGCCGATCGCCAAGCAGGTCTTCGACGACGGGATGCCGACTCCCAACCAGCTCGATCGCAAGCGCGAGGACGTCGACGTGACCGAAGCGATGCTCGTCGCGCCGCCGAAAGGGACGCGCACCGAGGCGGGCCTCCGCCACAACATCCGCGTCGGCATCCAGTACGTGCAGGCATGGCTCGGCGGACAGGGCGCCGTGCCCATCTACAACCTGATGGAAGACGCCGCGACCGCGGAAATCTCGCGCACCCAGATCTGGCAGTGGATTCGCCACGGCGCGCTGCTCGATACCGGGGCGCGCGTCACGAAAGAGCTCGTCGCGAAGACGATCGACGAGGAATTCGGCGGCAAGGCGCCATTCGCCGACGCGCGCGCGATCTTCGAGCGGGTCGCCACGTCCGACGCGCTCGAAGACTTCCTGACGATTCCCGCTTACGACGTCCTGGTGAACCACGAATGAGCTCCACGCCCACGACGCTCCTCGATCTGATTCGGCCGGTTCCCGACACGGCGACCGCCATCGTCGCGCCCGACGCGAATGTCGCGATCACCTATGGCGCGCTGCGCAGGAGCGTGGAAGCGCTCGCCGGCCAGCTGGCGGCCGCCGGCATCTCGCGCGGCGATCGCGTCGGCATCGCGCTGCCGAACGGCCTGCCGATCGTCGTCGCGTTCCTCGCGGCGGCGGAAGTCGGGACGGCGGCGCCGCTGAATCCGGCGTACAAGGAAGACGACTTCACGTTCTACCTCGAGGACACCAACGCGAAGGTGCTGATCCTCCCGCCCGACGGCGCCGAGGACGCGCGCCGCGCCGCCGGAAACCGCGTGCGCGTTCTGCCGATCGAGATGGACGCCGCCGGCGCCGTCAGGCTGACGACGGTCGGCAACGAGGCGCCGTACGCGCGACCGACGCCAGGCGACGTCGCGCTGATCCTGCACACGAGCGGCAGCACGGGACGGCCGAAACGGGTGCCGCTCACGCACGCCAATCTGACGATCTCGGCGCAGAACGTCGCGCGTCACTACAAGCTGACCGCCAGCGACGTCGCGATGTGCGTGATGCCGCTCTTCCACGTGCACGGTCTCGTCGCTTCGACCCTCGCCACGCTTTCCACCGGCGGCACGCTCGTCGTCCCGTCGAAGTTCAACCCGCTGTCGTTCTGGCGCACGGCGCGCGACACGGGAATGACCTGGTATTCGGCCGTTCCGACGATCCATCAGCTGCTCCTCGCCCGCGGTGCGGATCCGGATCGGCGGCCGGAGGGCGCGGCGAAGCTGCGCTTCATCCGGTCGTGCAGCGCGGCGCTGCCGCCGCCGGTGATGGAGGCGCTCGAGAAAGCGTTCGGCGCGCCGGTGCTCGAGGCGTACGGCATGACCGAGGCGGCGCACCAGATGGCGTCGAATCCGCTGCCGCCCGAGGACCGACGCGCGGGCTCGGTGGGGCGCGGCACCGACGTGCAGGTCGGCATCATGGACGAGGCGGGCAACCTGCTCCCCCCGGGCGCGCACGGCGAAGTCGTCATCAAGGGGCCGAACGTGATCACCGGGTACGAGAACAACCCGGAGGCGAACGCGAAGTCGTTCACGAACGGATGGTTCCGCACCGGCGATCAGGGGTTCCTCGACGAGAAGGGCTACCTCACGCTCGTCAGCCGCATCAAAGAGCTGATCAACCGCGGCGGCGAGAAGATCTCGCCGCGCGAGATCGACGAGGTCCTGCTGACGCACCCCGCCGTCGCGGAGGCCGTGGCCTTCGGCGTGCCGCACGCCACGTGGGGCGAGGAGGTGGCGGCGGCGGTCGTCGTGCGCTCCGACGTCAGCGAAGCGGACCTGATGGCCTTCTGCAAGGAGAAGCTCGCCGACTTCAAGCGGCCGAAGCAGATCCACATCACGACGACGATCCCGCGCACGGCGACCGGGAAGATCCAGCGCCGCGTCGTCGCGGACGTGTTCGCGAAATCGTAGATGCGCATCGTCATCGCCGGCGCGGGCGCGATTGGCGGCTACATCGGCGCGCACCTCGCGCGCGTCGGGGCGGACGTCGTGCTGTACGCGCGCGGGCCGCACCTGCGCGCGATGCAGGAGCACGGGCTGCGCGTCGTCAGCGCCGAAGGGGAGTTCCTGGTCAGGCCGAACGCCACGGGCGACCTCGCGTCGATCGGGCAGGCCGACGTCGTGTTCCTCGGCGTCAAGGCGCACGGGCTCACGGCGCTGGCGCCGCAGTTGCGCGTGCTCTTCGGCCCGGACACGGTGGTTGTGTCGACGCAGAACGGCGTGCCCTGGTGGTACTTCCAGGGGCTGCCGGGCGAGTTGAACGGCCTGCGCCTCGAGCGCGTCGATCCGGGCGGCACGATCGCGGCGAGCATCGAGCCGCGGCGCGTCGTCGGATCGCTGGCGTACTTCGCGACCGACATCCTCGAGCCCGGCGTGATCCGCCACAGCGAAGGCAACCGCATCAGCTTCGGCGAGCCCGACGGCACGCGGTCGGAGCGGACGCGGGCGATCGCCGAAGCCTTGATCGCGGCGGGATTCCGGTGTCCAATCACCACGCGCTTCCGGCACGAAATCTGGGTGAAGCTGATCGGCAACATCTCGTTCAACCCGATCAGCGCGCTGACCGGCGCGACGCTGGAGCAGATGGTGCGGCACCGCGACGTGTCGGCGGTGATCCGCCAGATCATGCAGGAGACCGAAGCGGTGGCGGCCAAGCTCGGGATCGAGCTGCCGATCTCGATCGATCAGCGCATGGCGGGCGCCGAGAAGGTCGGCGCGCACAAGACGTCGATGCTGCAGGACTTCGAGTCGGGCCGTCCGATGGAGCTCGAAGCGATCGTCGGCGCGGTCGTCGAACTGGCCGATCGGCTCGGCGTGCCCGTGCCGTGCACGCGCACGGTGTACGCGGCGGCGAAGTTGATGGACGAAACCCGGGGCGCCCTGCGCCCGCAGGAGGCGGTGCTGTGACGGACGAGACTTCGGCGCCGGCGATGGTGAACCGCTGGGTCCAGCTGGTGGCCGGCATCATCTGCATGGTGATGATCGCGAATCTCCAGTACGGCTGGACCTACTTCGTGGATCCGATCAACGCGCGGTACCACTGGGGACGCACCAGCATCCAGGTGGCGTTCACGATCTTCGTCGCGACCGAGACGTGGCTCGTCCCGGTCGAGGGCTGGTTCGTGGATCGTTTCGGCCCGCGCGTCGTGGTGATGTTCGGCGGCGTGGTCGTCGCCGTCGCCTGGACGCTGAACGCGTTCGCGAGCTCGCTCGGGATGCTGTACTTCGCGGAGATGCTCGCCGGCGTCGGCGCCGGCGCGGTGTACGGCACGTGCGTCGGCAATGCGTTGAAGTGGTTCGGCGACCGCCGCGGCCTGGCGGCGGGGCTCACCGCGGCGGGGTTCGGGGCCGGCGCCGCGGCGACCGTCGTCCCGATCGTGAACACGATCCGGATCTACGGCTACGACAAGGCGTTCCTCTGGTTCGGCGTCGTGCAGGGCATCGTCATCCTGGTGCTGTCGCAGATTCTGAAGGCGCCGCGCCCGGGCCAGGCGCCGCAGGTGGCGCGCAAGGTCCGGCAGGGCGCGCGCGACTACCGCCCGACCGAGATGCTGCGAACGCCGCTGTTCTGGATCCTGTACGTGATGTTCGTCACCGTCGCGGCGAGCGGCCTGGTCGTGACGGCGCAGGTGGCGCCGATCGCGCGCGACTACAAGATCGCCAACCTGCCGGTCAGCTTCCTCTTCATGGGCTCGACGGTGCTGGTGATGGCGGGCATCGTCGACAACATCCTCAACGGCCTGGCGCGTCCGACGTTCGGGTGGGTGTCGGACCACATCGGCCGCGAGAACACGATGGCGATCGTCTTCACGTGCGGCGCCGCCGCGTACTGGGCGCTCGGGACGATCGGCACCTCGCCGTGGGCGTTCATCGCGTCGGCCGGGATGGTGTACTTCACCTGGGGCGAAATCTACAGTCTGTTCCCGGCGATCTGCACCGACGTCTACGGCCCGAAGTACACGACCACGAACGCCGGACTGCTGTATACCGCGAAAGGCGCCGCGTCGTTCCTCGTCCCCGCGGCGACGTGGCTGGAGCAGTCGACCGGCAGCTGGCACGCGGTGTTCGTCGTCGCGGCGGTGGCGAACATCCTGGTTGGCGCGACGGCGCTGCTGGTCGTCAAGCCGATGCGCGAAGCGGCGATCCGCAGTTCGGTGCCGAACATGCGGATGGCGCCCGCCGTCGAATGATCGACGCCGCTGCCGCCGCCGCGCGGCTCCGCGAGGCGTTCGACGCCCGTCGACCGATCGCGCCGCCGTCGGCCGACGATCGGAGCTTCGATCTCGCCGCGGCGTATGCGGTCGAGCGCGAGCTCGCGCGGATGCGCCGCGATGCCGGACACCACACCGTCGGCCGCAAGGTCGGCTACGCGAACAAGGCCGTCTGGCGCGTGATGAAGCTGGACACGCTGGTGTGGGCGTCGATGTACGACGACACCGTCCGCTTCGCGCCGAGCGGCCAGGCCGCGCTCTC
>Ga0070741_10013943_pt1 | contig 14039 bp, 13 predicted proteins | sample Coa_R1_4_FD_66440 | JGI IMG/M metagenome (GOLD analysis project Ga0070741, IMG submission 66440) | Surface soil microbial communities from Centralia Pennsylvania, which are recovering from an underground coalmine fire - Coalmine... | ecosystem: Environmental > Terrestrial > Soil > Unclassified ... | reverse complement strand
TCCCCGCGTGCTACCGAAGCGGTCCGCCAGCAGTTTGCTGTAATTTTCCAGTCCAGCCCGGTTGTAGTCTCTGGCACAATCGGCAATCACCTGCGCGGCCAGCAGACCCGACTCTATGGCCGGCCGGATCCCCTCGCCGCTCTGCGAATATGCCAATCCAGCAGCATCGCCGATCAGCATCAGCCCGTCATCCACCAGCGTGCGGGTGGTTTTGGAATAAAGAAGGTAAGCATGACCAAGAATATTGCTAGGTAGGTCGAAGGCAACCTTGCCCGTCCGCTTCAAGAACTCCAGGAACTCAGCCACCTGCTTCGAAAGACTGTGGCGATCGAGCCTGCCGAATCCCACGTTGAGAATGTTTCCCTTGCGGAAACACCATCCGTAGCCGCGCATGTCTGCACAAAAATAAAGTTCTGGCATCTCCGGCCGGATCGAGCACTTTTCCTGCTGCTGCACATTCATCTCGAATTCGGCTTCCTGCGCCGCCACAATTTCTTCCCGGCCCATCCGGGCTCCCATAAAACGTGCGACCGGGCAGAAGTGCCCGCCGGCGCCAATCACCAGATGCGCCCGGATGTTGCCGTTCACCACCCAGCCGTCGCCGTTGCGCTCCAGGCGCTCGAAAGGCACACCTTCAATCACGCGGGCTCCGGAGCGCCTCAACAGATATTCGTCGAACTCGAAACGCCGAATCCCGTAACTGACAACCCGGCCGTAATCGCTTTCAATCTCTGGATCGCCGATTCGGCTGGTGCGAAAACCGTGAATGGGTTGGAAGGTGCGGCCAGGGCCGTAATCGGAGGGATCAATTTGCAGCTCATCCAACACCTGAGGCGTGATCCATCCGCCGCAGACTTTGTCGCGAGGAAACGTTTGCTTGTCGAGAATTAGGACGTCCAGGCCAGTCGCTCGCAGCTTCCAGGCGCAGGAGGATCCCGCCGGTCCGCCGCCCACAACCAGAACGTCGCAGGAATTCATGTGTCTTATCCGAACGCGGGCATTGAAGACTGATCTTCTTCGACTTGCGGCTCATAAAGGTAGGCCCGCGTCCACGGCAATGCCGCGCACTTTGATCCCGCAAATACCACCTGAAACAATTGCATCGAACCTGCCCGGAAGGCTGCCGCAGAGCCCGCCAAATAAAGCCGCCACATACGCACGAAACGCTCGTCGAATCGCGCTCTCACCTCGTCCACGGAATTTTCAAAGCGCTCCAACCAGTGTTCCAGCGTGTGCGCGTAGTGCATTCTCAGGTTCTCTACGTCAAGCACGGAAAAATTTGGGGACTCCAGAATCTGTATTACTTCCCGGAGAGAGGGCGTGTAGCCGCCAGGAAAGATTCGCTTGCGGATCCAGGCGTTGAGCGGCCTGGGCTGGTTGCGCCCAATAAAGTGCAGCAAACCGCGTCCGCGATCGCCAATGGCGCGCTGGATGGTCTTGCCGAATGCGGAATAATGCGATTTTCCTACATGTTCGAGCATGCCCACTGACATAAAAACATCAAAGCCTCCCGAGATGTTTCGATAGTCATCCTGGATGAACTCCACGCGATCATCGAGACCCTCCTTTGCGGCGCGCCAGCGTGCGTAGGCGATCTGCTCGCGCGAAATGTTAAAGGCCTTCACCTTCACGCCGTAGTAGCGGGCCATGTGCAGCGCCAGCGCTCCCCAGCCGCAACCTGCCTCTACCACCCTCTCACCCGGCTGCAATCGAACTTTGCGGCATACGTGGTCCATCTTGGCCAGTTGCGCTTCCTCCAGCCCGCTTTCCGGGCTAGGAAAGTAAGCACACGTGTACACGAGTTGCTCGTCCAGCCACAGTTTGTAGAAATCGTTTCCGATATCGTAATGCCTATGGATGTTATGGCGAGAACCGCGCCGCGTGTTCTGCTGTGTAAGCCGCAGCCACAAATCTGCTGGACTGGGAAACCAGTTGCGTTTTCCGCGCTCCAGGATACTTTTGTCGGCGGCTGTCAGAATGGCCACCAGGTCGCCCTCGACGCGCAGTTTGTTTTCTGCATACGCTTCGCCGAAGCCAATATCAGGGTCAACCACCAGTCTCGCCACAACCCACCGATCTTGAAAAACTATGCTGCCCAGCGCGCGCCCCTGGGGACGAACTTCGGGGCCGTTTGCCAGGGCCAGCCGTAGCGGCGGATTGCCCGCCGCGTCATGAACTTTCTTCAGCACCCACTCGTCGAATCGGGAGAGCATAGGTCCTCGACTTGGCTTTTTTACGCGCAGCATACTGGCGCGCTCATGCAAAAGCCAACGCGGGAGTTTACCCCTTCTGGTTTGGACGCGTAAATAACGTTTTGTGAAGGCCCGAAATACGGGCAGCAAGCAGAAAAAAACGGATTTGAGGAGATATTACTTGTAAGCCGTAGTTGACGAATCCGAGGAGCCGTAATCCACATCAATGCCAAGCTGCAGCCGGGCAGCTTCGGACATACGAACCGGCGTCCATGGCGGATCGAAAACTACCTCTACCTGCACTTCTTTTACGCCAGGCAGGTGAGACAGCTTGCTTTCTACATCAGCCTTAAGAACGTTGCCCATGCCGCAGCCTGGGGCCGTCATGGTCATTTTGACATCCAGCTTCTTCGATCCATCTTCGAGAGAATTGATGTCGCAAGCGTAAATCAGGCCAAGGTCAACGATGTTAACCGGAATCTCGGGATCGTAAACCGTTTTGAGCTGTTCCCAGATTTTGGCTTCGCTGAATTCCTGGGGCTGTGCCGATGTTTGCGGCGCCTGATCTTTGACGGCGGGAGTGACTCCTAAAGCGTCGGCATCCTTCGCATCCACCCGAAACATTTCGCCGTAGTTCGACCACACGCTGTAGCTGCCGCCGAGTGACTGCATGATGCGCACTTCGGTGCCGGCCGGCAACAGGCTGCGCGTTCCGCTGGGGATGGCGGTGACTTCGCACCCTCTGGTCAAGCGAATGAGCTTATTCGGATCCATAACTTTACTCCGTTGAAACTGGCTCCTGCGTGCCTTCCAAGGCAGCATTCAGGGTATGCCAGGCCAGGGTGGCGCATTTCACTCGCGCCGGAAATTCGTGAACGCCGGAGAATACCGCCAACTTGCCCAGCTCCGGCTGGTCGCCATTGGGATGAGTTTGGCCGGTCACCAGATCATGAAAGCGATGAAAGATTTTGTCCGCTTCCGCCCGAGTCTTGCCCTTCAAGCTTTGGGTCATCATGGAGGCCGAAGCTTTGGAGATTGCACACCCGGAGCCCTGGAACGCGATGTCGCGAATGGCATCGCCATCCATGTTCAGATAAACCGTGAAATGATCGCCGCAGAGCGGGTTGTAGCCTTCGGCCTTGCGCTCTGCGCCGGTCAGCTCGCGGAAGTTTCGCGGCTGCTTGCTGTGCTCCAGGATCACTTCCTGGTAGAGATCGCGCAGGTCAGCCATCAGCCAAAGACCTCCCGCACCTTGTGCAAGCCTGCGACCAGCGCGTCCACGTCGGCGCGAGTGTTGTATAAACCGAAAGATGCACGTGCCGTTGCCGGCACGCCAAAGATTTGCATTACCGGCTGGGCGCAGTGGTGGCCCGTCCGAATGGCGATGCCTTCCTGATCCAGGATAGTACCAATGTCGTGCGGGTGGATGTTCTCGAACACAAATGAGAGCACGCCCGCCTTCTCCCGCGCGGTCCCAATCAGGCGCACGCCGGGCACGGCGGAAACCGCTTCAGTAGCGTACTTCAACAGCTCATGCTCGTAGGCGGCGATGTTCTCGATGCCCAAATGATTGACGTACTCGATCGCCGCTCCGAGTCCAACTGCGCCAGCCACGTGCGGGGTTCCCGCTTCGAATTTGTGTGGCAGCTTGTTGTAAGTCGTCTTCTCAAAGGTTACGGAGCTGATCATGTCTCCGCCGCCTTGATAGGGAGGCATAGCATTCAGCAGAGCCGCCTTGCCATAAAGCACGCCCATTCCGGTGGGGCCATACAGCTTGTGGGATGAGAAGGCGTAGAAATCACAATCCAGCTCGCGTACATCCACTTTAATCCGCGGCGCCGCCTGCGCTCCGTCAACCAGCACCGGAATGTTCCAGCGGTGCGCAAGCTCGACCATCTTCCGTATGGGATTCAGCGTGCCCAGAGCATTCGAGATATGGCCCACAGCGACGATCTTCGTCTTCGGGCCGAGCATCTTCTCGTATTCGTCGAGCCGCAGCTCGCCACGTTCGTTGATGGGCACCACCCGCAGCCGCGCGCCCTTCTCTTCGCAAAGCATTTGCCAGGGAACGATGTCAGAGTGGTGCTCGAGGGCGGTAATTACGACTTCGTCACCGCGGCCGACGTTCTTGCGGCCGTAGCTCTGTGCAACCAAATTGATGGCCTCGGTCGTTCCGCGCACAAAAATGATTTCGCTCGGATCGGCAGCATTGATGAAATGCTGCACCAGAGCCCGTGCACGCTCATATTGTTCGGTGGCCCGCTCGGAGAGCGTGTGCACGCCACGATGCACGTTGGAATTATCTTCCTGGTAGTAGGCCGAAATTGCGTCTATCACCGACTGCGGCTTTTGTGTGGTTGCGGCATTGTCCAGATAGACCAGCGGCTTGCCGTGGATCTTCTGCTGCAGAATCGGAAAGTCACGGCGTACCTTCTCCACGTCGTAAGGCGCAAGAGCAACACTGAACGGGTGCATCTCTCGGGTAACCGTGTTGGCAGCGATGCTCATCCGACCTCCTCCCAATTTCCCGGCTTTCTTTGCGTAGGTTGACCGGAAGCAGCCTCTAAAGCGTGCGCCGCTGTGATTTCGCTCGCGAAACCACCCTCCCCGAAGAGCCAACCGGTTATCAATTGTTCCAGATGCGCGCGGAGCGCCTCCGGCTTCATGCGATCCAGGCACTCGCTGGCAAACGCATAGAGCAGCAGGCGTCGCGCGGAACCCTCATCCATGCCGCGTGAGCGCAAATAGAACAGTGCGTTTTCCTCGATCTGACCGATGGTCGCGCCGTGGGTGCACTTCACGTCATCGGCATAGATCTCCAGCTGCGGCTTGGTATCAATCTGCGCGTTGTCAGAGAGCAGCAGGTTGCGATTGGTTTGCTTCGCGTCGGTCTTCTGAGCGTCTTTATGGACAATGATGCGGCCATGAAAAACGCCGCGAGAGTGCCCGTCCAAAATACCGTTGTAAAACTGGCGGCTGCCGCAGTGCGGGCTGGCATGCTCCACCAGCATGTAATTGTCCATGTGCTGCCGGCCGTTGCCGATGAACAGGCCATTGATCAGGCAGTCGGCGCCTTCGCCCGCGAGCACAGGATGGACGTTGTTACGCACCAGCCTTCCACCCAACAGAACGGAATGCGAAGCGACGCTGGTGCTGCGTCCCTGCTGAATGCGCAAAGTCGAAATGTTGAACGCCTGCGCGTGCTCGCGCTCCAGCATGTAATGCGAAACGACGCTGTCGTCGCCCGCGACCAGCTCAGTAGCAGTGTTGGAAAATGCCGGCTCCCCGCTGCCCAGCGAAATGTAATCTTCAATAATGGCTGCCTGGCTGTTCTCTTCCGCGATGATTAGATTGCGCGGGTGCGTCATGAGCGGCGTGTCGCTGCCTACGGAGACAAACAGAAGATAAATCGGATTTTCCAGCACCGCACCGCGCGCGATGTGTAAGTAGGCGCCATCCTCGATGAACGCAGTGTTCAAGGCGCAGAAGGCATCGCGTTGCGTATTGAGGTAACGACCCAGGTGAGGTTCAATTGCACTGGCGTTATTTGTAATCTGCTCCGCCAGGCTACCCACCTTCACGCCTTTAGGTAGGACACCAAGAACCGAGAGTTCCGGCGCATATCGCCCATTAACGAATACCAGCTGACACGCTGACGCGGTGAATCGATACGGCTCAAGTTCATGGGCAGACACTTTGGCTTTGCCGGCTGCCGGAAGCTGGAACGCCGTGTTGGCAATCGCAGCCACACTGGTGAAGCGCCAGTCTTCGTCGTGCGTAGTGGGGAAACCAACCTCGGCAAAGCGAGAAAAGGCGTCTTCACGCAAGGATCGAAGCCAGGGCTGCGTGTGTCCAGGAGCGCGCTTGTTGAACGCGCTGAAGGCATCCAGATAACTGGCCAGCTGCGGAGTTGTAGTGATCACATTTGACATTAGTTCCTGATCCTTACGCCGATCTGGCGGTGCGGGTTTCGCCTTCGATCCCCACATAGCCCTGTTTTTCGAGTTCCAGCGCCAGCTCTGGTCCGCCAGATTTCACGATGCGGCCGTCCACCAGAACGTGCACCACATCCGGCTTGATGTAATCGAGCAGCCGCTGATAGTGCGTCACCACAACAAAGGACCGGTCAGGCCCTCGCATGGCATTCACACCTTTTGCCACAATCTTCAGGGCATCGATGTCGAGCCCGGAGTCGGTCTCATCGAGGATGCCAAGCTTCGGCTGCAGCACCGCCATTTGGAGAATCTCATTGCGCTTCTTCTCGCCGCCGGAGAAACCCTCGTTCACCGAACGATTAAGCAGCCGCTCATCCATTTCCAGCAGCTTTAGTTTCTCCTTGAACATTGGCAGGAAATCCATGGCATCCAGCTCGTCTTCGCCACGTGCCTTACGCTGCGCGTTCAAAGCTGCACGCAGGAAATACGCATTGCCAATGCCGGGAATCTCCACCGGATACTGAAAAGCCAGGAATATGCCTTCACAAGCCGCCTCTTCCGGCTTCATAGCCAGCAGGTCCTTGCCGTTGAACAGGACCTCGCCCTTGGTGACGTTGTAAGTTTCGCGGCGAGCCAACACTTGCGCGAGCGTGCTCTTGCCCGAGCCGTTCGGCCCCATGATGGAATGCACCTCGCCCGGATTCACCTTCAGGTCAAGGCCCTTGAGGATCTCGTGGTTGTCCACCGCCACGTGCAAATTCTTGATTTCGAGAAGACTCATTCGTGATTTTTCCTTTTCGTAGCGCCGAAATCTTGTCGGCTTGTGTACGCCGGCGTCCTCACCGGCTGTTCTTTTTCCGCCGAGGCGGCATTAGTTATCCGACGCTGCCTTCCAAGCTGACGCCCAGCAGCTTCTGGGCCTCTACTGCAAACTCCATCGGCAGCTCGCGGAATACCTGTTTGCAGAAGCCGTTCACGATCATGGAAACGGCGTCTTCAGCCTTAAGTCCGCGCTGGCGGAGGTAGAAGAGCTGGTCTTCGCCGATTTTCGAAGTCGACGCCTCGTGCTCCATGTGAGCCGTGGCATTTTTTACCTCGATGTACGGGAAGGTGTGCGCGCCGCACTTATCGCCGATCAGCAGCGAATCGCATTGCGTGTAGTTACGCGCGCCCACCGCGTTCTTCAGGATCTTTACCTGGCCGCGATAGGTATTCTGGCCGTGCCCGGCAGAAATGCCTTTCGAGACAATCGTGCTCTTGGTGTTCTTACCAAGGTGGATCATCTTGGTGCCGGTGTCCGCCTGCTGATAATTGTTGGTCAGAGCGACCGAGTAGAACTCGCCAACTGAGTTGTCGCCCTGCAGAATGCAGCTCGGATATTTCCAGGTGATGGCCGAGCCGGTCTCCACCTGTGTCCAGGAAATCTTGGAGTTCACCCCAGCGCACTTTCCGCGCTTGGTGACGAAGTTATAGATCCCGCCCTTGCCTTCCTTGTCGCCCGGATACCAGTTCTGCACCGTGGAGTACTTGATCTGAGCGTTATCGAGCGCGATCAGTTCGACCACGGCAGCGTGCAACTGGTTCTCGTCGCGAATGGGCGCGGTACAGCCCTCCAGATAGCTGACGGACGCGCCTTCGTCTGCAATGATTAGAGTGCGCTCGAACTGTCCGGTCTCCGCCGCGTTGATGCGGAAGTATGTCGAAAGCTCCATCGGACAGCGCACGCCTTTAGGGACGTACACGAACGACCCATCGCTGAACACGGCTGCGTTCAGCGCTGCGAAAAAGTTGTCACTGTAAGGAACTACCGTGCCGAGATATTTCTGCACCAGCTCAGGGTGGTTCTGTACCGCTTCGGAGAACGAACAGAAGATAATTCCCTTCTCCGCCAACTTTTCTTTAAAAGTGGTAGCCACGGATACGCTGTCAAATACCGCGTCCACAGCCACTCCTGCCAGCATTGCCCGTTCCTGTAGCGGAATGCCCAGCTTTTCGTACGTGCGCAGGATCTCCGGATCGACTTCCTCCATGCTCTTCTGCCCAGCCTTCTTCTTGGGCGCGGAGTAGTAGTAGATGTTCTGGTAGTCGATTGGCGGATACTTAATGTTCGCCCACTTAGGCTCGGCTTCCGACTTCTGCAGCGAAGCCCAATGGCGATATGCCTTCAGCCGCCACTCCAGCATGAATTCCGGCTCCTGCTTCTTGGCCGAAATCACGCGGACGATGTCCTCGTTCAGACCCCTTGGGATCCGCTCTTCTTCAATGTCGGTGACGAATCCCCACTTGTACTCGCGATTCGCCAGGTCCTCGATATTTACATTAGTGCTCATTGCGTTCTCCCAGATATAAGACCGACGGGTATGACTTTGCCCTCGCCATCTTTGATTCCCACCAATTGCAGCGGCTGCGCTAAATCGGCGAGCATTACTTTCTCGAGGGCGCCTCTAACCGCGTGGCTGATGATGCGCTGATTGCTTTTGATTGGGCAGGAAGGTTCCAACTCGCAAAGCCCGGTCACCTCGGTGCTGCACTCGGTTAAAGCAATTGGGCCTTCGAGGGCGCCAATGATTTCCGAAACTGAGATTTCCTCGGGGCCACGAGCCAAGGTATACCCCCCCTTGGTGCCACGATGCGAAACCAGCAAGCGCGCTTGCAGGAGCTGCTTCAAGACTTTGCTAACCGTGGGCAAGGGCAACTGCGAGTCGGAAGCCAGGTCGCGCGCAGTATGCAGCTCGCGTGGCTTGTTGCTCGCCATGTAGGTCATCAAGACCAGTCCGTAGTCGGTTAACTTACCCAGTCGGATCATCGCCGGCTCCTGTTCTTTCGGAACGTCACCGCTGAAACGGCTACAAACATACAGTACTGAATCGGTACGATTATGATAATACAATATAGCACCGGTCCGGTACAATATTATTCGGCCGCAATCTAACTCGCAAACCCATAATTTTCAGCTATATAGGAACTGCCCTCTGGATTTCTACATCCCTGTCCGGGTAGACAAGCGGAAACCATTATCGGAGCTGAGTGGCTTCAGGGGATATTCGGCACGACCTCCGTCTAGGTCTGAATCTATGCTTTGAGTCTGGGCATCAATTAGTTAGAATCCTTGAAATTAGAAGCATTTGGACGGTTTGCCAACGTGGAAACTCAGGAACTTGCCCTGCAGACGGTTCTACTCGTCGCGGATAATCCGACCATCGGAAAGATCGTGCGCGAAGAGCTGTCTGGCGCTGGATACCAGGTTCGGTGGGCAAAAAATCAGGACGAAGCGGTCTCGCTCTGGGCACCGGATCAGTACGACGTGGTATTTGTGGACATCCGTCGCGAGAAGGACCGCGGGCAAGCCTTGGTACGCCAGATTAAGGCGGTTGCACCGAGCCAAAAAGTGATCTTCCTGAAGAACGGCCGCCGCCAGGCGGCGTAGTGAAGGAACGCCTCACACCTCGAAACTTGTAAGATCCCGTAGCAGTTTGGGTGGTTCTATGCCGCCTGCCTCTCCGACGTGTCCATCAGTTTTCGGACAGTCGCAAGCAGTATCTCTGGACTCTCGGGTTTGGCGATGAGGGCATCCGCAAAGCTCAGAGCTTTCGCCGCCGCAGGATCGCCCGAAAAGACAGCGATCGGCACACCTGACTTCATGCGTTTCATCTCCGGTCCCACCCATTCCCCGTCATCCGGAAGAGCAAAGTCCAACAGCACTAGATCTACCGCTTTGTCTCGGAAAAGGCCGAAAGCGGAGCGAGCATTGGGCGCGCCAAGGACGCTAAACCCTGCCCCTTCAAAAATCGCGGTTAGAGTTTTTAGGATGATTTCGTTATCGTCAACTATGAGAACCGTTTTTGATGGCATGTATAGTCTCTCTGGTAGAGTCGGAAATCAAATGCCGCCTGGACGCGGCGCAATCACCTTAGGTTAAAGAGATGCAGGGTCTACGCTCCGTGCTGCCGTGCGCCGGCGAGAGCTGCATCCAGCAGCACTCAATCCTGCGTTACTGGAGCATCAGCTACTCGTGCGCGGTCGGTTTTATTGCCATGGATCGTGAAGATGAAAGACGTCGCCTAGGTTTGTGCCTGGATTGCGAGAACGCGCGGGTGATCGAAACTCCGCGCTCGTCGAAGTTTTACCAGTGCCAGCTCTCATTCCGCGATCAGAGTTTTCCCAAGTATCCTCGCCTCCCGGTTGTCGAGTGCTCAGGGTACCTTCGAAAAGAACCGCCGAGCTGAACTCGTGCAGAGAATTCCTGACCTCCACAGTAAAATGGGACAGGGACAACCACCCACCGAATACCAATGACCGGAGTGGCAATTAGGAAAGGCCAGGAGCGGGCGCAGGCTCCGGGATTTACCAGCATGGGCACGGTTCGTTGCGACCACTGCGGCCAGGAGTTCTCTATCAGCCACCCTCCCGAAATCGCCGATTCCGCACGCGCAGAGAAACAGGCCAAATGGCTGGAGCTGGTGCTGACTAAAGAGCACCAATCCAACAAGTCGCATGCCGATCAACTCGAACTGCCGGACTGCTAGCTAGCTGGCAAGTAGGACTAAGGCGCGGGCCATCCCTCCCAGTAACTCCATCGTAAGGTGAACTCCTGATTGAGGCAGAGTAGATGCTGCTCTACCTTTGTGACACATTCCAAAAAATGAACAGGAGTTAAGCTTCGCGCGATGCGAAAAGGATATTTCTCTGCTCTTGCGGTGACCACTGTCGTCCTGCCCGTGTTACTGAGTTCTTGCGGCGGTGGTGGATACCAGCCAGCCAAGGTGCAGGCCGCCGCCCCGCTCACCAGCAGCGTTACCATCAGCCAACCTGCCAATGGCGCAACCGTCGGGTCTCCGCTTCGTGTGGTGATGTCGGCACGGTCCGCGACGCCTGTGGCGGGAATCAAAATTTTAGCGGACGGAAAATCCGTGTATGAATCCGCCACCAGCCAAATAGATACTCAGATCACACTGCCCGTTGGGAAGCACAACATCACTGGGGAAGCATGGGACAGCTCCCAACGTTCCTACCAAAGCACAGTGCAGGTCAACGTGAAATCTTCGTCGTCAGATCCTGCAACCTTGGGTCCTCCCAATGCCTCGCGCTTCACGCACATCGAGGAGATTGGTGGCTGGGATAGTTGCACCGTATGTGCGGGTATCAATGCCCGGGGCCCGGTGGCGCTCTACTCCATGACCGAAGGGGTCTCCTCGCCCAGCATGGATGGCAACTCTGCCCATTTCTGGCTCGGCGGACATACTCCCTATTCCGCCGCCATTTGGGACAAACAATTGGGCGGCAACAACAATCTCCACCACTTCCTCTATGACCTCTACTTTTATGTGAGGGACCCTGGTGCATCCCAAGCGTTAGAATTCGACGTCAATCAATCAACCGATAACCTGAAATATATTTTCGGCACCCAGTGCGACTACAAGGGCCGCGGTCATCAGTGGGACGTTTGGGACACTGCCGGCAAAAAATGGATACACACCGGGGTACCTTGCCCTGTGCCCAGCGCTAACACCTGGCACCACCTAACCTGGGAATTTGAGCGAACCAGCGACCAGCGGGCACACTTTGTGAGCATGACTTTCGATGGCGTTGCTCACCCGATCAACATGTATTTCAAGCCTAAGCCGATGAACGTATTCGAGGTGAACGTAGCCTTCCAGATGGACGGAGACTACGCACAACACAACTACGATGTCTGGCTGGACAATGTCAGTTTGATTGCATGGTAGTTCGCAAGCGAGGTGGCTGCACGACGTCTCGGAGAATATTATTTAGACGTGCGCTCGTGATCGGCTGCTTCAACCTTAATCTCTGGCAATCGACCAGTTCGCAACTGCTTGTTTAGCGCAGGCACATCCTGGTTCTTGAACGCTGCCCAATGCATTTCAAACTCCGCGGCTTTTTGCTGTAATTCTTTAAACGTAGCAGCCGCCTGAGTAGTCGGTGGAGCATCGGCGCTGTCCACAACTCCGAGCAAGTAGCTGAGTTGCCCGTTCAAGCCGGTCAACCCTTCTCCTCCTGCGCCGCCATATGCGGTGGGGTTGCCGTCAAGCGGCGAAAGCTTTGTGTCCAGTGCCGCAATGGCGCTGGCCAATCGTGGGTTGTTGGTTTGTCCTTGCAGTCTCTTAAGTTGCGCGCGTAGATCGCGTACCTCCTGAAGGGCGTGATACTCCCCGTTCATGGCAGCCACAATTTGAGTTTCAAGCTCGAACTGCCGTACTAAGCCAGCTTCGGATGTATTTACCCGCGGGTCCATCTTGACGGTGAGCGGCTGCGTGTAGGTCTGTCCTGCGACCGTCAGCTTTACTGTGTACTCGCCCGGCAAGGCGCGCGCTCCCAGCGGGTCGCGAGGAGTATCGCCGTACACGGCAGAGATCGGATACTCGTGGCTCAGCGCTTGCGGCGAGGGGTAATGCAGGTCCCACACCCAGCGGTGCATCCCGGCATCGCTCGCCAGGGTTCGCGGCTGGCGCACCCAATACATAGGCGCCGTCAGCTCCTTCTCATTGATCGCTTCCGGCCGGTCGGTACTTGAGAATCGCCGCACCAGTTTGCCGGAGCGATCAAGAATCTCCAGCGTCTCCGATCCAGAGGCGGCAGATTTCAGGAAGTAATAGATGATCACACCATCTGGCGGGTTCTGACCCGCCGGTTCTTCGGGAGGAAGCGGAGTATCGGTATTGGTGCTGCGGCGTACTCGATAACTCAACTGCGGACGGAAAAGATAAGCAGTCGATTCTGCGATATGCGAATCCAGTTGTCGAAGCGGCGTAATGTCGTCCAGAATCCAGAACGACCGGCCGTGTGTTCCCACCACGACATCGTCGCCATGAACCACCAGATCGCGAATCGATGTCGCAGGCAGATTCCGCTGTAGCGACTGCCAGTGCTCGCCATCATCGAACGAGACATAGACGGTGTTCTCAGTACCAGCAAACAGCAATCCCTGGCGCTGCGGGTCTTCACGCACAGTGTTAACGGCGGCGTTGTCAGGAAGCCCGTTGGTAATCCTTTGCCAGCTCTTGCCGCCATCGTGCGTGCGATAAATATAGGCATGCAGGTCATCTAACCGGAAGCGATTGATCGCAGCATAGGCCGTCTCAGTATCGAAGTGCGAGGCCTCGATCTGCGCGACCTTGCTCCACGGCGTGAGCTCCGGCGGGGTGACGTTCTGCCAACTCTTTCCACCGTCCCGCGTCAAGTGAATCAGGCCATCGTCTGTGCCTATCCAAATCAGGTTTACGTCTCTGAAGGACGGCCCCACAGCATAAATCACGCCGCGATGTTGTTCCTTGGCCTCCTTGGCGGAGGCGAACACCCCCAAGTTCGGCGCCACACCTGGATCCTCGCGAGTTAAATCTGGACTGATGATGTCCCAGCTTTGTCCGCCATTGGTGGTCTTGAACAACACGTTGGAACCAAGATAAAGAACGTGCGGATCAACGGGAGAGAAGATCAGCGGCGCGGTCCGGTTGAAGCGGTACTTCGCGGTGCGCAGCACCACAGGAGAAATATCCTGACTTTGGTGGGTGGTCTGGTTGTAACGGCTGGCCTTGCCGCCATACACAATATTGGGGTCTAAGGGATCGGGGGCCACATACCCGTACTCCTCTGTTCCTACTGGATGCCAGTCGCGGAACGTGATTTCGCCGTCATCCCCGCGGCTGGCAATGCCTGCTGAACCGCTCTCCTGTTGGCCACCATAGACCCAATAGGGAAATCGGTTATCTGTAATCACGTGGTAGAACTGTGCCGTTGGCTGGTTGTACCAGGAACTCCAGGTCTGACCGCCGTTCACGCTGATGGTCGCGCCCTGATCGCTGGCTACCAAAATAATTTGCGGATTTTCCGGATTGATCCAGATGGTGTGGTAATCATCTCCTCCTGGCGCTCCCTTAATTGCGGTGAAGGTGGC
>Ga0070741_10013942_pt1 | contig 14046 bp, 10 predicted proteins | sample Coa_R1_4_FD_66440 | JGI IMG/M metagenome (GOLD analysis project Ga0070741, IMG submission 66440) | Surface soil microbial communities from Centralia Pennsylvania, which are recovering from an underground coalmine fire - Coalmine... | ecosystem: Environmental > Terrestrial > Soil > Unclassified ... | reverse complement strand
ATCCGCGGGCTGGATGAGAACGCCGATCTGAGCGGCTTCGACATCGCGCTGTTCTCCGCCGGCGCGGGCACCTCACGTGAGTGGGCGCCGAGATTCGTGGAGCAGGGCGCGATCGTGATCGACAACTCCTCCGCCTTCCGCCGTGATCCAGCGATTCCCCTGGTCGTCTCCGAGGTCAATCCCCACGCGTTGGAGCGCCATGGCGGCCTGATCGCCAACCCCAACTGCTCGACCATGCAGATGGTGGCGGCGCTGGCGCCGATTCATCGCGCGGTGGGGATAGAGAGGCTCGTCGTCGCCACCTACCAGTCGGTGTCCGGGACCGGCAAGGCGGCGATCGACGAGCTGGAGACCCAGGCCCACGCCTACCTACACGGCATGGACATGCCGGCGCCCCAGATTTATCCCGAGCCGATCGCCTTCAACGTCATCGGGGCCGCGGGCAACTTCGCCGACGGCGACGATCACACCGACGAGGAGCGCAAGATGATGTTCGAGACGCGCAAGATCCTCGAGGACGAGTCAATCGGGGTGGCGGTCACGTGCGTGCGCGTCCCGGTGCGGATCTGCCACTCCGAGGCGGTGAACGTGCAGACACGGGGGTCCTTGAGCGTCGAGGACGCGCGCGAGCTGCTGGCGAGCGCGCCCGGGATCTCGCTCGTCGACGTGCCCACGCCCCTGCAGGCGGCCGGACGCGACGAGGTCTTCGTCGGCCGGTTGCGCGCCGATGCGTCGCACCCCCGGGCGCTCAGCATGTGGATCGTGAGCGACAACCTGCGCAAGGGCGCGGCCACCAACGCGGTGCAGATCGCCGAGCTCGTGGCCGCCCGCAAGAGCGCTCAGCAAGTTGCCCGAGCCTGAAGCGCTCTACGAGGTGATGCGCTGCGCGCCGTCCACGCGCCGCTTCACCGACGAGCCGGTGGACCCAGAGGTGCTGCGGCGCGTGCTGGCAAATGCCCGCTTTGCTCCCTCCGGGGGAAACCGGCAGGGCTGGCGAGTGGTCGTGGTCACCGATCCGCAGTTGCGTCGCCGCCTGCGTGAGCTCTACGAGCCGGGCTGGGAGGCCTACACCGAGCGCACCGGTATGCGCGCGCTGCTCGACTCTGGACAGGGCGTTGCCCCCGGGCGGCTGCGGATGCTCCAGCTGGCCGACGAGTATGCGCACACCTTCGACCAGGTGCCCGTCCACCTCGTGATCTGCGCGCAGATTGACGCCCTGGCGATCGTCGACCGCTCGCTTGCGCGGCCGAGCATCGTGGGCGGCGCCTCGATCTATCCGTTCGTGCAGAACATCCTGCTCGGGCTGCGGGCCGAAGATCTCGGCGCCGCGTTCACCACGATCCTCGCCCCGGCCGAAGATGCTGTGCGTGAGCTTCTGGAAATTCCGGAAGGGGTGGCGCTGGCGGGCCACATCTCAGTGGGGCGACGGGCGGATCCGTGGCCTTCGCGGCTCTCCCGCCGGCCGGTGGAGGAGTTCGCCTTCGCCGAGCGGTTTGGCGAGCCCTTCGGGGCGCGTCTAGGCCCGCGCCCGTAGCTCTCGCCGGGTGCGGACGCCGAGCTTGCGATAGATCCGGCGTGCGTGCGTGCGCACCGTCTCGATCCCCACGTGCAAGGTCTGTGCGATCTCGGCGTTGGAGCGGCCGCCCTGGAGCAGCTCCAGTACCTCGGCCTCCCGCGGAGTCAGCAGATCGGGTCCGGCAGCGTCTCGTCCGTCGAGCAGTGCGGGCGGCAGCACGTGCAGTCCCCGGGAAGCCAGGTGGATGGCGTGCAGGACGTCACGGGCCTCCGTGCTCTTGGCCAGACACGCGGTGGCGCCGAAGGCGAGCATTTGCCGGCACTCCGCGATCGTCGGCCGGTTGGCCAGCACGACCAGCCGCGTCTCCGGATAGGCCCGGTGCAGATCTCGCAGCTCGGTGGCGTTGGTCAGCGAGCCAAAGTTGATGATCGCCACCTGAGGACGGTGAAGCTCCAGCATCAGGTCGAGTTCGCCGTGGGGAACGCCCGAGACAACGAGCTGGAGGTTCTCGTCCTCGTCGATGAGCGACCTCAGGCCACGGGCGACGATGTCCTCAAAACGAGTGACGGCGACGGTGACGGGGGCGCGGTGCATCAGCTCTCCTGGTGGGGCGCCTCCCAGCGACATGCGAAGAATATCGGCATTCCCCGGCAAAAGGGTGAGAGCGACCTCACCCTTGCAGTCACCCGGCCTCACCCCAAGATCCCCCATCCAAGGGGACGAAATCCAGAGCGTCGTCGGTAACTATTCCGTCAGGCTTTCGATCCAGGAGCCACACCTCCTCTTTTGGGGCGGAACTACTAGCAGGGGTATGGGAAGCGGGGCTGCGGGGCCCCGCTTTTCGTTTGTCAGTCTTCCCGGGGCGGGATCGTCTCCCTCAGCCGCTTGCGCGCTGCCTCGATTCGCCGCCCGGCTTCGGTCTGCTCGCTCTGGCGCTCCGCCGAATGCTGGGTCTCGGCGAGGCCGAATGCGGAGGCCAGGGCCTTTCGCAGCCTTCCAATCACGCCGGCGCGCCGGCCACCACCGAGGTCGACCAGTCGATAACCGAGGTGGGGCGAACGATGTGCTTGCTCATGCCGAGGTCCTTGGGAGAGAGTCCCAGCGCCAATCCGAGCAGCTGCGGGAGATGCAGCACAGGAAGTCCCAGCTCACGCCCCACGACCTTGGCCGCCGTCGGCTGCTGCATGTCGAGGTTCAGGTGGCAGAGGGGACACGGGACGACCAGGCAATCAGCCTCGGCGTCGATGGCATCACCGATGTGCCGGCCCGCTTGCGCGAGCGACGCCTCCTTGTTCATGGTGATGATCGGAAAGCCGCAGCACTTGTACACACCCGCGTAATTGATCACGGTGCCTCCAAGCGCATCGATCACCATGTGCAGGTAGCGATCGCGCTGGTGATCTTCGTCGATTCCCAGCCGGTTGACCGGCCGGACGATGTAGCAGCCGTAGAACGGACCGACCTTGAGATCGGTCAGAGGGCGCTTGACCTTGGACCTGAGCGTGTCGAGTCCGATGTCCTCCACCAGAAGCCAGAGCAGGTTCTTGTTCGTGAGCCCCTTCTCGTAGCGCAGACCTTCCTCGCTCAGATTGCCGTTGATGTAGTCGCGGTACTCGGTATTGGCGTCGAGCCGCTCCTGACACTCGGACTGCGCGCCCTGGCAGGTGGAGCAGATGTTCATCATCAGCTCGCCGTCGGTCTGTTGCGCGAGCGCGAACGTGCGGGCGTTGAGCGAGTCGGCCAGCTCCTGGTTGTGCTCGGCGATCACCCCGGCGCCGCAGCACGCGGCCCGATCGAGCTCGATCAGCTCGATATCGAGCAGCGGCGCCACCTTCGCCATCGATCCATGCAGTTCGGGCGTGAACCCGCGGCTCACGCATCCGGGCCAATAGGCGACCTTCATGAACTCTCGCTTTCGCTTGACTCTTGCGAAGCGCTCGGCATCGAGCCCTCATCGGGCGTCTCCCTAGCGCCAGCACCCTCGGCCTCCGGTTGCCCCTGCTCCTTCTCGCCCGCCTCCGCGGTGTCCTTGGACGATCCGCCCTCCTCGGGCTCGTCCTCGTAACCGCTGACATAAAGGTTGAGCTCAACGCGCTCCTCGCGCCCGTCGATCTCGTTAAACAGCCGCTTGACGCCGTCGGGCGCTTTGTGGGGGTGCGCCAGCGGCGAGAGCGGGTTCATCTTGCCCCGCGCCATCGCCTTGATGGCCATAGGCAGCCCGCTCACCACCTCACGGCCGGCGTTGGGGTTGAACTTTCCCCCGTAGGAATCCGCCAGCAGGTCGGGCTCGTGAAGCAGCCCGTTCTTGCGGATGTTCTTGACGAATGCGTGCTCGTGGCGGTAGCCGTTGTTGCGGTCGACGATGTCGTAGTCCGAGCCGGCGCGGCGGCGCAGGCGCATGATCTGGCTCATCGGATCGACGCCCTTGGGGCACGCGTCGATGCAGTTGAAGCAGTGGGTGCAGTCGTAGATGCCGTGCTCGTCCTCGGCCAGATCCTTGAGCCGCTCCTCGTGCTCGGCATCGCGCGGGTCACCCACGAAGCGGTACGCCTTGGCCAGGCCCGCCGGCCCGACGAACAGGGGATCGATCTCCATGGCCAGACAGTCCGACACACACGCCCCGCACTGGATGCAGGCCATCGTCTGCGTGACGTCGACCATGTTCTCGTGGGGGACGATGTACTCACGCTCGGGCACGGGCTCCTTGTTGATCAGCCATGGCGTGACGCGCTGGATCTTCTTCCAGTGCACCTCGTCCATGTCCACGATCAGGTCGCGGATCACCGGCATATTGCCCATCGGCTCCACCTCGATGACCTGGGTCGCCTGGCCCTCCTGGGGCGGATTCCATCCAACGCCGTGCCCGCGCGCGGCCGCCTCATTGAGGTGGGTGTTGCACGCCAGCCCGGGCTTGCCGTTCATGCGCACTCCGCAGGAGCCGCAGATCGCCTGCTGGCAGGAGCACCGGATCCCGATCGAGCCGTCCTTCTCGTCTCGGACCTTGAGGATGGCGTCGAGTACCGACTGCGTCTCGGGCATCTCGACCGTATGCTCGTCCCAGTGCGCCGCCTCGCCCGACTGCGGGTCGTAGCGCCGGATCTTCAGTGTGAACTCAGGCATTGGGGGTTAGTCCTTCCCTAGGAGTCGGGGCGCAGCCATCAGTACGTCCTCTCCTCTGGCTCCCAGCGGGTGATCGTGACCTCTGAGTAGCTCACCTTCGGTACGTCGGCGCCGTTAACCGAGATGTCGATGTGCTTGAGCCAATCGTCGTCGTTGCGCTCGGGAAAGTCGGTGCGGAACTGCGCGCCCCGGGACTCAGTCCGCTCCTGGGCGCCGACGATGATGGCCTCGGCACAGTCGAGCATGTACCCCAGCTCGATGGCGCCAATCACGTCCTGGTTGAACACCGTGCCGCGGTCGTCGATCGCCGCCTTGGGCGCCTCCTCCTTGAGCCGGCGGATGATCTCGTGGGCCTGGCCCAGGCCATCGGCGTCGCGGAACACGGCGGCGAATTGGTTCATGGTCTCGCCGAGCTCGTTCTTGATCTCCGAGACGCGGCGCCCGCCCTGCTCGCGATTGATGATCGCCGCGATGTTGCGCTCGGTGTCGGTCACCTTGGCGTTGGAGGTCGTCGGCATAGGCATGCGCAGCGCCCGGTTGGCCGCATGCTCGCCCGAGCGGCGGCCGAAGATCAGGGTGTCGAGCAGGGAGTTGGCGCCGAGGCGATTGCCTCCGTGGACCGAAACGCACGCCACCTCGCCGGCGGCGTAAAGACCTGGGATCGAGGTCTCACCGTCCACGTCGGTCTTGACCCCGCCCATGATGTAATGCTGACCGGGACGGATGTGAATCGGCTCGCGCGTGATGTCCGTGCCTGCGAAGTCCCGGCCGATGTTGACGATCTCCCGCAGCGCCTCGAGCGTGCGCTTGCGCGGCACCTTGGTGACGTCGAGCGCCACCGTGCCGTCGGGAAAGCCGCGCCCCTCGTTGATCTCAGTCTGCTCGGCTCTGGACACGACGTCGCGTGAGGCGAGCTCCAGCTTATTGGGGGCGTACTCCTCCATGAACCTGTCGCCCTCGGCGTTCAGCAGCCAGGCGCCCTCGCCGCGGGCCCCCTCCGTGATCAAGAGGCCGTTGCCGGCCAGAGTGGTGGGGTGGTACTGGACCATCTCCATGTCCATCAGCGTCGCGCCGATCCGATACGCCTGGGCGATGCCGTCGCCTGTCACGATCAGGCCGTTGGTCGTTGGCTTGTACGCCTGCCCGCAACCGCCGGTGGCCAGGATCACCGTCTTGGCGTTGAACACCTCCAGATGGCCGTCACGCAGGTTGCGGCAGATGGCACCGACGCAGCGTCCGTCGTTGTCCTGCAGCAGATCGGTGGTGAACCACTCCTCGAAGCGGTCGACGGTGGCGCTGTGCTTCATCAGCTGCTCGTAGAGGACATGGAGGATGGCGTGCCCGGTGATGTCCGCCACGTAGTAGGTGCGCGCGGCAGAGGCCCCGCCGAAGGCGCGGGTCCCCAGGTTGCCGCTGTCGTTGCGATGGAACGTGACCCCGGCGTGCTCGAGCCACAGGATCTCGTTCGGGGCCTCGCGGCACATGATCTCTATGGCGTCCTGGTCGCCCAGGTAGTCCGAGCCCTTGACCGTGTCGAAGGCGTGCGACTCCCATGTGTCCTCTGGATTCAGCGCCGCGTTGATGCCGCCGGCCGCGGCCACAGAGTGCGAGCGGACCGGGTGGACCTTGGAGATGATCGCCACCGAGGCTCCCGCCTGGGCCGCGGCCAACGCCGCGCGCTGCCCGGCAAGCCCGGCACCGATGATCAAGACGTCATGTGACGGCACGAAATCGATTCTATTTCTTGGCGGGTATGGGCGGCTTGTGGGCGTCGCCGTGGGCGTCCGGAGGCGTCGCCGGGCGGGGTCCGCGAGGGCGTCGCCGGGCGGGGGCCCTCGGGCGAGCGCCCCGAGCGCCTCTAGTGGGCTCCGGCTTGCGCCGGCGCGGGCTCGGCCGCGGCCTTCTTGCGCTCGTACCAGCCGCCGATCTTCGCCTGCGACATCTCGACGATCCGGTCGACGAAGGTGGCGCTGTCGTTGACGTGCGGCATCGGGTCCGACGGGCACTCGACGCCGAGGAACTCACACAGTGGATCCCAGCCCTCGGTGACGTCCCAGACAAGGAGCCGGTCAGAGGGAACCGTCGCCTTGACCTCCTCGTTGAAGCGGTTCATCGAGTCGATCATGCCCTGCGAGGTCTCTGAGTTCTGAACCGTGCCGGGTCCCTTCCAGAGCAGCTGGGTCATGGTGTCGATGAAGTGCTTCCACGGCGGATCCACGTCATAGGTGGCCATGGAGAGGTGGTAAATCAGCGAGTCCCCGTAGTAGCAGGCCCACACCGTGTCACGCATACTGCGCTCCCACTTCTCGGGATCACGCACACTGAGCAGAACCTTGGCATCCGGGTAGCGGTCCATCAGCTCACGCCAGAAGAACCCACCGGGCCAGTCGACTGTGGACTCGTGCCCCTCGAAAATCTTGTCCCAGTCCGGGTTGCCCTCCAGGGCGTCGTGCCAGAGCTTCACCAAATCCAGGTTCTGGAGCACGTTGACCATGTGGTAACACGGCCCAAAACCCAGCATCTCCAGAACAATTTTCTGGGTCAGCGTGCCGGTTCGCGGCAGGCCAGCACCAATCACTTTCATTTACACAACCTCCCCGGACCGGGTCGTTGACCGGGACACAGTAACGCGTCTCCGGGCGCGATGGGACGCCCCAAATCTCAGCCGGCGGGCGACCCAAAGGCAGACTGCAGCGCGCGCCTGACCTGCTCGACCGTGACCACGCCACGGAGGACGCCCTCGCCGTCCACCGCCATCAGCGCCCCCAGGCGCCCAAGGGGCTCGGAGGACAGCAGCTCGGTCAGGGGACGGTCCTCTTGCACGCGCCAGGTGGCCACCTCCTCTGACTCCGCCACGGCACCGGTCGTGAGCCAGCCTTCGCCGCCGTCGTGGGTCGCTTGCACGCGCTCCTGGCGCGCGACGCCGATGAACCGTCCATCGGGATCGATCACCGGGAACCATGACCACCGGTATCTCAAGAAGTACTCATCCAGCGCCTGGGTCACAGCCGTCTCAGAGGGGATCGCCACCGGCTGGCGGTCCATGATGTCCGCCACGCGCACGCCCTCGATGCGCTCGGTGATCGTGCTCTGAACGATGGCGCCGCGGGCCGACTGCCCCAGCAGGAACGCCAGTGCCACCAGCCACAGGCCGCCGAGCGTGCCGTAGGCGAGCAGCCACGCGATGCCGACGCCCGCCAGCAGGACCGCAAACCACTGTCCCAGGCGAGCGGCGGCGCGCGTTCCCCGCTGCTTGTCGCCGGTGACGCGCCAGATCAGAGCACGTGCCATACGGCCGCCGTCGAGCGGGAACGCGGGCACCAGGTTGAAGATCAGGATCAGCACGTTCATCAGGAGCAGCCAGCTCAATCCCAGGAGCACCGGGGTGACCCGCACGTCGAGCTGGATGGCGTGGACGAGCCGGTGCGGCCCAACGATCAGTAGGTCGATGATCAGGCACAGGAGCACAAAGCAGAGCGTTGCCAACGGGCCCGCGCCGGAGATCTTGAGCTCCTCGCCTGGTGACGCCGCGTCGCGGCTCATTTGGGTGATCCCACCGAACAGGAACAGCTCGATCCGCTTGACCTCGATCCCCTGGCGGCGTGCGACGAGCGCATGTCCAAGCTCATGAAAGATCAGCGAGCCGAAGAACAACAGGGCCGTCACCACGGTGGTGGCGTAGACAACTGTGCCGGAGGTGTGCAGGGGAAGCGCGTCCCGGAAGGCGCCCGAGATCCAGATGATCATCAGGAAGAGGATCAAGAACCACGTCGCATCGACCCCCACCCGGATCCCGAATACGTCCATCAGCTTGATGGAGCCCGGACGCCGCATCATGCCGCAATGGTGTCACAGGGCTAACAGCGCGACGTATGCAAGCATCTAAAGGACGATGAGCGACGAGCTGCAGAAACTGCGTCAGCACCTCGCGCAGATCGAGGACGTGCACAACGCCGCCCAGGTTTTGGGCTGGGACCAGCACACGATGATGCCCCGGCGAGGAGCCGAAGCGCGCTCCGAAGCGCTGGCCACGCTCGAGTGGATCGGCCATGACATGTTCGTCTCCGACCAGACCGGCCGACTGCTGGAGGCGGCCGCGGCCAGCCTGAACGGCACGCCCGAGGATTCCTCCGACGAGGCCCGCCTAGTCACCGTCACGCAGCGCCGCTGGGAAAAGGCGCGCCGGGTGCCTTCCGACCTGGCCGCGGAGATCGCTCGCGCCAGCTCGGTGGGGCAGGAGGCGTGGGCCCAGGCGCGCGCAAACTCCGACTTCGCCGCCTTCGTGCCGTACCTCAAGCACAACATGGAGCTGGCTCGTCGCTACGTCGACTGCTTCGACGGATACGAGTGCGCCTATGACGTCTTGCTCGATGACTACGACCCTGGGATGCGGACAAGCAAGGTGGCGGCACTGTTCGATCAGCTCAAGTCCGAGCTCGTTCCGCTTGTGGCGACACTCGCGGATCGCGACGTTGACGACTCACTCGTGCACACCGAGTTTCAGGTCGACAAGCAGCGCCGGCTCGTGGACGACGTGGTCCGGCGCATGGGCTTCAATCGCGATTGCTGGCGTCTCGATGACACCGTGCACCCGTTCGCCACCAGCTTTGGCTCACACGACGTTCGGATCACGACGCGCTGGGACGAGGCCTTCTTCCCCTCAGCGCTTTATGGCGCCATGCACGAGTGCGGCCATGGGCTGTACGAGGCGGGCATCGCCGATTCGCTTCAACGGACCCCGCTGGGCCGCGCGGAGTCCCTCAGCCTGCACGAGTCACAGAGCCGTTTGTGGGAGAACATGGTCGGGCGCGGCCGCCCGTTCTGCGGCGTGCTGGCACCGCTGGTCGGCGAGCAGCTCGGCCGCAAGGTCGACCCCGAGGCCCTGTTTAAGGCCGTCAACCGGGTGCAGCGATCGCACGTCCGGGTCGAGGCGGACGAGGTCACCTACGGCTTGCACATCGTTCTGCGGTTCGAGCTCGAGCAGGAGCTGATCGACGGCCGGGTCGCCATCGAGGAGCTGCCCCAGGCCTGGAACGCCCGGATGAAGGAGTACCTGGACCTCGATGTGCCCGATGACGCCCTCGGCGTCCTGCAGGACGTGCACTGGTCTGCCGGGCTGATCGGGTATTTCCCCACCTATTCCCTCGGCAACCTGATCGCGGGACAGCTGTGGGAGCGGATCCACGCCGACCTGCCGGACATCGATCAGAGCGTCGCCGGCTCTGACCTGGCGCCGTTGCGTGAATGGCTGCGGGAGCACATACACCGCCACGGATCGAAGTTCTCCACCAGCGAGCTCATGGAGAGGACGTTGGGCAGCGACATCGTGGTGGCGCCCTTCGTGAGCTACCTGAAGCAGAAGCTCACGGGCGTGTACGGCGTCGAGCTATAGCGAGTCGATCGCCTGGTTGAGCGTCTCGCTGGGGCGCATGGCCTCGGCCATCTGCTTGGGATCCGGCCGGAAGTAGCCGCCGATGTCGACCTCGGAGCCCTGAGCGTCGTTCAGCTCAGAGACGATCGTCTCCTCCTCTGAGGCCAGCCGCTCGGCCAGCGTCCCAAAGCGAGAAGCGAGATCCCGGTCGTCCTCTTGACGAGCCAGCTCCTGGGCCCAGTAGAGCGCCAGATAGAAGTGGCTGCCGCGATTGTCAAGCTCGCCCGCCTCGCGCGAGGGCGAGCGATCATCCTCCAACCATCGCCCAGTGGCGCGATCGAGGGTCTGCGCCAGCACTCGAGCTCGCGCATTGTCCTCCTTATCGGCCAGGAGCTCGAACGATGGCGCCAGGGCCAGGAACTCCCCCAATGAATCCCACCGCAGGTGATTCTCCCTGAGGAACTGCTGCACGTGCTTGGGCGCCGAGCCGCCGGCGCCGGTCTCGAACAGCCCGCCGCCGGCCATCAGCGGGACGATCGACTGCATCTTGGCGCTCGTGCCGAGCTCCAAGATCGGAAAGAGGTCGGTGAGGTAGTCGCGCAGGACGTTTCCCGTCACCGAGATCGTGTCCTCGCCGGCGCGTGCCCGGTCCAGCGTGAAGCTCGCGGCATCGGCAACACCGCGAATCTCGATCTGTAGCTCGTCTGTGTCCAGCTCCTCCAGCGCTGGGCGCACCTTCTTCAACAGCTCGGCGTCGTGGGCCCGGTCCTCGTCGAGCCAGAACACGGCCGGCCAGCCGGTGGCGCGGGCGCGGTCGACGGCCAGCCGTACCCAGTCTCGGATGGGAGCGTCTTTGGTCTGGCACATGCGCCAGATGTCCCCGGCGTCCACATCGTGCTCGAGCAGCGTCTCACCGGAGTCATCCACCACGCGTACGGCGCCGGCAGAGGAGATCTCGAATGTCTTGTCGTGCGAGCCGTACTCTTCCGCGGCCTGCGCCATCAACCCCACGTTGGGGGTGGACCCCATGGTCGCGGGATCGAACGCCCCGTGCCGGCGGCAGTGGTCGACGACGGCCGCATACACCGGTGCATAGGAGTGATCGGGGATGACGAACTTGGCGTCCTGCAGCTCGCCGTCGGAGTTCCACATCTGGCCGCTGGAGCGGATCGCCGCCGGCATCGAGGCATCGATGATCACATCGCTTGGCACGTGAAGATTGGTGATGCCCCGGTCGGAGTCGACCATGGCCAGCGCCGGTCTGTCGTCACGATGCGGGTTCTCGGTCCCGGAGGGCAGCGCCCCCAGCCCGTCGTTTGGATTCCAGCCCGACGCCTTCAGATCAGGGAAGAACGTGCTTACGGCATGACCGAAGATGATTGGGTCCGAAACCTTCATCATCGTGGCCTTGAGATGAACCGAGAACAGGACGTCCTTGTCCTTGGCATCGGCAATCTGTTCAGAGAGAAACTGCCGCAGCGCGGCGCGGCGCATGACCGCCGCATCGAGCACCTCGCCCTCCAGAACGGCAATGCCGTCCTTCAAGACGTCGACGTTGCCAGCTCCGTCCACGTGCTCTATCCGGACCGAGCCCTCGCGTTCAACGGTCACCGATATTTCGGTGGAGCGGAAGTCACCGCCGTCCATCGTGGCCACATGTGAGCGTGAGTCCGAGGACCACTCGCCCATCGAGTGAGGGTGGCGGCGGGCGTATTCCTTCACCGACGCGGGCGCGCGCCGGTCCGAGTTGCCCTGGCGTAGCACCGGGTTCACGGCACTGCCCTTGACTCGGTCGTAGCGCTCTCGCACCTCGCGCTCCTCGCCGTCGTGCGGTTCCTCGGGATAGTCGGGAACCTCGTAGCCCTTCTCCTGCAGCTCGGCGATGGCGGACTTCAGCTGCGGCACCGAGGCGCTGATGTTGGGCAGCTTGATGATGTTGGCCTCAGGCGTCTGCGCCAGCTGGCCCAGCTCGGATAAGGCGTCGGCCAGCTTCTGCTCGTCGCCCAGGCGATCGGGGAACTGAGCCAGGATCCGTCCCGTCAGCGAGATGTCCCGGAGCTCGATCTCCACTCCCGCGGCGGCCGCATACGCGCGCACGATCGGCAGCAGCGATTGCGTAGCCAGCGCCGGTGCCTCATCGGTGTGCGTGTAGACGATCTTCATGAGCGTCCGCAATCTAGATGATTCCCGCGCGACGTCCCGATCAGCACGGGGTATACAGTCAGATTGAAGAGACGACGCCGTGCTGATCTAGGAGATGAACAAGTGAGTGATAGTCCTGTACGAGTAGCGGTCACCGGAGCCGCCGGTCAGATCGGTTACGCCATCCTCTTTCGCATCGCAAGCGGACAGCTGCTGGGACCCGACACCCGGGTTCACCTTTCACTGCTGGAGATCCCGGATGCAGTGAAGGCCGCCGAGGGGACGGCGATGGAACTGGACGACTGTGCCTTCCCCCTTCTGAACGGAATTGACATTCACGACGACCCCAGCAAGGCCTTTGACGGTGTCAATGTGGCGCTGCTCGTGGGCGCCAGGCCACGCAGCAAGGGAATGGAACGGAGCGACCTGTTGGAGGCGAACGGCGGGATCTTCAAGCCCCAGGGGCAAGCGCTGAATGATCATGCCGCCTCGGACGTGAAGGTACTCGTCGTGGGAAATCCCGCCAACACCAACTGCCTGATTGCCAGGAGCAACGCTCCCGACATCTCGGCCGAACGCTTCACCGCCATGACCCGTCTGGACCACAACCGTGCCATTGCTCAGCTGGCCAAGAAGACAGGCGCCAGCGTTCCGGAGATCACGAATATGACCATCTGGGGCAACCACTCAGCGACGCAGTACCCGGACATCTTTCACGCCAAGGTGAAGGGCCGGGACGCGGCCGAAGTGGTGAACGATCAGCCGTGGCTCGAGAACGATTTCATTCCCACCGTGCAGAAGCGGGGCGCGGCCATCATCGAGGCGCGCGGCGCTTCCAGCGCGGCGTCGGCTGCCAACGCCGCCATCGATCACGTGCATGACTGGATCCTCGGCACGCCGGACGGGGACTGGGTCTCGATGTCAGTCCCGTCCGACGGTTCCTACGGCGTCGAGGAAGGGGTGATCTCGAGCTTCCCGGTCACGTGTGCAAACGGGTCCTACGAAATCGTGCAGGGACTCGAGATCAGCGACTTTTCACGTGGACGGATCGACGCGACGGTGAACGAGCTCAAGGAAGAGCGCGACGCGGTCAGACAGCTCGAACTGGTGTGAAAGGTGGGAGCGCCCAGTGGGCTCAGCCCGCCGGGTGCCACCCCTGTCCGTCGCGCTTGACCTGACCTTCTGAGACCAGGCGCGGCATCACCCGATACAGGTAGTTCGGCTCGATCTTCATCGCCTCTGCGATCTGCGGGATCGTGATCCCGGGCTGGCTGCGAACGAGCTCCAGTGCCTGGTTGGCACGAGTCGCGCCGCGACGGCCACGGGGGCGACCCGGTCGCCGACCCGGCCGGCGGGATGCGGACGTGGAGCCACGCGGGCGTCCCCGGCCTCGGCGTGCAGTTCCACCGAGCAGTGCCGCGCGGGCCGCCTCGAGTCGATTTACCTCCTCCTTGAGCTCTCGCAGGCGAGAGTCAATGTCCTTCACCGCATTGTCAACGAACTCTGCCACTGCGTTCTCCTTGTCCACCGGTCCTTGATAATGACCGTGAACAATACCTTGCAGTAACAGTTATTTGTCAGTTCGCTCTACGAGATCCTTCAACCGATTCAAAGAGCTGCTCGCCTCCCGTTCTGAGGCGGCTCCGACAATGACACGGCTGGCCACGCGTCCCAGTGCTCCGCCAGGTGGGCTGAACTCGTTCGTGTAATCGAACTCGGTGTGGGAGTCGTCACCTGACAATTCGTAGCGTATGCGCGCCTTCGAGTGTGCCGGACCGCGTCCCTCCCAGATGGCCAGGTTCGGCGCGCTGACTTCGACCAAGGTCCAGTGGACGTTGAATGACACGCCACGCATGTGCAGGACCTGCTCCATGTTCGCGCCCTGCCTCTGAGGGTC
>Ga0070741_10013941_pt1 | contig 14046 bp, 9 predicted proteins | sample Coa_R1_4_FD_66440 | JGI IMG/M metagenome (GOLD analysis project Ga0070741, IMG submission 66440) | Surface soil microbial communities from Centralia Pennsylvania, which are recovering from an underground coalmine fire - Coalmine... | ecosystem: Environmental > Terrestrial > Soil > Unclassified ... | reverse complement strand
GCGTGCGGAAAGTGTCTCCTGCAGCACCAGGCGCGACAGCACGGCGATGAAGAGCGGCGCGGTGTAGACGAGCGCCAGCGAGTGCGTCACGCTGGTGAAGAACAGCGAGGCAATGTAGAGAAAGAAATGCAGCGCGATGACCACGCCATAGATAGCAAACCGGTGGTGCGGCAGCGATCGCCACTGCACCGGCTGCCCCGAGAGGCGGCCGAAGACGGCCACCGTGAGGGTGGCCAGCAGCAGGCGCCAGAAGGTGATCTCCACCGCGCTCACCCCTCCGGCCCACCGAATGAGCACGGGACTGGTGCTAAAGAGAGCGACGGCGGCCAGTGCCTGGAGATAGCCGGTGCGGCGCTCAGCGCTCATGCGCCGGCTAGGGTACCGTGCTGCCGGTCTGGCTCGGCTGCCTGACACCTCAGGCGGGAGCATGCCGCCACAAGCACCATGTTCGGGAGAGATGCGGTGCTGCTGGTCTGGCTCAGCGGCAGCGGGCCCTGGCTCGCTCTTCGGCGGTAGCGGGCCCTGGCTCGCTCTTCGGCGGTAGCGGGCCCTGGCTCGCTCTTCGGCATCAGCTGGCCTGCGCCGTGCCTGCCTCGAGCAGGCGCAAGGTGCGCCGCCGCAGCTCGCGCGGCGGCACGCCGGCTTCGGCACGCACGAGGCGCGCGAAGTGCTTGGGGCTCTGGCAGCCAACGCGCGCGGCAATCTCTCCCACCGGCAGGTCAGTGTGCTCCAGCAGGTGGATACCAAGACGGGTGCGCTCGGCGCGCAGCCAGCGCATCGGCGTCGTGCCGAACGCCTGGCGGAAGAGGCGAATCAGATGCTCCGGCGCGACGTGCGCCGCCGCGGCAATCTCATCTAAGCCAATCGGCTCCGCCAGGTGCTGCCGGATATAGGCGCGCGACGCTGTTACCGCCGGATGCTCTGCCCGCCGCGCCGCCCGCACCGCCAGTACGCCGGCAGCAACGGCTTCGTCGACGAAGAGCGTGAGTGCCGCCATCGCCACAGCGATGGGCGCGCCCGGCGAGATCGCCTGCTGTCCGGGCTGAGCCGGGAGCGCCAGCACCAGATCGAGGAGCTGCGCCATGGCCGGGGAGGCGGGCAGCAGCAAGGGCGGGCCGTCGATCATCGCCAGCAGCGGCGGCGGCAGGTCTGGATCGTAGCTGGCCACGTAGCTAACCACCGTGCGGCGCGTGCTGGCAAACTGAAACGTGCAGCGCAGGCCGGGGACGAGTAGTGCCACCTGGCCCGGCCGGATCGCCAGCCGTAGGCCCTCCGTCTCGATGGCCAGGGCTCCCTCGTGCACCAGGATCAGCTCGTGCCCGGTCTGCCAGCGGGGGCCAAACTGCTCCCCCGGCGCGAAGATCATGCGCCCCGCACCAACGCGCGTGGTGGGCCCGAAGCCATAGGCTGGATCGGGCACCACCGCCACCCGTCGGAGATACTGCCCTGGCGTCGAGACCATTCCCCCACAAGCCCGCCTGCATTATCAACGCCGGTCACCTCTTGGTCAACCCTAGGGGTTGTGGCCGCACCACGCGCGTACCAGAATAGCCGCTGGGAGGGTGCCTCATCATGGACCAGCCGGACGGGCGACATGCGCCTGCAAACTCGGCCGCGCCTGCCTTGCCCCCGCGCTGCCGCGCGGGAACCCGGCGGCAGCTCCTGCACGTCGCTCCCTTGCTCGGCAGTGCTCTCACGCTGGCAGCCTGCGCCGGCCCCGGCGGTGGCCCTGGGCAAGGGGCCGCTCCAGCCGGTGCCGGCTGCCGCGCCAAGCTCGAGCTCTGGGCCTACGGCATCGGCGGCGAGACGATGCAGCAGCTGATCTCCGCCTTCACCGCCAAGCAGCCGGAGTGCTCGATCACCTCGGTCGACCAGAACGACGACGCCCAGGGCTCAGTGCAGACGAAGCTGACCACGGCGCAGGTAGGCGGTGCCCCGCCCGATCTCACCGGCCTCTCGCCATCACGGTTCCGCACCTGGACCGACGCCGGCCTCATTGCCGATGTGGATGATCTCTTCCGGCGTGATCGGCTGAGCAAGAACGACTTCCCACCGGCGCTGTGGAGCGCCATGAGCTACGGCGGTAAGGTGCGCGCGCTGCCGTTCCGCGCCAATCCCGACTTCGTGCCGCACTGGCTGAAGGACCACTTCCGAGAGGTTGGCCTGCCGCCCGATCAGGGGCCCCAGACGGTCGCCGATCTGGATCGCATGATCCCCATGCTCACCCGCGAGCGGGGCGGCGAGCTGGAACGGGTGGGCATGCAGCCCTGGGACTTCTACGGCACCGGTCCTAATACGTTCAATGCCTGGGCGCGCGCCTTCGGCGGCTCCTACTACGACGAAGCCAGGGACGAGATGACCTTCAACCACCCGCGGATCCTGCGGGCCGTAGAGTGGTATACGGGCTGGGCACACCGCATCGGTGCCGATCGCGTCACCGCGCTCACGAGCCAGTTCACCGCCTCGAATCCGAATACCCCCTTCTTCGTCTCGCGCCGCTGGAGCATACACCCACTCACGCCAACCACCCTGCAGGCCGTCAAGCGAGCCGACCCGAGCCTGGCCACCACCGAGGCCCTGGGCGCCGGGCCGATGCCGTACGAGCCGCCGGGGAAGCCCGGTGAGGTCACAATCGGGGGCTGGGGGATCGCGCTGGTGAACGGCAGCCGGCAGCGCGAGGCTGCCTGGGAGTTCATGAAGTACTGCGGCGCGAGCGACGAAGGTACCACCATCATCGCCCGCACCAACGGCCTCCCCGGCTGGCTCAGGTCGCCCGGCCTCGATGAGATCGCCAAGGACCCCCTCCAGAAGCCGTACGTCGAGGCCATCCGGCGCGCCCAGTTCGCGCAGTATGGCTTCTACGTGCCGGTCTCGGTGGATTTCTCGCCGCTCGACGAGGTCATCGCCGGCCGACGCAGCGTCCGCGATGCCCTCGACGCGATGCAGCGCGAAGCCTCCACCAACTACGCCGACTACAAAGCTCGCTTCCAGGCCAAGAAGGCCGGCTGAGCCGCGCTCATGCCGGCTCAAGCGCACAGCGGCCTACTTCCCCGGCCCGCGAGTGTACTCCGTGATCGGCAGCACCTCATACTGGCCATCGCCGATGGCTAGCGAGTAGGCCAGCGCGCTGGCGGTATCGAGCGAGGTGAGGCAGGGGATGCGCCGCTCGGCGGCGGCGCGCCGGATCTCGAAGCCGTCCTGCAGCACCGGCCGGCCACCGGTGATCGTATTGATCACCAGGCGCACCTCACCGGCGCGGATCAGCTCGAGGATCGTCGGGTCTCCCTCAGAAAGCTTGCCCACCGAGCGGACAGGGAGCCCGAGCGAGGCGATCAGCCTGGCCGTGCCGGGGGTGGCGATGAGCTGATAGCCCGCCGCCGCAAACTGCTTGATGATCGGCACCGCATCGTCCTTGTCGCGATCGGCGATCGACAGCAGCAGCCCGCCCGGCGTTGGGTCGATGCCGGCCGCGAGCATCGCCTTGTAGAGTGCGGGCGCGAAGCTGCGATCGATCCCCATCACCTCCCCGGTGCTCTTCATCTCCGGGCCCAGGTAGGTATCGACCCCCACCAGCTTGCTCATGGAGAAGACCGGCGCCTTCACCGCCACCAGCTTCTGGCGCGGCCAGAGCCCGGCCGGATAGCCAAGGTCGCGCAGCGTCTTGCCCAGCTGGATGTGTGTGGCCAGGCGCACCATCGGCACCCCGGTGACCTTCGAGAGGAAGGGCACCGTGCGGCTGGAGCGCGGATTGACCTCCAGCACGTACACCTGGCCCTGGTAGATCACGAACTGAATGTTCACCAGGCCACGCACCTCCAGGCTGGCGGCGATGCGCGAGGTGTAGTCCACCAGCTGGCTCACCGTCTCCTCCCCCAGATTGATCGCCGGGTAGACGGCAAAGCTGTCCCCAGAGTGCACGCCGGCCCGCTCGATGTGCTCCATGATGCCGGGAATGAGGGTCTCGGTCCCATCGCAGATGGCATCGACCTCCACCTCTTTCCCCTGGAGATATTTGTCGATCAGCACCGGCAGCTTCTCCGTCGGTGCCACGACCGTCTGCAGATAGCGCTCCAGATCCTCCGGGCCCGAGATAATCTCCATTGCCCGCCCGCCCAGCACGTACGAGGGACGCACCAGTACCGGATAGCCGATGTGCTGGGCGATGGTCAGCGCGTCCTTGATGGAGGTCACGCCGGCACCGGGCGGCTGCGGTATGCCCAGCCGGTCCAGGAAGTTCTCGAACTTGCGCCGATCCTCGGCCAGGTCGATCGTCTGCACCGAGCTGCCAATGATGCGCGCGCCCCGCCGCTCGAGCGGCCCGGCCAGGTTGATCGCCGTCTGCCCGCCGAACTGCGCGATCACCGGCGGCAGGCCGTTATCGCCGTTCGACTCGTTGTGCAGCACCTCCAGCACGCTCTCCTCGTCCAGGGGCTCGAAGTAGAGGCGGTCACTGGTGTCGAAATCGGTCGAGACCGTCTCCGGATTGGAGTTGACCATGATGCTCCGCCAGCCGGCCTCCTTGAGCGCCCAGGCGGCGTGGACGGAGCAGTAATCGAACTCGATCCCTTGGCCGATGCGGATGGGCCCGGAGCCGACCACCACCGCGCGCGGCTCCGGCAGCGGAGCCGCCTCGTTCTCCACCTCGTAGGTGGAATAGAAATACGGCGTGCGCGCCTCGAACTCGGCAGCGCAGGTGTCCACCATCTTGTACACCGGCCGGATGCCCCACTGCCGGCGGAGCTCGCGCACGCGGTCGGGCAGCTCCTGCGCCGTCTCGGAGAGCGTGCCGATCTGCGCGTCGGAGAACCCCAGGCGCTTGGCCTCCCAGAGCAGCCCCGGCGTCAGCGGCTCGGAGAGCAGCCGCCGCTCCATCTCGCAGATCCGCTGCATGCGGCGCAGGAACCACGGGTCGATGCCGCTGCGGGCATAGAGCTCCTCAATGCTCGCGCCCCGCCGTAAGGCGGCCATCACTGCCCACAGGCGCAGGTCGTTCGGCGTATCGATCTTGGCCCACAGCGCCTCGGGCAGCGTGCCCGGCGCTGCCCGCCACGCCTCATCCTCCCACAGCAGCGTGCGGTTGCCCAGCTCGAGCGAGCGCACCGCCTTCTGCAGCGCCGCCTCGAACGTGCGCTCGATGGCCATGACCTCGCCGGTGGCCTTCATCTGTGTACCGATGGTGCGGTCGCCATACGGGAACTTATCGAATGGCCAGCGCGGAATCTTCACCACGCAGTAGTCGAGCGCCGGCTCGAAGGCCGCCGTCGTCTCGCCGGTTACGGCGTTGCGGATCTCGTCCAGCCGCTTACCGATGGCAATCTTGGCCGCTACCCGCGCAATGGGATAGCCCGTGGCCTTCGACGCCAGTGCCGAGGAGCGCGAGACACGAGGATTGACCTCGATCACGATGTAGCGGAACGACTGCGGATCGAGGCCAAACTGGATGTTGCAGCCGCCTTCGATTCCCAGCGCACGGATGATGCGCAGCGCCGCCGAGCGGAGCATCTGGTACTCCTTGTCGGCCAGCGTCTGCGACGGCGCCACCACGATCGAGTCGCCGGTGTGCACTCCCATGGGGTCCAGGTTCTCCATGTTGCACACGGTGATGCAGGTATCGGCGCCGTCGCGCATCACCTCGTACTCGATCTCTTTCCAGCCGATGAGCGAGCGCTCGAGCAGGATCTGGTGGATGGGGCTCGCATTCAAGCCGGCCAGCACGCGCTCGTCGAGATCGTCCCAGGAGCGTGCGACGCCGCCGCCGGTGCCGCCGAGCGTGTACGCCGGCCGGATGATCAGCGGGAAGCCAATCTGCCTGGCAAAGGCGTGCGCCTCGTCCAGCGTGTGCACGATCATCGACTCGGGGATCGGCTCGCCCAGCTCGGTCATCAGCGCGCGAAACAGCTCGCGATCTTCGGCCTTCTTAATCGCCTCCAGCGGCGTCCCGAGCAGGCGTACTCTGTACTTCTCGAGAATGCCTGCCTCTGCCAGATCCTTCGCCAGATTGAGCCCGGTCTGCCCGCCTAGCGTCGGCAGCAGGCCGTCCGGCCGCTCGCGGGCGATGATGCGCTCGAGCACCGGCACCGTCAGCGGCTCGATGTACACCACATCGGCGATGTCGGTGTCGGTCATGATCGTCGCCGGGTTGGAGTTCACCAGCACGCAGGTGACGCCTTCTTCCCGCATGGCCTTGCAGGCCTGCGTGCCGGCGTAGTCGAACTCGGCGGCCTGGCCGATCACGATCGGCCCGGAGCCGATCACAAGTACTTTCTGGGGCTGCTCAGCCACGCTTGCGCGCCTCCAATGCATCTACGAAGCGATCGAAGAGATACTGGTTGTCCTGCGGCCCCGGGCTCGCCTCCGGGTGGTACTGCACGGTGAAGACCGGCAGCTCGCGGTGCGCCAGCCCCTCCACCGAGCCGTCGTTCAGATTGATGTGGCTCACCTCGAACCCGCTCTCCGGCGGGATCGACTGCGCATCGACCTGAAACCCATGGTTCTGCGAGGTGATGTAGACGCGCCCGGTGCGTAGCTCCTTCACCGGGTGGTTGGCCCCGCGGTGCCCGAACTTGAGCCGGCTGGTGCGCGCGCCGATCGCCAGCCCCAGCACCTGGTGGCCCAGGCAGACGGCCGTCAGCGGCAGGCCGCGCTGCCGCACCGGGCCTGCAAGCAGCTGCCGGAGCGTGGCGATCGTCGGCTTGAGCGAGGGGTCACCGTCGGGATCGCCGGGGCCATTCCCGATCACCACGCCATCAGGATCCAGGGCCAGGATCTGCTCCGCCGTCGCGTTATACGGCACCAGCACCGGCTCCAGCCCGCGGCGGGCGAGCGAGCGCGGGATGTTGTGCTTGATGCCGCAGTCGATCACCGCCACACGGTACCGGCGCGAGGCGAGGCGCGGCGGCGGAAAGGGGCCCCACCCCTGCGCGTCGTAGCGCTCGTATTCAGGGGCAGAGACCTGCGCCACCAGTGCCTGCTCCTCCAGCGGGATCACCCGCCGCGCGCGCTCGACCAGGCGCTCGACCGCTTCGGCAGTGCCGGGCAGGCTCCCGCGCAGCCAGGCGGCCTCATCGCCGTTCTCCGGCGGTAGCGCCGCCGCCTGCGGCGGGGCCAGCACCGCTCGCTTCGCGCCGTGCGTCCGCAGATGCCGGGTCAATGCCCGCGTATCCACGCCTTCGCAGATGGGGATCTGGTAGGCGGCCAGCCATTCGGCCAGCTGCCCGCTGGCGCGCCAGTTGCTCGGCTCCGGCCAGTACTCGCGCACGATGAGCGCGTGCAGCCAGGGACGGGCGGATTCGACATCCTGGGTGTTGATCCCATAGTTGTCGATCATCGGGTAGGTCAGCACCACCAGCTGGCCGCGGTAGCTGGGATCGGAGCAGACCTCCTGATAGCCGGTCATGGCCGTGCAGAAGACCAGCTCGCCCTCGGCCTCGTGCGGCTCGCCGACGGCGTAGCCAAAGAAGGCGCGGCCGTCCTCGAGGGCGAGGATCAGCTTGTGCTTAGCGTTCAACGGTCACCTCTCTGCCCACGAGAGTCAGCAAAGTCAGCGCAGCGCGGGTGCGCCTGGCCCTCGACCTCTCGATCTCAGTGCTCAAAGACCACCTCACCACCAACGATGGTAAAGAGTACCTGGCCCCGCAGCACGTGGCCGGCGAGCGGTGTGTTCTTGCCCTTGCTGCGGAGCTGCTGCGGATCGACGCACCACTCGCGCTCGGGATCGAAGATGGTAACGTCGGCCGGCGCACCGGCCGCGAGCGTGCCGCCGGGCAGATGGAAGATACTCGCCGGCCGGTGCGTGAGCGCGGCGACGAGGGTCGGCAGCGTGAGCGCGCCGGCCTCCACCAGGCCCAGCAGGCTGCTGAGCGCCGTTTCCAGATTGGAGATGCCCGGCGCCGCCAGCGCATATTCGCAATTCTTGTCGGTCTCCGCGTGCGGCGCGTGGTCGGTGGCCACGCAGTCGATCGTGCCATCGATTAATGCCTCGAGCAGCGCGGCCTGGTCCTCCGCCGAGCGGAGCGGCGGGTTCACCTTGGTGCGCGCGTCGTAGGGTGGGAGCGACGCCGTCGCCGACCACCAGTGGCCGGCCACCAGCTGGTCCGACAGGGTCAGGTGGTGTGGCGTCACCTCGGCCGTGACGTGCGCGCCGCGCTGCTTAGCCTGCCGCAGGTGGTCGATCGAGCCCGCGCTGCTCACGTGCGCCACATGGAGGTGCGCACCGGTCAGCTCGGCCAGGTGCACATCGCGCGCGACGATCACCTCCTCAGCCTGGCGCGGCCAGCCCTTGAGCCCCAGGCGCGCGGCTACCGGCCCCTCGTTCATCTCGCCGCCGGCGGAGAGCGTCTTATCCTCAGCGTGCTGGATGATCGGCCGGCGGACGATCAGGCTATATTCGAGTGCATGGCGCATCACGCCCGCATCTTCCACGCACTCGCCGTCGTCGGAGAAGCCAACTGCCCCGGCGGCGGCCAGCTCGGCCATCTCGGTCAGCTCGCGTCCCTTGCGCCCGCGCGTGATCGCCGCGATGGGATAGACCCGCACGAGCGAGGCCGTCCGCGCCGTCCGGCAGACGAACTCAATCGCCGCGGCGGTATCGAGCGCCGGCTCGGTATTGGGCATGCAGCAGACGGTGGTAAACCCGCCGGCGGCCGCCGCCTCGCTCCCGGTGCGGATCGTCTCCTTCTCCTCGAAACCGGGCTCACGCAGGTGGGTATGCAGATCGACGAAGCCGGGACAGACGACCAGCCCGGTGGCGTCGATCACGCGGGCACCCGGCGGCGCGGGCACCGCGGGCCCGACCTCCGCTACCACACCGTCACGCAGCAGCAGATCGAGCACTGCATCGACCCCGCCGGCCGGGTCGATCACCCGCCCGCCGCGGATCAGCACCGGCGCACTGGCGCCCGAACGTGTACTCATACGCGCCTCTACAGCCGACCGCTCCGCCCGCCGGCCAGGAGGTAGAGCAGTGCCATCCGCACGGCAACGCCGTTGGTAACCTGCTCCTCGATCACGCTCTGCGGCCCGTAGGCCACGTCGGGCATGATCTCGATGCCTTCGTTCATCGGGCCTGGATGCATCACCAGCGCACCGAACTTGGCACGGGCGACGCGCTCCTTGGTCAGCCCGTACAGGCGCGTGTATTCACGCAGCGACGGCAGCAGCCCGCCCGTCTGCCGTTCCTTCTGTATGCGCAGCGCCATCAGCACGTCGGCGTCCTCGCACGCCTTGTCCAGGTCGTACTGCACGCGCACCGCCGCGTGCTCCTTATGCACGCCATCGCCGCTCTTGCAGCGCAGCACCTCGGCCACCGCCTGCTCGATGCCCGGCGGGATGAGCGTCGGCGGGCCGCAGAGCACCACCTCGGCACCGAGCGTGGTAAACGCCCAGATGTTCGAGCGCGCGACGCGGCTGTGCAGGATGTCGCCAATGATGACCACCTTGCGCCCGGCGATCGAGCCCAGCCGCTCGCGCACGGTGTAGACGTCGAGCAGCGCCTGGCTCGGGTGCGCATGCCAGCCATCGCCGGCATTGATGACACTGGCTTCCAGCTGGCGCGCCACCAGATACGGCGCCCCGGCGTGGGGGTGGCGCATGATGACCATATCGGCGCCCAGCGCCTGGAGCGTGCGGGTCGTGTCGACGAGCGATTCCCCCTTCTCCACGCTCGAGCCGGAGGCGCTGATGTTCACTACGTCGGCGGAGAGGTTCTTCGCCGCCAGCTCGAACGAGACGCGCGTGCGCGTGCTGGGCTCATAGAAGCAGTTCACGATCGTCTTGCCGCGCAGCGGCGGCACGCGCTTGATCGGCCGCGAGAGCACCTCCTTCATCGCATCTGCTGTCTGGAGCACCTCGTTGAGCTCCTCGACGCTAAAGTCGTCGAGGTCGAGCACGTCCTTGCGTCTCATGCGTTTGCCTGCTCCCTGGGTACCTCGGCTCACTCTGGAGTACTCGGCAGCGCCGGGCTGGACAGCTTGCGTCTCATGCGTTTGCCTGCTCCTCGCGCACCAGCACGACCTCGTCGGTGCCATCGACCTCGCGCAGCCGCACCTCGACCTGCTCATCGCGAGCCGTGGGCAGGTTCTTGCCCACGTAGTCGGCGCGGATCGGCAGCTCGCGATGGCCGCGATCGACGAGCACCGCCAGCTGCACCTGGCGCGGCCGGCCGTAGGAGAGGATCGCCTCCAGCGCCGCGCGCACGGTGCGCCCGGTGTAGAGGACATCGTCCACCAGCACGATCCGTGCGTCGGTCACGCGGTTGGGCATCGATGATGGATGGACGGCCGTGCGCGTGCCGCGGAGCTCGAGGTCATCACGGAACATGGTCACATCGAGCTCGCCCACGGGCACCTGGACCTGCTCGAACTCGGCGATCAGCGCGGCCAGGCGCCGCGCCAGGGGCACGCCGCGCCGGCGCATGCCCACCAGCAGCAGCCCCTCGGTGCCCTGATGGCGCTCCAGAATCTCGTGCGCGATGCGCGTCAGTGCGCGGCGCACGCCTTCTTCGTCGAGAATGACCTTCTCGCTGGAAGAGGAGAGGGGAGCGCCGGCTGCCCCGCCTGCCGGAGCCGGGTCGCGCGCCGCGCCGGGATCTCGAGTGACTGCCATCAAAAAAGCTTCCTGCCCGCTCGGGCAAGAAGCCTCATCGTGCGCGCACTCGTGCCGCGCTCCCGCCGCTCCTTGCCGCCTCGCCGGGCCAGCTTAAAGGATCGTTGCACTCATTCTAGCAGGCGGCCGCGCTGGATCGTTACCGGCAGATAGAGCGCCGCGACACGATCCCGCTGCCCTCGCGCGCTGTCAGCGGTGATGGGCGGGCTTCTACCAGGATAGGGCATCCGGCAAAACAGCCTGGATGAAGCCCTAGCGCGCCGACGCGCGAGGTTAGATCTTCACCGGCGGCGACAAGGATCACCTGCTGGATGACTCGGCACCTGCTTCCTGCGCCATTGGCGTATACTTCCCATCGTGGATGGCGTGCCGGTGACGGTGGTGGAGATGCCTCAGTTCATCCGGCAGGCCGAGATGGTGCTTTCTGAGGAGGAGCGGTTCGCGCTCATTGATCACCTGGCATTCAACCCTGAAGCAGGCACTGTGATACCCGGCACCGGCGGTCTACGCAAGCTTCGGTGGGGCATCAGAGGGCGAGGCAAGAGCGGCGGCGCGAGGATCATCTACTATTAGCACAATGCCACGTTGCCGATCTTCCTTCTCGGGGCCTTTGCAAAGAATGTCAAGGTTGACCTCACACCAGAGGAGAGGAATGAGATGAGGCGCCTGGTACCGGTGCTCGTTCGGGCCTATGAGGAGACGAGAAGAGGGAGGGACAGGCAATGATGGAGACAGCAGCCAGTAGTGCGGAGATGCGGCAGGAACGGCCGGGCCAGAGCATTATCACCGCGTTGCGGGAGGCCATCGCCTGGTCACAGGGTAAGACGGTCGCAGCTCGTGAGACAACGGTACGGGTGCCGCAGGTAGATGTGCGACAGCTACGCAGGCAGCTGAGGCTGAGCCAGACACAGTTCGCCGCTCGGTTCGGCTTCGCCCCTGCCTCGGTTCGGAACTGGGAGCAAGGCCGGCGACAGCCGGAAGGTCCGGCTCGCGTGCTGCTCGCCCTTATTGCCCGCCACCCCGAGGTGGTGGAAGAAGTGCTGCGCGAGATGCGCTGAGTGTCCTTCTGCACGCGGCCGCGTGTGACGCTCAGCGGGCATTCCAATCGGGCATGGGCAGCTTGGCCTTGCCGGAGGCCAGCGACTCCGGCCAGATGATGGCCTTCTTTCCCCCTTGCCACTGGAGAACGATCGTGAACCCGCCGATCTGCAGTCCGCTCTCATCCACCTTGTACCGGCCTGGCAGGATCGTCGCCGTCTCCAGAGCGGCCAGCGTGTCGCGCAGCCGGTCCCGGTCGACGGTGCGCGCCTGCTTGACGGCAGCCTCCAGAATCTGGGCGGCCGCGTAGCCGGTGGCCGCATGGAAGTCTGGCTCGCGCCCCCAGCGCTTCTGGAAGGCCTCAACGAACTCCTGGCTGCCGGGCGTGCCCAGCGGTGGCTCCCAGATCGATGGTGCGCAGACGTACGCGGCATCGGCACCGAGCGCTTGCTCGAAGTCCTCGGCCTGCGCGCCCACTGAGAAGGCCAGCAGCCGCGGGCTCAGACCAAGCTCCTTCGCTTGCCGCGTGATCAGAATCGAGTCCGGCTGGTAGGAGGCGCCCAGCAGCACGTCCGGGCCAAGCTCTTTGATCTTGCGCAGCGGTGCCGAGAGGTCGCCTGCGCCAGTTGGATACTTCTCCTGGTAGACCAGCTGCAGGCCCTTGGCCTTGGCGTAGGCGGCTGCGGCGGCGGCCGTCTGCTGCGGAAAGATGGTGTTCTCAGCCAGCAGTGCCAGCGTTCTATAGCCCTGCTGCACTGCCAGATCAATCACGCCGTCGAAGTAGCGCTCCACCGGTGGGAAGACGCCGAAGAGGTAGCGATAGTTCCGCTTCCAGATGTCCGACGCATTCCCGCCGGCGGCAAGCATCGGATAGTGCGCCTTCTCGGTGACCGTCGACGCTGCCTGGGTTGCCGAGTTGGCATAGGGCCCGAGCACCAGATCGACCTTGTCCTGGTCGATCAGCTGCTGATACTGTCTGGCCGCCGCCACTGGGTCGGAGCCGTCGTCGTAGAGCACCAGCTTGACCGGACGACCGAGCAGACCGCCCCGGGCATTGACCTGCGCTTCCCAGAGCTGATAGGCCTGGGCCTGGTACTGGCCCGCTGTGCCGCCGGCACCGGTGGTGGAGACCACCGCGCCGATGGCGATCGGCGGCCGGCCGGCCGCCGCGCCACCACCCGCGCTCACGCTGGCGCCCTCGCTCTGGCCATCCTGGCGGCTGCAGGCAGCGAGTAGGCAGGGGCCGGTGCTCAGCGCGGCGAGTATGTGCCGGCGGAAAAACGTTGGACTCTTGCTCGCGGTCGTTCGTGCTGGCTGGCGGCGGCTCACGGATGCGCTCCGGCGATTGCTCGTAGTAAGTGATGATGGTTCACAACTGCACTCCGGCGGCGCAGCATAGCACGCTCACGACATGGCGGGTGACTTTCCTTGGGTAGGGTGGATGCATGGGCATGCTCTACTCCTGTGCCAGACGAAAAGCACCACGTGGCAGGCGGGCTTCTCCAGTAGCGCGATAGCCGGTGATGCTATCGGCAGCCCATCTGGCGGGCCAGCGCCTGGCCCATCTGGCCCATCTGGCCCATCTGGCCCATTTGGAGGATGGCCGGGGCCGGGGCAAGGTGCTCATCCGTTACGAGTGCGAGAGCCGGGCAAGGCGGTGCGGCTGCGCTGCCCGCACCGGGCAGCTTCCCTGGAGCGTGGTGGGAGACCCGCGCCGCGGCGGCAGAAGGAGGAGCAGAGCGTGAAGGGAACGTTGGCATGAGGCGGTGGTGGTCGTGGTGGTTTCGCGGCACAAGCCTGGCCATGCTCGTTCTGTCCTGGATCGCCTGGACTGGATGGAGTCCGGCCGGCTGGCCGGGTGTGGCCCTGGCCAGCGGCCCGGCAGGCGATGCGAGCGTGGCCGTGCCCAACGGTGCCTTCTTCGCTCAGGCCGGCGATGGCGCCGGCCGTGGGTTCGAGCTGCGTGACTACACTGAGCCAGGCTTCGGCCAGGCCGCCTTCTGGTCGGCCTTCCAGCGCCTGGGCGGAAGCGCCGCCCTCGGCTATCCCGCCTCGCGCCCGTTCACCCGCGGTGATGGCTGCATCTACCAGCTGACGCAGGCAGCGCTGCTCCAGAAGTGTCCGGGTGCAGACGTGCGCTTGGCCAACACCTTCGAGATTCTGGAGGCCGCCGGGCTCGATGCCACGCTGCACGACCGGCGCCAGATTCCGCTGCCCATCACTCAGGACGGCAGCACGGGCTTCGCCGACGCCGTGCGCATCCGCCTCGGCTGGCTCACCCAGCCCGAGATCCGGGCGCGTTACTTTGCGGCGCCGAGCGCCGAGCTGGCCTCATCCTGGACGACGGACGACGCCATCAGCCTCTATGGCCTGCCGATGTCCCGGCCGGAGGACTTCGGGCCGTTT
>Ga0070741_10013940_pt1 | contig 14046 bp, 10 predicted proteins | sample Coa_R1_4_FD_66440 | JGI IMG/M metagenome (GOLD analysis project Ga0070741, IMG submission 66440) | Surface soil microbial communities from Centralia Pennsylvania, which are recovering from an underground coalmine fire - Coalmine... | ecosystem: Environmental > Terrestrial > Soil > Unclassified ... | reverse complement strand
GAAGCCGAGGAGAGTAGTATCTCTCCATAATAACGTTGAGGTGCTTGACGGCGGAATCGCAGTCATTGTGCTCCGCATCTATTATAACAAGGGAACTTCATGAGGCACGGCAGTTGTCCACAGCCCTCTTACTCGCCGGCAGCAATTAACCGTTCCCAATCTTCGAGAGTGCCTTTGAATCCGAGCTCGCACGCTCGTTGCCAACTGATCCGTGCAGACATCGCATGTCGCTTTCCGCTTTTAGTATCTCGTAAACCACGGTAAACGCGCCGCGCGCTATATATATGTGAAGCGAGTGGATCACGATGCGCCTGCATTTCAGAAATGAGCACTTCGACGTCGGCGATTGCCTTGGTGAGGTTCGAGAGGGCATTCGCGAAGTCACCCGAGCGCACAATGTTCAAGTGAACATCTCCAGAGCCAAATGCAAAGCAAAAAGGAATCGAAAGCAACGCACTCGGAGCGAAGTGAATTTTCGTCTGGTGATTTCGCTTAATAGGCGGCAACTTTGAGACTTGTTCTGGGGGGAACATGACCGCCTCTTGTGCTTTCGGCACGGGAGGCGGTTTCCTTTTTGCAATAAAACTTCGGAACGTTGGTCACCGGCGGGACAACTAAATTGATACGTTTGTGAAGACCGACCTCGTCAAAGCACGGCAATTCTGCGAATTGCTTTTTACCTGGTTGTCGCACGACTTAAGCGACGTGAATGCGGTTCTGAAGCGCATCCGTGATATTCAATCTCACGCTCCCGGTCATGCGGAAACGAGGTTTTGCAAAGGATGCGTTCTCCCGATAGTCGACAGAGTCGCTACTCAATATTTGAACTCAACTTTTTCGCTGACTCGTGAACAGATTCGTAATTCTCTGCGGTGCGAAGGCGTTTCTAATCTCAAAACGATCTACATTCCTGCCGAGGATCAATCGGGATATTCGACGTTCACGTGGGGCGAGAATTATCAGCCGATGTCTAAAACAGGAAAAGTTTATCCATCAGATTCGCGCGGTTATCAGCCGTGTCCGGACTTCGGGATCGTTCATAAAGGCGCCGACGAATTCTGTCTGGTTGGTGAAACGAAGTTTTCCGTCACCGCGACAAAGATAGAACCAATGCTCAACGAAGTTCGGCGCGACTTGCGTTACTACGTGGGGCTTCCCTCAGCACCGCACAGAGGCTGGGACTACGATGTTGGTTTCGGAATTGCGTATGCTGCAGGCGGCGCGGGCCCGCGACAGTCATATTTATTCGATGGTGACTGGCAATCGGATCGCTTTGTCGTGGCGTGCTTTCATCCTTAAGTGCTAAAGGCGAAGGAGGCGCACTATTTGCTTAAGCGTTATTCGGCTGGAACGCCCTGAGGCCCATTTTGGGCTTAAGCCACAACCTGGGCGCGGCATCGTTTATTAAACTTTTCGATGCCGCGTCTCTTCGGCGTCTTTATCGAAGATCGCGCAAAGACCGTCTTGAAAGAATCGCAGACGCCAATGATAGCGCCTTGCAAATCGCTCGATCTCTTCTCGCCGCTTTTCTCCATGATGCGGCCAAACTCGCGTCAAATCAGGCTCATACACGGCGCAATGCTTGGCCGTCCGTAGCTCCGCTGCGATGTAACTCGCGAGCTTCCGCTTAGCTTGAAATTTGAGGTTTGGGATTTTTGCAAAGTTTGACGTTTCCTGTCAATGACTTCGAATGTTGATTCGTGTTCGTCCGGGAACTCCGTCGAGTGCTCGTTGAGTGCGGGCGATTTCGCGGTTAACATTCCTCGTGGCAGCTTGGTTCTGGTATGCAGTAGTAGCCGCTGTTCTTTACGGCGCACACCAAATCTTTACACGCCTTGCTTCGGAACGCATCGGTGACGGACTCGGAGGTTTCGTTGTCGAGGCGAGTGCTGCGTTGTCCATCTTGCTTTATCTCGCATTTCTTTGGTTAGCCGGACGATGGAATCAAAAATTTAGTTTGCCCGGGTTCAATTATTCGCTGCTCACCGGGATTTGCGTAGGCGCAGGGACGATTGCGTTTTTCCTTCTCTTTCAAAAGGGAGGTCCACTTTCCGCCGTGCCAGCGATCTTAGCGGGCGGCGCTGCGATCATGGCGATAACAGGAATTCTGTTTTTCCAGGAAACACCATCATGGCAGCGATTGCTCGGCGTTGTCTTTGCCATCATCGGATTATTTTTGCTGCGCAAATAACGTTCGCGTTCACTTTGTCACAGACCCGTTCGATGTAAGGCCAAAAAGGGTATCAAACCGTGTAGGCTCGGCGACCACCTGACTCGACCGGCGGCCCTGATTGTGCTATAAAGCGGCATGATGGTTGGCAAAATCGGCACAGCAGCAGTCGTAGCGACTGCGCTCTTTCTCGGAGCCGTACGGCTTCCGGCCGTCCCGTGCTTCGTCATGAACACGCCAGGCCCGAAGGCTTGCGAGATGGCTTGCTGCCATAACAAAACCTGTTGCGCTACATCGCATGAGCGCACGGGGCCGGCTTCGCAACCGTTATCGAAATCGAATTCCGATCAGCAAACGTATGCGACAATGCCTGCAGTCACTGCTGCGTCGTTTGTTGCGGATGCCACCGAAGTAAAGTTTCTTTCCAGCAGAGAATCGAGCTCGCATTCGCCGCCGACTCTCGCCGTTACCTGCATTCGCCTCATCTGATCCAAAGAGCCTGAGGCCGGAGGTGTGCCCAGTTGTCGGCACACCTGCACTTCAAATCAGCTCTTGGATCAATGAAAACACTTTACCGATTACTTTTATATTTAGCTTTAACTTCAATCATTCGCGCTGAGGAATCCGGCACCGCCGGACCGGAAGCGCGCCCCTCTCGCATTTCGTTACGCGAAGTAACGAGCATCGTGCTGGCGAATAATCCAGCAATTCAGCAGGCGCTCAAGAAGTGGGCTGCCGCGAAAGCCCGTATCACCCAAGAAGGAGCATGGGATGATCTTAGAATCAGCGGCAGCTCGCGTGCGGCGCGCTTTGTCGATGTTGCTCCGAACTCGTTTACCGATCAGATGGCGTCGATCGAGCAGATCGTCCCCCTCACGGGAAAAAATCTTGTTCGTGCTCGTGTGGCAACCGCCGACGCGATCGCCGTGTTTGAACAGGCGCGGCGTGAACAATTGGATGTTCTGGCAAAAACCCGTGCATCGTATTTCCGATTGGCCAATGGCTACGCCCAACTGGAACTCAATCGAAAGAACCTCGTCTCGCTACGCCAGATCGCCGAAGTAAGCCGCTCTCGCTACGAAACGGGAAAGGCTAATGCGGCCGAGCCCCTCGCCGGGGAAGTCGAAGCGAGCAAGCTGCTCGAATCCGAGCAGGACATCCTGCGGAACATTTCCGCGGAACAATCGCAGCTCAACGTGCTCATGAATCGCGACGCCTTTGCGGCGCTTGGGCAACCGGAAGCGACACGGATCATGTCATCCTACGTTTCAATGGATGAGGTGCGCGCGCTTATGCTCGCGAACCGGCCGGAAATTAAAATCGCGCAGGCGAAGATCGACATGGAAAAATCGCGAGTCGATCTTTCGCGACGAAACTGGATTCCCGATCCGGGCATCAAAGTCGAAGCGCAGCGCTACAACGATTCGCGGCAAGCGGCCAGCGAGGTTGACGCGGGAGTTTCCTTCACCGTGCCGTGGGTAAATCCCGGCAAATACGCAGCGGCCGTGCGCGAAGCGAAGGAAAATTTCGCTGCTGCTCGACACGGGTTCGATCAAGTAAATGCGGAATCACTGGGATTGCTGCGCGACGCGCTACAGAAAGTCCACACGACAAAGCATCACGTCGAACTTTTCCGGGACAAACTTGTTCCACAAGCGCGCCAGGCATTTGAGGCGAATCAGTTCGCCTACGAAACCGGCAAAGCCAGTTTTCTGGAATGGATAACTGCGCAACGAAACTTGCGCGATTTGGAGGCGATGGCGCAACAACACGTTGCTGATTACTACGCCGCGCTCGCAGAGCTCGAAGCGGTGGTCGGCGTTGATCTCAATCTTTTCCCCTCAACGAAAACGAAGGAAGCAAAATGAAATCGATCACCCTGAAATTGTTCGTGCTCGCGATGCTGTTAATCAGCCCAGCGTGCTCAAAATCGAACCAATCGACGAAACCGGCGGGCGTCGATTATTACACCTGCACGATGCACCCATCGGTGCATGCAGAAGCGCCGGGAAAATGTCCGATCTGCGGAATGGATCTCGTGCCGGTGATGAAGAAAACAGCTTCACCGTCGCAGTCCGACTCTTCCACCAGTAGCGGAATGCAAGGCATGGCCGGAATGCCGGGAATGCAAAGTAGTAAGCCGAAGAGCGGCACGTCGTCCCACGAGTTTGTCGTTCCCGTCGAACGGCAGCAACAAATCGGCGTCACCTACGCGACCGTGAAACGCGCGCCGTTGCATCACACAATTCGCGCGGTCGGAACGGTCGAGCCTGATTTGCAAAAGCATTGGGCGTTCGTTGCGCGCGTCGATGGCTACGTGAAAGAATTATTCGTCCCGTCGGCCGGACAGCTTGTCGAAAAGGACGCGCCGTTGATGTCGATCTATAGCCCGGACTTGTTCACGACCGAGCGCGAACTGGTCATGCTTGTGCGCATGCGCGACGAAGCAAAGTCGAAGGACGCGCGCGCGACGCCTGAGCGATTGATCGCGGCTGCGGAATCGCGTTTACGACAGTGGAACATCACCGACGAGCAAATCGCCGAGATCGAGCGAAAGCGACAACCGGAGGAAACGTTGACGCTTCGCTCGCCCTTCCGTGGTGTTGTTCAGGAAGTTCCGGCCCATCAAGGCGTGAACGTCAAAGTCGGCGATCACCTAATCGATATCGCTGACCTATCTGTCGTTTGGGTCTCGGCGGAATTTTACGAAAGCGAAGTGTCGATGCTGAAAACGGGCCAGACGGTGACCGTGACGGGCAGCTCCTATCCGAACGACAAATTTGAAGGGCAAGTCGCAGTCATCAGTCCGTTCCTCGATCAAACCAAGCGGACGGCGAAAGTGCGCATCGATATCCCGAATCCAGATTTCAAATTGCAACCCGGGATGTATGCCAACGTCGAGCTTGGCATGGACATGGGCGAAGGCCTGATCGTGCCGGCAAGTGCGGTCATGCCCACAGGCTCTCGCGAAATCGCGTTCGTCGATAAAGGCGGCGGCACACTCGAAGCGCGCATTGTCGAATTAGGCGAACAAATCGGCGATCACTACGAAGTAAAGAGCGGTCTAGCGGAAGGGGAACGCGTGATCGCGAGCGCGAACTTTCTTATCGACGCCGAATCCAAAGTGCAAGGCGCACTAAGAGATCTCGAACCGATGGCGAATCGCTAGGAGCGACAGAATGATCGAACGCATCATCGCAGCAAGCGTCAGGAACCGATTTCTCGTGTTCGTGTTCACGCTTTTTGCGATCGCTGCCGGTATCTATGCATTGAAGCAAACCCCGCTCGATGCGATTCCGGACCTGAGCGATGTCCAGGTAATCGTTTATACAGATTGGGAAGGACGATCTCCCGATCTTGTCGAGGATCAGGTCACTTATCCGATTTCGACGGCTTTCATCGCGGCGCCGAAAGTTAAGTTTGTCCGGGGCGAATCGATGTTCGGCAAATCGTTCGTTTATGTAATTTTTCAGGACGGCACGGACATCTATTGGGCGCGTTCGCGCGTGATCGAATATCTCAACTCGATTCGCGCCTCGCTTCCCGAGGGCGTAAATCCAACGATTGGCCCCGACGCGACCGGCGTAGGTTGGGTTTACGAATACGCGCTGGTTGATGATTCCGGGAAGCTCGATCTATCTCAGTTGCGATCGATTCAGGATTGGAATCTGCGTTACGCGCTCGAATCGGTGAAAGGCGTTTCCGAAGTCGCTCCGGTTGGCGGCTTCGTGAAGGAATACCAGATTGATCTCGATCCGAACGCGTTGCTCGCGCACGGCATCGCACTAAGTGAAGTCGTCGCACGTGTGAAAGCGAGTAACGGCGACGTGGGCGGCAAAACCTTTGAGGTGGCGACCACGGAATATTTCGTCCGCGGCCGCGGCTATTTCAAAAGCATCGCCGACATCGAGAACGTCGTCCTGAAAGTTGAAAACGGCACGCCGGTTTACGTAAAGAATGTCGGCCAGGTTCATCTCGGTGGAGCACTAAGGCGCGGCATCGCGGAGTTGGACGGCAAAGGCGAAGTGGTCGGCGCAATCGTAGTGATGCGCTACGGAGAAAATGCGCTCAACGTAATCGACGGCGTCAAACGCAAGATCGACAGCATCAAGTCCTCCCTGCCGGCCGGTGTGCGAATCGTTCCGACCTATGATCGCAGCGAATTGATTCACCGCTCCATTTCAACACTGCGAGAAAAGCTAATCGAGGAATGCATCGTCGTGGCGCTCGTGTGTCTTGTGTTTCTCTGGCATGTCCGCTCGGCATTGGTCGCGATTATCACGTTGCCCATTGCGATCCTTGCGTCGTTCATTCCGATGTTTTACTCGCACCTGACGAGCAACATCATGTCGCTCGGCGGGATTGCGATCGCAATTGGAGCAATGATCGACGCAGCCATTATCATGGTCGAGAACGCGCACAAATCGTTGGAACAGTTTCGCGAAAAGCATGGTCGCGAACCAAACAATAGCGAACGCATCGAAGCGATTATTGCCGCGGCTAAAACTGTAGGTCGCCCGCTATTCTTCTCGCTGCTCGTTATCACGGTAAGTTTTCTGCCGGTCTTTTCGCTCACCGCGCAAGAAGGCCGCTTGTTCAAGCCCCTGGCCTTTACCAAAACATTCTCAATGTTTTTTGCGGCGATACTCGCCATCACGCTCGCTCCCGTCCTGATGACGTTATTGATCCGAGGGAAAATTGCGCCGGAGACAAAAAATCCGGTGAATCGATTTTTGATTTCGATTTACGAACCAGTCTTGAATTTTGTCCTGCGCTTTCGCGGGCTTGTTCTGCTCGGGGCATGCTTGCTTTTGCTGCTGACAATTGTTCCATTCGCGAGACTCGGCACGGAATTCATGCCGCCGTTGAATGAAGGGACTTTGCTCTTCATGCCAACGGCAGTGCCCGGAATGTCGGTCACAGAGGCGACGAAGATCCTCCAAATACAAGATCGACAACTGAAGAAGCGTCCGGAGGTCACGACCGTTTTCGGAAAAGCCGGCCAAGCTGACACGTCAACGGATCCCGCACCGCTGTCGATGTTTGAAACCATCGTGTCGCTTAAACCTTTCGATCAATGGCCGCGTGGTATGACCTGGGACAAATTTTTGAGCGAACTGAACATGAATCTTCGCACACCGGGGATGGCGAATGTTTTTTGGATGCCGATTCAAACCCGCACAGAAATGCTGACGACGGGATTTCGCAGCTCGCTGGGGATAAAGGTCTTCGGTCCGGACTTGCAAGGCATCGAAAATCTTGCCGTTCAGATCGAGAAGGCGATCTCCGATCTTCCCGACACTCGCAGCGCGTTTGCCGAACGAACGGTAGGCGGCTATTTCCTGGATTTCGATGTGAAGCGTGAAGCAGCGGCGCGTTACGGATTGACGGCCGGTGATGTAAATGACGTTGTCGAGACGGCCATCGGCGGCAAGACAATCACGACAACGGTCGAAGCACGCGAGCGTTATCCGGTCAGGGCGCGATATGCGCCGGACTTCCGGCAGGACCTCGACTCATTGAAGCGTGTTTTAATTCCGACTCCGACCGGTGCGCAGATTCCGATTTCACTCGTGGCGGACATCAGATATAGCACTGGCCCGCCGAGCATTCGGAACGAAAACGGACAATTGGTTGGCTTCGTTTTGATCGATCCCGCGACGAGCAACATCGACGGTTATGTGCGCAAGGCGGCGAAACGCATTGCGGAGCGCATCAAATTTCCGGCTGGTTATCACATCGAATGGGCTGGTCAGTTCCAATATATCAAGCAAGCCGAGCAGCGTTTGAAGATCGTCGTGCCGCTGACGCTCTTGATCATTTTCATTCTCATTTACTTCAACACGCGTTCGGTGGTGAAAACGGGCATCGTGTTGCTCGCGGTTCCATTTTCACTTATCGGCGCATTTTGGTTGCTATGGTTGCTCGGTTATCACATGAGCGTGGCGGTGTGGGTCGGATTGCTCGCGCTGGCCGGGTTGGACGCTGAGACCGGCGTTGTGATGTTGCTCTATCTCGACCATGCGTGGGAAAAATTCCGCGCCGAGGGACGAATGAAATCGATGGTCGATCTTCGCGCTGCTATCCATGAAGGCGCGGTGCAACGTCTCCGGCCGAAAGTTATGACAGCATGCGCAATTTTATTCGGGTTGTTGCCGATCATGTGGTCGCCTATTACCCAGACGGGAGCCGATGTGATGAAGCGGATCGCTACTCCAATGATCGGCGGGGTCGTCACCTCCACTTTTCTGGAGTTACTTATCTATCCGGTGATCTTTTTAATATGGCGCGGCCGGAAAGTGGGTGAACCATGATGTGGATGGGTTGTCCAATGTGGGTGTGGGTAACGGTCGGCGTTCTTTTGATCGTCCTGCTGATTGTTGTAATCGTAAAATTGCTGAGGAATGAACAGGAGGTGAAGTAATGAAGAGACTAAAAAGATGGTTGCCGCTGATGGTCATGACCGTAATCGCAAGCGTCGGGTTCGCTGCATCGTCGAAAATGACGTGCACGAAAACCGGTAAGCAGATCGATAAGTGTTGTTGTGAGATTAAGAACGGGAAGTTCTACTGCAAGCTCACGAAGGAAACTTACGACAAGTGCTGTTGCAAGGGAATGTAAGAGCGTCTCACCGAGTTTTTGTTTACAGATTGTCTCCGTCAGTTGCGGGCACTACATGTAAATAACATGAAGGCCTCACTTTCGGGATTTGGATTTCTTGGCGGTTACATCGTGCTCGTTGGCGTCGCTTCGTTCCTGCAGAAGTTCACAATGAAGGAGTTGAACCCATACCAGGTTAATTTCTTGATGGCGATCGGGATGGCCGTGACGGCGGTTCCTGCTCTGCTCATCACTCAGGGCAATTTAACTGTTCCGGTGAAAACTCTTCCGCTTGGCGCGCCGATCGGTTTGCTGATGGCGGTTGGATCGATCTCATATGTGCTGGCGTTATCCAAATTGCCTGTCGGGACAGCCGCCGCAATTTCGACAAGTTATATCTTGCTGGTTGCATTACTGTCTCGCGTTTTCCTCGGTGAAAATTTCGACTGGCTAAAGGTCACCGGAATTGTGCTGACGATCGCCGGAGTGGCGTTACTTTCGTTGGAGCAAAAACACTAACATTAATTTTCGGTCGAGGAGGTCGTTGCTAACTACCCCGATCCGGGCCACGTCAAAATTTTGAAGACGCGATCTATAAAGGCGTGGCGCCAATGCCGGGGATAGGGTTGAACTGCGCTATCCCGTGTATGAAAACAACGTCAATCATCACATGTCCGAAATGTGGATTCTCCAAAGAGGAAATAATGCCTACGAACGCCTGCCAGTTTTTCTATCAATGCACGAAGTGCGGAAGCGTTTTGAAACCAAAACGCGGCGATTGTTGCGTCTTCTGCAGCTACGGCTCAAATCCATGTCCGCCGAAACAGACTGAAAACTCGTGCTGCGCATGAATAGAGGCTGTGTCAAAAAGGTATCAAATGAACGTTCCGTAACCTGCAAAAACGCGCAAATGGGCCGAGTAACACCCTAGGTCAACGGCCAGCGTCAAAATGGTTCGTTAGGCACTTAACCCCAATCGTTCCTAATCAAGATCGCGAATTGGAACCAAGACGCGCCATTGGTTTGACAGCTGCTATCAGGAACGTTAAGAACAAACTCGATGCGCCGCCTGCCAACATCACGTCTCTATTTGCTCGCGGGGTTTTTAGCCCTGTTCACATTTAGCGGTGATCTTATCGTCGATGCATTCGCCGATTTGCGTGGAGAACATTGTGTTTCGGAAACATCGCACTCCGATTCGCACAATGACAAGTCGCCGTGCTCGCATTGTTCGTGCGCGGTCCACATGGGAGCCGTCATTCTTTCGGCCTCCATCGTGAACTTCGCCGGTGGACTTCAACCATCACTTTTTTTTCTAAGCGGTGATCAGTCAGCGCCGGCAGTCTTGCCGACGGCCATCGATCATCCACCTCAGCTCGGTTAGCACCTGAGGACAGGCGCGGTGTGCCCGCGCCGGGTCGCTCAGTAGTTGTTGGCCCACATCGCGATCGCGGTGCGGCTCCGTGCTTTCCATTCAATCGTTCGTCGTTTCGTTACATGTTTTTTCACCATTCAATTTCATTACCGGTTTCTGTCGCGCTATTGCTCGGCTGCGCGACATCCTTTGCTGAAACGCTGGAGCAAATCACTTCTGAAGCGTTGCGGAATAACCCTGAGTTGCGCGCTTTCGAGGAAAGCGTCGCGGCGGCGAAGGGCGGAGTGCGCACGGCCCGCACGCTTCAAAACCCCGAGGTAACTGTCGACCCGGGCATCCGTCGAGTTCAGGAAGCGGGAAGAAACGCCGATCTGTTCCACGCGGAGTTTGCTCTCAGCCAGCTTTTCAAGTTTCCGGGGAAGCGCGCGCTGGAGATCGCGATCGCACAGCGAAATGTCGATCTTGCCGACATTGCCCTAGAAGGTTTTCGATTTCAGTTAGCGGCGAAAGTTCGGCGGGCATTTTACGATGGACTCGCCGCGGAAAAAATCGGACAGGCACGGACGCAACAGGTCGAATCGGCAAAAGCTTTCGTTGAATCCGCGAAAAAGCGAGCGGAAGCGGGTTACGCTTCCGATTTTGAGACGGTCAAAAGCCAGGCGGATTTAATCGCTGCGAATAAAGCGTTGCGGCAGGCGGAGCTTCAAAAAACGACCGCGCGCGTAACATTGAATACACTGATGGCGCGCTCGCCCTCAGCGCCATTAAAATTCACCGGCGATTTGGGCGATGTTCAACCACGCGGGTCGCGCGCAGATTTCATCGCGCTGGCGATGGCGCGTAATCCGGCGATCCGAACGCAAACGCGTCAAGTTGCACTGGCAGGTTTAAATCTGCGCTCGACGCGGTTTGGTCGCCGGCCGGACATCGCCATTGGCCCATCGGTCGAATATTTGGACAATGAACAAACATACGGTTTGAGTGCGACGTTGGCGCTGCCGTTGTGGGATCAGAAAAAGGGCGCAATCGAGACCGCAACCGCAGAGCAAAAGAAAGCGCTCGCCGAATTGGAGAAGACGCGCGCGGAGATTGCCGCGGAAGTGACAAAGACGAGCGCGACGTTGCAAATCGCCAAAGACCAGCTCGCGCTCTACTCACCGGCCTTTCTCGATCAATTGAAAAATTTCATGGCACAAGCGGAACAGGGTTACGCACAGAGCGCGACAACGCTGCTTATCTATCTCGACGCGAAGCGCACCTACTTCGACACGTTGGCCGACTATTACGAGTCGCTGGCGAAAGTTGCGGAAACGCGCAGCGATCTCGAATCGGCCGTGGGCGTTCCTCTCGATCTGAAACAATGAAACTCATGAGACATAGAATCATCCTTACCTCTCTGCTCGTTTTTGCATTGGCCGGCTGCGGAAAAAAAGAAGAAGAGAAGTCGGCGGAAAAGCAGGAAGAGAACGTCGTTACGCTAACGAAAGAAAATCTTCAACACGTCGAGATTAAAACGGAGCTGGTGGCACCGGGTAGCATTGAGACGACGCTGAGAGCAGCCGGTCGTGTGACTGAGAATCAAAACAAAACCGCCCGCGTGAGCAGCACGCTCGAAGGTCGTCTCCTCAAGGCAAATGTCGATCTCAACGATCAGGTAAAAGCTGGCGACGTGCTCGGGCTTGTGCAAACGCCGGAGCTGCTGGGCAGGCCTTTGGAACTAAAGGCGCCGATCGACGGGGTGGTGATGGATCGAAAGGCGTCGGCAGGTGAGCTCGTCGGCAAAGAGAAAGAAATTTTCACGATCAGTGATCCCGCAGACCTGTGGGTGATCGCCGAGATCAAGGAGCGGGACATCGGCGCAGTGAAAGTAGGCCAGGCTGCCAGCTTCACGGTCCTCGCTTATCCAGGCGAAACATTTCGGGGGAAAATCGTTCGCATCGCTAATGTTGTGGAAACGGAATCACGAACGGTCGAAGCGCGGATCGAAGTGAACAATGCCGATGGTCGTTTGAAGCCGGGAATGTTCGCGGACGTCGAGATTGTCACGACCGTGCTTGAGAACGTTATCGTGATTCCGGATACCGCGCTGCAAACTGAAGAGGACAATCAGATCGTGTTCGTCGCGCTGGACACAAACAAATTTCAAAAGCGCATCGTAAAACTCGGCCTCGAGCATCAGGGCAGGGTGCAAATCCTCGAAGGCGTCAAAAAAGGCGAGAACGTGGTAACCGACGGCAGCTTCATCCTCAAATCGGAAATGCTCAAAGGCGAGATGGAGGCGGACTAGCGTGATTAATCGCATTTTGGAATTTTCCGTGCGCCAGCGCATGCTGGTGATTCTCGCGGCAATCGCGCTCGCTGTTTTCGGCTTTCTCGCCTGGCAGCGCATCCCGATCGATGCCTTTCCCGATGTCACGACGGTGCAAGTGCAAATCCTGGCCAGCGCCGGCGGCATGTCGCCACCAGAAGTGGAGAAACTGATTACACGTCCAATTGAAATTCAGATGGGCGGACTCCCGCGCATGACCGAAGTGCGCTCGGTCTCAAAGATCGGCCTCAGTATGATTACGGTCGTTTTCGAAGATGGCGTGAACGATTACTTCGCGCGCCAGCTTGTGTTCGAACGAATGCAGAGTGCGCGCGAAGCCTTGCCCGCCGGGAGCGAGGTCGAGTTGGGCCCGGTCACGACGGGGCTAGGCGAAGTTTTTCAATACACGCTCGTCAGCAAAGACAAAAAACATGACCCGACCGATTTGCGCACGATGCAGGATTACATCGTGCGCCCGATTCTGCGCACGGTATCCGGCGTTGCTGATGTTAGTTCCTTTGGCGGTCGCGTTAAACAATTTCAAGTCGTCGTTAATCCAGACCGGCTCACATCCTTCAAGATATCGTTGCAGCAAGTTTTCGAGGCTTTGGAAAAGAACAACGCGAACGCGAACGGCAACTTCATCGAGCACAAGTCTGAGCAGTACATCGTGCAGGGCCTGGGCCTGGTGAAAGACACACGCGACATCGAGAACATCATTGTCGCGACGCACGAACACACGCCGGTCTTTGTTCGCGACATCGCGGAAGTGAAAATTGGTCATGAACTGCGACAGGGCGCGGTCACCGCGGACGGAAACGGTGAAGTAGTCTGTGGCATCGTGCAGATGCTCAAAGGCGCAAGCGGTCGCGATGTGGTCAACGCCATCAAAGAAAAGTTGCCGGCAATTAAAAAAGCGCTGCCGGCCGATGTCGATCTTGTTCCGTTTTACGACCGCACCGACCTGGTCAAAACTGCGATCAACACCGTGACCAAAGCGCTTGAAGAAGGCGCTGTCTTTGTTTTCATCGTGCTCATCATTTTACTGGCCGATCTGCGCAGCGCGATCATCGTCACGTTTGTTCTGCCTCTCGCTGCGCTCTTCGCCTTCATCATGATGAGATGGTATGGCTTGAGCGCGAATTTGATGTCGCTGGGCGGACTCGCGATTGGCATCGGCATGATGGCTGACGGCGGAGTCGTGATGGTGGAAAACATCCATCGACATCTGACCGAGAAACGCGACCCCGGCAGAAAACACGCGCACGCGAACAAGATCGAGACTGTGCTTTATGCGGCCAAGGAAGTCGGCCGGCCGATCGTCTTCGGCATTTTCATTATCATCATCGTGTTTTTGCCGCTGTTCACGCTGCAAGGTTTCGAAGGCAAGATGTTCGCGCCGCTCGCATTCACGATTTCCTTCGCGCTCCTGGGCTCGCTCATTCTCTCTCTCACGCTCGTGCCAACGCTTTGCACTTTTCTTCTTAAGCAAGCACCGCACGAACACGATCCGTTTCATATTCGCTGGCTCAAACACAATTATCTTCGCGCGCTACGACCATGCGTTCGTCGTCCGGCCATGGTGACAGTCGT
>Ga0070741_10013939_pt1 | contig 14046 bp, 13 predicted proteins | sample Coa_R1_4_FD_66440 | JGI IMG/M metagenome (GOLD analysis project Ga0070741, IMG submission 66440) | Surface soil microbial communities from Centralia Pennsylvania, which are recovering from an underground coalmine fire - Coalmine... | ecosystem: Environmental > Terrestrial > Soil > Unclassified ... | reverse complement strand
GCCAAGAACCAGTTATGGCCCAAAAATTAAAGGCGTTAACACTTGTGTATGGATATTGGTTGAGACTTAGATTTAATCTTGAAAAGATAAAATTAAATATGTTGTTGCCCGCGGCAAAAGGGAGGAATCCTAGTACAAAAATTGACGCTGAAGTAATAATATAAGCGATTGTTTTCGTGAAACTAAATTTCTTGTTAGTCATTAACAAAACTATAATAAGGCTTATTACTGCCATCTGAGGCTTTATCAGTGTTCCTATTGCAAGCGAAATTGCCGATAAATACGGATTAAACGACAATGACCAAACCGAGATTAAAGAGAAGAATGCCGTGAGACCGTCGACTTGGCCCCAGAGGGAAGAATTGGCTAAAATTGCCGGATTAAAGAGGTATAAAATCGCGCTGATTCTTGCCAAACTTTCTTTTTCTTTTTTTAAACTCTTTACAATTTTGTAGATTATGAGGGTAGTCGCCAAGTCAGTTAATATTGCCGGGAGCTTGAAAAGAATTGTTGGAGGAATGATATTTAGCTTATTGATTTGCCCAAGGATTGAGAGAACATATAAGTATCCGGGGAGATAATCACTCCAGCCCTTGAAATAGAATTTTGCCATGCCGACTTCTATTAGACGGTTACTCCATGCGATAAATGTGTTTTGGTCGAGAGCTAGTGTTCCAAACGGGCTGAGGATAATTCTCGCTAGAAATCCGATTATAAGAAGAATTACAATATTTGGTGTGACGCGTAAAAATTTATTATCGCTTTTTTTGGCTGTTTTTATTTTTGCCATAACTTTTTTGGTTTATAAAGCCGTGTACCCTAACCCAAGAAATTGGTACGATCATTATTTGTATTTAGCACGCGCTTTTATGCAAGGGCGTGTAAATTTAACAGATCTGCCCTCATTTTATCAAGACACAATAACGATTGGAAATAAGGTTTATGTTCCTTTTCCTCCCGCGCCCGCGGTTGTTTTGATTCCTTTCATTACATTGAATAAGTTTACGACCCAGCAAGAAGTCTCAGTGCTTCTTGGGTCTTTTGATGCTGTTTTGGTTTTTTATTTATTGATGAAGTTTATTGACCGCAAGAAAGCTTTTATTCTTACCATTTTCTTTTCTTTTGGGACTGCATTTTTTTGGGCAAGCGTTGTTGGAACGACTTGGTATTTTGCGCATGTGGTCGCGTTATTATTTTTAGTCTGTTCACTTATTTTTCATTTTGATAAGAAAGATGTTTTATCCGGCATATTTTTTTCGCTTGCGGTTTTGTCGAGGTATCCGATTCTTCTTGGGGCGATATTTTTTGCGCTCCAACTTTGGAAGGATAAAAAAAGATTTTTGAAGTTTTTTGCGGCTGCGGCGAGTCTTGCTCCCGCGCATTTTATTTATGCTTATCTTCGATTCCAAAGTTTTTTCAGGACTGGATATGTTGAAGTGTACGAGAGTTATTTGCATACAAATTATCCTTATACTATTCTTCAGGCTATTAATCCTAAATATCCGCTTTTTGGTTATCTTGATCTTAGGAATATTCCACTTCATTTGTTTACTTTTTTAATAGAACCGCCGATAGTTACCCAAACTTTGAATGTTTACCCGTCGCCTTATGGTATGGGAATAATATTTACCACTCCACTTTTGTTTTTGGCTCTAAGATTGCCGTTCAAGCAAGGAATGGAGAGAAATCTATTTATTGGAGCTTTGGCAATTTCTATTATCGACTTTCTTCACTATATGCAAGGCTGGGTGCAATTTGGTTACAGATTTGTTCTGGATTTCTTACCTTTTTTACTTATTATTCTTTCGTTAAGATTTAAAATGACTAAAGCACAGATGTTACTTATTGTAATTTCGATTCTTGTGACGTCCTGGGGTGTTAATTTTGCTATCAATGCAGGTTGGTAAATTAGAGATGAACCCAAAAATAAATAGATTAATTTTTGTCTTTAGCTTAATCACCTTTTTTGTATATCTTCTTACTTCTTCCGGGGCGACGAACTATAACCACTTTACGCTTTTAGCTGATGCTTTTTTACACGGTAAACTTTTTATAACAGCTGACGCACCTTGGCTTGAGAAAATTCCAATTGACGCATCGCGATTTTATGTGGCAAACCCTCCTATGCCGGCCATCTTATCTCTTCCTTTCGTTGCGCTCTTTGGCAAGAGCTTTCCCCAAAATATAATCGCAAGCTTAACAGGCGCGTTAATTACCTTTTTTGCGATGCATTTGGCATTAATATTCAAAAAGGACTTACGGTTTGTATTTTGGGTTGGATTTTTAACCGGGTTTGGAAATATTATTTGGTTTTTGTCAGCTGTTGGGTCCACATGGTATTTTGGACAGGTAACCGCCTGCCTTTTCCTATTGATTGCTCTGGTTGAATCGTTTACTAGAAAGAGGGCGTGGTTGGTTGGAATTTTGATCGGGGCAGCTTATTTATCGAGAATAAATACGATTGTCGGAATACCGGTATTTATATATTTATTAAGAGACGAGTTTAAGCATAGACAAAAGATATTTCATTTTGTTATTGCCCTTGGAACTTTTTTGGCGACTAATGCTATTTACAATTATTTGAGATTTGGAGTTTTTTGGGACAAGGGATATTTGCTTATTCCAGGAGTTTCGACTGAACCTTGGTACAGGTATGGTGTCGAGAATCCGGTTTATATTCCTAATAATTTAAAGGTTGCATTTCTGTCTTTCCCAAAGAGAATTGACAATTTCCCTTTTTTTATTCCTTCATGGGGAGGGCTAGCTATTTGGATAACAACGCCAGCTTTTATATTTGGTCTGTGGTCTAATTTTAAAGAAAGATTGGTTCAGGCTACATTTTTATCCACAGTTTTGGTTGCTTTGACTGTTTTTATGCATGGAAATACTGGATACGCGCAATTTGGATACAGATTTGGGGTAGACTTTTATCCTTTTTTGATACTACTAACAATAAAAAATGTTTCAGGAACCAACCTTAGATGGCACCATTATTTGCTTTTGATAATGGGGGTTATTGTTAATGCCTGGGGCACAATTTTAATTAACAAATTTAATTTGGTTGCTTCTTAGCGTAGGAATGAATTTACCCAGTTTTGAACATCTGTCCATTTCCTATCTTTTTCAGCGGGGATAAAAACGAAGGCGTGGGTGTAAAAATCATTGTGATAAAGATATTGATTTGGAGGGTTGTATAGTAAATTGCTTGGGATGCTTTGGGCCGATATATTTTTTCTACTGTTAAAGATTAACCTTCCTAGTATCGCAATTTCTGTGGGATTTAGGTCTAGTTGAATGTTATTCTCAAGGATTTGCAGAAGTTTAAGGTCAACCGAGGGGTTTGCTAGCACTTGGGGAGAGAGAACTTTTTTAGCTATTGCCATGATGACCAATTGCTGTCTTTTTTCTCTTGCAATGTCTCCTCCTTCCGGACCTTCTGCGTGCCTGCTTCTTACGAATTTAAGGGCTAGCTCGCCGTCCATGTGCTGGAGGCCGCTTTTGAAAGAGACTGTCTCGTAGCGACAGGAGAGTGAGACGTCTCCACCGCATGTGTCGTTTTCTTTTCCGGCTATTGGATATTGATTGTCAGTAAAGGGTGTTTTTACGTCAATGTCTATTCCTCCTATCGCATCGATAATATCTTTGAATTGATTGAAATTGATTACGATGGTATAGCTAATATCTTTGCCGATGATTTCTTCAACTGTGGATCTTGCCAAAATCATCCCCGTTTTTACCCCACCTTTTCTCTTACCATAGGCATAGGCGCTGTTTATTTTATCTTTGAGATTCGGGATCCAAATGTCCCTTGGGACTGAAACCAGGCTGATTTTTCCGGTTTTGACGGGAATTGAGGCAAAGATTATTGTGTCTGTAATGTCTTCGTCCATTGCTCCTCTGCCGGCACCAGCTGTGCCTAAAATTAAAACATTTACTTGGCCATCAGTTGTTATTATTTTTTTGTTGTCTGGAAGGATAAAATTTATTGCCAGACTTATTCCTTTCCCTATAACGCTTTGCCTCACAAGTTTTACTGAGGTGAAGAGGAGAATGGATAGAGGAAGCAAGGCGGTTATTAATAAAGCGATGCGCACTAGTTTTACGTGTTTTAAAATCTGCCGTTTTATTCTCTTTACGTTTATACTAGAATTAATCTCGCTCATTGTATGGATATTTTAGCAAACTTAAACAAAGATCAGTTAGAGGCAGTAACTTATGAAGGTGACAAACTTCTTATATTGGCAGGAGCGGGAAGCGGAAAAACGAAAGTTTTGACACATCGAGCGGCCTGGTTCATTCAAGAGAAGAAAGTGGCTCCGAGTAACGTAGTTCTTCTTACTTTCACAAATAAGGCAGCAAATGAGATGAAAGAGAGGATTGGCGGGCTTGTTTGTGATATGCCTGGATTTGCGGGGACTTTTCACTCATTTTGCGTAAGAATATTGCGAATTGACGGGAAACATATCGGGATAGAACCTGGTTTTGTAATTTATGACGACATAGACCAGAAAGAATTAATTAAGGAAATTTTAGATGAGTTAAATTTGGATGCTGATTCATATAATCCTTCTTCAATTTTATCTGAGATCTCAAACGCGAAAAGTCAGATGATAGGCTCGAGCGAATATGGAGAGATTGCTCAAGGAGATTATCAGGAAAAAGTTTACCAAATTTATCAACTATATGAAAAAACTTTAAAAGAGATTAATGCTTTGGATTTTGATGACATACTTATAAAGGCGGTATTTTTACTTCGATCAGGTGAGGAAATTTTGTCAAAATGGCAAAGAAATTTCACCCATATATTGGTTGATGAATGGCAAGATACAAATAAAATTCAATATACATTGACGAGGCTTTTGGTGGGCCAGTCTGGGAATTTAACGGCGGTTGGAGACGCGAGCCAGTCTATATATTCTTGGAGAGGCGCTGATTATAGAAATATAAATAATCTTATTAAAGATTATCCTGGTATTAGAATAATAAATCTGGAGCAAAATTACCGCTCTACAAAGAAAATTTTGGAAGCTGCGAATTCTATCATAAGCAAAAACTTAAATCATCCTGTTTTGAAGCTTTGGACGGATAATCCAACCGGGGAGAAAATTAAATTGTATTCAGCCAGGAACGGTTTAGATGAGGCTAGTTTTATAGTAAATACTATTTATCGATTTGAAAGGCCTTATAGTGACTATGCTATTTTGTACCGGACCAACGCACAGTCACGTGTTTTGGAAGAAGCTCTTCTTCATGGGGGGATTCCTTACAGACTTGTCGGAGGGACAAAATTTTATGAGAGAAAAGAGATAAAAGATATAATTTCTTACATGAGGGTTCTTACGAACCCGAAAGATAAAACCGCGCTGCGACGTATTGAAAAATTAGGAATTAGGAGACTTAATAAATTTTTAACTTTCAAATCCCGATTATCAAATTTAGGTGATTTTACCACATTGGAACTTATGGATGATTTAATTCGGGAAACTGGTTATTTGGATTTATACAAGAAGGAATCGGAGGAAAATTTGGCTCGGCTTGAGAATATAAAAGAGCTTCGAAGCGTTGCTACACAATTTTCAAATTTAAATGATTTTTTGGAGAATGTTGCCCTTGTTGAACAGGAAGAGTCAAGCAAATTAAAAGGTGATAAAAATAATCAGGTAACACTTATGACTTTGCACAGCGCGAAAGGGCTGGAGTTTCCAGTCGTTTTTTTAGTTGGACTTGAAGAAGGGATTTTTCCCCATTCAAGAAGTTTATTTGACAACGCTCAACTTGAAGAAGAGAGAAGATTGGCTTATGTGGGGATAACAAGGGCTAAAGAGATTCTTTTTTTAACTTATGCCGGCCAAAGACTTTTCTTTGGGCAAACGACCAGCAATCCTCCAAGCAGATTTATAATTGATATCCCCGGGAATTTACTGGAACCCGTCGAGGGAAACAGATATGAAAAGCGAAAAGAATGGGATTTTGAAGATAGTCAAGATATTAATTGGTAGAGGCTTTCGACATTGCATACGGGTTATCGACTGCTTTTTTGATTGCGCTTTGTGTTGTAAAATGATGCATGCATCCTTTACAAACAAAAGAATGGGAAGAGTTTAGAAAAAAGTGGGGAAATGAGACGGTTCGTGTTGACGGGAACTTATTAACACTCCACGAAGTGCCTTTATTAAACCGCAAGATTGGGATATTTGAGAAGGGTGAGATGCCTACAGATAAAATGATTAAAGGTCTGGTGAGCTTTGGAAAGAAAGAAAAACTAATTTTCATAAAACTTGAGCCGAATTATGTAATTAAAAAGGATAATATAAGTTGCGCCGATGAAAAAAAAGTTGCCAGTCTTTTAAAAAAATATGGAGCGGTTCGCGGTAAAACTATTTTCACTCCCACCACTTTTTGGATTGATTTAACTAAATCCGAGGATTTATTGCTAAAAAGTTTTTCTTCTAAGACAAGGTACAATATTGGGTTAGCTAAACGGAAAGGAGTGGAAGTGAAGGAAGATAATTCTGACGAGGCATTTGAGAGATATTTGGAGCTTACGCGGGAAACAGTGAGAAGAGATAAGTTTTTTGCCCATAATGAGAGATATCACAGGCTTATGTGGAAAGCTTTGAAGGGGAAAGTCGCTCACTTGCTTACTGCTTGGTATGGCGGCCAGATAATTGTTGCGTGGATCTTGTTTGTGAAGGACGGGATTTTATATTACCCGTATGGCGCTTCTACTCATAAATTTAAAAACGTAATGGCTCCAAATCTAATGATGTGGGAAGCTATAAAATTTGGAAAGAAGCATAAGCTGAGGTTTTTTGATTTATGGGGGAGAGAAGAAGGGAAGGGATTTACTAAATTTAAGGAAGGATACAATCCCCAAGTTGTTGAGTTTTTGGGAACATGGGATCTTGTGCTAGATAAACCGAGGTATTATCTGTATAGATTGATGGATTATTTTCGTTGGATATTTCTAAGGATCAGGGGCAATTTTATAAAGCCGGGTTTTTAGCCCAATAGTTTTTCTTTCTTTCTTCTTTTGTCCATAAATAGTGAGGGTGGTTTTCCTGAAACCAACCTTTCCATTCAGTAAAGAAATGTTCTAGTCTATCTTTTGCCTCGTTTAAATTTGATTCTTCTAATTTCAGAAGTTCGTTTTCTTTTAATTCGTTGATTTTATCTAGAAAGGCAGCGTGCCCTCTGTCTAGATAGTTATATGGCGAGGGGTTGCTTGTTTTTTCTGATTGAATTAAGAAGTAGGCTTTCATTAGTTTCCCAAAACTAAGATATAGCATGTCCGACCACCATTCTCCATTCATTTTCTGGAAAAACTGTTGGCTTACGCCCAGTTCTTCGGGAAAAATTAATTCTTGCTTGCCGCCTTGGAGTTTCTCGGTCATTGCACTGAAGTATAATACATTTATGCCGGATTTTCGACAATCTAGAGAATATGCCAATTATCTAAAATCCATTGGATGGAGAATAGAGAAGGTTAGAGGAGTATATGTTTATCTTAAAAAAATACCGATTATGGGTTGGTACGCTAAAATACAAAGACCAACTAAGAAATTTTTGGACAGGGATATTTGGGAACTGGAAAATAAATATAAACCTTTTCAGATAGTTATTGAGCCAATTGATGCTGTTTTTTTGAAAGGGTTTAATTTGAGTAAAAATCCTAATTTGCCGACAAAAACTTTACAGATTGATTTAACACAATCTAAAAGTAAGCTTCTTAGAAGTTTTTCACAGAAAACGAGATATAATGTAAAAATAGCTCAAAAAAAAGGAGTTATCGTTGAAAGGGCAAGCGCGAGAGATTTCGCGAAATTTTGGAGAGACAACTTTGAGAAATCCAGATTTCCCCTTCCCTTTTTTTCACAAGTGAAAAATATAATCTCATTATATAGGGCGTTTGGCAGTAAGTCTTTGATTTTGCTTGCTAAAAAAGATGGAAAAATAATTTCCGGATTATTTGTAATTATTTATCCCCCACTCGCCTATTATTTGTTTGCTGCAAGCAATGATGCTGGTAGAAAAAATTTTGCTCCTACTTTTCTGATATGGCGGGCAATGCAGGAAGCTAAAAAGAGAGGTTGCACAATATTTGATTTTGATGGTATTTATGATGAGAGGTTTCCAATTGAAACTTGGAAAGGGTTTACTAAATTTAAAAAAGGGTTTGGAGGAAAAGAAAAAGAATATCCGGACGCTTTTGAAAAAACAAATTCTTGGTTTAGAATATAGACATGAAAGAAATTGAAAAAAAGGTTTGGCCACAATATTTTGAGAAATTGCTGACTGGAGTGAAAAATTACGAACTTCGATTGGGTAATTTTAAGCCAAATCCTGGTGACATATTGGTTCTTAAGGAATGGGATCCGGTGACTGAGAAATATACCGGGCGCGAGTTACGGAAAGAAGTGACATACTCGGCAACTTTTAAGTTAGATGAGCTTTTTTGGCCTGAAGATGAAATTAAAAAATATGGACTTACTATTGTTTCTTTGAAGTAAATTAGTTTTCTTTATTGCAAAGCGTTTTGTATTCACACCTTTGGCAAAGGAATCCGCCTTTACATCTAAAATCTGATTTTTCAATTTCGTTTCGTATTTTTATAATTTCTTCTTTAGCTTTAATTAGGTCGCTTTTTGTTCTTGTTGTTGTTATTTTTTTATCCCCGTCAAAATAGTAAAGGGTCAGCCTGATGTTTTTGGGGTCTTTGTTGAAAGGTGTTTCTTTAAGGGTTGATGCCGCTAAAGCGTAAAAAGTGAGCTGTAAATTGTGATCCACGTCTTTTTGCGTTGGGACGTCTGCGCCAGTTTTATAATCCCAAATTTCTATTGACCCATCGGAAAGCACATCTACCCTGTCAATTATCCCACCTATTTTTAGGTCTTTTCCGATAGGAATTGTAAATGACTGCTCCATTACGAATGGCAGATTATTTTTATCGAATCTTTTTTGAAAATAATCTGTGAGAAATTTCTTTCCTTTTCTGAAGAATTTGTTTTCATGCTTTTTGTCCAGAAACCCTTCTTTTACCCAATTATCTTCTAGAGATTTGAGAATTAGGTCTTTGGTCGGTTTTTTTCCAGCTTTTATTTCTTCATAAAATTGTCTGAGGGCTTTGTGGACTGAAGTGCCAAAGCTTGCCGCGGCAAGCGGAGGGGAGGGAATTTTTAGGATGTATTTTAGTTTGAAGTGGAGGGGGCAGATACGAAAAGTTTCTATATGAGAATAAGATAGGTAATCTATATGAATAGGACCTTCTTTAGCTAAGCTTGGCGTGGATTGCACCTGCGGTTTGTAATCGAGAAATGAAAGATTTTTGCCTAAGAGCTGTTTTCCCGGCAGTTTGCCAAGGGCTTCAAATACGAATGGAGAAAGTTTTTTGTCCCGTTTACCTTCTCCGTAATAATTGGAGGCAGTTAGATAGAGCATATCTTTTGCCCTTGTCATACCAACATAAAAAAGGCGCCTTTCTTCTTCGAGGTGGAAGTCTCCTGCTGGCAAAGTTTCCTTTATCAATTCATTAGGGATTGGAATTTGTTCGTGGCGTTCGGGAGACGGAAAGCGTTGGGAAACCAGGTTAACGAGAAAAACAACCGGAAATTCCAGTCCTTTTGAAGAATGAACTGTTAGAATGTTTACGGCGTTTATCTCGTTCCAATCCGTATCTGCCGCAAGCGGAGATTCTCCTAATTCTGACGAAATGTTTAGCCAGTCAACTATATTAAAAAGATTTGCGTCTGGATGGTCGACTTCGTAAGATTTTATTTTGTCAAAAAATTTTGATATATTTAGCGCTTTTTTTTCTGCATCCGTATTTTTTGGATTTATTAAATTTTCCAATAATCTGGTCTCTTCTAAGAAATAATAAAGGATTTGACCAGCTGATTCTTTTTGAATAAGAGACAAGTGTTTGTTGATGAGATTTGTTATTTTTTTAACTTTTTCGTTCCCTATTTTTTCAGCGGACTCAAATAGGCTGATATTATATTTTTTAGAGTAATTGCCAATTTCAGCTATTTCTCTTGGGCTAATTTCAAAAGCATCGATAGATAAAATTCTATAGAAAGAAGCGGAGTCTTCGAAGTTATATAGAACCCGCAAATATGAAATAAGATCTAAGACTTCCGGTTGTTTAAAAAGCCTTCCCGGGCCGAGAAATTGGTGTGGGATATTGTGGCGGCTCAGGGCCCTTGTAAAGGCGTCCGCGTGATTATTCGCGCGGACTAGTATCGCAAAATCTTTGTAGTCGTATTTTTTGGAAAGTTTTTTTATTATTTTTGCCACTTCATCTCCTTCATTTTCTACCCTGTCTGTATGAATAAATTTAATTTTCTTTCCTTTGCCTTTTTTTTGCGAGGTAAGTTTTTTGTTTATATTTTCAACTACTTCAAGCCTGTCTGGATTGTTGTGCTTAATTAAATCATAAGAGCGATCGAGAATTTCTTGGGTGGAGCGATAGTTTTTTGTTAGAACCACTACTTTTGCTTTTGGGAAGTTTTTCTTAAATTCGATAATATTGCTTACGGCCGCTCCGCGGAAGCGATAGATACTTTGATCATCGTCCCCGACGACATTAATATTTTTGTGTTTTTTGGATAATAGGAGCACTAATTGATTTTGGGCATAGTTTGTGTCTTGGAATTCATCTATTAGGATATATCTAAATTTTTCTTGATATTTATTTAATATACGGGGCCGCTCTCTAAATAGCTTTAATGTTTTAGTTATTAAGTCACCAAAATCCATTGAACTATTTTGGATTTTTAATTCTTCGTAGGCCCTAAAAGCATTTGATAATTCTTTATCTTTTTTGTCCTTATTTTTTGCCCATTTTAGGTACTCACTTGGCGTAATATCTTCGTCTTGGAGACGGCTAAAATGTTCTTTCATTCCTTCTATGAACTTATATGGATTTCCAAGAGGAGCGAAATAATCTAGTTTGAAATTAAAGAAGTTATCACGGATCAATTGGACATTTTCCGCTTGAGTCATTAATTTGAATCTTGGATCGAGACCGATGTGGAGGGCTTCTTGCCTTAAGATTTTTTCGCAAAATGAATGGAAAGTCATAATCCAAATGTTTATGTAGCCATAGGGCAAGGCTTCGTCAATTCTTTCTTCCATCTCTTGGGCAGCTTTTTGAGTAAAAGTTAGGGCAAGAATTTCTTCGGGTTTTGCTAGATTTTTTTTAATTAGATACTTGAAACGCTCGGTAATTACTGTAGTTTTGCCAGTTCCCGCGCCAGCAACGACTAAAAGCGGGCCGTTTTTGTGACGAATTGCCTGGAGTTGTTCTTTATTTAGCATCTTCTAGATTTTTGGTTGAGGAGATTTTACCACCTAATTTACCGAATGACGAGAATACGTCTCCCATTTTGTTATAAGAGGCGTTTAGGTGCTTTTGCAAGATATTTAAATCTTCTTCCACTTTTGCGTAATCTTTTTGGATTGCTTTTAAGGTTGATAGAATTTCTTTTGCTTTTTCATTAATTTTTTGGCCTTCGAAGCTCATGAGGATCGCTTTCATGTAAGCGTAAAAGGTTGTTGGCGAGACGGGCAGAACTCTCATTTTGCTTGAATAATCAAAAAGTTCCTGGTTATTGACTATTTCGTAATAAACGCTCTCTGAGGGAATATACATTAGGGCATAATCGATTGTTCCCTCGTCAGTTAAAATATATTTTTTACTTATATCATCGATATGGCGTTTGACGTCTCTTTCGAAGTCTTTTGTGTATATGGGGTTGTCCATCATCTTTTTGAAATTCTCCATTGGAAATTTTGAATCTATTGGAATAATTCCTCCAGAGGTTTTTATGGCAACATCGACTTTTGCACCTGATTTAAAGACGTATTGGAGATTGAACGAATCTCTTGGAAGAGTCGTTTTTAGGATTTCGTTTAGAACTTGTTCCCCGATATTTCCTCTTAACTTAGGGCTTTGCAAGAATTCCTGCAGTGATTTCATGGAACGACCTATTTCTCCGATTTCGCCGATATTTTTCTGTATTCCCGCTATGACTCTTGTCGCATTGTCGAGCCTTTGATTGAAATTCAGATTTTGTTCGTTTAACCTGTTATTTGTTGTTCTTAAATATTCGAGAAGATCTTCTGACGGTCTTTGTTTTCTTGTGATTAGATAAGCAATTATCGAAAATCCTAAAATAATTAACAAAATTGTTAGACCTTCCATGTTTTATAATTATATATCATGTTTGATAAAAATAGGTTTTTGCCTGATTTGATATCTGCCTTTTTAGTTTTTTTGCTACTTGTTTTTATTATCTATTTTGTCGACCCGGGAATGTTTTTGATAATACCGATTGTTTTCGCGCTTTTATTTTTGCTTGTTTACTTTTTGTTGTCGATTTTTGTCAGAGAAGTTAGAACGGTCCTTATCCTTTCTTTTTCTTTTATGATATTTTTATTGTTTAGTTATCTTAAGCTTGTTAATTTTGTCAATGTTTTGCTTTTGATTGCGATTACAATTACAATTCTTATTTATGACAGGGCTTCAAAATCCAAAAATGAACGCGACACTAAAAAAAGAGATTGAAAAGACATTGGCTTTAGCATTATTGAATTTAGAAACACAGGAGGAAGCTTTGAAGTTTTTGAGAGAATTTTTGACAAGCAAAGAGTTCGAAATTTTAAGTAAGAGATTGGGAGTAATTTATTGGCTTTCTAAGAAGAGAAGTTACGTTAATATTCAAAACAATTTGAAAGTGAGCGCAAAAACTATTTCTGATACCAGAAAAATTGCCGACAAGGATATTGTGAAGAAAATTATTAAGAGGATAGATGCTGATGAATGGGCTACTAAATGGAGCAATAATCTTAAACGCCTTGTCAAAAACTGGTCTTGATTTGCCGTCAAGAAGTGTGTATGTTTGTATTGTGAAGGCCATTTTAATTGCTCTTGTGGTTTTGGTCTTGGCGGGAGTGGCTTATTTTGTTTTTGGGAAGAATTTGTATAAAAATAATTCGTCAACTACTCTCTCGAATCAGAATTTAAATACCAGTAGCGTCTTTATTCAGGGTTTTTCATTTAATCCCGGAAGTATTACGATTAAAGTTGGAGATTCGGTTACTTGGGTAAATAAAGATGGCACTGCTCATTCCGTGACGGCTGACGACGGAAGTTTTAATACCGGAGCGATTGAGGCAGGAGCGAGCAAAAGTGTGACTTTTTCGAAGGCTGGGACTTATTCTTATTATTGCTCTATACACCCTTACATGAAGGGGGTTGTTGTTGTCACTCCTTGATGAAATTCTTGAGCGCTTTAATTTGAATTTGTGTTAGGTGAATTGAGGGCCTTTTGGATTTAAGAAAATCAAAGGCTTCATCAAAACTCATTTTTTTAATTTTCATAAGGTACGCAATGAATAATGTGGAGGACCTGCCGTGGCCATTTTTGCAGTGAATGTAGACTTTGATATTTCTTTTAATTAAGAAATCTAACACTTCAATGCCTAAGTTTAATTTGTCAATTGTTGGGGCGTGATGGTCTTTTGTTGGGAGCCAGAGAAAATAATCGACTCCGTTTGGTGTGTCTATTCTTTCTTCTTCCAGACTTATATCAGCCGAGACGTTCTTGCTTAGGAGCTCTTTATTAAAACCCAATTGGCAACACATATTTGTTCCGATATAAATATTTTCGTCGATTTGATCGTAATCGAAACCTTTGCGTCCGACTATATGATTAAATTTGTCAAAGACTGGGTTTGGCATTAAAACATGATATCACAATTAATGAAGTTCATATTCGCTGAGGAGTTTTTTATTACCTTCTATTTGATAACGCAGCAGCTCTTGATACAAACCTTTTCTTTTGGCAAGGTCTTTCGGCTTTCCTTCATCGACTATTGTTCCATCATCGATGACTATGATTCTATCCACGTTTTGAATCGTTGAAAATCTATGGGCGATTATAATTACCAGCCTTTCTTTGAACAACTTTTCAAGAGCGTCCTGAACTAATTTTTCCGATCGGGAATCGAGACTGCTAGTCGCTTCATCTAAAATTAAAATTGGTT
>Ga0070741_10013938_pt1 | contig 14046 bp, 18 predicted proteins | sample Coa_R1_4_FD_66440 | JGI IMG/M metagenome (GOLD analysis project Ga0070741, IMG submission 66440) | Surface soil microbial communities from Centralia Pennsylvania, which are recovering from an underground coalmine fire - Coalmine... | ecosystem: Environmental > Terrestrial > Soil > Unclassified ... | reverse complement strand
GATCACCGGCACGGGCGAAAAGTCAGACACATTGCTCTCGCCTCTTGCAGCAACCACTTTTTGGCTCGACATCTGGACAGATTCGTCGACCGTAGGTCTTTCATACGGGGTATCAGGCAGCTGGCTGGCAGGGTCGTCGATAGGCGGAGGCGCCTGTATTACAAGCCCGTTTGGCTGCACGTAGTAGAACAGGAAAAAGCTGGCTGCAAGAAACACTGCAAGCGCGGCTATGCCGGGTGCCAGCGAAACCCAAAAGTGGTCACCTGCCTGCTTTACTTTTGGCTTTGTCGCCTTTTCGATCAGGCTGTGCTTCCACATCTTCCATGCTTCAAGCCAGAAGATGGCCGCAGCTGCCGATGGCACCAAAACGCCATAGATTGAAAGTGAGCTGGCGCTCAAGACAACATACAGCGCCGCGATTGTTGTAAAGATGCTTGCGTAGAACGCAAAGCGCGGTATCATGAACCGGCCAAAGCTGACATACGATTCAAGCGCCTTGACCTTGACCTTCCTTGTGACAAAGACCCTGCCGTAGCTGTCCCTGAGGGCAAGCCCCATCTCGACCAGCTTTTCAACCTGGTACTCGGCCACGCTGGGCGACGACAGCCCGAGGTCGCGCTGCACCTCACGTATGCCGGAGGGCTCTTTTTTCTTTTGTAGATAGAGGTAGACATGAAGCGTCCTGCCTTGCAGCTTGCGCTCAAATTCGCTGTTCGAGTCGTCGCTCATTGATAATTCCATTTTATACGCTGTCGCACATTTAAGGTGCTCTGTATTGGCATGCGTTCTAGTAGTAGAACATGCAAATTTTTCAAGATTGCCTGCCAAACAGGCAGAATTACTGGTACTGCAAATTTATTATCGGCGTGCCGGATACTAGCACAGATGGAGAATCGTAGCTGGGAGTGCCTTGAAAGCAAAAAGATATTCGAGGCGACAGACGGCAAGGTCGTCTACATGGACCTGTACCAGGACAGGGTCAGGACGCCAAAAGGCAATGTGATCACGTACACAAGGTACCGCGCTTCAGATGTCGTCATCGTAGTCCCGTTTTTAGACAGCGAAAGGCTGGTCATGATAAGGCAGTACCGCTACCCGGTTGACAAGGTGCTGCTTGAATTCCCTGCAGGGCATGTCGAAGCCGGCGAAGGCCCAAAGAATACTGCAGCAAGGGAGCTTGAAGAAGAGACCGGCTACAGGGCAGAGAAAATAGAATACATCTACAAGTACCACCCGTCGGTGAGCAGGTCGAAGCAAACCGTGCATGTTTTTCGCGCGACCGGCCTGAAAGAAAAAGGCGCGACAAGGCACGACGGCGGAGAAGACATTCATACAGAGATATTAACAGTAAGCAAGCTGCACCAGCTTATACGGGAGGGCAAGGTCGAGTGCGCCGGCACCCTTGTTTCATACTTGCTCTGCTGCAGCGGACTGGAGGTGTCCAGAAGTGGCTGAGAAGATGCAGGCGATGGTCCTAAGCAGGCTTGCCCCGATAGAGACACGCCCGCTAAAATTGACGTCCATCGACAGACCCGCGATAAATGGAAGGAACAGGTTATTGCTAGAAATAGAGGCTTGCGGCGTTTGCCGGTCAAACCTGCACCTGATAGAAGGCGACTGGAAAAAGTACGGATCGCCATCAAGCCTTCCGGTTGTGCCGGGCCACGAAGTGGTTGGAACCGTCATAAAGATTGGTGACGGCGTGAAAAAGATTAAAGCTGGCGAGAGGGTAGGCATCCAGCCGCTCTTTAGCTCATGTTTGGAATGCGAATACTGCAAGGCCGGCCGGGAGAACCTCTGCGAAAATGCCGAGATCACGGGCGAAACAGTGCAGGGCGGATACGCCGAATATATTTGCGCAAACGAAGAGTTTGTCACGCCGATTCCAGACAGCATCGATTCAGAGCATGCTGCTCCTCTATTCTGCCCCGGCATCACTGCGTACAAGGCAGTCAAGGCAAGTGAGCCGGCGGCCGGCAGGTCTGTTGGCATTTTCGGGATAGGCGGCGTCGGTCACTTGGCAATACAAATAGCCAAGATGCACGGCGCAAGGGTAGTTGCTGCATCAAGGACAAAAAAGCACCTTGACCTTGCAGAAAGGATGGGAGCTGACAACACTATTGTCTTTCAGGATTTACAGGAGCGCTTTTTGAAGAACCTGAAAAAGGAAGAAGGGCTTCTTGACAGCGCGATAGTTTTTGCTCCTTCAGACAAGGCGATAGACGCAGCAGTCAAGTCTGTCAAAAAGGGCGGGATAATTGTGATGGGAGTCCTTGGCAACGTCACCAACTTTCCAACCTTTGAGGAAAAGATAGTCAAGGGAAGCGTCATCGGCACAAGGAAGGACATGGCAGACCTTGTCAGGCTTGCGAGCGACTCTGGCCTGAAAGTCGTTATAGAAAAGCGTAGGCTTGCAGAGGCCAACGAAGTTCTGGCAAAACTCAAAAAGTCGCAGGTGGAAGCTCGCGCAGTACTAGTGCCATGACGGTAAAGAAAACTAGAGCAGCACGATGAACAGGTAATAGACTGCAAGGTTGGCTGCAGTCACCATGCTTCCAACCTTAAAGAATTCAAGGAATGAAAACACGCGGACACCTCGCGACTCTGCCGCCTCTATTATGATGATGTTGCTTGCAGCTCCCAATATCGTCAGGTTGCCGGCGATAGTGCTTGCAGCCGCCAGCATCATCCACTGGTCGACATGCTGGCCGGTAAAGCCACTGCCTGCCATGACATAGTTGTAGAGCGCCACAAAGGGGACGTTGCTGAGCACCTGGCTCATGCCTACGCTTGCAGCAGTTATCACCGCAGTGCTCTGCACCAGATCGTTTGGGTTGGGGGTTGGGATGTAGTTCATGAACATTATCGATACAGCGCCAGAAGACCACATCGCAGATGTGACTACAAACATTGCGCCAAAGAATATCAGCACAGAATAGTCGACGCTTTTCATTATCTCCCTGCGCTGGCTGCTCAGCGCGTACAGCGCAGCTGCTCCAAGCATTGCCACCGCGCTCAGGCTGAAATTGGCGATATTGAGGAAATGGAGTACTTCAGAGACGATAAAGCCGGCTATGGTCGCTATCAGCACTGCAATAGAAAGCCGGGCGAGCCGCGGGTCAAAGACTCCGTCCACTTTTTCAGCCAGCTCGATTGTGCTCAGCCTGTAATTGCCTTGCAGCTCTTTCCGATAATACACTTTCAGGATAAAGTAGGTCACAAATAGGCTGGCAATTGTAGGGGCCGCAAGGTGCAGAAGGAACGTGGTAAAGGGCATCGGCATGCCGCTCTGAATGGCGATTAGCAGGTTCTGCGGGTTGCCAATCGGCGTCATGACACTTCCGACGGTGATGCCAAAGGCAAGCGCAAGCAGGAGCACCACCGGCCGGATGCCTGCGTGCCTCGCAACATAGATTACCAGCGGTATCCCGAGTAGCGCGATAGTGTCGTTGACCAGAAACGCCGCAAGCAGGCCCATCCCCACAACGAAGGCCATGAGCAGCCTCGAGGGGGTTTTTGCCACCGAGAGCATCTTTATTGCAACGCGCCTGAGAACCCCGGCGCGGTCAAGCGCCGAGACGATGCTAAACATCCCAAAGAGGAACGCAATGACATCAAGGTTGACTGACATAAAGGCGGCCTGAATGCTAAGCACCTGCAGGCCGACCATGAGGGCCGCGCCTATCAGCATCGCAGCCCATATCGGCACTCCAAAGCGCCGGTGACCGATTATCAGGGTGTATACCACCACAAACACTCCTAGTGCAATATACTCCTGCATGATGGCTTGCGGCGCGGTCCGGCTTTATTTTCTGTGCGTCAAAAGCATTGCACTTCACAAGAAATAATAGTTCATCAGCAAAACACCAGAGTCATGGAAGAAGGCGACGCCACCAGGGTGGCCGAGGTAGTGGACAGCCTGCACAGCCTCATAGAATCAAAACAAATCGGAGCAGACATTGCTATAGTCAGCCTTGTTTCGACGGCCGGCGAGATTGCGCTGAGCCTGATAGTTGCGCAGCCAGAGCTCAAGGAGGCGTACCTCAAGGTGTTCAACAGCTCTGTCGAGCAGGTGAGGAAGCAGTTAAAGCAGGAGCTGAAGGCGAGAAAGATATAGCATATGAATCGTTTTAGTTTTTATGATAATATGCATCGCTTATCCATTTGTACTGTTTTGGTTAAATAGTCAAACACATAATACTAGGTGGCAGAAGGCGCGATGCAAGAATCTAAAGTCATTTCTGATGAAAAGAAGGAGGTTGTCAGGAACCTCTATGAATCCGGCATATCCGAGGAATTTATTGCCATGCAGCTTGACCTAGAGATTCCAGTGGTCATCAAGATACTGAAAGACATGGGAGTCTACAAGGGCAGCTGAATTTTACTATTTTTCGCGACACAGACTTAATATTATTACAAGATGATGTTTAGGCGTTGGCAAACCCTGACAGGCACATTAAAAAGAAGAAACTGAGGGACATCAGCCACAAGATACACAAGGTCCAGCTCAGGCTGCACAACAGAAAATCCAGAAGCAAGATTCCCCAGCTTCAGGCGGAGCTGAACGCGCTCCAGAAGGCATACGACGAGACGATGAGGGGCAACATGAACAGGCCGAAGAAGGTAGAGGCTCCAAGGCTATGCCCTGTTTGCAACGGGCGCATCGGCAAAGGCTACCACATCTGCAAGCCGGGCAACTGGAAAAGATGATAATTTTATTCGCATTGTGACAGCAGCCCCGCCTCCTTGCCGTATGTAGCCGGGAACAGGGCACGCACGCGCAATTCCGCGGGAATCACAATGCGAATGATACTCCATGTTTCATTGATAATATAAATCGAGTTGCAAACGTCAACGCAATATCTTGCTAGATGTGGCCGGTCAAGTCATTTATCCAAATAGTTTTGTTTATGCCTCCAGCGTTAGAACATTGCACCGTATTTTTTATAAAGAAGTATAATGTAGCGCATCGCGGGATGCGGGGAGATAATAGCATGGGGGAAGCGCTCAAGTTGGACAAGATCTATGTTTGCAAACAGTGCAACGCCAGCTTTCTTTTCATGTCCGACATGACAGAGCATTACGACGATACCAATCACAAGGGAATGTTTGAAATGTCTTTTGAGCCGCAGCTCTGACTGCAAAATTGTTGAATCAATTTTACATTGCAAAATAAGATTCATACAATAGAAACGTAGGCAAAATTTATTCCATCTCAGAATATACCATACAGTGCAACGTTCATCGACGAACATGTGTCAAAACGATTGCTAGTCGTTGATGATGAAAAGGATATTGCCACTGTTCTGGAGAAGGGACTGGAGAAACAGGGATTCAAGGTGGACTGGTACACGGACTCTATCAAGGCGTTGATGGACTATAGGCCGGGCTCGTATGATCTTTTGCTGCTTGACTTCAAGATGCCGGGCCTTGATGGATATGAATTGTATGAAAGGATAAGAAAGATCGACAGGAAAGTCAAGGTCTGCTTTTTATCAGCAGCTGAAAGCTCGTACCTCAAGGAATACAAAAGGCGGATGCCGCCGCTGGACAAGAAGCATTTTGTCAAAAAGCCGATAGCGATTAAAGACCTTGTAAATCACATCAATTCCATATTAGAAATGTCGGATGTGGCAGTCTGATCTTCGACTATCATACAAACATGGGAACGTTATCTTGTAGCGATAGTGTCAGTAATGCTGTTCCTGCACTTGCGATAAAGGAAGAAATCGAGCCAATTGACCGGCGACCTTTCTTGTAATTTCCCGAAAACACCCCAAGATGATCTATCAACTTTGTCATTCCAATGGGCTTTTTGATAAAAGCGTCAACCCTCGTAGAAGGCATTACCTTTTCAAATTCTTCTTTTGTCATGTGAAAGGCAGTCATCAGGATAATTTTTGTATCATTATCGATCTTTCTTGCAAGTTCAAACCCTGATAATTTTGGCATCTTGATATCTGAAATAACAACATCGTAGCGCCCGGGTGGAACATTTGCCAAAGCCTGTTGGGCATCGGTAAAAGCATCAACATGATAGCTGTATTTTTCTAATGCGGCCCTAAAGCAAATAATGGTGTCCGAATCATCGTCGACTATCATTATTCTAGGCTTGCCGCTTGCCATTGCTTGTAAAATTACTCATTACGATATTTAAGTATTAAAAAGTGCAAGCTAGAACATCAAATACAAGGAAAAGCCCTAGATGGGATTCGGACCCATGACCTAAGGTTTACGAAACCTTCGCTCTGCCAGGCTGAGCTACTAGGGCGAAACAAGGAAACTCTAGCCGCTCGTTATTTAATGCTTGGTGCTAAATTAAATATCAGCAGTCCATTTTTCACGGTGTGAAGGTATCGATCTCTGGCGTCAGGGGCATATACGGGCAGGACCTCAACTTGCACGAAGTCAGCAGGTTTGCTAGGCAGTTTGCAGGTATAATCAAGTCAGGCAGGTGCGTGATAGCCCGGGACACCCGCCCTTCTGGCAGGATAATCGCGCAGGCCGTGGCATCGGGCCTGATGTCAAGCGGCATTGACGTCTACAACCTTGGCGTAGCGCCAACCCCGGCGGCATTTAGGGAAGCAAGAAAGTATGGGGCCGGCGTGATAATAACTGCATCCCACAACCCGCTAGAGTGGAATGGGCTGAAATTCATAATCGACGGCAGGGGGCTTTTTGAGCAAGAGCTTGCAGCGATGTTAAAGTCATCCGACTCTCATCAGGGCAGATTTGGAAGCGAGTTTGACGCGGTTTCAAGCTATGTTGACGAGATTGCTGACCTGACGAAAGGCGCAGCAGTAAGCGTCGGGATTGACGCCGGCGGTGGCGCGGCATGCGGCTACTCTGAAAAGTTGTTCAAAAAGCTCGGCCACGGGTACTACAGCATCAACGGAGTTGCAGGCGTGTCATCAAGGGGGCCGGACCCGACGGCAGACGAGCTGGCAGACCTCAGCGCGCTCGTGACTTCAAACCATCTCGACTATGGCTTTGCGCTTGACCTTGACGGCGACAGGCTAGTCACGGTCAGCAGCGGTGGCGAAAAGCTGAACCCTGACGCCACACTGCTTCTGTGTATCGCCCGCACAATTGACATGGGCATGAAGAGGTTTGTCATAAGCATCGACACCAGCATTGCGATAGAGAAATACATCAGAGATCATCGCGGCAAGGTCGCATACTCCAAGGTGGGCGAGGCAAATGTGGTCAGCAGGATGCTAGAGGAAAGCGCGGACGCCGGGGGCGAGGGAAGCAGCGCCGGCTTCATCATGCCAAATTTCAACATGTGCCGCGACGGCCTTCTTGCAGCAGCCACCATCTCTACTCTTGAAAAGAAAAAGATGCAGGAATGTCTGGAATTTGCGTCGCAGTACGCACAGATACGGTCGAAAATACCTGCAGACTCGTCATTACATAATGCGGTAATTGAAAAGTTGCCAGACATTTTCAGGCAGGAATCGTCGTCTATAATGACAGAGGACGGCGTCAAGGCGATAATAGACGAAGACTCGTGGGTCTTGGTGAGGCCGTCAAACACCGAGCACGCCATCAGGGTTTCTGTCGAATCAAAGGTGGGCAGGGCGCAGGCGCTCTACAAGAAGGCAAGTGAAAGGGTCCAGGCGGCATACGACCAAGTTAGATGAGAAATTATTTTTCATGATGTACTTGGACTACCTTTCATGCCAACGAGTTTTTAATCAATCCACTTGGCCTTTCTTCTTCATTTCTTCGGGCATTGCATTCATGTCCGCGTAGAATATCTCCCAGATGTGTCCGTTAATGTCTTGGAAGGCGCGGCCGTACATCCAACCGTAGTCCTGAACCTGCCTGTACTCTGAGCCACCGGCTGCTATGGCTTTTTTAATCAATTCATCCACTTCTCCGCGGGTTTTAGCAGTTAGCGCGATTAGTGCTTCGGTGCTGTTTTTGGTGTTGCATATTTCCTTATCAGGAATAAAATTCTTGAAGAACTTTTCAACCAATAGCATGGCGTAAATATTTTCGCTTATGATCAGACATGCGGCATTTTCATCAGTGAACACAGGGTTAAACTTGAACCCAAGCTTGCCAAAAAAGTCCATCGTCTTCTTCAAGTCCTTGACTGGCAGGTTGATGAATATTTTTGTCGTGTCATCCGTTTCTGCACTTTGTTTTGCCACGCTGTCATATGCATGGCACAGCTCTATTAGTCTTCTCAGCGCTGCTGAGGCTGAATCATACCTACCCTGTTTCCTTCCGTATCAAGAAATGAAACATACCAGCCGATTCCGGGTATCTCCATCGGTTCTCCTAGTATTTTTCCACCAGCTCCTTCTACTTTCTTTATCTGATCCTTTATGTCTTCTACCCCGATAACAACAGAGGGATATTGCGAAGGTCTGTCATTCGTTTTTTGGAAAAAGCCTCCGTTGATCGCGCCGGGTCTCTTTGGCCGCCCATTCTCATCAGATTCAGTTGTCGTCGCAAGAACATAATCTCCCATTTCAGGCCCCAGTTGCTGTGTCTGCCATCCAAATACGCCCGTGTAAAAGTTGGCCCTTCTTTTCCTGTCTTCTGCAGGCATCTCAAAATGAATAACTGGATTCATTGTAGTAAAAGGTGTTTGGAACCTAATAAACACAGCTAGATCCGGGATTAGAATGCTGGCGTAATAGTTTAAGAACCAGCAAACTAAAGCTATCCAAAACGCAATGAAGTCGTGCTTGAACAGGCAGGCGTGTAAATGTTAACTGAAAAAGAGATCATTAGGATATTTGCAGCGAAGCTTGGCATAGGCGACCTTGACGATGTCGCCCTGCTTTACAAAAGGGTAGTGCTAAAGTGCGACATGCTGGTTGCAAGCACCGACGTTCCCCCCGGCATGGAAGCGTGGCAGGTTGCAAGGAAAAGCATCGTATCATGCGCAAGCGATCTTGCAGCAAAGGGCGTCAAGCCTGATTCGGCAATGATATCGCTTGGCCTGCCAAGGGGCGTCACGCGGCCGTACGTCGAAGGACTTGCAAACGGCTTTGCAGGCGCCTCAAAAGAATTTGGAGTAAAAATAGTTGGAGGCGATACGAATGAGGCCGCCGGGCTTGTCATCGACTGCAGCATGGTGGGGTTTGCCAATAGAAAACTGCCATCAAGAAGCGGGGCAAGACCGGGCGATTATGTGGTGGTGTCAGGTATGTTTGGTCTTGCGCCTGCCGGCCTTGCGATCCTGATGAAAAACGCGGTAACATCAGGCATGTTCAGAAAGCAAGCAGTTGAATCAGTGCTTTTGCCGTTACCAAGGCGGCATTTTGGCATGGCACTTGCAAAGCATTTTTCGTCGTCGATTGATTCCAGCGACGGCCTTGCAACATCGCTCTACGAGCTGGCAACTCAGAGCGGCGTCAACGTTGTCATTGACGATGTTCCGGCTGCCGACGGTGTTGACAAATTTGCACAGGAAAACAATCTTGACGCACACGAGCTGTTGTTTCACGGAGGGGAAGAATACGAAATTGTCGCGACGATCCCAAAGACGAAACTAAAACAGGCGGAGGCTGCGGCAAGAAAGGCAAAGGTCAGCCTGCATGTCATTGGCAGGGTGCAAAAGGGGACCGGAGACGTCTTTGTCGAGAAAAAGCTGCTTGAGAACAGGGGCTATACCCACCTGTCGTAAGGCGATAACGTTTTTAACCCTCTAGAGGGGCGAAGAAACTATTCATGTCTGAAACAAGCGAGATTACGCAGACTAGGTGGGGAGTAGCCCATATCTTTAGCAGTTACAATAACACGCTGGTTCATATCACCGACCTGAGCGGGAGCGAGACGATATCGTTCAGCTCTGGCGGACGCCATGTTACCGCCGACCGCTATGAGTCATCGCCCTATGCAGCAATGAAGTCAGCTGTGGCGGCTGCAGACGTTGCCAAGGGAAAGGGCATCAATGCGCTCCACATCCGCGTAAGAGCAGTAGGTGGAGTAGGCCCGAGAATCCCGGGACCCGGCGCGCAGGCAGCCATCAGGGCCCTTGCAAGGGCCGGCTTCCGGATCGGCAGGATTGACGATGTCACGCCAATCCCGCACGACACGACAAGAAAGCCCGGTGGAAGAAGAGGACGCAGAGTCTAGATCGATTTCATTTCCGGCGCCATTTTTATCTTGGCGCCGCAGCCCCTGTTTTTCAACCGCACCGCAAGCCACGCTATGAACTTGTCTTCGAATTTCTTGCCTTTTGACGAGTCGATCTCGCTTTTGTTCTGTCCGTAAATCTTTTCGACAAACTGGCCGGCTAGGAAGAGCTTTGCAAAAAACCAACCTGCGCTCTGGACGGGCTCGTCTAGCGCAAACTGGTTGTCGATCTGGAACGCCTTCTGGTATTCATTTAACATATCAACGGCAATCTTGGCGTTGGGAGGAAAGTCAGTTGTCTGGAAATCGAGGATAAATGTGCCGATTATCATTCTTCATTCTGCTGCTTTAGCTTGTCAGAGAAAGAAATGAGCTTGCCCTTATCCTCAACCTTGATCGTGGTATTGACCCTTACGTTGAGGCCGACAGAGCGGAAAAGCGCCAATAGCTCTCCACCTGAAATCCTGCTTGTTATTTCGCCTGACTGGATAAGCTCTGCGATCCTTGAAACAATCGCTTCTGTCTGCGCAGGAAACTGCGAATACGCAAGGTTCAGCACTTCGTCGCCCCTGTCGTACAAGTAGCCAGAAATAATATCGCGAGCGGACCTCGGCTTCTGGGGCGTGCTGGCCTTGGCCGCTTTTTCCATTGCTGCCGCCTTTTCCCGCAGCTCTTTTAGCTTGCGCGCCTTGATTATCTCGATGTCCGGATCGTCAGACATTTACCCCTTTATCACCCCTATCGGTACGAGCCTTACCACCTTGGTAGCTATGCCAAGCAAGTGCGACACTTCTGCCACAGAGTCGACGTCCTTATAGGCTTCGGGTGTCTCCTCCACTACGCCTTCCCTTGTGAGAGCCTTGACGTAGATGCCCTTTGACTCTAGGCCGCTCCTTACGCCTTCCGGGGTATAGCTTCGTTTTGCAGCAGACCTTGACATCGTCCTGCCGGCACCGTGCGCAGTCGAGCCAAAGCTCAGGTCAAGCGACTTTTTGTTGCCAAGTAGTATCCAGCTGGCAGTGCCCATCGAGCCTGGAATTATCACCGGCTGGCCAATATTGCGGTACCTGCCGGGCACCTGATCCATCCCCGCGGGGAACGCGCGTGTCGCGCCCTTTCTGTGCACAACAACATCGCGAGTGCCTTCGCCGTCTATCTTGTGCCGTTCGACCTTGGCTATGTTGTGCGCCACGTCATAAACGAGATCCATTTCAAGCCCGCCTTCGCCGGCCCCAAAGATGCGCTCAAATGTCTTTCGAGTCCAGTGGGTTATCATTTGCCGGTTAGCCCATGCAAAGTTGAGAGCAGAATACATTGCTTTGCGGTAGTCCTCGCCTTCCTTGGAGTTGTTTGGCACGCATGCAAGTTCTCTGTCTGCAAGGGTCAGCCCGTACTTGCGCAGCACAGACTCTGAAACGCGCAGGTAATCTGTACATATCTGGTGGCCAAAGCCTCGCGAGCCGCAGTGTATCAGAACGGTCAGCTGGCCTTCCTTTTCAAGACCCATCGCCTTTGCCGCCCGCTCGTCAAATATCTTGTCCACCTTTTGCACTTCAAGGAAGTGGTTGCCTGAGCCAAGTGATCCTAGCTGCGACGCGCCTCTTTTCCTTGCAGTGTCTGAAACTCTTGTAGGGTCTGCACCGGCCATGCTGCCTCCTTCCTCACACACTTCGGCATCATTTTTTGTACCGTAGCCGTGGCTGACTGCCCACCTGACGCCTTCAACCAGCAGCTCGTCCATTTCTGATCTTGATAATTTTACAGAGCCTTCGCTTCCGACTCCGGACGGGATAGACGTAAATAGCTCGTTGACAAGAGCTTTCAGCTTCGGCCGCAAATCGCTTTCTGTCAGGTTTGTTCTGACCAACCGCACGCCGCAGTTGATGTCATAGCCGACGCCGCCGGGGCTGATCACGCCCTCTTCAATATCAGTTGCCGCCACGCCCCCGACAGGAAAGCCGTAGCCCTCGTGGCCGTCAGGCAGCACGACCACATGCTTTCTGACTCCTGGCAGCGTGGCGACGTTTGCCGCCTGGTCTATGGTCCTATCAGTTGCCATTTTTGTTATCAATGATTCATTAGCGTAAATCGTGACTGGGACCTTCATCCCCTTGTCTGGGTTTTGGTCTATCCGGAATTCAAGGTCGCTCACCTTCCTTATCCGGTGGTTGCCGCTCCTTGTTACAATCTCATTCAATGCTGCTATTGACTTGATCTTTGAAGTTATTATAAGCCTTGCTTGCAGCGGTAGTAGAACACAGCAGATTTAAAATGAGGCGTACGCCAACAAGATTTATTTTCAGCACTCTACCGCTCTACAACGTGCCAATACTGCCAATTGACTCGGGACGCTATGGTAGCAAGGAAATGCGCGAGATTTTCGAGGACGGGAGGAGATTGCAATACCAGCTTGACTTTGAGGCGGCTGTCGCCCAAGCCCAGTCCAAGATCGGCATGATCCCGGCAGACGCTGCCAGAGATATTGCAAAGGGAGCCCACTCTGGCAAGGTCACCCTTGCCCGGGTAAACGAGCTGGAAGCAGTGAGCGAGCATGACACTGCTGCAATGGTGGAGGCGCTGAGCGAGCAAGTGTCTGCAAAATCAAAGCCGTGGATACACTACGGACTGACCAGCAACGACGTCGTGGACACTTCGACTTGCATGCAGATGCGCGACGCGTTCAAAATCATCGAATCAAAGGTTGCCAAATTATCATTACTCTTGGCAGACAGGGCAGTTGAATTCAGGGACTTGCCGGCTGTCGGCAGGACACACGGGCAGCACGCAAGCATCATTGCGTTTGGGTTGAAATTTGCAGTGTGGGCCGCAGAGATGGCCAAGCACGTTGAAAGGACTGAAGAGGGCAAGAAGCGCTTTTTGCTCTGCAAGACACTAGGTGTTGTGGGCACAGGCTCCCTAATGGGCGATCGGGCGCTTGATGTGCAAAAGCTGGTCGCGCAGGACCTTGGACTCTATCCTGTTGATGCCGCTACTCAGGTCGTTCCCCGCGAGCGCTTTGCCGAAATGCAATTCCTTCTCGCACTAATCGGTTCGACGCTTGACAAGATCGCCATAGAGATCAGGAACCTACAGCGCACGGAGATAGGCGAAGTTGCTGAGCCATTTCGGAAGGGTCAGATGGGCAGCAGCGCGGTGCCGGTAAAGCGCAACCCGATAAAGAGCGAGCGTGTATCCTCTCTTGCCAAGATGCTCAAGTCGCTTGTGGGTGTATCAATGGACAACATCGCGCTGTGGCACGAGCGCGACTTGTCAAATTCTGCCAACGAGCGCTTTACGCTCCCGATGGCCGCCATACTGCTTGACGAAATGCTCAACGCGATGACAAATGTGGTGCCAGAATTGAAGGTAAACAAAGAAAGGATTGCGTCAAACATCGAGATGACAAAGGGCCTGATCTATGCCGAGTTTGTGCTTGAAGCGCTTGTGAAAAAGGGCATCGCGCGCTTTGACGCGTACCGGGACATACAGCGTGTCGCGTTTTCAGCACTTGAAAGCGGCGAACACTTTTTCGACGCTGCATCAAAGGACGCGAGTATCTCAAAACACCTGACAAAGAAAGAACTCGCCGCGATATTTGATGCCAAGAACCACCTGGCGGCGTCGGGCAAGATAATCGACAACGTCGCGAAAATGGTCAGAAAATAGTGTAAAGTGCCGTCGGTGAGATTTGAGCTCACGACAGCTCGGTCTTCAGCTTCACCCCTTTTGAAAAAGGTCGAGTGCTCTCCCAGGCTGAGCTACGACGGCACCGACAAGACTAGTTTTACAAATCATATATAATCGTGTCTTAAAGTTCGTCCATGCCAAACTTGTGGTAGCACTGGTTGCACCGGAACTTTTCCCTGCCCGGAGTCCCGGAAATTACTTCAAGCTCGCTTTTTGTCTTGCATTTCGGGCACTTGCCATAGATTGTCTTCCGCGGCATCG
>Ga0070741_10013937_pt1 | contig 14046 bp, 11 predicted proteins | sample Coa_R1_4_FD_66440 | JGI IMG/M metagenome (GOLD analysis project Ga0070741, IMG submission 66440) | Surface soil microbial communities from Centralia Pennsylvania, which are recovering from an underground coalmine fire - Coalmine... | ecosystem: Environmental > Terrestrial > Soil > Unclassified ... | reverse complement strand
GCGGGACAGGCAGCAGCGGGACAGGCAGCAGCGGGACAGGCAGCAGCGGGACAGGCAGCAGCGGGACAGGCAGCAGCGGGACAGGCAGCAGCGGGTCAAGCGGGCACCGGACACGCAGTATCCGGACAGCCGGGCGCGGGACAGTCGCCGGGGGGTTGGCCGCAGGGTCACGCCGCGGCGCCGGGCGGACCACGGCCGCCGGCGTTCGCGCACGGGACCGCCGAAGGTTCGGGCGCGACGCCGGAGCCGGCACTCACCGGGTTTGACGTGTTCGCGAAGGCGAACTCCGGTCAGAGCGCACCGGACGTGTACGTGTACCGGGACACCGGCGAGCCGGACGAGCCCGAGCAGACCGCCACGCCAGAAACCGACGAGCAGGAAGCGGCCTACTGGTACGGCGTGACGGAGCCGGAGCAGCCGGCGCACGAGGAAGAGGTCCGCGGTCCGTTCGAGCCGCTGGTCACGTCCATCGCACCGCTGGCCGAAGCAGCCGCCGAAGAACCCGCCGAGGAAGAACACGAAGACCCGGCCGATCAGCACGAGCGCAAGCTCGAGCAGATCAAGGATTTCTACCTCACCGCCGAGGCGATCGGCGAGGAGAACGTCGACAAGCACTTCGACGTGCTGCTCGCCCAGCAGCGGGAGCTGATCAGCGAATACTTCAAGCAGTCCGGGCTGCGTCGCTCCCCGGAGCAGGAATCGGACGGTACGACCCCGGCCGAGGCCGCGCCGACCTAGGCGAGCGGCGCGAGCGCCTCCGCCAGCGGCGCCAGGGAGTCCGGCGACGCGTGATGCGGCAGGTTGACGATCACCAGGTCGGCGCCCGCGTCGCGGTAGGCCCGGATCGCGCCCAGCACCTCGTCCAGGTCCTTGTCCGGCTCCACCCGGGCGTTCACCGAGCAGGTGATCTCGCCGATGTCCCGGCCGATCGCCGCGCAGTGCCCGGCGAGCACCTCGCGCAGCTCCAGCCAGTCATCCGGCGACGACGTGATCGCGTTCCACTGCTGCGCCCGCAGCGCCGCCGTGCGCAGCGTCCGTGTCTTGCCGCGGCCGCCGATCGTGATCGGCGGATGCGGTCGCTGCACCGGCTTGGGCTCGCAGTACGCGTCGGTCAGCCGGATGTACCTGCCGGAATAGTTGGCGACCCGCTGGGACAGCAGGGCGACGATCGCCTCGACGCCCTCGTCGAACCGGTCGAAGCGCTCGCGCAGCGGCGGCAGCGGAATGCCGTAGGCGTCGCACTCCTGCTGGTTCCACCCGGCGCCGAGGCCGAGCTCCAGCCGGCCGCCCGAAATGACGTCTACCGTGGCCGCCATGTTGGCGAGCACCGCCGGATGCCGGTACACCATGCCGGTAACCTGGCAGCCGAGCCGGATCCGCCGGGTCTGCGCGGCGAGCGCAGCGATCATCGTCCAGCCCTCGAAGTTCGGGCCGGTGGTGTCGCCGGTCAGCGGGTAGAAGTGGTCCCAGTTCCACGCCGATTCGAATAGCGGAATCTCGTCCGCGGCAAGCCAGAGGTCGCGGATCTCTTCCCACTGCTGGTGCTCTGGACGGGTCTTGACAGCGAACCGCATGTGGCCAGAGTACGGTTCCCTGACGTCGAGCCACAGCTCGTTAGGGTATCTTGATGTCGAGATAGAGGAGGCTGACAATGACCGTGAACAGCTTCGGCAGCCGCGCGGCGCTCAATGTTGCTGGCCAGGAGTACGAGATCTGCCGGCTCGACGCCGTGAAGGGGTCGGACACCCTGCCGTACAGCCTGAAGGTGCTGCTCGAGAACTTGCTGCGCAACGAGGACGGGGCGAACATCACCGCCGCGCAGATCAGCGCGCTGGGGGAGTGGGACGCGCACGCCGAGCCGGACACGGAGATCCAGTTCACGCCCGCCCGGGTGATCCTGCAGGACCTCACCGGGGTGCCGGCCGTGGTCGACCTCGCCGCGATGCGCGAAGCGATGAAACAACTCGGCGGCGACCCGAAGAAGATCAACCCGCTGATCCCGGCCGAGCTGGTCATCGACCATTCGGTGGTGGCGGACGTGTTCGGGTCACCGGACGCCTTCGTGCGGAACGTGGAGATCGAGTTCGGCCGCAACCGGGAGCGCTTCCAGTTCTTGCGCTGGGGCCAGGAGGCGTTCAGCCAGTTCCGCGTCGTGCCGCCGGGCACCGGCATCGTCCACCAGGTCAACATCGAGCATCTCGCGCGGGTGATCATGACCTCCGGTGGCGCGGCTTACCCAGACACGTGCGTAGGCACGGACTCTCACACGACCATGCAGAACGGCCTGGGGATCCTCGGCTGGGGAGTCGGGGGGATCGAGGCGGAGGCGGCCATGCTGGGTCAGCCGATCTCGATGCTGATTCCGCGGGTCGTGGGGTTCAAGCTCATCGGGTCGCTGCCGGACGGGGCCACCGCGACCGACCTGGTGCTGACGATCACCGAACTGCTGCGCAAGCACGGGGTCGTGGGCAAGTTCGTGGAATTCCACGGGGACGGCGTGAGCGCGGTGCCGGTCGCGAACCGGGCCACGATCGGGAACATGTCACCGGAGTTCGGCTCCACCTGCGCGATCTTCCCGATCGACGACGCGACGCTGGACTACCTGCGGCTGACCGGTCGGCCCGCTGGTCAGGTCGCTCTGGTCGAGGCGTACGCGAAGGAGCAGGGGCTGTGGCACGACCCGTCGCGGTCGCCGCGGTACTCCGAGGAGCTCACCCTCGACCTCGGCACGGTCGTGCCGTCGATCGCCGGGCCGAAGCGGCCGCAGGACCGGATCGCGCTCGCGGACGCGAAGACCGCGTTCCGCGAGGTGCTCCCGTCGTATGTGCCTTCGGTGAGCCTGGACAACGGGGTGGACGGCACGTTCCCGGCCTCGGACCCGGTGGCGGTCGAGGCCGAGCCGCGGGCGTCGAACCCGGTACCGGTGACCCTGGAGGACGGGACCGAGACTGCCATCGACCATGGCTCCGTGGTGATCGCCGCCATCACCTCGTGCACGAACACGTCGAACCCGTCGGTGATGGTCGGCGCCGCGCTGCTGGCCAAGAAGGCGGTAGAGCGCGGGCTGTCCCGTAAGCCCTGGGTGAAGACCACGCTCGCGCCGGGCTCCAAGGTCGTCATGGACTACTACGAGCGCGCCGGGCTGGTCCCGTACCTGGACAAGCTCGGGTTCAACCTGGTCGGCTACGGCTGCACTACCTGCATCGGGAACTCCGGGCCGCTGCCCGGGCCGATCAGTTCGGCCGTGAATGACAATGACTTGTCCGTTGTGTCGGTGCTGTCCGGAAACCGGAACTTCGAGGGCCGGATCAACCCGGACGTGAAGATGAACTACCTCGCGTCGCCACCGCTCGTGGTGGCGTACGCGCTGGCCGGGACGATGGACATCGACCTGGTGCGGGAGCCGCTGGGGACGGGGTCCGACGGGAAGCCGGTGTACCTCGCGGACATCTGGCCGTCGCCCGCCGAGGTGGCGTCGGTGGTGGCCGACGCGGTAGCGGCGGAGATGTTCACCCGGGACTACGCGGACGTGTTCGCCGGGGACGACCAGTGGCGCGCCCTGGAGATCCCGGCGGGCGACACGTTCGCGTGGGGGCCGGATTCGACGTACGTGCGGCGGCCGCCGTACTTCGACGGGATGCCGGCCTCGCCGTCGCCGGTGTCGGACATCCACGGGGCGCGGGTGCTGGCCAAGCTCGGCGATTCGGTGACCACGGACCACATCTCGCCGGCCGGTGCGATCAAGACATCATCTCCGGCGGGGTCATACCTCGTGGAACACGGCGTGGAACGGCGGGACTTCAACTCCTACGGATCGCGGCGCGGCAACCACGAGGTGATGATCCGCGGCACGTTCGCCAACATCCGGCTGCGGAACCAGCTCGCGCCCGGCACCGAGGGCGGCGTCACCATGAAGGACGGCCGCGAGATGTCGATCTACGACGCGTCGCGAGAATATCTTTCCGAGGGGACGCCCCTGATCGTGCTCGGCGGCAAGGAGTACGGGTCCGGGTCGTCGCGGGACTGGGCGGCGAAGGGCACGCTGCTGCTCGGCGTCCGCGCGGTGCTCGTCGAATCGTTCGAGCGGATCCACCGGTCGAACCTGATCGGCATGGGCGTGCTGCCGCTCCAGTTCCGCGCCGGGGAGTCGGCCGCGTCGCTGGGGCTGACCGGGCAGGAGGAGTTCGCCATCACCGGGATCGAGGCGATGAACTCGGGACCGGTGCCGCGCGAGGTGACGGTGACCGCGGACGGTCGTTCGTTCCAGGCGATCGTGCGGATCGACACGCCCGGCGAGGCGGAGTACTACCGGCACGGCGGCATCATGCAGTACGTGCTGCGGTCGCTGCGCTAGCCGGCGGCCGTCGCCGCCTCCCGCCCGCAGACATAGTCCTCGTACTGGACCAGTTGGCCGAACGGCTGCTGGCCCGCGCAGTGCGACTCGATCCACCGCACCCGAGGGTCTTGGCTCGGCGGCGACACCGGCAGCACGAAGAGCCGCAGGTATCCGCGGTTGATGTCGGCCCGCAGCGTGGCGAGGGTGGGGGCGGGCACGTTGCCGAGGTAGCCGCCGATCGGCAGCACCTCCCTGCCGGTGTACAGAATGTAACCTTCCGCGAGGCCGGACGTATCCGCGCCGAACAGGGCGTCGCCGGGTGGCGTGTTGAGTTCCAGCCGCCGCGCGGCCTGGGTGAGCCTGGGCGCGGTGGCGGCGACCGACTGGGCGGCGCGGGCGGCGGCTGCGGATTCGAACGGATGGTCAAACGGGCCTAGCCCGCGGATGACACAGCTCACCGATGCCGCCGCGGGGAGCAGGAGCAGGGCCGCGAGCGCGGTGAGGTGCCCGGCCCTGCCCGACGCGCGCAGCAGCAGCAGAGCGGCGGCGGCCGCCGCCACGATCAGCGCCACCACGGTGAGCACCACGGGGGCCGCCATCGTCCCGGACATCAGGTAGGCGCCGTATCCGGCGCAGCCGAGCACCGTCGCGGCGATGGTCAGCCGCAGCCGGGCCGGCCAGGGGCGAGGGCCGCTGGCGGCGAGGCCGGTGCCGCACAGCGCGGCTACCGCCGGGGTCAGCGCCGCCAGGTAGTACGAATTAAGGGTGTCGCCGGTGCTGAAGAACACGGCGAGGATCAGCCACCAGCCGCCCCACAGAATCACGGCGGCGCGCAACGGATCGCGCCTGCCTTCGTGGCGCCTTGTGATGAGTACGCCCAGCGCACTTGCGGCGGCCGCGGGCAACAGCCAGCCGCCGTCGGCCGCGAGCGGGCCGGACAACAGCCGATGCCAGCTCGGCGTGAGGTGCACGATCTCCGCACCCGTGACCTGGCTGGTGTTCTCCACGAGAGTGTGCAGGAACGGGGCGGGCGGGCCGGCCACACTCGCCCAGTTGCCGGTGAGCCGGCCCAGGCCGTTGTAGTCGAAGACCTGCGTGTAGACCGAGTCGTTCCCGCTGCCGTCCACGTAGGGCCGGTCCTGGGACGGGACCAGCGAGACGGCAGTCATCCAGGACAGCGAGACCACGGCGGTGACCAGGCCGGCCAGGGCGACGTGGCCGGCCCGGATGCGCAGCCGTTGTGCCGGTGCTGCCAGCAGGTAGGCGGCGGCCAGCGCCGGCAGCACCAGCCAGGCCTGGATCATCTTGGCCTGGAACGCCAGGCCGACCCAGACACCCGCCGCAAGCAGCGTTCTGAGCGACCCGGTGCGGAGCGCGGCCGACGTGGCGTCGGCGGCGAGCACGAGCAGCAGGATCAGCAGCGAATCGGACACGTTGCCGCGGCTCAGCAGCACGGTGATCGGCGTGACGGCCAGCACCGTGGCGGCGGCCAGGCCGGCCACCGGACCGGCCAGCCGGCGGACCGCCCGGTACAGCACGAGAACGGTGAGCACACCCTCGATCACCTGCGGCAGGATCAGCGCCCAGATGTGGAAGCCGAACACCCGCAGCGAGAGCGCCTGGAGCCAGAGCGCGCCCGGCAGCTTGTCGACGGTGACCGTACCGGCCGGATCGAACGCCCCGAAGATGAAGTCGTGCCAGCTCCCGGCCATGCTGCGGGCGGCCGCGCCGTAGAACGGCTCGACGCTGGCCCCGGCCATACCCCACGCGTAGCTGATGGCCGCGAGGGCGGCGATGGCGAGCAACGCCGGCCGGGCCCAGGCGGGCTGGTCCGCGGGGGAGCGCCACACGGTCAGGCGCCCGCGCCAGCGAAACGCATCTCGGACAGGCACGGCTACAGTTTCAGGAGCCCCCGCTGCGACCATGCCCCAGTATGGCAGGAAGGGCAACGTTTTGGGGGAACGTGGTGCTCACGCCGAGTCGCGCGGCTGCCCGCTCATGCGGCTGCCCGCTCATGCGACTGCCCGCTCATGCGACTGCCCGCGCCCCCGAATCTGGACATTTAGCCCATTCCGGGCGCGCTCGCTGGCGCGCCAGATCATTGCGGACACTTACCCCCCCAATTTGGGAGGGTAAGTGTCCGCAATAATTTCGAGCCCCCCGCGGAATCAGGACTATCAGCGAACGTACCGGTCGGAAGCGGGCATTTCGGGAAACTTGCTAGCGCGCCGGGAACGCGGATTGTCAGGCGCCGGCGGCCGACGCGATGCTGAAGCCGGCCAGGACCAGCATGCCCAGCGCCGCGGCACGGGCGAGCCAGGTGATCGGCAGCACGCGCAACAGCGCCCGGCCGCCGGTGATCGCGAGCAGCGCGACGCCGAGCAGGCCGATCAGCGCGCCCACGCCCACCGCCAGGGGGTCGTGGTAGTGCGCCGCCAAGTTGGCCGTGAGGATCTGGGTGAGATCACCGAACTCGGCGACCAGGATCACCATGAAGCCGGACGCGGCCACCTTCCAGAACGACGGCTCGGTCTCGGATTCCTCCACCTTCTCCTCGTGCCTGCCGCGCAGCAGCATGAGCGCACCGAGCACGAACAGGCCGGCGACGATGCCCTCGACGAGGCGGTGGGGGAGCAGTGTGAGCAGGCTGCCGGCGGTCACCGCGAACACCACGTGCACGGTGAATGCGGCGGCGATGCCCGCGAACACCCAGGAGGGCCGGTACCGGGCACCGAGGAACAGGCTGGCGATCGCGGTCTTGTCCGGTAGTTCCGCCGGGAAGACGAGCGCGAACGTGGTCAGCGCCACGATCGCGAAATGCATGTTCCTCCCTTGGTGACGTCGATGACCAGCGGCGTTTGGCGGCTAGCCACCTTGGCCGACAATAATGGCGCAGATGCGGATCACCAGGTACACCCACGCGTGCGTGCGCCTTGAGCATCCGGCCGGCGGCGTCCTCGTCATCGATCCAGGGGTATGGACCGAGCCAGAGGCCGCCAGCGGAGCGGATGCCGTCCTGGTCACGCATTGGCATCCAGACCATGCCGATCGCGAACGACTCGCCAGTGTAGAGGCTACCGTTTCCGGGCCGGCTGACACCGGCCCGGGTGGTCCCGTGCATCCGGTGGCTCCCGGAGATCAGTTCGAAGCGGCTGGATTCCGGGTTCGGGTCACCGGCGGCAGTCACGCCACGGTCTATGGCGGCAGACCGGACCTGCCGAACGTCGGGTACATCGTCGACGACGGCGCGCTCTACCACCCCGGCGACTCGTTCCACCCGCCGCATGTGGACGTCGCGGTCCTGCTGGTGCCGGTCCAGGGCTCGTGGATGCGGCTCGCCGACGCACTGGACTTCATGGGCGCGGTCCAGCCGGAACGGGCGTTCGGCATCCACGACGGGCAGCTCAACGAGCGCGGCCTGGACGCGGTGAACGACTGGCTCGGCGGCATGAGCGCCTATCGCTACCTCGCGCCGGGCGAGAGCTTCGGCTAGAGCTTCTTCTCGAAGATGATCGCGCGGCGGTGGTAGCCCATGCGCTGCTCGTAGAACGGCACCGCGACCGGGCCGTCCGCATAGGTGTCGAGACGGACCACATTGGCGCCGCGCTCACGGCCCCACTGCTCGGCGGCGCTGAGCAGCGCGCCGCCGATACCCTGACGCCACAGCGACCGGTCGACGACGAGGGCGTCCACCATCAGCCGGGGCCAGCCAAGTTCCTTGACGAGCTGGCGTTCCGGCGCGGGGACGGGTGGCTCGAGGCGGGCGGAGAGCCAGCCCGCGATCGTGCCGTCCGCTTCCGCGACAAGACGCAGGGTGTTCCCCTCGTCCTGCTTGCCCAGTGGGACGGAGCCGAGCTCGAAGGAGGGCCCGTCGGAGACGGGTACCTGGAACAGGTCCGGGGCAAGCTCCGCGTAGTAGCGCCCGGCACTCTGCCACACCCGCGCCAGCCCGTCACCGTCGCCGGGCTCCTGACTCCTGATAACGAGTGCCATGCCGCTGACCTCCCTGTCCGGAAGTGTAGTGTTGAGCCCCGTGCCCGCCGCCGACATCGTGGCGCGGCTGCGTGCGGCCGGCTGCGTCTTCGCGGAGGACGAGGCCGAGCTGCTGGCCGCTGCCGCGCGCACTCCCGAAGAGCTGACCGCGCTGGTAGACCGCCGGGTGGCCGGGTTTCCGCTGGAGCAGGTCGTGGGGTGGGCGGAGTTCGGCGGGCTGCGAATCGCCGTCGCGCCGGGCGTGTTCGTGCCCCGCCGCCGCACCGAGTTCCTCGTCAAGCAGGCGGCGGCGGTGGCCGAGCCCGGCGCGGTCGTGCTCGACCTGTGCTGCGGCGCGGGCGCGATTGCCGCCGTGCTCGCCGCCGCTCTTGACGGCATGGTGCCTGGCGCCGAGGTGCATGCCGCCGACATCGATCCGGCCGCGGTCGCCTGTGCCCGGCGCAACGTCCCCGGCGCGGTCTACCAGAGCGACTTGTTCGACGCGCTGCCGGCACGGCTGCGCGGCCGCGTCACGATCCTGACCGCGAACGTTCCCTATGTTCCCACCGCCGAGATCGCCTTCCTCCCGCCGGAGGCACGCACCTACGAACCCCGCGCCGCGCTCGACGGCGGCCCGGATGGCCTGGCCGTCGCGCGCCGCGTCGCAGCCGGCGCCCCGCGGTGGCTGGCACCGGGCGGTCACCTGTTCATCGAGACCAGCGAGCAGCAAGCCGCGCGCGCCGTGACGGACTTCACCGCCGCCGGACTGTCCGCGCAGGTCGTCAGCTCTGCGGAGCTGAACGCCACGGTGGTCATCGGGACGGCCTGACCCGGAAAGCGGCGCAGATCACATTGACCATCTCCGCCGGGAAGGATTGACATCGACGTTCTCGGCGTTACTGGTCTGTGACCCCCGTGTTGAAGGCCGCGCGTTTGTTCACTGCCAAATTCGCGAGGATCGTGCGCGGAATGCGCCCCGATCGCAACCCCCTGCGGCGAAGCTACGACCGCATCGAAGCCGCCGTCGGCGTCGGCCTCCTGATGACCTTTCTCGCAGGCGCTCCACTGCTCGCCATCGCGGCCGGTCAGTGGGCGCAGAGCGCGGGTGAGCATGCCGAGCGCACCGCGCGCGTGCACGCCCGCCAGGTACCCGCCGTGTTGCTCCAGTCCGCGCCCCCGCCGGTGCTCTCCATGCGCGCCACGTCCGTCATGTCGAACGAGCCGGTGCGCTGGACCGCGCCGGGCGGGCTGGCACGGACCGCGCAGGTGGCCGTCCCGGTGGGCACCAAGGCGGGCAGCACGCTGCTGGTGTGGACCGACAGCCAGGGCCGGCTGACCACTCCGCCGCCGATGCCCGGCCAGGTCTCCGACCAGGTGCTGCTATCCAGCATGTTCGCCCCCGCGGCTCTCGCGCTGGCGATCGGCGGCATCTGGCTGGCGGCCCGACGCCTCCTGCATGCCAGGCGGCTGCGCTGGTGGGAGGCGCAGTGGTCGGCGGTCGGGCCTCGCTGGACCAGCCGACGGTAACCGCGCGCCATCCGGCAGGCCGAGAGCCGCACGGAAGAACGCCAGCTCATGGCGGAGCAGTCCGGCCATACCCTCTTCCGTTGTCGGCATGTGCGTCGTGCCGGACAACGGCAGCACCTGATGCGGACGTCCCGCGGTGAGCAGCGCCGCGGACATGCGCAGCGTGTGCGCGGGCACCACGTTGTCGTCCGCCATGCCGTGCACCAGCAGCAGCGGGCGGCGCAGCGCGGGCGCGTCGAGCAGCAGCGATGAGCGGTCGTAGGCCTTGGGTTCCTGCTCCGGGTGGCCGAGGAAGCGCTCGGACCAGTGCGTGTCGTACAGGCGCTGGTCGATGGCTGGAGCTCCGGCGATCGCGGCGTGGAATACGTCGGGACGGCGCAGTACCGCCGCCGCGGCCAGCGTCCCGCCGTAGCTCCAGCCGCGGATGGCGACCCGCTCCAGGTCCAGGTCCGGGCAGTGCTCGGCGGTCGCGCGCAGCGCGACGACCTGGTCCTCCAGCGGGACGCTGAGCTTGTCGAGATGGATGGTCTTTTCCCACACCGGGCCCCGTCCGGGTGTGCCGCGGCCGTCGGCGATCACCACCGCGAAGCCGGATTCGGCGAACCACTGCGCCTCGCAGAACCAGATGTGCCTGGTGTGCACCGCCAGCTGCGCGGCCGGGCCGCCGTACGGGGATACCAGCACCGGCAGCCGCTGCTCACCGGGCTGGTACCAGGACGGCAGCAGCAGTGCGGTGCGGATCTCGTGCTCACCCGCGCGCAGCCAGGTGATCCGCGGCGGCAGCACTGGGGCGGCGTCCAGGCAACGCACAGGTGTGTCCTTCGTGTCCGGCCGGATCAGCCGGACGGCGTGGCCGTCGTCGGTGAATGAGTTCAGCAGCAGCACGTCCCCGGCCAGCTGGCCGGTGTGCTTGCCCGGCCCGTCGCTCAGCCGTCGCGGCGACCCGTCCTGGTAGCGCCACAGGTGTTCCTCGGTCGGCTCGTCGCTGGCGACGAACAGGACCGACTCCCCGTCCACCGCCACGACCTCCCGGATCTGCAGCCCCTCAGGCGTGACCGCGTCGTCGTCGACGATCAGGTGGCGGGTGCCGCCGCGGTCCTCGGTGTGCACCAGCCGGTCGGCGGCGGTCCGCGCCGGAGTGCCCACGATCAGCTCGACCCAGGCCGCGTCGCGCTGCTCGTGCAGCAACTCAGTCGTGCCGGTGCCCGGGTCGACGGCCAGCACGCGCAGCGTGCGCTGGTCGCGGCTCTGCACGCTGATCAGCGGGCCGTGCGTATCCCAGCCCGCCGCGGGCAGGTACTCGAACGCCGACCGATCCCAGGCCACGTCCACCCGCGTGCCGTCGAGCCCGAGGACGTGCAGGGACACCACGGCGTTCGCGGTGCCGGCCACCGGATAGGCCACCTCCCGCGGCGGCCGGGCGGGATCGGCCGGATCCCCGATCCACCAGCGCGCCACCGCTGTCTCATCAACCCGCGCGGCCAGCACACGGGTACCGTCGGGCGACCACCAGTAGCCGCGGTACCGGTACATGGACTCGGACGCCGCGTGCTCCGGCAGACCCCAGGTCACCCACGGGTCCGCCGAATCCGCGGGGTCGGACAGCAGCCGGCCGCCACCGGTTTCCGCGGCGGCGTCGGCTCCCTCGGTAAGGCTGGTCACCCGCAGGTCGCCGTCGCTCACGTACGCCACGTGCCGCCCCGCCGGGTCGACACGGGGATCGACCACCGGGCCGGCGGTCGGCACCCGGCGCGCCTGGCCACTGCCCACGTCGACCGTCCACAGCTCGCCGTTCAGGGCGAAGACAACGACGCGTGCCGCCTTGTCGGCGCTGTAGGCGACGATGCCGGTGCTCCGCTCCCTGGTCCGCTCGCGGCGCACGAGTTCGGCCTCCGGGACCTGCCCGCCGGCCTGACTGTCAGTCTGCCCGTCGGCCTGTCCCAGGGTGTCCGGGTCAACCAGCAGCCGCTCCGCCGCTTCGTCCAGCAGCCACAGGCAGCTGGTGCGGTCCTCCGGCCCGCGGGTGCGCAGGAACAGCAGCCGCCGCCCGTCGGGCGAGAGGGTGAACGCGCGTGGCACGCCGAGCGTGAAACCCTGGGTACGGGCAAGCTGACCTGGGAAGGCGTCGATGTCGGTACTCATACCTGGGAATCCTCGCATCTCCGGCATGAACCAGAGCGCCCCGGATCGCAATAGAGGCTCGATGAACGACAATGCGCTGATCGCGCCACTTCCCCCAGCCGCCAGCCCGGGCGCCCGGCTGGGCGCCCAGCCCAGGGCCGCGGTACGCCTGGTCCGCATCGAGCTGCGGCGCAATCCGGTGATCGCCATGCTGCCGCTGGCCTTCGCGCTGTTCTGGTACCAGGCATACCGCCACATCATGGCGCTGCCGCCGATGTGGAACGTGCGTGCGATGACGATGCAGAACGACGCTCTGCTCGACTTCGCGATGCCGGTGACCGCGGCGGCCGCCTGGGTGGGCTGGCGCGAGCAGCGCCGCGGCGTCACCGAGCTGCTTTCCGGCACGCCGCGCTCGCCCTGGACGCGTCGGCTTGCCGCCTGGGCCGCCACCACCTGCTGGGCGCTCGCCGGCTATCTCGTCTGCGTGGCGGTCGTCTACGGGATTACCGCCCGGCAGGCGTCCTGGGGTGGTCCGCTGTGGTGGCCGGCCGCGGTCGGCGCGACCGGCATCCCGGCGCTGTCGGCGTTCGGCGTCGTCGTCGGCGCGATGCTGCCGAGCAGGTTCACCACACCGCTACTGGTGATCGTCGCGTTCTTCGGGCTCGGGTACAGCTCCACCGCCGCGGTCAGCGGTCATTCGTTCTGGCAGCTCTCGCCGCTGGTCGCCGGATGGGCAGGCATCGGCGCCGATCCCGGGGTCGCGACGTTCTACCGCTACCTTCCGGACCTGTCCATCGCCCAGGTGATGTTCCTCGGCGGGGTCACGCTCGCGCTGCTCGGCGTGCTCGGCCTGCCCAGCCGCCCGTGGCGGATCCGTGCCTGCGCCGCCGCGCTCGCCGCTGCTGGCCTGGCGGCGGGCGGCACGGCGGTCGCCCTGGCCGGGACCGCCCGGCTGGACGTCCACGGCATGACCGTCATCCCGGCACTGCACGACGGGGTCGGTGACCGGCCGGTCCCGTACACGCCGGTCTGCGGTGGGACCGGCGTCCCTATCTGCGTGCATCCCGCATACGCGGCCTTCCTGCCGGCGGTGACCGAAGCGCTCGAACCCGCGCTGCGCGCGGTGGCCGGGCTGCGCGGCGCGCCCGCATCACTGCGGCAGCGGGCACAGATCTACGCACAGGGCCCAGGTACCGCCATCCTCGTGCCCAGCGCGACCGGCTCCGGCTCGGCGCTGCTGCTCCCGCCGCCGCCCGGCACCGAAGGCGCGATCAGCGGCGGGTACTCCAGCGAGCTTGCGGCGGACGTCGCGGTGCCTATCGTCAGCAACGTCCTCGGCGTGCCGCCAGACGGGCCGGCCACGCCGGCGCAGCAGGCCATTCTGTCGGCACTCACCCACCTGCCGGGCGGTCAGCAGGCCAGAGCGCTCGGCGTCCAGCCCGGCCTCCTGCCGGCCCCGGGGAGCGCTGCGGCGGCCGCAGCGCAACGCTTCGCCGCTCTGTCCATCGCCGCCCAGCATGCCTGGCTCGCCGCCCACGTGGCCGCGCTCCGAGCCGGTCAGATCGGCGTCGCCGAGCTGCCGTAACCCGAACCACCGGGACAGCTGGCCGAGCAGCAGCCCGCGGCCGCCGTGCATCAGCGAGTAGAGCCGCCCCCGCTTCAGCTCGATGTCCCGCAGCCGCCGGCCGGCCAGCGGATGCTCGTCACCGACGGCGTAGCGGACTCCGATCGCGGTGACGTTCTCGATCAGGTACCGGTTCACGTCCTCGAAGTCCATCAGTTCCGACAACAGCTGGCGCGCCGCCCGCGGACCCGGCTCAGGGGAGATCAGCTCAGCCTGCGAGCTTCCAGCCGAGGTTGAACGCGTCCTGGATGCCGAGGTTGAGGCCCTGCCCGCCCATCGGCGGTGGACGTGCGCCGCATCGCCGGCACCGTTGCCCGCAGTTCGTTCACGAAGCGTCGGGGTCCGTTGCCGGTGCCGGGCCAACCGTATCGCTACACGTGTAGCGATACGGTTGTCTTTTTACCCGTTCGGAGGGCTGCGCGGCCCGATTTGTACCGGTATGCGGTCGACGTTCGGGTAAGAAGAC
>Ga0070741_10013936_pt1 | contig 14049 bp, 8 predicted proteins | sample Coa_R1_4_FD_66440 | JGI IMG/M metagenome (GOLD analysis project Ga0070741, IMG submission 66440) | Surface soil microbial communities from Centralia Pennsylvania, which are recovering from an underground coalmine fire - Coalmine... | ecosystem: Environmental > Terrestrial > Soil > Unclassified ... | reverse complement strand
GATTTTGGATCGCCTGATCGATGCGGACAGCGAGGGCACCAACTGGAAGCACGGCTACGATCTGCAGCAGATCGTGGACACGGTGCGGCGCGATCTGGAAGACCTGCTCAACAGTCACCCGCCCTACTACGATATTCCCGCGGAATGGTCCGAAACGAGCCGGTCGCTCTTGACGTTTGGCCTGCCGGACTTCAATTCGATCCAGACGACCGACCGCGAGGAACTGGCGCGGCTGATCGAGCATGTGGTGGAACGCTTCGAGCCGCGCCTGCGCAACGTGCGTGCCCGGGTGGTCGGCGGCGCCGATGCCAAGGACCGCACCGTGCGCTTCCATATCGAGGCGCAGATCAACGCCGATCCGGCCCCCGAGGTCGCGTTCGAAACGATCCTGGAGCTGTCCACCGGTCATACCACGATCCAGTCGAGCGAAACCCCAGCATGAGCCAGGAACTTTTTCCTTATTATGAGCGTGAGCTGCTGTTCATCCGCCAGCTCGCCCAGGAGTTCGCCAAGCAGTATCCGGCGGCGGCGGGCAGGCTCCTGCTGGAACCGAACCGCAGTGCCGATCCGCACGTGGAACGGCTCATCGAGTCGTTTGCCCTGCTCGCCGGCCGCATCCATCACAAGCTCGACGATGAATTTCCTGAGCTGACCGACGCTCTGCTGCAGGTGCTGTATCCGCATTATCTGGCGCCGGTGCCGTCGATGGCGGTGCTGCAATTCGACCTGGACCCGGCTCGAGGCCAGCTGCCTTCGGGCTTTCTCATTCCGCGCCGGAGCCGTCTCCAGACCGCCCCCTTGCAGGGTGTGCCCTGCAAGTACCAGACTGCGTTTCCGGTGACGCTGTGGCCGGTCAAGCTGACGCAGGCCCGTTTCCAGACGCCGCCGTTTCCGCCGGGGTTGGTGGTGCCGCCGCGCACGGCTGCCGCCCTGAGGCTCGAGTTCGAGTGCCAGGCCGGCCAGAAGTTTGCCGAGCTGAACCTGGAAACCCTGCGGCTGTTTCTGTTCGGCGACAACCAAGTCGTGCCGAGCCTGTACGAGGTGCTTTTCAATCACGCGCTGCAGGTGGTCGTACGCCCGCTCGATCCGCCAAACCAGCCGGCCCCGATCGTGCGCAATCCGGAATCGTGCCTGAGCCAGGTCGGCTTCGATAAAGATGAGGGGCTGCTGCCGTATCCTGCGCGTTCGTTCTTGGGCTATCGCCTGCTGACCGAGTTTTTTGCGTTCCCGTCGAAGTTTCTGTTCGTGGACCTGGGAGGCTGGAAGCAGGTGTGCCGCGCGGGGTTCCAGCGCAAGTGCGAAGTGGTGATCTTTCTCAACCGCACGCTCAAGAGCCTGGAACAGGGCGTGGACGCCAGCACGTTTCGCCTCGGCTGCACTCCCGTGGTGAACCTGTTCGAGCAAATCGCCGAGCCCATTGCTCTGTCGCAGACGCGCCACGAATACCGCGTGGTGCCCAATGTGACCGCCCCCATGGGCATGGAAGTTTATTCGGTTGACGCCGTCACCAGTACCGATCCCGTCACCAACCGCGCCACAGACTATTTGCCGTTCTTCTCTTTTCGCCACGGCGTCACGCAGGAGAACCAGCAGACGTTCTGGTATCCGTCGCGCCGGGCCTCGTCCGAGCCGAACGACCGCGGCACGGAGGTCTACCTCAACCTGGTCGACCTGGGCTTCAGTCCAAATCTCCCGGCGGATGCGACGCTGGTCGTGAAGACCACCTGCACCAACCGCGATCTGCCCTTGCAGCTTCAGCTTGCCGGCGAGTCGCTGGCGTTTGAGCTGGAAGGTGCGGCGCCGCTGGAGCGTGTGCGTTGCCTGCGGCCGCCGACGGCGCCGTTGCGGCCCCCGGCCCGCCGCGGCGGCTACTGGCGCATCATTTCCCATCTGTCGCTCAACCACCTGTCGATCAGCGATCCGGTCGAAGGCCGGGCGGCCCTGCAAGAGATCCTGCGGCTCTACGACATGTCGGACCCGCATTCGGGCCAGCAGATGGCGGCGGTGACGCGGCAGATGATCGAGGGCATCACCTCGGTTTCGAGCCGGCGCGTGGTCGGCCGCCTCCAAGGGGAGGGCGGCGCCGGCTTCTGCCGCGGCCTGGAAGTCACCATCGAGTTCGACGAGCAGAAATACGTCGGCACCGGCGTCTTTCTGTTCGCCAGCATTCTCGAACGCTTCCTCGGCCTCTATGCGACCGTGAACTCTTTCAGCCAGCTTGTCGCCAGGACCACCCAGGGCGAGGGCTATTTCAAGAAATGGCCACCGCGCGCGGGGGATTTGCAGCTATTATGAGCGAGTCATGATCCCACCCCCACCTGGCTCCCTGGCTGCCCGTCTCGTTGGCGAGGGCTATGCCTTCGACTTCTTCCAGGCCGTGCGGTTGCTCGAAAAGCTGCAGCCAGAGAAGAAGCCGGTCGGTTATGCCAGCCCGCCTGCAGAAGAGATTGTGCGTTTTCGTGCCCAGATGTCCCTGGCGTTTCCCGCAAGCGCGGTCGACGAGATCGCGCTCGCCAGCGCAGAAACACCGCCGGACATGACGGTGACCTTCTTCGGCTTGTTCGGGCCGAGCGGCATTCTCCCCAGGCACTACACCGAGCTGCTCCTGCGCCTGCACCGCGAACTCAAGGGGCCCGAGCGCACCGCCCTGCGCGACTGGCTCGACCTGTTCAACCACCGCTTGCTCTCCCTGTTCTATCGGGCGTGGGAGAAATATCGCTTCTTCGCGTCCTACGAGCGCTCCGCGGCCCGGACCTCCCTTTTGGATTCTTTTCAGCAGTCGTTGTTTTCGCTGGTCGGGCTCGGCACTCCCGGTCTGCAAGACCGCCTGCGCGTGGGTTACTGGGACCCATTGACGGCCAGGGAACAGATTCTCACGCGCGTGGAAGATCAGAGCCTGGCTTTCTTCGCGGGACTCCTGGCGTCGCGCCAGCGTAATGCCGCCAACCTGGCAAGTTACCTGCAGGACTACTTCGGTTTGCCCATTGCCGTCCGCCAGTTTCAAGGCCACTGGCTCAACCTGGACGACATCAATCAGTCGCGTCTGGGCGAGGGGCTCGGCAACAATGAGTTGGGGACCGACGCGGTCGCGGGCGGCAGGATCTGGGACATTCAAGGGAAGATACGCCTCCGCGTTGGGCCTCTCAAGCTCGAGCGCTTCCTTGACTTCCTCCCCGATCGTACGCCCCTGGCCCAGCGCAAGGCTTTTTTCTTGCTTGTGCACCTGGTGCGGCTGTATGTTGGTCCCGAGCTAGAGTTTGACGTCCAGCTTGTCCTCGACCCCACGCAGGTCCCCGAATGTGCCCTGGCCGAGGAAGGCGACGATGTCGGCCCACGCCTCGGCTGGAACACCTGGCTCATCACCCGCGAAAGCAGCCAGCCCGCGGACGATGCGCTCTTCGAGGGTGACGACGTTTTCTGGGTCAACGACGAGCAACGCCTGGCGGGGATAGGAAATTGAAAAACGACAATTGAGAATTGGAGGTGCTCCTACACGGTCTTCCCGTCCAATTTCCAATTTTCAATTTCTTGTGATAATGAACCACGAGCCACACGACTAAAACTTTCGAGGGAGAGCAGCCATGGCTTCGGTAAGTCTGAAATCGCTGGTGGGCAAGCTGAACCTGACGTGCCGGCGGGCGCTGGAAGGCGCCGCGGGCCTGTGCATGTCGCGCACCAACTACAACGTCGAGATCGAACATCTCCTGATCAAGCTGCTCGAAATCAGCGACAGCGATTTGCAGCGCATTTTCAAGCAGTACGCCATCGACCCCTCGCGCGTCAACCGCGAGTTGACCCGCGCCCTGGACCAGCTCAAGACCGGCAACGGCCGCGCCCCGGAACTCTCCCTCGACGTCCTCGACCTCATGCGCGAAGCCTGGGTGCTGTCTTCGCTCGAATTCCAGACAGCCCGCATTCGCTCTGGTTTCTTGCTCACCGCCCTGCTCAACGAACGCAACCTGGCGGCACGTGTGGCCAGGAGTTCGCCCGAACTGGTCAAGATCTCCGGCGAGCAGTTGCAGAAGGAAGTGCGCACCCTGGTGAGCGGCACCGCCGAGGACCAGGCCGAGCCCGGCGACTACACCGCCGCTCCCGGCGAGCCGGGTGCCCGGCCCGCGGGCGATTCCAAGACGCCCGCCCTCGACCAGTTCACGCTCAACCTGACCGAGCGGGCCCGCAAGGGGGAAATCGACCCGGTCATCGGCCGCGATTTCGAGATTCGCCAGGTCGTCGATATCCTCACGCGCCGCCGCCAGAACAACCCCATCCTCACGGGCGAGGCGGGCGTGGGCAAGACCGCCGTGGTCGAAGGCTTCGCCCTGCAGATCATCGCGGGCGATGTGCCGCCGCCGTTGCGCAACGTCGATGTCCGCACGCTCGACCTGGGCCTGTTGCAAGCCGGCGCCGGCGTCAAGGGCGAGTTTGAAAATCGCCTCAAATCGGTAATCCAGGAGGTGAAGGCCTCGCCCAAACCGATCATCCTGTTTATCGATGAAGCGCACACGATCATCGGCGCCGGCGGCGCCGCCGGTCAGGGCGATGCCGCCAACCTGCTCAAGCCTGCCCTGGCCCGCGGCGAACTCCGCACCATCGCCGCCACCACCTGGATGGAGTACAAGAAGTTCTTCGAAACCGACGCCGCCCTCAAGCGTCGCTTCCAGGTCGTCAAGGTCGACGAACCCGATATCCCCAGGGCGATCCGCATGATGCGCGGCCTGGCCGATACCATGGAGAAACACCACAAGGTTCGTGTGCTCGAAGAGGCCGTTGAGGACGCGGTCAAGCTGTCGAGCCGCTACCTCACCGAGCGGCAACTGCCGGACAAGTCGGTCAGCTTGCTCGACACGGCGTGCGCCAAGGTAGCGCTGAGCCAGAGTTCGGTGCCGCCGCAGATCATGGACTGCCGCCGCGAGATCGAGCACATTGACGTCGAGCTGGGCATCCTCGACCGCGAGGTTTCCGAAGGCATCGACCACAGCCAGCGTATCGCCGATCTGAAGGAGAGCAAGGAGAAGGTGCAAAAGCGGCTGGGCGACCTGGAAAAGCGCTGGGAGAAGGAGAGGGGGCTGACCGAAGAGATCAAGAAGAACCGCGGCATGCTCGAAGCTCACAAGACGAATGTCGCCAAGGGCGACAAGGGGGACAAGGAGAAGATTCTCAAGCCCGCCGACGAAGCCAGGTGCAAGGAAGAGCTGGCGCGGTTCGAGCAAGAGCTGGAAACAATTCAGGGCGAAGAGCCCCTCGTGCTGCCCGTGGTCGGCAGCCAGGCCGTGGCCGAAGTCGTGTCCGGCTGGACCGGCATCCCCGTGGGCAAGATGGTGCGTGACGAGATCAAGTCGATCCTCACGCTGAAAGACCGGCTGGAAGAGCGCGTCATCGGCCAGGCGCACGCCCTGACGGCCATCGCCGAGCGCATCAAGACCGCGCGTGCCAGCCTGACCGATCCGCGCCGGCCCATCGGCGTGTTCCTGCTCGTCGGCCCCTCCGGCGTCGGCAAGACCGAGACCGCCGTTGCCCTCGCCGACATCCTCTTCGGTGGCGACCGCAACATGGTCGTCATCAACATGTCCGAATACAAGGAAGACCACAAGATTTCCCGTCTGACCGGCTCCGCCCCCGGCTATGTCGGCTACGGCGAGGGCGGCGTCCTCACCGAGGCCGTGCGCCGCAAGCCCTACTCCGTCGTCCTGCTCGACGAGGTCGAGAAGGCCAACGTCGCCGTCCAGGAAATCTTCTACCAGGTCTTCGACAAGGGCATGCTGCAGGACGACAAGGGCACCGAGGTCAATTTCAAGAACACCATCATCCTCTTGACCTCGAACGTCGGCACGGACGCCATCATGAAGATGTGCGCCGACCCGGACACGATGCCAGCCGCGGACAAGTTCGCCGAGGCGCTGCGGCCAGAACTGCTCAAGGTCTTCAAGCCCGCCCTCCTGGGCCGCATGTATGTCATCCCGTATTACCCTCTGGGCGACGAGGTGATGAAGCGCATCATCAAGCTGGCGCTCAGGCGCATCAGCGACCGCGTGCGCGAAAACCACCGGGCGTCCTTCACCTATGACGATACCCTGGTCGATACCATCGCCAGCCGCTGCAAGGAAGTGGAATCCGGCGCCCGCAACGTCGACCACATCATCACCGGCACGCTGCTGCCGGAGATGGCGGCCGAATTCCTCAGCCGCATGGCCGAGGGCCACGCCGTGGCAAAGGCCCACGTGAGCGTGTCGCCCGAGGGGAAGTTCGTCTACCAGATTTCGTGAGGGCGGCGGTTTGAATCGAAACGCATGCGCCGTCACGCTGGCACGGTCGGGTCGCCGCGCATGAAGGCGGAATCCTTAGGCGGATCGTAGGACACGTCCAGATCCGGCGTGTCCAGCCGCGCGTGCTTGTTCACCCGTGATTCAAGGGCGACATCGAGAATGCCGCCGGAGAGCAGCGTGCGCTCGACCGGATAGGGCGGCCGGCCGGCCGCGAGAAAATCCTCGATGCGCCAGGTCAATGCCTGCAGGAACGAGGCACCCGGCGGGGGCGGCAAGTAGAACAGCGTCGATACCGGCCGCTTCTGGCCGTCAATGCGGGCGGCGAACGTCGTATCATCCACATGGCCATTGAGGAGCAGCACCGTGGCCCGCAAGCCATCCCGATACTCGATGACAAACGCAACCGGCCCGCGCGGAAAACTTGGGCGGCCTGCGGGCGGACTGTAGTGCCGGCAATTGGTGCGGACATCGCCGACGTTGAGCGACGGCGTGCGGCCCAGGGCGTGCTCGAGCAGTTCCCACGACCATTGCCCGGCGTCGGCCGCCTTCCACACCGCTTCGCCTTCCAGGCACGTCACCGCGTGCACGCCTTGCTGACCGCGCGTGCGCCGCTCCACCATGCACTGCAGGGCTTCCAGGGCATGGATGCCGAAAATCTCCAGCTCGCCGCGCGACGCCACCAGGGCTTCGCGCATGCGCACTCCCAGTGGCAGTTCCAATTCCGGCCGGCGCCAGGTGATCGGCAGGCTCGATCCCGCCATGAGCGGAAAGCCCAGCTTGCGCCCTGTCTCGACCATCTCCCGGGCCCGCTTGCGATCGTAATAGAGGTGCTTGTCGTTGAAAACGGGCACGCTGCGTTTCGACTTCTGAAAGACTTCCACGATCCGCTGAAACAGTTCGTAACGCGGATAGAGCTTCTGACCCTTCTCGTTGTAAGGATAATCGCCGTGCTCGCCGATGAGCAGCACGCCGTCGACGGCCAACTTCTCGCCTCCCAGGCACAGGGCGCCCGCCACATCTTTGTAAAGCGTGAAACCGTGTTGCGCCGACAGCTCGCGGCTCAGGTCCCCCGCGTGCTTCGGCTGATCGACATACATGCCGGCGATGGCCCAGTCCGGATGATGAAAGCGGTCGCCGCGGAAGTAGCCGTGCAGGAACCGGCCGCAGACGTGATAGGCATGCGACAAGTAATAGTATGCCGTGGTGACGACGGCGAGGCGATGCTTCGGCTTGTCCGCTCGCGGCGGCGGAATGACGCGCGGGCCGGGGCGCGGCTTGTCGTCCTGGGCTTCTGCGTTTTGCACCATCGTGCTGGCCGCCAGGCCGCCGGCGGTCGTTTGCAAAAAGCCGCGTCGCGAAAGATCGTTCATGGATTGCCCCTCGTTTATTGGGCGCGGAGCTTGCTCCGCGCGGAAGACTCCCACGACTCACGTCGTGGGCTCGCCGACCCGTGCGCGCGGGGTAAGCCCGCGGCTTATAAATGGGTCATTTTTGAATCAGCCACTGCACCGCATCGGCGATGACGTGGCCATCGGCGCCGTCGTTGCGGATCTCGACATAGCTCTTGTCGCCTTTCGGGAACATGAAGACGCCGAGGCGGAAGCCATCCTTGGCCGCCTTCTTCTGGTCGACGCGCACCTTGGTTTCACCCTGGCTGCTCTGAATCACGACCAGCGCGTTCGAAGCTCGGTTGGGGTTGGCCGTGTAGAACAGCCGCACCTCGTACTTGCCGGCTTGCGGCAGCTTGGGCGTGAAGCGGACCTTCATCTTGCCCTGGTTCTCGTTGTTGTCGTGCAGGTAACCGTCGCCGACGAACGGGCCAATCGAGGTGGAGCCCAGCCAGTGGCCCGTCTTGATAGCATCGTGATCGTCGACGACGACGCCCGCCAGTTTCGCCGGATCGAGGCTCACGGCGGGCCCGGCGCCGGGCTTGGTGATGCCTTCGGGCGACAGCACCGCCTTCTGGGCGGCGAGTTTTTGCCGCAGCCTCAGAATGGGAATGTTGTGCACCGGCGTCTTCCCTTCGAGCGCGACGGCGGCGGCCACCCCCGAGGCCTGACCCATGATCATGTACACCGGCTCCATGCGAATGGTGCCGTAGGCGACGTGGCTCGCCGACATGCACACCGTCACCAGCAGGTTGGTGCACTCGCTGGCCTTGGGCAGGAGGCTGCGGTAGGGGATGGCGTACGGCTTGACGCCCACCTGGAAGTCCCCCTCGTTGAGGACGAAGCCGTCCGGGCCGACCACGCGCTGCACATGGTGCGAATCGGTGTTGTACGACCCCAGGCCGATCGAATCGTCCTTAAGGCGGTTGTCCATGATGTCCGCCTGCGTCATGAAATACTCGCCCAGCATGCGGCGGGCTTCACGCACATAGAACTGGTGCGGCCAATGGCCGGTATCGGTGAACTCGTCCTTGGCCAGGCCCCACGAGCGCATGTCCTTCTGCAGTTCAGCCGGCACACGCGGATCGTTGGCAAGGAAGTACATGAACCCTTGCTGATACTCCACGTGGTCCTGGCGGATCTTGTCGCGCGTGGCGTAGTCGGCATCCGGGTAATCCCAGTTGGCGCCGATGTGATCGGTGGAGAACGGACCGTTGTTGTTGGTATCGGTCTTGCCGTTGGGGACCTTGACCGGATTCATGAGCTGGCCGACTTTCACGTCGGGGCGTTTCGCCAGGTAGCGGGCGAGCAACTCGTAGCGCTTGGCGTCGTAGTCGGGCGGCTTGAGAAAGGGGACCATCTGCTCCGGCACCTTGGTCATGCACATGCGGAAGTTATAGGCCTGCACCTTCCTGTCGCCCGTGCCGGGGGCCTCGAGTACCGCCTTCTGAATAAACGGCAGCAGGTTCTTCTTGGCGTCGAAGGGACTCACCTTGACCGGCCACTGGTGCGCAGGGCTGTACTTCTGCACGCCGGCCAGAGATTCCTTGTACTGGTCGCGGCCCTCGCGGCCCACCGTGTAGCTGACCTTTGCCTTCGCCATCAGGTCCCCCTCGTAGCTGGCGTCGATGAACACCTTGGCGAAGACACGTTCGCCGCCCTCCAGCGTGATCGACTGGATGACGGTTTCCTGCTTTTCGACCCTGTCGAGTCGTTTGCCGAAGAGGACGGGAACCTTGGCCTCGGCGATCATCTCCTTGAAGATCTTCTCGGCAACGTGGGGCTCGAAGCGGAAGCCGTCGTTGGCGTCTTTGACCTGAGCGGAATCGGGGCCGTATTTCTTCTTGTAGAATTCACGGACGCGGTCGAAGAACTCGCGCGAATAGCCGCCGATGGCCGCCTTGTTGCCGACGTCGGTAGCCCCCAGGCCGCCGGAGACCATGCCCCCCAGGTGCTGTCCTGGTTCGACGAGGATGACCGACCTGTCTTCACGGGCGACGGCCACGGCAGCAATGACACCGCTCGCCGTGCCGCCGTAAACCATGACGTCGGTACTGTGCTGCTTCTCCTTTTGGCCGGGGGAGGGCACCACCGAAAGCGGCAACAAACTCAAGGCGAGAACCACGACGATGCGACCCATGCTAACCTCCTCTGGTACCGCCAAACGCTAAATGAGCGTGCGCAAACCGCTGCACCAACCCGACGCGTATAGCGAGGGACACGCAAATTCCCTCGCGGACGTGTCGGGTTACTGTGCTGCCGAATTGCGCACACGCACTATAGTGCGTGACGGCAACACGAAGCTATCACGCCGTCGCCGCCACGTCCACGGTTTACCACGGCGTCATGCCGCCGTTGACGCAAATCGTCTGCCCCGTGACGAACGATGCTTCCGCACTCGCAAGGTACAGGCAGGCGTCGGCGACATCTTGCGGCACGCCCCAGCGTTTGGCGGGGATGAGACGGGCGTAGGCGTCCTTCTCCGCTTGCGGGTCCCTGGCGTGCCTCTCCACCGGAATCCAGCCGGGGGCGACGACATTGACGGTGATGCCCCAGGGGGCGAGTTCCGTGGCCATGCTGCGCGACCAGCCGATCTGCCCACCCTTGGCGGCGACATAGGCGCTGAAGTTGGGTACGCCGCGATGAAACACCTCGCTGGCGATATTGATGATCCTGCCCCACTTGTGCTGCTTCATGTGGGCCAGGCCGCGCTTGGTCACGAGGAAGGGGCTCTTGATGAAGAAGTCGACCATGCGCTGGTAGAACTCCCAGTCATACTCCTCGATCGGTCTCAGCGGCTGCTCACAGGTGGCGTTGACGATGAGGATGTCCGGCCTGCCCAGCTTGGCCTCGGCTTCGCGATAAAGCAAGTCAACTCCTTCGGCAGTAGTGACGTCGCTGCGCACCAGGATGCAGTCGATGTGATCTTTCTGAAACTCGGCGAACGTGGCTTCGGCCCGGCTTCGATTGTTGAAGTAGTTGACCGCTACCTTTGCCCCCTGCTTGCCGAGCGTGTGGGCGATGGCCTTGCCCAGCCCGGTCGAGCTTCCAGTAACCAGAGCGACGTGACCGTGCAGCGAGAACGGCATGGACCTCTCCAAAAAAACAATGGGCAATCGGCTGAGCAGGATTCATAATATTCCAAGCCTGCAGGCGAGCGAAGCGAGCCTGCGGGATCGTCCCGCTCAGCCATTCTATTCCCCCTCGGAGGTTGGTCATGCGCTTCCTCACGCTGCTGCTCACGTCACTCGCGCTGCTGGTCCACGTCGCCCCTGCGCGAGCGCAGGGCGCACCCAAGAACGTCGTTCTCATCGTGGCCGACGATCTCGGCCTGGACCTGGGCTGCTACGGCAACAAAGCCGCCCGGACGCCCAACCTCGACGCTCTGGCCAAGAAGGGCATCCGCTTCAAGAACGCGTTCGCCACCGTGGCTTCCTGCAGCCCCAGCCGGGCGAGCATCTATTCCGGCCTGTTCACGCACCAGAACGGCACCTACGGCTTGCAGCACAGTCCACACAAGCAGGAATCTTTTGCCTGGGTGCAAGGCTTGCCTCGCCTGTTGCGCGCCGGCGGATACTGGACCGGCATCCTCGGCAAGTTCCACGTTGGGCCGGCGACGGTCTTTCCCTTCGAGGCCGACATGTCCAAGACCAATGCCCGCGATATGCCCACGATGGCCAAGCGTGCCCGCGAGTTCATCACCGAGCGCGGCAAGCGCCCCTTCGCCCTTGTCGTAGGCTTCACCGATACCCATCGCGCCGGCAAGGGCTTCGGCAACGAACCGTTCGCCAAGGACCCCGCCGAGGTGAAGTTCGATCCCAAGACCGTCCCCGTCCCGATCTTCCTGCCCGACCAGCCCGAAGTCCGTGAGGAACTGGCGGAGTACTACCAGGCGATGGCCCGGCTCGATCGCGGTGTCGGCATGCTCATCGACGTTCTGCGCGAGACCGGCCAGCTCGACAGCACCCTCATCATCTTCGTCAGCGATAACGGCATCCCGTTCCCGGGCGCCAAGACCGGCCTGTATGGAGCAAGCATCCACCTGCCGCTGCTCGTCGCCGGTCCGGGCCTGCCGCAGGGACGTACCAATAGCGCCATGGTCAGCTACGTGGATGTGCTGCCAACGATCCTGGACTGGACCAAGGCCAAGGGGCCCGACTACAAGCTGCCGGGCCGCTCGCTGCTGCCGATTCTCGGGGAGGACGATCCCAAGGGCTGGGACGAGATTTTCGCCTCCCACCAGTTCCATGAGATCACGATGTACTATCCGATGCGCTCGATTCGGACGCGCAAGTACGCGTACATCCTCAACCTGGCCAACAAGATCGAGGCCCCCTTTGCCTCCGACCTGTGGGGCTCCAAGACCTGGCAAGGCATCCTCAAACGCGGCGACAAGATGATGGGCCAGAAGAGTGTCGCCGACTTCCTCTACCGCCCGCGCGAGGAACTCTTCGACCTGACCAAGGACCCCGACGAGTTGAAGAACGTGGCCAGCGATCCGGCTTACAAGGACGTGCTACTGGAGCTGCGCGGCCGCGTCCGCGCCTGGCAAGAGGCGACGAATGACCCATGGGCGATCCTGTATCGCGAGCCGGGACAGGTTGGATCGCCGGTGAAGAAAAAAAAGAAGGCGTAGGATTCTCCGGTCCAGAAAACTTCATGTAGGAGTCCCAATGATGCTGCACGCAAAGGCCATAATCGCCGTGAGTTTGCCGGGGTTGCTGTTGCTCGCCGCCGCCCTGCCTGCCGGGTCCGCGAATGGCGCCAAGTCGTTGGTGCTGACGGTATGGCCGGGCGTGGCGCCGGGGGAGAAGGGCGATCTTGGGCCGGAAAAGCTGGTCGAGGCAAAGCCGGGACAGCGCGAGGTGAAGCGGATCACCAACGTGAGCAAGCCGACACTGACGGTGTTTCGGCCGGCCAAGGAGAAAGACACGGGGGCGGCGGTGCTGATCTGCCCGGGCGGAGGCTACAACATCCTCGCCTGGGACCTGGAAGGCGAGGAGGTGGCGCACTGGCTCAACTCCATCGGCGTCACGGGCATTGTGCTGAAGTACCGCGTGCCGCGCCGCCCCGGCCAGGCCAAGGATCAGCCGCCGCTCGGACCGCTGCAGGACGCCCAGCGTTCTCTCAGCCTGCTGCGCGGCAAGGCGAGCGAGCTTGGCTTCGATCCAGGCCGGCTGGGCATTCTCGGCTTTTCCGCCGGGGGACATCTCGCCGTGGCGACGGCCACCAACTTCGACCGCCGCGCCTACGAACCGCTCGACGCGGTCGACCAGCACAGTTGCCGGCCTGATTTCGCGGTGCTCATCTACCCCGCCTACCTGGTGGCCAAGGACAAGGACGTGCTCAAGTCCGATATTCGCGTGCGGAAGGAATGCCCGCCGATGTTCTTCGCCCACGCCGCCAACGATGGCGTCAAGGCCGACAACAGCATCTTCACCTTCCTGGCCCTGAAGCGCGCCGGCGTGCCCGCGGAATTGCATGTCTACGTCTCTGGCGGCCACGGCTTCGGGCTGCGCCCCAGCCAGGACGCCTGCTCCACCTGGCCCCAGCGCTGCGCCGAGTGGTTCATGGCTCAGGGCATTTTGAAGAAAAAGTAGCTGCACCATACAACGCTAAATGAACGTGCGCGAATCCGCTGCACCAACCCGACGTGTAAGCGAGGGACACACAAATCCCCTCGCTGACACGTCGGGTTACTGTGCTGCCGAATTGCGCACACGGCTATAGGCCCAAGGGCGGCGCCCAAGTGCGGGAGGGCAGCGAACCGACCATTTTTCCTTCGCATCGTCGCCACGGCTCCGGTAAGCTAGAACTCTCAGCGCGATTTTGCACCTGGGTCTTCCATGAGAGTTCTGTGCTGTCATCCCAGCGGGCTCATGTACACCCGCTGTTTTCTTCGCCTGGAGCCGCTGGGGCTGGAACTGGTGGCGGCGGCGGCGCGGCGGGCGGGGCACGAGGTGCGCATCCTCGACCTGCAGCTCTTCGCCCACCGCGATTTCTTTGCCGCCCTGAACGAGTTCCACCCTGACGCCCTGTGCTTCAGCGTCAATTACCTGGCCAACATTCCCGAGGTCATCGACCTGTGCAAGGCGGCGCGGGCGCGGTGGCCTGACCTGTTCATCTTCGTCGGCGGGCATAGCGCCAGCTTCACCGCGGCCGAAATCCTCGAACATGCGGCCGGGGCCATCGATTGCATCGTCAAGGGCGAGGCCGAGAACACCACGCCAATGGTGCTGGACGCCGCTCGCGCCGGCCGCGACGACCTGCATCTGATTCCCGGCGTGGTCGCGCTGGGCGGCGCGGGGCCGCAACCCGAGAAAGTGCACGATCTGGACGATCTCTTGCCCGCGCGCGACCTGCTGCCGCGGCGGCGCAAGTACTTCATCGGCGTGCTC
>Ga0070741_10013935_pt1 | contig 14053 bp, 6 predicted proteins | sample Coa_R1_4_FD_66440 | JGI IMG/M metagenome (GOLD analysis project Ga0070741, IMG submission 66440) | Surface soil microbial communities from Centralia Pennsylvania, which are recovering from an underground coalmine fire - Coalmine... | ecosystem: Environmental > Terrestrial > Soil > Unclassified ... | reverse complement strand
CGAAGATGCAGTCTCGATGAAGCCCCGGCACATCGGCCAGAAGATAATTTGTCAGCACCTTCACGTCGGACCGAACGCGTCGAAGTAACCCCGTCAGCAAGGCATCATCGAGCACCCCGTAAGGATGGTTCGCCACGACAACCACCGGACCCCTAGCAGGAATTCTGGCTTGATCGACGGGACTAACGCGAAGATCGATCCGCATCTCGGCCAGAAGATTCTCAAGCCGAAAACCTTCGTCCAGAGGTTGCGCATTACGATAAAGATTTCTTGCTCTGTCTAACGGAGAAAATCTTCCGCCGAGTCCTGGAAGCTGCGCGACGCGCGATAACACTTCCCCCTGCGACTGATCCGTGTGCAGCGGGCTTGATGGCATGCTATAGGCATACTGCACGTGCATTGCGACACGATGACGCGCAGGTTAAATCTCCATGAAATGAACCGGGAGCGTAACCAAGAGGTAACCATCAAGTGGTGAATTCTCAGGGACGAAGATCGCACTCTCCGCCGGTTTGGCGGCACGGCTAGGTCTACCCACGCATGGAGACCAGATAAGGCTCTCAAGTCGTATTGTGAGTTGACTTTGTGTCACAGGTTCGCGGGAGCGATCCTGTTATGTTTCGAGACGGTAACGTGTTTCGGCTAGTCCGTAAAGTCTGCGCCACAGCAGGCGATTGGTGGTGACTACGGTTGCGGCCATCACAATAGTTGCGGCCAGAAGCAAATCAAAATTGCCGGTATCTGTCGCCTGGCTGATAGTTGCGCCAAGACCGACCGTTGTATAGGTCTGGCCTTTGAAATGAAAATATTCGGCGACGATGCTGGCGTTCCAGGCGCCGCCTGACGCGGTCACGAGTCCGGTTACGAGATAAGGAAATATGCCGGGGAGGATCAGTTTCTTCCATCGCGCCAGGCCTTCCAGCCGGAAGACTGAGCAGCACTCTTTCAGGTCTGTTGGAATCGCGATTGCGCCTGCAATGACATTGAAGAGGATGTACCATTGCGTTCCCAGCAGTAGTAACGCGATCGAACCAATGCCAAGCCCGCCACCGACACGAATTAGCAGAAGAAGAACGACCGGAAAAAGCGCGGTAGCGGGAACGGAAGCAGCAATCTGCGCCAAAGGCTGAGCGATGCGAGCGAGGCGAGGATTGAATCCAATGGCGACGCCTACAGGGATCGTCCACAAAGCTCCGAGCAACAAGGCCAGATTGACGCGCACAAAGGTCGCCGCTAAACCGATGCCGACTTCGTGGATCTCTACATGATCCAGTCCCGTCAGCAACATAATCACTCGAACCACTGCGTATCCAAGCGCAGCGAGCAACAGGACCGCTAAGATTCGCGCCGCCCAGGTTCGCGCACGGCCAGGTTTCTCCGATTCTTCAGTAGCTTGCTGACGAGCAAAAAAGAGCATCAGACGTTCGCTGAGGGGCCGGATAGTGCGCTTTCGAAGTGCCGCTAGTGACCGCGAACGGTGAAAAATGTTCAGCACCCATGAGCGCGGAGCGTCAGTACTCTCGACTTGTTCGACCTTAAACTTTTCGGCCCATGCGATCACTGGACGCCAGACAAATTGATCGAGCAACACGATCACTGCGACCATCGTCGCAATGCCCCAAACGATTGCCGGCGTGTCTCCGTTGCTCGCGGCTGTCTGCAAGTACGAGCCCAGCCCGGGTAGGCGGAAATCTCGTGAGCCAAGCACAAACATCTCGCAAGCCATCAGGAAGAACCACCCACCCGCTACCGACATCATCGAGTTCCAGACCAGGCCGATGGCCGCATAGGGCAATTCCATCTCGATGAATCGCTGCCACCAACTGAATCCGTAAATCCGGGCTGCTTCGCGCATTTCTTTCGGAATGCTTTTCAGAGAAGCATAGAAACTGAACGCCATGTTCCAGACCTGACCTGTGAAGATCAGCAGGATTGCGCCAAATTCGACGCCCAACTGACGTCCCGGAAACAATGCAACCATCGCCAGCATCACTCCTGGTAGAAAGCTAAGCACCGGGATGGATTGCAGAACGTCGAGCAGCGGAATCATGAATCGCTCGGCGCGAGGGTTGTAGGCGGCGGTATAGCCATAGATGAGCGTGAATGCGAGGCTTAACACATACGCAATGGTAATGCGCAGCAGCGAATACCCGGCATACGCGGGAAGGGCCCATGGACTGCGAGAGATTTCGACTTCAGGAGTAAATGGCCCCAACCAGGCCCGTCCCACCATCAAAACTGCATAGAACAGTGCAATGGCAGCGGCGAACATCAGCAGGTCGGGCAAATAGGAAATCTCGAGCGATGGCAACTGCGTCCACAGACGGTACGCCGAGAACCCTCGCAAGCTGATGGTCTTTTTCATGCGCCGGCTCAGGAGTTCGGATGAGGTGCTTCTGCTGCGGGCAGGTGAGTCTCGATCGAGGAGTCCGTCTGCGTCAGCCTTCCGGTTTCACGGTCGTAATCGAAGATCTCCGCATAGCGTCCCCAGTTCATTGCAGTTTCGAACTGGCGCTGCACTTCGTCCTCCGAGAAATGTTCATCCAGAATATCGTGGAAAAATTCGTCTGCGATGGAGTGGTCCGTTTTCCTCTTAAGAATGCTGTCAATTTGCTTCAGGATCGTCACGTGTTCGAGCGAAGCATTCCGGAACAATACCTTTCGCGATTGTATGTCTGCATCTGCGAAGGCGATACCGGCTGGTGTAATTTGCACGTCGCCCTCCTTTAACAGCGCAAAACCAAGAAGCACGCATCCTTCGAGGATGGGCAATAGGTCTTCTACGTCCATGACCAACTCTTCGGAAAGTCGAAACAAGTCTTCCCGTCCGCCGCGGTCGCGCAATAATTCGAGCAAACCGGCGATGCCGCCGACCCGCGCGTGGGGCAGCATCTGATACTTCGCTGTTCGCAGCGGAGCCTCTTGCTTCTTCAGCGCCTCTTTCAGACCGCCCTTCGGCAGGATGATTTCCGCCGTCGTTTCCGCATCGGGCAATGCGTGGTCCTTGTCCGGTTCGGTCATCACTTTGTAGATATAGTCGACCAGTTCCACGAACTTTGCGGATTTGCGGTTCCGCGGATGTTTGAGCCTGATGTTGAAATCGGATCTCACGCGCGCAGGGTTGCGTCCCAGCACCATCACCCGGTCGGCGAGCATCACCGCTTCTTCGATATTGTGAGTGACAATGAAGATCGCGCTCGTCGGCATCTTCTTGTTCAGCCAAAGTTCCAGCAATTCATTCCGTAAATTCTCAGCAGTCAAGACGTCCAGCGCGGAAAATGGCTCGTCCATGAAGAGAACTTCGGGTTCGACCACTAGAGCACGCGCGAAGCCAACGCGCTGCTTCATGCCACCGGAAAGCTCTTTGGGATACGCAGTTTCGAAGCCATCGAGGCCGACCGTGTCAAGGGCCCGCAAAGCGCGTTTGCGGCGCTCTACTTCCGGGACGCCTTTCGCTTCGAGTGGAGCTTCGACATTCTGAATAACGGTGAGCCATGGGAACAGCGCAAAGCTCTGGAACACAATTGCTACGTTCGGAGAGTGCCCGTTCAGGGCCTTCCCGTGCCACAGCAGGGTCCCCGACGACGGCTCTGAAAGTCCGGTCAAAATACGCAGCAGTGTCGATTTGCCACATCCCGAAGGACCGAGCAGCGCGATGATCTTGCCCTGTTCAATGGCAAGATTGGTCGATCCCACGACCTGGATGCGCGTTCCATCGGCCTGCGGGTACGACTTCTCGACAGCCACCGCCTCGATAATTGCTTCGGACATGACCGAGTCCCCAGATGTTTCTATACACGATTTGTGCGGAAAGGGCGAGATTGTAACAAACGATTCACAAAGGTCGTTGGAAAGACGGAAATGTGTGAAAGCGGGATCTGGTACCCAGCCGCACATCATGCGAAAAAAGCTGCGTGCGACGGTGAGGCAAATGGCTTCGGTAGCCGGTCAGTGAGCTCAGCCAGCAATGCGAGTTTCGAAGCCAGATCGGGCTTGAGTTGATCTTCATGAAGCCGCCATCTCCAGTTGCCTCGATCCAGGCTCGGTGTGTTCATGCGCGCATCGCTTCCCAGGCCGAGCACGTCTTGCATGGGGACGATGCTCAGTTCTGCCGGTGAGCTTTGCGCGGAGCGGATAAACGCCCAGTGAATACCGTCTTCGCAGCGGCCGACATAGGTTTCCGCGTTGCGGCGCTCATGGTCGGCAGCTCCGGACTTCCACCAGCCCACAACCGTATCGTTATCGTGGGTACCCGTATAAATCACTTTTCCGGAGGAACGATGCGGCAAGTACATATGAGCACCTTCATCGCCGAATCCAAATTGCAGCACGCACATGCCGGGGATTTGCAGCCGTTGTCTCAGTTCGTGCACTTCGGGAGTGATGTAGCCGAGATCTTCCGCGAAAAATGGCAGACCTCCTAGGGCTTGCCGCACATGGGAGAATAGATCGTCCCGCGGCCCATCCACCCATTGTCCGTTCACGGCGGTCTCTTCATTCGCGGGGATTTCCCAAAACTGATCAAATCCGCGGAAGTGATCCAGACGAACGTAGTCGCAATTCCGCGTGGCCCAGCGCAAACGCTGTATCCACCAACCGTAACCGCGCTGTTTCATCACGTCCCAGCGGTAGAGCGGATTGCCCCAGCGCTGGCCCGTTTTACTAAAGAAATCAGGCGGAACACCGGCCACAACCTCTGGATCAAGATTCTCACTGAGCCGGAACAGCTCACGATGCGTCCAAACATCAGCGCTGTCATAGTTCACGAAGATGGCGACGTCCCCCACAATGCGAATCGCCCGGTCCGCGCAATATGCGCGGAGCGCCTGCCATTGCTCGTAAAAAGCGAACTGCAGGGCGCTGCGGATGCTGATATCGTCGGCTAATTCGTTTCGCGCCCGTTCCAGCGCATCAGGCTCTCGTGAAGCCAGCTCGCGCGGCCAATGGTTCCAGGGCTCCAGTTTCTGCCGAGCACGAAGGGCATCAAAAAGAACGAAGTCGTCGAGCCACCAGGCATTCTCTGTGCAGAAATCTGCAAACCGTCGTAAAGCATCCTGTGACGCTGATTTCAGAAAGTTGCGCCCCGCCTCGAAAAGGAGCGGCAATTTCCCGGAAAAGACTTTGTCGTATTCGACCGGACCCGGACTCGATGAAAGTTGATCGACTTTGGAGGGGCTGATCCACCCGTGCTCGGCTAACCTTTCCAGGCTGATCAGCAAAGGATTTCCCGCGAACGCAGAGGTCGAGGAGTACGGAGAATTTCCGTAGCCCAGAGGGCCAAGCGGAAGGACCTGCCAGACGCCTTGGCGCGCGGACGCGAGGAAGTCTACAAACCGGTAGGCGGCGGGCCCGAAGTCACCTATTCCCCCGCGTGAGGGTAAAGACGTTGGATGTAGGAGTATGCCAGCGGCTCGAGCAAAGGACATGACACCGCCGCTTACATTCCCGCTTCAGCGCCGGTACGAGTTAGGGCCTTCAACTCTTCTTCGTTCCTCTTGATCTTGCCGGATTTCGTCATCTCGTCGACAAGATTAGAAACGAACAGAGCGAAACGCTCCTGCTGCTTGCCTTGTACCAACTGATCTCGAATCTGATCGCGCTTCGCAGCGTACTCAGCTTCAGAGGGCTGCTGGTTCTCTAACACGGAGAGCACGACGGCATCACTACCGTTGTTAATCGGACCGCTGATCTCGCCAGGTTTCATGCTGAAAGCAACTGACGCTGCGCCCGCCATGGAACCAACCTCGGGCACTTGGGCGTCAGGCAAAACCAGATCGCTAGTCTTGAGAGTTGCTCCAAGTTCTTTCGCCGCGCGCTTCAGGTCGTGCTCGGCCTTCGCTCGGTCTGAAAGCTCCTGAATCTTTTGGTTCAGAAGCGTCCGCGACTGATCATTCTTGAAGTCTTCCTCCACTTTGCTGCGAATTTCCTCCAGCGTCGGAGTAGAAGCAGGCTTGGTGTCGAGCAACTCGAAAACTACGGTCCCCTCCGCTGCTGGGGCCATGTCAGGCTTACCCTTATCCGTGGCGGCAAAGACAGCATCCATAAACTGAGGCGACGGTCCGAGACCGGGTAACATGTCTTTGCGCGAGAAATAATCTGATGTGATGACCGGGATATGATCTTTGGCGGCTGCCGCATCAATGCCATTCTTCTGCGCGTCAGCGAGCAGATTGTCTGCCTCGTGCTGCAAGAGTTGTTGCGCTTTCTGGCGCTTGAGCTGTGGCTCAATCTCTGACTTCACTTCGTCGAGCGACTTCATATGTGCATCCTGCTTGTCGTCGACACGGATGATGTGGAAGCCATAGCTGCTCTTGACCAGATCGCTCATCTGGCCTTTCGGTAACGAAAACGCGACCTTTTCGAACTCAGGCACAGTCTGTCCGCGGCCAATCCATCCCAAGGAGCCGCCTTGCTTCGCGCTCCCGGGATCTTCTGAGTACTTTTCGGCCAAGGTTTCGAATTTCGTCCCGCTCTTCAACTGCTTCAAGATGTCTTCTGCGCGGTGCTGCGCCTCGGTCACCCCTTTTTCATCAATTTTTCCGTCGGGCCCGGGAAGCGGCGTCTTAATCAGAATGTGGCTAACTTTCACCTGCTCGGGCACACGGTACTGGTCCCGATGCTGATCGTAGTAATTCTGAAGATCGCTCTGGGTGATCTGAACGGAAGCCTCAACTTTCGCGGTGTCAAGAATCGCATATTTTACCTTGCGTTTCTCGGGGATCGAGTTCGCGTAGCTGCCCTTGTGAGTATCGAAATACGACTTAAGTTCGGCATCAGTCGGGTGCAAGCCCTTCTTAATATCGTCCTGTTTTAGAACGGCATATTCGAACTTGACCTTGGAATTTTGCTTCACAAACTGTTCGTGAATCTCAGCATCGCTCACGCCGGCGCTGCCGGAGATTAACGCCTGCAATTTTGTCAGCAGGATATCCTTGCCAACTTCGTCTTCAAATTTCGCGGGCGTCAGGTTGGCACGCTGCAGCATGTCTTCGTATTCCTGCTGCCCGATGAAGTTACCGCCGGGGAAGAACGTAGCCGCGTAACGGCCATGCTGCAATTCGTCTTTGACCTCATCCGGAGTAACTCGCATCCCCAAGTGTTCGGCTTCGCTGATCAGGGCCTGGCGAGTAATCAATTGTTCCGCCGCACGTTGGGAGAAGAACGGTAGCAGCATGCTCATATTGGCTCCGCCTTGCGGCATTTGCTGCTGCAGCATCTGGCGAGCCGTGGTGCGGACTTCATCTGCGGTGATTTCCGCGGTACCTACCTGCGCGACCACGCCTTGCTTGGCGCCGCCAAAGTTATAGCCGGAATTCCCGGCACTCGGCACCAGGTACCAGCACATTGCGACCGTAATGAGCACCAGCAGTCCGCCAAGAACATACTTCTTGATCGGACCAGGGGTTTGCAGAAAGCGAATCATGTTCTTATTACTCCAGAGTAGAGAGCCGAATTCTCAATTATAAACCAGCAGGGATTTCGGATCTGCTGGAACGGTTCGGCCTGCCCTGCACAAATTCCGAAGCGTTTCAGAAAGTCTTGCAGCGCCTGGCCGTACCTGGACGATTCACCACGTGGAAAAACGGCTATTGAAACGAATTAATAGAAGTGTTATCCATTCTGGCGGAGCATTTCTCCAGAAATTTCCGTGCCGATCCATGCCCGCGACGGCAAAGGAGCATCATGAAACCGTTCAGACAGTTCGCCGCTATGTCTTTGCTGGCATCTGCAAATCTTTTACTTCCCGCCTTTATTCATGCCCAAAAAGCCTCGGTCGCAGCTAAACCGGAGTCCAAGATAACTCTTGGTGCGGGATGGTCCCTGCAAACTTCCGCGAAGGTCGAAGCCAAAGGAGAGATTATTTCGACAGCGCAGTTCTCTCCTAAAGGGTGGCACGAGGTCACGGTACCGACCACCGTTGTCGCCGCGCTGGTCAAAGACAAGACGCTGCCGGATCCTTATCCTGGGATGACTTTGCGCGGCTTTGCTGGGGTGACTTATCCGATTGGCGGCAATTTTTCCAACATCCCCATGTCGCCAGATAGTCCCTATGCGGTGTCATGGTGGTACCGAAAGGCATTCACCGTCCCCGCTGCCTATAAGGGGAAGACGATCTGGTTGAAATTCAACGGGATCAACTACCGCGCGAATCTCTGGCTCAATGGCAAGCAGATTGCAAATTCTGACGACGTAGCCGGCGCCTGGCGCACCTATGAATTCAACATCACGGCGGCCGCGAAACCGGGATCTGAGAACGTGCTTGCCGCGCAAGTTTTCGCTCCGACAGACCACGATTTGGCAATCACCTTTGTCGATTGGAATCCTGCGCCGCCCGACAAGGACATGGGCATTTGGCGGGATGTTTACTTGACCACGAGCGGGCCAGTGGCGTTGCGATATCCGACGGTAGTTTCGAAGGTAAGTTCTCCGGCAAACGACAGCGCCCAGCTCACGGTCACTGCACAGGTGAAGAACGGCACGAATCAGCCTGTGCAAGGCAAGCTCAAAGGACAAATCGAGGGCATCACCTTCGAGCAAAACGTCGAACTGGCGCCCAATGAAGCCAAGGACGTGATATTCACGCCCGATAAATTTTCGCAGCTCGTTTTCACAAGCCCGCGGCTCTGGTGGCCTGCGCAGATGGGAACGCCCAATTTGTATAAGCTCGCGATGCAGTTTGAGGTAAACGGCGCCGTGAGCGATCAGTCGGATACTGATTTCGGCATCCGTGAGGTTACGTCCGAGGTGAATTCGGTAGGAGGCCGCGTTTTCACGATCAATGGGAAGAAGATCCTGATTCGTGGCGGCGGTTGGACACCCGACATGATGCTGCGTGAGACATCGCAGCGTCTGCACGACGAATTCCGTTATGTTGAAGATATGGGGCTGAACACCCTCCGCCTCGAAGGAAAACTGGAAACCAAGGAGTTCTTCGACCTCGCCGACAAGCACGGAATCCTGGTGATGGCCGGGTGGTGCTGTTGCGACTTTTGGGAACGCTGGCCACGTTGGCAGCCGAAAGACTTCGATATCGCGAAAGAATCGCTGCGGGACCAGATCTATCGCCTCCGAAGCCATCCCAGTCTAGTGATGTGGCTTAACGGCAGCGACAATCCTCCTCCACCGGACGTAGAACAAACTTACTTGGACGTCGAGAAAGAACTGCTCTGGCCAAACCCCGTGGTCTCATCGGCGACCGGCAAGAAGACCAGTGTCACCGGCGACAGCGGCATGAAAATGAGCGGCCCGTATGAATACGTCGCGCCCAGCTATTGGGAAGTCGATACGCCGGAAGGCCAACCAGGCCGGAAGCTATGCAATCCCGGCGGCTGCGGAGGCGGATACGGCTTCGACAGCGAAACCAGCATGGGACCGGCCGTTCCACCGGTGGAAAGCATTCGCGCCATGGTTGGTAAAGATCACATGTGGCCGATTGATGACGTGTGGAACTATCACGCCGGTGGAGGCGAATTCAAGACTATCAACGTTTTCAGCGAGGCTCTCGCGAATCGCTATGGCAAGTCTGACAACGTAGACGACTTCGCCATCAAGTCGCAGATGCAAACCTACGAAGGCGTGCGGGCGATGTACGAAGCGTACAGCCGCAATAAGTATCAGTCCGCCGGTGTCATTCAGTGGATGCTGAATAATGCCTGGCCTTCCATGATTTGGCACCTCTATGACTACTACCTGCGCCCGGCGGGAGGGTATTTCGGTGCCAAACACGCGATGGAAGCGCTGCATCCACTCTACGGATACGACGACCACTCGATCTGGGTCGTCAGCAGCCAGTACACTGCGGCTAAAGCGCTGAAGCTCATCACGAAGATGTATAACCTCGACGCGACTGAGAAGTTCTCACAAGAGAACACCCTCGACGCTGGGCCGGATAGCACCTCGAAGGTCTTCACCTTGCCCGAGGTCTCTGGTCTGAGCAACACGTATTTCCTCGCCCTTCGGCTTGAAGACTCGACAGGCAAGGAAGTCGGATCGAATTTCTACTGGCTCTCGACCAAACCGGAAACCGTCGATTGGGCGAAGAGCACGTGGTGGATGACTCCAACCGCTTCCTATGCGGACTTTACAGCGATCGCGCAACTTCCCAAGGTGAAGCTCATAGTCACTGACCGCACCGAGCGCAAAGGCGAAAACTCTATCACCCACGTAACCCTCGAGAACCCGAGCAAAAACCTGGCGTTCTTCGTACGGCTTAAAGTCGACAAAGGCCCGAAGGGAGAAGAAATTCTTCCGGTCGTCTGGGAAGACAACTACATTTCCCTGCTCCCGGGCGAAAAACGCGAAGTCACGGCGAGCTATCGCACAATTGAGTTAGGCGCCGCGAAGCCAATGGTTGAGATCAGTGGTTGGAACGTGGAGTGACTCTGCACGGACCGTTGAACTATTCGGCCATTTGGTCACAAAAAAGTTAAATCCCCACCACTTGACGAATCTGAGAGGTGGGGATTTCTCTGTTTGATCTACGCTTGCTGGAAAACGGACAACGTATTCCCGCCGGGGTTTCTACCGACTTCACTCTTCTTCAGGCGGTAGATCAAAATTCACCAAATCGCCGCGGAAGCCATTCGTCTTCCATGCCCCGAAGGCGATGCCGACGGCCATCCAGATGCCACCCACGATCCAAGCTTTCCAGCTGAGATTCTTCCAAAGAAAAAAACAAATCGTAAAGCCCGCGAGTGGAGGCGTCCATATCGCCAGGATTGCCAGCGCTATTCCCGCCGCAACTAACAACGTCCAGTTCGAGCCGGGCAAGAGCACCAGCGCGATGACCAATCCGGTCAGCACTAGCGGAGGAATGCCATTGTGCTTTCCCTCGCGCACGTAATACCGCACAAACGCCGCCAGGTTCACTCCCATGAAGGCAATGAGCGCCCCGAAATTGAGCATCTCGGCACCCAGGCCATAACTGAACCAGCCAAAGGTCACGAGCAATGCACCGAATAAGGCGATAGCTCCGACGAACAGGACGTTGTTGCGAGGCACATGACGCTTGGCATCGACCTGCCCGAAGAAAGCCTGCGGCAGAGCTTTGCTGCGCCCCATTCCATAGAGCAAACGGGCTGCTCCAATTTGGGCTCCCATTCCTGATCCGAAATTCGCCACCAACAAGGTGAACCCGAGGATCGCGAACATCGGCTTCCATGCGCGTCCAGCAACGAATGTAAACGCGGTATCGCTATTAGGAAATGGCTGTGTAGCAGGCCATACCAACTGGGCTGCGTAGACCTCAAGGGCCGAGAGTATGCCGATGACAAAACAGGTCATCACCGTGGCCAGCAAAATGTTGCGCCGCGGGTTCTCAGCTTCTTCCGAGAGCGTAGAGATGCCATCGAAACCGATGTAGCTCAGCACCGCGATGGAAGTGGCACCCAGTACGGCTTTGGTATTCCACAACTGAGGATCGAAAAAGGGACGAGTAAAAAAGGACGCGCCGTCGTGAGGATGCCCCGCAATATACCGAGCCGCAACCATAAAGAACACGGCGACGACCGCACCCATTCCAGCCGCCAACAAGGTATTCACGCGAGCCGACGTCTTAATGCCCTGAAGATTCAGGAAGGTAAAAATCCCCCCAAAGATAAGCGCCCATCCCCAATAGGGAATCCCCGGCGCAAACACGAATGCTTGTTGGCTGCACCAGATGATGCAGATCATCGGGTTGAGGATGTAATCCATCACCATGCTCCAGCCCGTGACATAGCCAAGCGCGGGATTGATCTCCTGCCCAACGTAGGTGAACGCTGAGCCCGCGCTGGGATATGCTCGCGCCATGCGGCCGTAACTGAAAGCCGTAAACAGCATGGCTACCATGGCGATGAGCAGCGTGGTAACGACGTGTCCGTGGCCGGCGTCACTAAGCACGCCAAACACGGACATCGGAGCCACCGGTTGAATGACAATAATGCCGTAGAGAATCAGGTCCCACAGAGTCAGCGTGCGGCGCAGACGTGGGGCGGCGGAAGAGGCGGTCGCGGTTTCCATGGGAACGGCTATTGAATTATGGGGCTTCGGAATTGTCAATATTAAAACGATTCCGTAACTTCAAAGTTGCATGGTGCTGATACCGTCATCATCAGAAGTCACGCTTGCGACGTGGCTAATGAGGAGCAGTCCCATAGTCGAACCAGTATCCCCGCTGCTCATTCCCCGACATGTGGCGGGTATTGTATTCCAACAGATATTTCACGTGCGCATCGTCGAGTGGAAACGACTTTTTCGCCGTGTAGGGATACTCTCCCATACTCAAGAACGGCAGCGGCGCGACGAAGTTGCCCTCGGCAGCGTAGAAGTCCATGTCCTTTTCATAGCCGTTCGCGGCGAAGAAGTAGTCGCGCACCCAGCCATCGGGAAGCACAGGCAATTTTGAAGGATCGAAATCCAGGCGGACCTCGTCCCCTGAGCCGAAGACGGCAAGTTTGTCATCGAGCGAAGTGAGCAACGGAAGGACATCGCCATAACGCGTATAGGTACCCAACGGACGCGTGTAGGGACCTGTCGCGCTGGCCTTCTCGTAGATGTATTTCACGTTTCCCGGAGGGAGGCCTTCGATTTTGTACGGATATCCGTGGAACTCAAGATCGGCATGGGAAAGCGGGATGTTGGCCAGCTTGAACTCCGAATGATCAACTCTTGTTTGCGGTGTGCGGCTGACAAGAATGCTGTCCCAGTAGACCTGCAGGTTGGTTGTGATGCGAATCTTCTGCGCACCTGTTGGGACTTTGCCCGTGAGATCGGCGGTCATCGTACGGGGACCACCTGCGGGAAATCCCATATCATCAAGCACCCGTTTCCATTTGCCGTCTTGCCCGAGCGCCTCAACATACGGGGAAATGGGCGTCAGCCCCGCCTGCGCGGCAGCGTACATGCTGTTCGCGGTGAAGTATTCGATCTCGCCGTGCGCCAGCAGCCAAAGCGCTCCGCCGTCGTAGGGCGCACCTAAATCGAGCGTCAGCGTGTGATTCTTGGCGAACCCAGCGAATTTTTCCAGTTCGAAGTCTCCCACGAACCTATGGGCGAGAAGATCGGGCAGCAAGTTGTGGCCGTGCTCATCCCAAGCTCCAGCCGGAGGCTGCGCATCACGGCTCACAACCACCTTGAATTCTGGGTACGGCGGATTCGAAGCGAAATACTCGTTGGGATAGACACTGAGGTCCGCCGGATGATCGACCGCCATCAGGCGCACCTGATCAAGGTAGACGGCCTCTTCGAGGGGTTCCATGAAGCGGAAGCTTAAGCCATTGTCCTTTTCACGAACCATTCCCATTGGAATCTTGATGTACTCGACCGGGCGCGGGATGTCGCGCTGGTTGGGACCGATCCAGTGGCCGACTACTCCCGCTCCCAGCATGTCGGCAACGAACTCGTAGCGTTCGCCATTCCAAGCAAATAGCGTGGGACAGGAACTGCCGCGGCGATCGATCTCGAGGATTTCGTGGCGCTTGTCGCCGGAAACCATACTTGGATCGATTTCGTCTTGCAGCACGCCGCTCGGCCATAGCATGCGGACAATATCGGCGTCTTTCGACTTTCCCAGCCCGACCACGATGTCGGTCGAATTCTGGCCGAGGTAGCCGTTCGATCCGTAAATTTCGAATTTCTGGCGATTTCCTCCAGCAAAGACTTCGACTTTGGTGCCGATCGCGGACTTGTTGTCGTTCAGTCCTTTGAGGGAAAGCTTCAGCCAGTGATTCTGGTTCGCGCCCTCATTGCGCAGCAGCACGGCAGGCCCGTGGTTCTGTGTGATGAGAAGGTCGGTTGTGCCGTCATTGTCGTAGTCGCCGGTGATGATCGCTCGCGGACTATCAAGATGAATCTTGTCGAGGCCGACGTCGGTGGTGACGTCCTTCCATCCGTCAGGGCCGAGATTGCGGAACAGGCGAACTTCTCCCTTGCCTTCTTTGGTCTCACCGATGGCCGCGAGGTCGACCCACCCGTCGTTATCGTAATCGAACGCGGCGATGCCGTAAGCACGAACCCAGTTGGTTTCCGGGAGCTTTATTTGCTCGAAGGATTTTCCGCGATTGTTGCGCCAGAG
>Ga0070741_10013934_pt1 | contig 14055 bp, 12 predicted proteins | sample Coa_R1_4_FD_66440 | JGI IMG/M metagenome (GOLD analysis project Ga0070741, IMG submission 66440) | Surface soil microbial communities from Centralia Pennsylvania, which are recovering from an underground coalmine fire - Coalmine... | ecosystem: Environmental > Terrestrial > Soil > Unclassified ... | reverse complement strand
ACCGAGACCTCGGCGGTCTGGTCGGCGGCGATGCGCTGGATCGTCTCGGTGACGATCTCCCGGGCCCGGCGGTCGCTCTCGTCGCGAGCCGCGAGCTCGGCTTCTCGAACCTTGCGCGCAACCTCGTTGCGCAGCTCCTGCTCGACCTGCGCCATCAGGATTCCCTGGGCTTCCTGGCGCGTCATGTTGGCGACACGCTGGAGCTCCTTCTCCTGCTGGCGGTACGTGTCGTCGAGCTGGGCCTTGATGTCGTCCAGCGCCTTCTTCTGGCCGGTGAGCTCGCGCTCCTGGCGGCCGAGATCCTCCGACTTGCGATCGAGGTTCTCTTCTTTCTGAATCAGGCGCTTTTCGATCTGCTGTGACTGGACCCGGTATTCGCGGGCCTCTTGCTCGGCGGCCGTGCGGATCTTGACCGCCTCCTCCTTGGCCTCCAGCAGTATCACCTTGACCTGCGTCTCCGCGTCGACAAGGTTCTGCTGGGCCTTGAGCTCCAGGGCGTGCGACCCGTCGCTCTGCCGGCGCTGAAGCACCAGGTAGGCGCCTCCGAAGCCGGCGAGGAGTGCCACCGCCAACAGCGCTAGAAAAACGTAGACAGGCATGTGACATGCACCTCGTTTATTCGATTGTCAAAGTGCGTGACCATGGCAGGACGTGGCGTCCCACCTCGGGTTGGCTCTATGACTACGGGCCGCTCAGGCGGCCCGTGTGACCCCAAATTCTAGGCCTGTGCGGCCCCCGCCGTCCCGAGCCAGACCGCCCGGCAGGCGGCCCTGATGACTCCGGGCGTGAACCCCCGGCGCAGCAGCTTCGGACCGACCAGGTCGAGCGTCTGGCGATATCCGGCCAGTTCCCGGCGAGCGCACGCACGTTCGGCAAGCCTGATGGCGGAAGCGAGCTGGGCCTCGCCGTCGACGGACGCAACGGCGGCGGCCGCGACCGCCCGGTCGACGCCGCGTGCCGAAAGCTCAGCCGCCAGGGCGAGCGGCCCCCGCCCGGAGGACCGCCGCCGAACGTGGCCGCGGGCAAAAGCTCCGTCGTCCAGGTAGCCGAGCTCGGTCAGGCGGCCGAGCGCCCGCTCGACCTCCTGCTCCTCGTATCCACGCCTGCCCAGCTTTCGCTGCAGCTCGGCCCGGGAGTGGGCGCGACGGCCCAGCAGCCTCAAGCCGGCGTCCAGCGCACCGACGGCCGGCGGCCGGGTGGTGCCGGGTCCCCTAGAACTCCTCCGGGGCACCCGCGCCGGCCTTCACCGCACTGCCTCCGACGATCATCTTGAGCGCCTGCGCGCCGGCCGCCTTTTCGCGCACCTTCGCCTCGATCTCGGCCGCGAGCGTCGGGTTTTCGCGCAGGTAGTTGCGGACATTCTCCCGGCCCTGGCCGAGGCGCTGGTCGCCGTACGAGATCCAGGTGCCGCTCTTGTCCATGACCGCGTACTCGATCGCCGCGTCGATGAGGGAGCCTTCGCGGGAGATGCCTTCGTTGAACAGGATGTCGAACTCCGCGGAGCGGAAAGGCGGCGCGACCTTGTTCTTGACGACCTTGACCTTGACGCGGGCGCCGACCGACTCCAGACCCGACTTGATCACCTCGACCTTGCGGATGTCGAGGCGGACCGACGAGTAGAACTTCAGAGCGCGACCGCCAGGCTGCGTCTCGGGGTTGCCGAACATGATCCCGACCTTCTCGCGCAGCTGGTTGAGGAACACCACCGAGCAGTTCGACTTCGAGATCGCCGCCGTCAGCTTGCGCAGCGCCTGGGACATGAGCCGCGCCTGGAGGCCGACGTGCGCGTCTCCCATTTCGCCCTCGATCTCGGCCTTGGGCACGAGCGCCGCGACGGAGTCGATCACGATCACGTCGACCGCGCCCGACCTCACCAGCACCTCGACGATCTCGAGAGCCTGCTCGCCGGTGTCGGGCTGGCTGATCAGGAGGTCGTCGATCTTGACCCCGATCCGGGAGGCGTAGATGGGGTCGAGAGCGTGCTCTGCGTCGACGAACGCGGCCACTCCGCCCTGCTTCTGGGCTTCGGCGATGACGTGGAGCGCGAGCGTCGTCTTGCCCGCCGACTCCGGGCCGTAGAGCTCGGTCACCCTGCCGCGCGGGATGCCGCCCACGCCAAGGGCGAGGTCAAGCAGCAACGCGCCTGTCGGGATCACCGTGATCTCACGCTGGGCGGCCTGCTCCCCGAGCTTCATGATCGAACCCTTGCCATAGCTTTTCTCGATCTGGGATATCGCCGTGTTCAGGGCCTTGTCTCTTTCCAATCTGTTCTGCCTCCTAGGTCGTTGCGGCGAGTGTTCTACGTCGCGTGTCTGGAATCAACGTGCTTAACAGGCCGTCCGCAGAGTGTAGCGAACAGGTGTTCGACCGTCAAGCCGTCCTCGTCTCAGGCCGCCCGATCTCGGCGGCCTCCTCCAGCAGGAGCCTTGCCACCTCGGCCGCGGCCTGCCTGCGGTTGGCCTCGCGGTCGCCGCTGAACCGGAACTCCCTGGACGACGTGCCGCGAGCCGACGCGACGGCGATGTAGGTCAGCCCGACCGGCTTGCTCGATCCGTCGGCGTCCGGCCCCGCGATCCCGGTGACCGAGCCGGCAAGGCTGGTTCCGAACGCCGCCCGCGCACCCTCGGCCATGGCCTCCGCGACCTCGCGGCTCACCGCGCCCGAGGATCGCAGGAGCTGCCGGTCTACGCCAAGCTGTTTCTCTTTGGCCTCGTTCGAGTACGCGATGACGCCGCCCACGAAATAGGACGAGCTGCCGGGCTGACCGGTGATCAGCGCCCCGACCATCCCGCCCGTGCACGACTCGGCGACCGAGACGGTGAGGCCGCGCTCGCGCAGCACCGCGCCGAGGTCGTGCGAGAGCTGGATCGAGGCCTCCTCGAGACTCGGCGCACCTCCGCTGAGCACGGCACCTCCTCTTATACGTGAGGTGTCGAACGGGCCGATCAGGTAGCGGAACCGCCACAGGTAGTCGAGTCCGCTCCACACCGTGAACGCCACCGCCAGGAACACAGCGACGCCGGCCACGGGAACCAGCACGGGGTACGGACGTTGGAGTATCAGGAGCGTCACGGCCGCCATCTGGGTGATCGTCTTGGTCTTGCCGAGCGGCGCGGCGGCGATGATCCTTCCCTGGCTCGCGGCCACCGATCGAAGGATCGTGATGGCCAGCTCTCTCGAGAAGATGACGAGAACTATCCACGCGGCGACCAGGCCCTCCTGCACGAGCACGACGAAGACGGAGAGGACGAACAGCTTGTCGGCAAGCGGGTCGAGGAACTTGCCGAGGTCGCTGACCTTCCCGCTGCGACGGGCGAGCAGGCCGTCGAGCGAATCGGTCAACGAGAACACGATGAAAAGAACGGCGGCAAGCTGGTCGTGCGCCGGGAAGGAGATGAGCAGCACCGCCATGAGGACCGGGATCGCCGCGAGCCGGCTGAGGGTGAGGCCGTTGGGGACGTTCACTGAGTAGAAGTCTGCGACGTATAGTCGCGCGTCGCCACACCCGCGCCCATGGCGCCGGCACTGCGTCCGTCCACCGTGATGAACGTCGCGGAGGCGTTGGCGCTCGAGATTCGTATTCGAGTTCCGGTGAAGTACACGACAGTTCCAGCGGCGAGAGTGCGGCCAGACGAGCCGTACTGCGGCGCGCCGTCGACGACGACGTTGATCCACGCGATCTCCGTCACCCTCACCCCGACCACCACCGGGTTGCGCGCGACCGCGGGGGCGCCGGTGGCCGCGGCGAGTTGAGGTGAGGACGAAGCGGCGGGCTCGGGCGCGACGATGAGGGGCCGTGGGGGCGCCGCCATCTGGCGCCACGCGTAGGCGGTGAAGGCGGCGGCGAGCAGGATCAGGCCCGCCGCGCCGGCCGCCGAGCTCGTGATGACAAAGCGCGGCCTGCCCGGCATTCCGCCGATCCCAAGCCCGGGGCGCGTAAGGCGGTTCTCCACCGCCAGTCGGGTCGCGAGGAGGTCGGCATCGAGACCGAGATATTCGGCGTAAGTGCGAAGGTGCCCGATCGCGTAAACCGGGGCGGCGAACCGGCTGACCTCCCCCTCTTCGAGCGCGAGCAGCTGGTCGGCGCGAATATGAGTCGCGGACGAGGCCTGCCCGATGGTGAGGCCACGCTCGCCGCGACGCGCAGCAAGAGCCTCACCGACTCTCATTCGATGCCGAGTCTCTCCAGGAGGTCGTCGACGTCGGGCAGGTTCATGAGCACCTCACGCGACTTGGATCCCTGGTAGCCGCCGATCACGCGGTGCTCCGCAAGCTGGTCCACGATCCGGCCGGCCCGCGAGTAGCCGACGTTGAACTTGCGCTGGACCAGGGACACGGACGCTGCGCCTTCCGCTGCCACGGCGCGGGCCGCGCGCGCGAAAAGTGGATCGAGCTTGCGCTCCTCGCGCTTCTCGCCGTCCCATTCGCTCGCCGCGCCTTCCTCGAGGATCTCCTCCATGTAGCGCGGACCGCCCTGCGATTTCCAGAACGCCACGACGCCGTCGACCTCGGGGTCGCTGACGAAAGCACCCTGGATGCGCGTCGGCTTGCCCGCGTCGACGGGCTGGTAGAGCATGTCGCCCCGACCCAGCAGCTTCTCGGCACCTGAGGTGTCCAGGATCACGCGGCTGTCGACCTGCGAGCTCACGGCGAACGCGATACGGGACGGGATGTTGGCCTTGATCAGGCCGGTGATCACGTCCGTCGACGGCCGTTGCGTCGCGATGATCAGGTGTATGCCGACCGCGCGTGCCAGCTGCGCGATGCGGCAGATGAGCTCCTCGATCTCCCCCGCCGCGACCATCATCAGGTCGGCCAGCTCGTCGATCACGATCACGACGTAAGGCAGCGGACGCGCTTGCTTCTGTGCCGCCTTGTCGTTGTAGCCCGCGATGTTGCGCACACCCTCGGCCGAGAAGAGCTTGTAGCGCCGATCCATCTCGGCGACCGCCCAGCGCAGGGCAGCGGCCGCCTGGTGGGACTCGACAAGCACCGGCAGCGCGAGGTGCGGCAGGCCGTTGTAGCCGACGAGCTCGACGCGCTTCGGGTCGATCAGCAAAAGCCTCAGGTGGTCCGGCGTCGTCTGGAAGAGAAGGCTCGTGATCAGGGCGTTGATGCACACGCTCTTGCCCTGGCCGGTTGCGCCGGCGATGAGCAGGTGCGGCATGCGCGTCAGGTCGGCGACGATGGACTGGCCTGACACGTCGTTGCCGAGGCCGAGCGCCAGGACGTTCGTGCCCTCGCGGAAAGCCGCGGTCTCCAGCACCTCGCGGATCGTGACGAGGCTCGCCGACTTGTTCGGCACCTCGATCCCGACCGCGGACTTGCCGGGGATCGGCGCCTCGATGCGAAGCGGAGAGGCGGCGAGCGCGAGCGAGAGGTCGTTCTGTAGCGCCGTGATGCGCTTCACCTGGACGCCCGGACCAGGCTGCACCTCGTACTGGGTCACGGCGGGTCCCGGGTTGACGCCGACCACCTTGCAGTCGACGCCGAACGTCTGCAGCGTGCTCTCGATGACCTTGACGTTGCGCTTGATCTCGTCGGCCATGCGCTCGCGGCGGGCGGTGACCGTGTCGAGCAAGGCGATCGACGGCAGCTTCCACTCGATCTTCGGCAGGTCGTCCTCCGGTTCGGCCACGACGCGCAGGACCGGCGTGCCGCTCTCGGTCTCGTCGGTCTCCTCGATGGGGCCGCCCCTGGCGGCGGCGTGATGCGAGGCGCGCGCAGGCTCGTGGTCGGGCTCGTCATCCTCCAGCTCCCATGGCCGCGGAGCTTCGACGGGCTTCGCCTCCGCGACGGCGACGGCACCCGCCCGCACCAGTGAGTCTGCGGGCGCTGCTCGCCCACCCCTGGCCGCTTTGCCCGGCGGCGCTGCGCCGGCCGGCGCAGCGACCAGGCTCTCGAGGCGTGAGCGTTCGGCGAACACGGCTCGTATCGCGCCCACCGCGGAGCCGATCAGCGCTCCGGGGCTGAAGTGCACGGTGACGATCAGGCCGATCAGCAGCCCGGCCGCCAGGAGCGCCCAGGCGCCGACGGTTCCGAGCAGCGGCGTCACGGCCGCGTCGATCGCCCGCCCGAAGGAACCGCCAGCTCTTGCAGCCAGGCCGAAAAGCCCGATCAGGGAGACCACCGCGACCGTGCCGGCCACGAGGTCGACGGGACGCGGCCGCGGCGCCCGCAGCCAGAGCAGATACCCACCCAGCGCGAGCGCCGCCGCGACCGGGATGAACCACGCGTCGCCGAACAGACCGAACATGCCGTCGCGGATCCAGCCCAGGACCGAGCCGGCATGGCTCGCGATCGCAAGCAGCCCGAGCAGGGCGACCAGGATCAGCAGCACGCCTGTGATCTCGCGCGCCTGGCGCCGGGTCAGATGCGGGCGCGTCGGGCGCTTCGACCGGGCGGAACGTGAGCGCGAGCGCGAAGACGATGCGCGTCGAGCGCCGGTCGTGGAAGTACGTGAGCCTCGGGTTGTGGTGCGACGCATGCTGCGGGGCCCTTGAGCCGTAGCGATTCTACGCGATCCCCGGCCGGCCGCCCGCCGATCAGGCGCCATTGGCGATAATCCCGGCGTGGCGGTCGATCCGTTCGCAGAGGCCGAGACCCGGTACCGCTATCTCGTGGAAGAGCGCCGCACCGGCACGCTTCAGCCTCGCGCTTTTCGAGTCGCGGTCCGCGACCTCGCGGTGCTGGACAGCGAAGGGCAGCGCTGGATGCTCGGCCCGGAAGATGGGATCTGGTATCGCCGCGAGAACGAGCGCTGGCTGCAGGCTGATCCTCCGCGCCGCCTCGTCTGCCGCTCCTGCGGACACCACAACCTCGGCAGGCACAGCTTTTGCGTGGAGTGCGGAACGCGTCTGAACCGGTCGTAACCGGGCCTCAGTGATGGACTTTCGCCTGGACGATGCCGTAGATAAGGCCCGCCGCGAGCGGGATGAGCGCCGCCAGGAACCACAGCCGCCACCAGAGCGGGCGCGTCTCACCCTGCACCATCTCGTGACCGCAGAACCCGCAGTACCTGTCGAAAGGTCCCGCGACGCCGCGGCAGTTGGCGCACTGGTGGAGCTGAAGCCCGCAGTGGCCACACCTGCCCTCGTCGGCGGAGCGGTCGAGAACCATGGCCGGCTGATCGCAGCGCGGGCAAAGGCTTGGCGCGAGAAGCGCCGGAGGTGGAAGCTTCACCAGCTCATATCTCGGTCACGACGGGGATCACCATAGGGCGCCGGCGCGTCTGCTTGTAGACCGTCTTGGAGACCGCGTCGTGAATCGCCTCCTGCAGGATCGTCAGGTCGGAGCGGGCCTCGGCGTACCTCTTGATGCATTCGTTGGTGGCGGCGCGCGCGTCCGCCATCAGGCGGGTGGACAGCTCCGGATCGATCACGCCACGAGACACCAGCTCGGGTCCCGCGCGGACCGCGCCCGTGTCGCGATCCAGGGTCAGCGTCACGACCAGGATCCCGTCCTCCGCCAGGTGACGCCGGTCTCGCAGCACGACCTGCTCCACGTCCCCGACGCCGAGGCCGTCGACGTAGACGAGACCCGAGGCGATCCTGTCGCCTCGGTACATGCCGCCGGAGTCGAACTCGACCGTGTCGCCGTCCTCGACCACGTCGATGTGGTCGCGCGGGATGCCGGCCTCGAGCGCGATCTCCGAATGCAGGAGCAGCTGGCGGTACTCGCCGTGCACGGGAATGAAATAGCGTGGCCTCGTGGCCTCCAGCATCTCGCGCAGCTCCTCGCGCTGCGCATGGCCGGTCACGTGGACGTTGCCAACCTCGGAGTAGAACACCTTGGCCCCGTGCCGGTAGAGGTTGTTCACGGTCTGGTGGACCATCCTCTCGTTGCCCGGGATCGGCCTCGCCGAGATGACGACCCAGTCGTCCTTGCGGACGTTCACGAATGGATGCCGTTGCGCGGCAAAACGCGCCAGGGCGGACAGGGGCTCGCCCTGGCTGCCCGCTGTCAGGAGCAGAAGCTTCGACGGTGGCACGCGGTCGATGTCGTCGAGCGGGACCGTCAAGCCTTCGGGGACCTGCAGGAACCCGAGCTCTCGCGACGTTTTGAAGTTCTGCTGGAGGCTCCGCCCGACCACGGCAACACGGCGCTCGAACTGCACAGCCATGCGGACGAGGTGCTGGATCCGATGGATGTTCGACGCGAAGTTGGCGACGACGATGCGCTGCGGCGCCCGGGTGAAGATGCGTTCAAACGCTTCGTGCAGGTCGCGCTCCGAGCCCGAGTGCCCCTCCCTTTCGGCGTTCGTTGAGTCGCTAAGAAGGAGAAGCACGCCGTCGTCGCCCAGCCTGCGGAAGCGCGCCATGTCGGTCGGATGCCCGTCGGGCGGTGCGGAATCGAGCTTGAAGTCACTCGTGTACACGACGCGGCCGACCGGCGTCTCGATCGCAAGGCCCAGCGCATCCGGTATCGAGTGGCACACCGCAAGCGTCTCGACCTTGAAAGGCCCGAGCTGCACAGAGTCACCCACCCGCACCTCGCGCAGGTCCGCCTCGCGCAGGATGCGGTGCTCCTTCAGCTTCGGTTTGACGAGGCCGAGCGTCAAGCGCGTGCCGTAGACGGGCACGTTCAGCCTCTTGAGCGCGTACGGCAGACCCCCGATGTGGTCTTCATGCCCGTGCGTCAGGAAGATTCCCACCACGTTCCGGCCGCCATGCAGCAGATAGGAGATGTCCGGGAGGACGAGGTCGATGCCGAGCATGTCCTCCTGGGGGAACATCAGGCCGGCGTCGACGACGAGAACCTGGTCCTCCCACTCGAGTGCCCACATGTTGATGCCGACCTCGCCGAGGCCGCCGAGCGGGATGTACCTGAGTCGCGAGGCGCTCACAGGAGGCGGAGCTGCTCGCTCTCCTGGGTGGCCGCGGCCAGCGGCTGAGGCGGCGGAGGTGGTGGGGGCGCCAGCACCTTGTCGAGGTAGCGCTTGACGCTGTCGAAGTCGCGCTCGAGGTCAGCGACGAGCGAGCCGTTGTGCAACGCCGCGGCGGGGTGATACAGCGGGATGTAGGCGACGTCACCCCGGCGGATCAACGAACCGTGGATGCGCGAGATGGATCCCTGGCCGGGCAAGAGGCGCTCGAGCGCGTGACGGCCGAGGATCAACAGCACCTTCGGCTTGACGAGCTCGAGCTGCCTCTGCAGGTAGGGCGAGCAGGCCTCGGCCTCGTTCGGCATCGGGTCGCGGTTCATCGGAGGCCGGCACTTGAGAACGTTGGTGATGTAGACGTCGGCGCGGCTGAGCTCGATGCGCGCGAGAAGCGTGTCGAGCAGCTTGCCCGCCGCTCCCACGAACGGCTCGCCCTGACGGTCCTCGTTGAAGCCGGGCGCCTCGCCGACGATCATCACGCTGGCCGGGCACGGACCGACCCCAGGCACGGCCTGTGTTCGGGTGGCATGAAGTCCGCAGTTCTTGCACGACCTGATCTGGTCGTGGAGCGCCGCGAGCTCCGCCGGAAGGCTAAGCGACTTTCACCCCAGGTCGTTCGAACGTGATGAGCGCCCCTGCGTCGTGGACTGTCTTCATCACGGCCTTCAGCTGCTCATCCGTCAGAGGCACCAGTGGCAGCCGGAACGGACCGGCGGGAAAGCCACTCGCGTTGAGGACCGACTTGATGGGAACGGGGTTGGCGGCCGTGGTCATCAGCGCCTTGATGACAGGAAGAAGCCCGAGATGGATCGTTCGAGCGGTGTCGTTGTCGCCCTTGCCGTACGCCTCGATCATCTTCTTCATCGAACGACCGGCGATGTGCGACACGACGCAGATCACGCCGTGGCCGCCGGCCGCCAGCACGGGGAGCGTCCAGCTGTCGTCGCCGCTCCACACCTTGAAGTCCGCCGGCTTGCCTGCGCACACGAACCCGATCTGGTCGAGATCGCCGCTCGCCTCCTTGACTCCGACGATGCCCGGCAGCTCGGCGCAGCGAAGGGTCGTCGTGGCCGTCATGTTCACGGCGGTGCGGCCCTGGATGTTGTACATGATCGTCGGCCCGACCTCGGAGATCGCCTTGAAGTGCTGGTACATGCCTTCCTGAGGTGGCTTGTTGTAGTAGGGAACGACCGCGAGCAGCGCGTCGGCTCCTGCTTTCATCGCGCGCTCGGAAAGCTTCACCGAATGATGCGTGTCGTTGCTCCCGGTGCCCGCGACGACAGTCTTGCCCGGGATGGCCGACCTGACCGCCTGGAGAAGCTGGATCTTCTCGTCGTCGTCGAGGCTGGGCGACTCGCCGGTGGTGCCTGAGACGACGACGCCGTCGGATCCATCGGCGACGAGCATGACCGCGAGCTTCTCTGCGGACGCGTAGTCGACCGATCCGTCGGCCTTGAACGGCGTGACCATTGCGGTGAGCAGGCGTCCGAGATCTTTCGTCATGCGATCACTCCAAGTTCGATTGCGCGTTCGGCGATCTGGACCGCGTTGAGAGCGGCCCCCTTGCGCAGGTTGTCGGAGACGAGCCACAGGGCAAGGCCGTGGCGCGTCGAGGGATCGGTGCGGATGCGGCCAACATACACCTCGTCCTTGCCAGCTACGTGGTGCGGGGTCGGATACAGCCGCGCGTGCGGGTCGTCCTCCACGACGATGCCGGGAGCGGCTGCCAGAACCTCGCGGGCTTCCTCGGCCGTGATCCTGCCTCTGGTTTCGATGAACACCGACTCACCATGGCCGACCGGTACCGGGACGCGGACGCAGGTGGCCACGATCGGCAGCTCAGGCAGGTGCATGATCTTGCGCGTCTCGTTGACGATCTTCACCTCTTCCTCGTTGTATCCGTCCGCCTCGGGACGCCAACCGCCGGGCACCACGTTGTAGGCCAGCTGCTGTGGGTAGGCCGTCACGGTAGGCTCGGTGCCGGCGGCGATCGCCTTCGTCTGCTCTTCGAGCTCGTCGACCAGGGCGCGGCCGGCGCCTGACGCGGCCTGGTACGTCGAAACCAGGACCCGCTCGACGCCGACGGCCCTGTGCAGCGGGCTGAGTGCGACCGTCAGCGGGATGGCGCAGCAATTGGGATTGGCGATGATGCCCTCGCTGTCCTTGATGTCGTCCGCATTGACCTCGGGCACGACGAGCGGAACGTTGTCCTTCATGCGCCAGGCGGAGCTGTTGTCGATGACGAGGGCCCCCGACTCAGCGGCGGCGGGACCGTACATGAGAGCGATGTCGCCGCTCGCCGCGAACAGGGCGATGTCGATCCCTTTGAACGCCCCTTCCTCCAGTGGCTCGACCTTGATGCTGCTCCCGTTGTACGCGACGGTGAGGCCCTTCGACCGCTCCGAGGCCAGCGCGACGATGCGTTCGTGCGGGAACTTACGCTGCGCGAGCACGCGCAGCATCTCGGTCCCGACCATCCCGGTCGCGCCGACGACAGCAACGTTTAATCGCTTGGAGGTGGGCACGGCGCCAGTTTACCTAAGGCCTAGGAGTTCGTCGAGAGCTCGATAAAAGATGGGCTTGGCGGTCACCGCGCGGATCGCTAGGAGCACGCCGGGAACGTAAGCCTCGCGGCTCGTGGTGCGGTGGGCGACGGTCAGAGTCTGGCCCGGGAGCCCGAAAACGACCTCCTGGTCGGCGACGAGGCCGGGCAGCCGCACGCTGTGGATCGCGACGCCGCCCTCTTCCCCGCCTCGCGTCCCGGGCAGCGTCTGCTTCTCGGCCTTGCGATGCGAGAAGGGCCGCTCTCCGCGGCGCGCCGCCAGCCGCCGAGCGGTGGCAAGAGCCGTGCCCGACGGCGCGTCGAGCTTTCCCGCGTGGTGCATCTCGATTATCTCGGCGGAGTCGAAGTGCGGCGCTGCGATCTCGGCCAGGTGCATCATCAGGACGGCGCCGATCGCGAAGTTGGGCGCCACGATGCCGCCGAGCTTCTTCTCCCGGCACGCCGCTTCGATCTTGTCGATGTCGGCGGCCGAGAGTCCCGTTGTGCCGACGACCGGCGCCGCGCCGGCCGCCACAGCGGCGAGCGCGTTGTGCAAGCCTGCCGCCGGCGTCGTGAAGTCGACAAGCACGGCGGGCCGCCTGTCGCGCAGGAACGCCGCCAGGTCGTCGCCGCGCGCCACGCCGCCGGCGTAATCGATCCCGGCCTCTGACGCGAACGCCGTCGCGAGCACGGAACCGACCTTGCCGCGATGCCCCGCGACGGCGACCTTGACGCGGTCAGCCACGAGGCTCGCGGCGGTCGGAATCCGCCATCGCTCGCCCTGTCAGTCCCGGCGTGGGCCCCGGCTGCGCCCGCCGCCGTTGCGGCCGCCCCGATCCCTTCCGCCGCCATAACCGCCTTCGCGCGCCGCCGGGGGTGAGGCAAGCGCGGCCGCCATCACCTCTTGGTTGATGTGCTCTTCGATCGGCTCACCCTTGGCCGTCAGCTCCTCGATCGCCGCCTGCCGGCTCAGGTTGAGGCGGCCCTGGCTGTCGATCTCGACAGCCTTGACCACGATCTCGTCGCCCACGTTGCACACCTCTTCGGGGCGCTCGACCCTGTGGTCGGTGAGCTTGGACACGTGAACGAGCCCGTCCTGGCCCGGAAGAATCTCGACAAACACGCCGAACGGCATCATCCGGACGACCTTGCCCTGGTAGATCTTGCCGACCTCGACCTCGTCGGTCAGGCTCTTGATCCAGTCGATCGCGCGCTTGCCCGCGTCCTGGTCGACCGCCGAGATGAACACCCGGCCGTCGTCCTCGACGTCGATCTGGGCACCGGTCTCCTCGGTGATCTTGCGGATCATCTTGCCTCCTGGGCCGATGATGTCGCGGATCTTGTCGGGGTTGATGAGGATGGTCGTGATGCGCGGCGCGTAGGTGCTCATCTCGCTGCGCGGTCGAGGCAGCACCGAAAGCATCTTGTCGAGCACGAACAGCCTCGCCTCGCGTGCCTGCTCCAGGGCCTGAGCGAGGATCTCGTGAGTGAGGCCCTTGATCTTGATGTCCATCTGCAGCGCCGTTATGCCGTCGCGCGTCCCCGCGACCTTGAAGTCCATGTCGCCCAGCGCGTCCTCGACGCCCTGGATGTCGGTCAGTACGGCGAACTTGCCTTCCCGGGTGATCAGGCCCATCGCGATTCCGGCTACGGGCGACTTGATGGGCACGCCGGCATCCATGAGCGCCAGCGTCGAGCCGCAGACCGACGCCATCGAGGTCGAGCCGTTCGAGCTGAGAATCTCGGAGACCAGACGGATCGTGTACGGCCATTCCTCGACGGAGGGGATGACCGCGAGCAGCGCGCGCTCGGCGAGAGCGCCGTGACCGATCTCGCGCCGGCCCGGGCCGCGCAGCGGGCGTGCTTCACCGACCGAGAATGGCGGGAAGTTGTAGTGGTGCATGTAGCGCTTGAACTCATCCGCGCCCAGCCCGTCCAGCTTCTGCTTGTCGGACATCGAGCCCAGCGTCGCGATCGTCAACGCCTGCGTTTGGCCACGTGTGAAAAGTCCGGAACCGTGCGTCCGCGGAAGCACGCCCACCTCGACCGTGATCTGCCGCACGTCCTTGAGTCCGCGGCCGTCGACGCGTACGCCTTCGTCGACAATGCGCTGGCGGACCCGGTCCTTGAGCGCCTTGTCAAAGAGCTTGCCGAGGATCTCGACATGCTCGGGAAAGCGCTCGCCAAGCTCGATGATCGCCTTGGTGCGGAGGTCGTCGATTCCGCTCTCGCGCGTCGCCTTGTCAGCGCTGTACAGCACGCTGTCGAGGCGGAGGGCGAGGTACTCGCCCATGATCTCGAGCATCTGCTCGGGGTATGGCGTCGGGATCCACTCGCGCTTCTCGAGCCCCACCTGCTCGCGCAGCTCGAGCTGAGCCGCGCAGATCCGCTTGATCTCCTCGTGCGCCGTCGCGAGCGCCTCGAGCACGACCTGCTCGCTGACGCCCTTCGCGCCGGCTTCGACCATGAGGATCGCGTCGGCAGTGCCGGCCACGGTGAGGTCCAGCTCCGAGTCGCCGATCTGCGACATGGGCGGGTTCACGACGACCTTGCCGTCGATGTAGCCCATGCGCACCGCGCCCACCGGACCCTGGAACGGAATGTCCGAGATCACGAGCGCGGTCGAGGCGCC
>Ga0070741_10013933_pt1 | contig 14055 bp, 13 predicted proteins | sample Coa_R1_4_FD_66440 | JGI IMG/M metagenome (GOLD analysis project Ga0070741, IMG submission 66440) | Surface soil microbial communities from Centralia Pennsylvania, which are recovering from an underground coalmine fire - Coalmine... | ecosystem: Environmental > Terrestrial > Soil > Unclassified ... | reverse complement strand
CCAGTTCATGTCGGCCATGCCGTCGGTCCATTCGAGGGCTGGCCGGAACAGGGTGTCAACGCTCATGAACTGCATGACGGGAATCGGCAGATCATGAATGGCCGTCGTGAGCACGACCTCTTCATCGGGCGGCCGGTCGAATTGTGGCCGAACGCGCTCGATCTCTTCGGTCATCGCTGAGCTCTTGTGCAGCATGCCAAAGGCCGCGTCCGACTCGGTGCTTGGCTGCCCGGCGACCGTTACGACACCGAGCGTATCGACGTTCGCATGGAATTCGCCCAGGAAGTGGTCGATCTCCTGCACCGCATTGAGCAGCGTAACCTTCCCGCCGGAGAACTTGACGTCCACGACGTACCGCTCGCCCGGCGCGATCACGACACTCTGCACGGGGATTTCCAGTTGGTACGGGCCTTGGTCCGATGCAATGAGCTTCATGGGCGCATCGCCGAAGCTCAAATTGTAAGTGCGGGCGCTCGAGGCATTCGTGAGCAGGAACCGCACGACTTCGCCCGGTCTGGCATCGAGATGCCAGCGCGGCTCGCCGTTCACGAGTATGACGTTCCCGAATCGGCCCATGAGCGCGAAATTGGGCGCCGAGTCGCCGAATGCGATGAGGCTGTCGCCGTCAACTAACAGGTCACTCAGGATGACGAACGCTCGACGGGGAGCAGCGCTCGACGTGGTGGGTTCCACGTCGATATTCCCGTAGAGACCCATGGGCTGGCCGATATCTTCGCGCACGTGGTCGTGGTACCAGAAGATGCCGGCGTCTGGGCAATGCACGGCGTAGACGAACGTCCCGCCTGCCGCCACGGGAGGCTGTGTGTTGCCCGGCGAGCCGTCGAACTTGTTGTCTAGGCGCACCCCATGCCAATGGATAGTCGCGGGACGATCGATCGCATTATGAAACTTGACGTAAAACGTGGCCCCTTGGTGCGCTCGGAGCAGCGGCCCAGGAGCTTGTCCGTTGAACGCGTACATCACGAGCGTCTTCCCATTGATTGTCCGACGGACCAACCCAGCTTCGATCGCGACCGTATCGCCATCGTTGATCGTTATCGCCTCACTAGCCTTCGCTTCGAGTATGCCCTTCGTGGCATGCAGGTGAAACTCACCCGCGCTCGGCCGCACCCCTTCCAAGCCGGGCATCATGGGATGCTTCATCATGGGAAGAATCGATCGACCACTCGGCGACTCGGTCGAATCGATCATCCCGGCCATGCCGGGCATGCCGGCCATATCCTGACCCATGCCGACCGTCGGTATCATCAGTAGCACGAGCGCGAGCGTGCGCATCAGTCGGGTGGCATACCAGTGTTATAGAACGGATGCCCAGCGAACGACTGCATAAGCGAACTGGGACTGCGCCCAACAAGCACGGTCGGCCCGCGCCAGTGCGAACCGACCGTCGCCGTTTCAGCGGTGATCACCACCGTGAACTTGTTCCAGTCAGCACTCGCTCGAAGCGCCGTGTCGTTGGCGACGAGGCCGAGGTGGCGCACGGTCTCGAGATTGGGCGTGGCGAGCCAAGCATGGTACGTCGTGAACGCACCGAGGCTCGATGCGGCCGGAAGATTGTGCACGGTGATGTCGAGGTCGTACGCGACCCGACCATCCTTCGTGGCAGCGAGCCCGAATGGCGACGGCGAGGGAGCCAGCGCAACGAACCCCGATGCGAGACGCACCGGGCCGACCGCGGCCAGACGAAATCGCGGACGCGGCGCCGCGATTGTAATCAGCAGCGCGGTGATCGCGAGGCGCGTGATCAATGCCTGGGCGCTCCGTCCGGACCGTGCGTCCAATCCTGCGCCGTCGAGATGTTCGGCATGCCCCAATTGCGCCCATCCCATCCGTCGAACCCATCCATGTGCAGCGCCCAAAACCCAGTCGTGATGTCGCTGATCACGATGAGCCCGTCGGCGTTGCGCACCGCGACGCCCCATGCGCCATTGAGGACCGTGCCGGTCCCGCGACGCTGACTTACTTCCGCCGTGTCGGACCGTCCGCCCTGCGTCTCCCCAGACATCGTCGGCCCGTCGTATGTCTTGTAGTACCCGACGGTGATCGGCTCCGTCGGATCCATCATGTTGAAGACCTGAAGCCCGTCTTCGTACGCCGATACGAAGACATACGGCCAACGCACCTCGTGGTTGTGCGGTAAATGCTTCCAGTTCGCCGTCCACGCGCCGATCGGCTGCGTTATCGTCGCGACCTGGCCGTCCAACCCGGGCTTGAGGTCGAAGATGCGGAGTGGCGCGTACTGGTATTCCGTCTCTGTGACGACATACCGCCCGTCGGGCGTCGGCGTGACGGTATGCCCGCGCCCGAACGGTGAGACGATGGCGCCCGGCATCGGCGTGATCGAGGTCAAGAGCTTTGGCGACTCCGGCTTCGAGACGTCGAACACAAAATAGCCACCGGGCTGCGCGCCACCGTAGAACTTGTCCTGATGCGTGGCCGCATCGTACTGCACGACGAAGTCGTGGTATCGCCCGGTCGCGCCGGGCACGGGCACCTGGCCGATGTACCCCTTGTTCGCCGCGCCGGCGAGAAACTTCCCCATGTCATAGATGCTGGCGTACGTACCGGTCAGCGTCGTCGCGAACATGATGACGCGCCCGTCCGAGTGCCGGTACGGAAACACGTTATGAAACCCGCCTGGGAGGGAACATCCCACCACGCCGCCGCACTGCCCGGCGGACCCGTTCACGACCGCGGAGTTCGACGCGGTGAGCCGGCCGACCTCCTTGATGGTCGACGTATCCGGCAGACCGGTCACGTCGAACACGATCGCGCCGAGGTCGGCGTCGGGTGATCCTTGGGCGAACTGGAACGCCTGAACGTAGTAGTACCGGCCGTGGTACGTGAACGTCTTCCCTTCCATACCGCCGAACCCCGCGTGCAGCTCGGCGTTCTTGATGTTGTAGCGGTACAGGATCTTGGCGTGCGCCGGGTCTTTGACGCTGATCAGGGTGAAACCGGCGGGGGTATGCGGCTCCAGCATCCGCGACACGTACACATATGGCCGCGACATCTCTTGTTCCATCGCGATGCCGGCGATGGTTTGCGAGCGGCCGAGCGGGATGTGCGAGAGCAGGTGGACGTTCGCGGTGTTCGGCACGAACAGCGGGCTGCCGCTATCGGCGGCGATCGGCGACCCGGCCCGCTGGGCGGCGACCGCGCGCGCGGTCAGCGCGACGATGGCAATCAGACGTATTCGCAAAACCACGCGTCTCATGCTACAGTCCTCCGACGTTATCTTGGCGCAAAAATCCGGTCAACGATTTAACGCGGAGCGTGGCGACGTGATACGGCGTCCGACTTTCTGCCTGATCGTACTCTTGGCGGCGACGGCGAAAGCTCAAGAAAATAGTCGTGATACTGTCGGGCGCACTGAGCGGCGTCGTTTCACCTCGCCGTCCCAGACCGTCACCGATGATCCGCGCCGGGTGCCGGAGCCAGCGGGCGTCAACGGACCACCGGGAACACTCGTGCTCCGCGGCGGCCGCATCTTCGACGGGACGGGCGCGGCCGTGCGTGAGGGAACGCTTGTCATCACGCGCAACCACATCGAGCGCATCCTGCCCGCATCGTCGACTGGCTGGCCGTCCGATGCGCGCGTGATCGATGTCACCGGCAAGACGGTCATGCCAGGACTCATCGATCTGCACACGCATCTCACGTATCCGGATGACGATACGCCCGGGCCCATGGCCAACAGCCGAGCCGATGCGGCGCTGCGCGGGGTCGAGCGTCTTCGCTACTACATCGAGAGCGGCATCACGAGCATCCGGGACGTGGGCTCGGAGGACGATGTTCCGTTCCGTCTGCAAGCGTGGGTCAAGCAGAACCGTGTCATCGGACCGCGCGTGTTCGCCGCTGGCAGTCTCATCACCGGCAAGGGTGGCCATGGTGACGATGGCGGTGGCTACAACAGCTCCGCCGAGGGCATGGTGCGTGTCGCCACGGGCCCAGACGATTGGCGCCTGGCTGTCCGCGAGCAGTTTACAAAGGGCGCCGACGTCATCAAGATCGCGAGCCATTTCTCGCCCGCCGAGGTCTCGGCCGCGATCGCCGAAGCGCACGCGCTGGGGCTCAAGGTGACGTGCGATTGCGAGACATTCTACATCAAGTGGGCCGTCGAAGCGGGCATCGACATGATCGAGCATCCGCTGCCGCGATCCGACGAGACCATTGCCCTCATGAAGCAGCATGGGACCGAGTCGGATCCGACGCTGACGCCGTACATGATCATCTTCAATTCGGCGGGCGCGTATTATGGAACGCCGTCGCGAAGATTCTTCTTCTCGAAGCCGGCCAACTTCGAGCTCGTCAAGAAAATGAAAGACGCCGGCATCACGCTCGGCATCGGCACTGATCTCGTCCGCGATTGGTTCCGGTACCTACCGGCGCCGTATCTCAACGAGATGCATCAATTCGTCAACCTGGGCTACACGGTACCGGAGGTCCTCCAGATCGCCACGCGGACGAATGCGCTTATGCTGGACATGGGCGACCGCCTCGGCACATTGGAGCCGGGCAAGCTCGCCGATGTCACCGTCATCGACGGACGCCCTGACGTCACGCTCGACGATCTGACGAAGGTATCGCTCGTGGTGAGAGACGGCTGGGTCGTGGTCGACCATGGCCAGATCAGCGTGCCGCGGCATGTGCCGACGGCCATGCCGCCGGACCGCTAAACCCCGCCCGCCCGCGCCACACGGCGGAGCACGGACGACGGTGTCACCCCTAGGATTTGGTGATACTGCCGCGCGAAGTGCGCCGAGTCGGTGAAGCCCGTCGCGAGGGCCGCTTCCGTCAGGGTGCGGCCGCTCAGCGCGACTTGGATTGCCGCGCGCAAGCGATTCCAAACGCGAAAGCGTCGGAATCGAACGCCCATGTCGCGCTGGAATAGCGCCATGAAGCGCCGCTGAGACAGTCCTTGCGAGCCGGCCAGCACGCCGACCGAGGTCTGCGCGCCTGGATCGTCCGCGAGCTGCCGGACGACGTTCACGATGCGCGGGTCGACTTGCGGTGCTTCCCTTCTCCGCACGAACCCCAGCAACTCATCGATGGCCTCGCCGGCAAACCCGAGGCTCTGCCGATTCTCGTACATCTCCCGGAACGTCCCGAGCGCGGCGCAGTTGCCGATGAGCACCTGTCCCCACTCCGCCCAATGGCTGCCGAGCCGACTCAATCCTGAAATCGAGGCGAGCTGAGGTTCGACGTACAACGCCGCGAGCGGATTGTCGTCGAGCTCGAGGGTATGCATGACGCCGGCAGGAATGATGGCGGCGTGGCACCTATACCAACATCTCCCCTCGAGCCCGATGCGTATACGCCCGGCCAAACCAGCGATGAGCACGGGTGTACCGTGCGCGTGCCAGTCCACGCGCTCCAACGTCCCGATGTAGATCGCTCGCGCACGGCCGATGCCGACCACGGCATCAGGTGGTGCACAATCATACAAGCCACCGCGCTGGCGCATCGCTACTCATCCCTCTCTATGAGCACACTCTACTCCACCGCTCACCGCGCCCTGCAGGACGAGTTCAACCGGCGTCCCCTCGCCGACCTGCTCGACGCGGCGATCGTCCACTCCGAAATCGCGCCAGCCGAGAAATCGTTCATTGAGCGCCTGGACATGTTCTTCCTGGCGACGGTCGACCCTCAGGGTCGCCCCACCGTCTCGTACAAGGGTGGCGCACCGGGATTCGTCCGCGTCCCGGATTCGCGGACGATAGCGTTCCCGGTATATGACGGCAACGGCATGTTCTACTCGATGGGCAACATCGAGGCAACCCGTCGTGTCGGCCTCCTCTTCATCGACTTCGCGACCCCCCATCGCCTTCGCGTACAGGGCGACGCCTCGCTCATTCGCGATCCGCGCGTCCTCTCAACCTGGCCCGGCGCGCAACTCGCCGTTCATATCACGCCGACCGAGATTTTCGTCAACTGCGGCCGCTACATCCACAAGCGCGTCGAAGTCGAGCCCTCGCCGTACCTCCCGGACGCCGAGGGCCACGCGCCCGTTCCGGCCTGGAAGTGCGTCGATGTCGTTCAGGACGTGCTGGCCGCGGACGAGCGCCAGGCTGTGACGGATGCCGGCGGGCCGATCGACTTGGACGAATACAATCAGCGCGTCGCGAACGGCAAACCGTAAGCACGGCTGAACACCGATCATTGCGGCGCAACGATGTGGCGGAGAGATCCAAGGGCGCACGCGACTGGCTCTCCGCCTCACAGGTAGCGCTGGGCGGCCTCGCCCCACTCGCGCTAGTAGTGAAAACCCACGTTGGCGCGCTTGCCCCCATCCGGGACGGCCTACTATCCGACTGCCCAAAGTCTTAGCCATGGTCGCCTCCGGACGCCGTCGCCTGGCGGAGGCCGAACTTGAGGAAGTCCAATCAGACCAGTAGCTTATCGTGCTCCATTCCCGAGTAGCTCAGTTGGTAGAGCAGCGGACTGTTAATCCGCGGGTCACAGGTTCGAGTCCTGTCTCGGGAGCTTTCCTTACTAACGGGCGCGACACAACTTACGTGCTGAGATAAAAGCACTTAGCCCGCTTTCCCTCGCCGCAAGCAAGTAGGTCCTCGAAGGTCGGCGAAGGTCCTAAAAGGCCCCTGTTTGTAGGTGTTTGGCGGCCTCCGCGCGGCCTCGCAATGCGCTCGAAGGAGCGCGACGGCAATCACCTAAGGCAGGACCGGCGGGCCTTTACTTACAGCGTGGTCGACGGTTAACGTAGGGGCTACTAGAGCGGACGGGGTGGCGCAAACGCCCTTACCTGCTCGCCAAGATCAAGCCGCCACCGGCCACGCGCAGTGAGCCGGACCCGAGCGGACCAAAGCGCTCAGTAGACGCCTCTGCATTGCGACAGGGGCCTCCAGCTAACCAAATCGCCGGCACTCTCGCCGACGTCGGGGCTGAAGGCCCCTGTTCGCGTTTTGGTGCATCTGCTACTGAGGATCCGCGCTTGTGAACCGACTGCTGACACCCGCGAATGTCATCGAGATCACCGGTCTTCACAAAGACACGGTGTACTCCGAGATCCGGAGTGGCCGGCTGAAGGCCGTGCGACTCGGACGCACCGGGAAAGTCATCCGCATCAAAGAAGAAGATCTGCAATCGTACATCGACGCGGACAAAAGTGCGCGTCGTGTCGAAGGCGCTCCTGCGCCAAAGACCGCTACAGCGGCGGCCGTGAAACCCGTGCATCACCGGCGCTCGCGTCATCACGGTCGCTGAGGCCGGACACCGTCACCACCAACTAGGAGGAGTTCAACCAGCTATGCCCAACCCAAGACCAACACTCCCATGTCTACTGATTCCCTTAACACTGCCGGCCCGCGATCACGGTGGTCATGCCGCGATGCGAGCCGGAAGCGTCATTCTCAACCCGGAGCTGACCAAAGGCCCAACACCTCGAAGGTAGCGCCGCTCAATGTTGAGTGGCTAGTCCCGCGTGACGTAGCGCTCGCGCGCCGAGCGACGCGCATCCAATGCGGCGCGGGGTCGTTCGTGTTGGTGATAGATCCGGATACGTTCTCCGCGATCGTCGTGCCTGAATGCGACTTTATCGCGGCGCACGACGCGGCACGTGTCGCCGAGTGGCTCACCGCGCAACCGCATTCCCTATCGGTGGAGCTTGCGCCAGGTGAGAACGATCTAGCCACGCGACTCCTTTGGCCGCTCCTCGCCACGCGGCATCGCTGCGACCTGCGGGCGCTGCAATTGGGCGACTTCGTTGACACGGTCCTCACGTGGCAATGCCCGGTCGGCATACGGTGCCGCTTACTGGCGCGCTGGTGGGAGTTGGCGGCGTGACGGCCAGTGACGCGAGCGAGCGGATGATGGAACGATTCCGTGGGTCGTCGCGCGGGCACCTGTTCTATCTGCAAACTGGTGCCGCGCCGACCGGGCAGAAGACGGAAGGGCGCTACTCGATGCCGGCCGGCCCCGCAACAGTAGAGCATTGGCGCGCGCACTTGGCCGGTGCGTCCGGTCTGGGCGTGGTGCCGCTGCTCGACGATGGTCTGTGCGAGTGGGGCGCCATCGACATTGACGACCGCGCGATCGATCACGCGAAACTCGCCATGCGCCTGTACAAGATGGAATTGCCGCTGGTCGTGCTGCGGTCAAAAAGCGGCGGCGCGCACTTGTACTTGTTCTGCCGCGAGCCGTGTCGCGCAGACATCGTCCAAGGCAAGCTGAAGGAGTTGGCGCACGGGTTGGGTATCGCGTCGAAGGTGGACATGTTCTTTCCCGCACAACTGAAATGGGCGAGCGCCCGCGACAAGGGAAGCGGGATCAACATGCCGTACTTCGGTGGCGCCGCCACGGATCGTTACGCTATCACAGCGAGCGGCAAGCACCTCAACGTTGAAGACTTTCTCCACTACGCGGGCGAATGTGCGGTCACGGTAGACGAGCTAGCTCACGTCAAGATTGCGGAGGATGAAGCCGCTCACGACGACTCACTGTGGAAGGGTGCCCCCCGCTCGCTCGTCAAAGTGGCGTGTCAACCTGGCGGCGTCACGGACGGTGAACGCAACAAAGTCCTGTTCAAGATCGCGATATACCTGCGTGAACGTTTTGGCATTGAAGCCTTCGGCGACAAGCTGCACGAGTACAACGACCGATTCCTCTCGCCCCCGCTCGGCGCCAGGGAAGTTGACGGCATCGCCCAGAGCGTCGCGCGCCACCCCAACTACGAGTCACCCGGCGCGTCAACAGCGGACGATGTCAACGCCGGGATCGATGAGCTAAACGCGTCGCATGCGCAGGTGGTGGTCGGCGACAAGGTGGCGATCATCTGGGAGCAGGAGGACGGCCGCTGGAGCCTGATTGCACCGTCAACACTGCGCGCGTGGTATGCCCATCGACGGGTGCAGGTGGACGGCGAGAAGTGGAAACCGCTCGTCGACGTGTGGGAGCATTCCGAACGCCGGCGCCGCTACCGGGGGATCGTGTTTGAACCACCGCCCGCCGACGAACCATTCGGTCAATTCAATACGTGGCGCGGCCTCACGGTGCCGTGTTCCGACAGCGGCTCATGCGACCTGTTCCTCGCGCATCTCCGTGACAACGTGTGCAATGGGGACGACCACCTGTATCAGTGGGTCCTCTGCTTCTTCGCGGACTTGATTCAGCGCCCCGGCCGCAAGAGCGGCGTCACGCTCGTGTTGCTCGGCGACGAAGGTGTCGGCAAAACGATCGTCGGCCGCCATGTGGGCTTTCTGTTGGGCGACGCCTACACCGTGCTCGAAAAGCAAGAGCAGCTACTGGGCCGGTTCAATAGTGCCGTCGCGCGGCGCGTCTTGATCCAACTGGAGGAAGCCGTCTGGGCTGGCTCGCACCAAGCGGCCAGCGCGCTCAAGCACCTCATCACGTCCGACAAGATCCTGCTGGAGATGAAGGGGCACGAGCCGGTCATGATCTCGAACTATGCGCGCCTGTTGATCACCAGCAATGAGCAATGGGCCGTGCCGGCCGCACTCAAACAGCGCCGCTACGGCGTGTTGAAGGTGAGTGATGCGCGCAAGGAAGATCACGCCTACTTCGCCGCGATCGAGGACGAACTGGCGGCCGACAACAACGCCGGATACGGCGCGCTGCGCGCGTTCCTCGAAGCGTACCCGATCAACGATGCGCTATTGGCCAAGGTGCCACAGACGGACGCTTTGCGTGGGCAGCAACTGCACTCGCTCACGGCGGAGCAACAGTGGTTCGTCAGCGTGTTGAGTCGCGGCATGCTGCCCGGCGATTGGCAGGGGCAAGGCGTCGCTCAGGCTGAGCGGATCTACGACCACTTCATTGCCACGGCTCGACGCCATGGCGAAACACGCCGCGCGAGCGAAATGGTGATCTCGCGCCTCCTACGTGAATGGGTGCCGGCGTTGGTCCACCGTCGCCACCACATCCCCGAAGTGGGCCTGGTCAACGTCATGCGCTTCCCGCCACTGAGTGAGACGCGTGCCGCGTTTCAGGCTGCGACTGGGTACGCTGGTCCGTGGCCCGAAGACGAAGGCACACCGGGTAGCTGGACGGCCGACACGCGCGGCGTGGAGGAGCGGTGATGAGCTCATCCAACCTCACCCAGCCGTGTACGTACCTCCCCATCCGTGGGCGTGTGGCGGGGCAACACGTTATCCGACCTATCCGACCCTTCGGACCTTTTGGGGGTCCAGTCGCTAAACGCGATACGACGCCGGTACAGCGGCGCGGGCGCGCTTTTTTACTCTACTCCTTCTTAGGTTGGATAGGTTGGATAGGTTGGATACGCCGTTACGCGGCCACAACTTCGGACCGATCCAACCTCGAACCAAGGTTGGCAAGGTTGGATGGGCTGCCGCCGCATATCGCCCGCGCTCGGTCGCATGGCGCATGGCCACGTTCTGATTGGCCCGTAAGCAATTCCAGCAGACGACCCGCCCACTTACCCACGCCGGCGCGTGCGTGGCCGCCTAGGCCCTGCCGCGACCACGCGGCACACATGCGCGCGCCCATCAACGGGTGCGACGAATGACACGGGTCATGTGGCGGATCGGTGATCTACTGATCGTCATGGCGCCCGAAGCGTTTGGCGGCTTCATGGCGGCTCCATCGAAAGACGGTGTTGCTACACCATCACTTCCGCTCACACCCGCGCTCGCCGGGTCCGTGGGTCACAGGTTCCCCCGTTCACACCCAAGAGGAGAGCATGACAATGGCTGACACGCCTGAGTTCAATCCTGATCCCAAGGCGCTCGAGAACAGGACGCATCCGCTGCGTGGCGCGTTGCTGACCGAAGTGAAGACGGAGTCGTACCGGCCGCCAGTGCCACCTGCAGAGATCGAGCGCATGAAGGAACGCGCTGAGGAAGCGGAGCATGATGCAGCGGTCGCTGCCATGCTCAAGGAGAAGCGTGACGCCCGCATTGCAGAGGAGCGCGCCAAGCGTGAGGCGGAAGCGGTCGCCCGTGCGCCGATCATTGCTGAAGCCGAACGGCAGCTGGCGGTTGAACGGGAGAAGGCACGGCTGTTGGGCACCGATCGCACGGCGGACTATCGTGGCATCCTCTGAGGAGAAGGAGTTCGCCGAGGCAGCGGCCGAGGATGAGCGTGCGATGGCCGCCGTTGCTGCGGGCCGCGAGGCTGCGGCCAAGCAACGTGCCGCCGAGCAGGCATCACCGGAGGCCCGCGCCGCGCGTCGTGCGGCTGCGGACGCCTACCCGGCCGCCTGTGACGATGTCGAGCAGCACGCGCGTGCTCTGCACGACCTGGCGCAGCGCATCGTTGACACCGTGCGGCCGCTGGCGATCGAGTGGACCAACACGGTGACGCCGTACCACGAGGCGTACCGCCGCTATCTGGAGTTGCACCGGGCCATCGGCGTGCTGGATCTGCCCGGCCCGGAGTGGGTCTGGCCAGCGGCGCGCTATCCGCTGAATGAAGCGCAGGTCGCGGCGTTCCTGGCCCTGGCGGTCGAGGTGCTCCAACTGATGCGCCATGGGAACACGGTTGCCAACCCGACCGAGTACGTCAACGCGATGCGCGCCCTAGCTCACCGCGACAGCCCGCAACCCCTCATCAACCCTCACGCCTAACCATGACCCAACGCTGTAGCGTGTGTCGTCACCCGCAACGCACCGAGTACGAGTCGCGGGCGTTGCGGGGAGAGACGTACAAGTTGTTGGGCAGTGAATCGGGCGCTGGCGAATGGGCCATGCGTCGGCATATGGACCGGCATGTACCGCGCGAGATGGCACTAGCCGCTGCGGCGGCCGACGTCGCGAACGGTGACCGGTTGCTGCATGAGGTGTTGGAGTTGAAAGCGGCGGCCGTCAGCATGCGGCGCCGGGCACGCGCGCAAGACAAGATCGGCGCCGAGATCATGGCGCAACGCGAAGTGCGCGAGGCCGTGGCACTGCTCGCCAAGATCACCGGTGAGCTACCGGACCCGGCGCACCTGACCATCAATGTGATTCAGTCGGCCGAGTTCCAACGCGTCACGACCGTGATCATGAACATCCTCGCCCCATACCCAGCCGTGCGCGCGGAGATCGCTGCCGCGCTAGCAGCGGAGGCCGATGCCGACGACACGTCGCCGCGCTAACAATCCGCTGATGCGGGCGATGGCCTGGCGCACGGACCGGGCCACGTTCACACGCTCGTGTGGCTTTGAGCCGGACGAGCGACAGTTGGAAGTGCTCCGCTCGACGGCGCCGCAAGTGATCCTGTTGTGTACGCGGCAATGGGGCAAGTCCACCGTCACGGCCAACCTGGCGCTGTATGAAGCCATACTCGCGGCGCCCGCACTGGTGTTGATCTTCGCACGGGCACAACGGCAGGCCATTGAACTGTTGCGCAAAGTGAAGGAGCAAGTTGGCACGCTCGGCACGTCCGCGCCGGCCCTCGTGAACGACAACGAAATGTCCGTCGAGTTCGAGACCGGCTCGCGCATTCTCGCGCTGCCCGGCACGGAGGCCAACGTGCGCGGCTTTAGCGGACCGTCGCTCGTGATCTTCGACGAAGCGGCGCGCGTGCCGGATGAACTGTATTACGCCGCGCGACCCATGCTCGCCACGTCGCAAGGGCGGCTCATCCTGCTGAGCAGCGCGTGGGACGTGCGCGGCTTTTTCTACACAGAGTGGGACCAGGGCGACCCCACCGCCTGGCACAAGGTGAAGGTGACCGCGCCGGAATGTCCGCGACTCGATCCCGCTTGGCTCCAGCGCGAGCGCGCTACGGTTGGCGAGCGCGTGTATCGGCGCGAGTACCTGTGCCAGTTCGGGCAGACGGAAGAAACCGTGTTCCCGCGTGAGCTCGTGTTGGCGGCGCTCGATCCTACAATCCCCTCCCTCTTTGGTTCTCCTCAATGACACTGCACATGCTTGTTGGCGTTGACCCCGGCAAGCTGAACGACCCCACCGCGGTTGTGATCGGTCGCTATGACGACGGCCTGACGCCGATCAGTGAGCGCGATCCGTATCACACGCCCATCGTCTATGTCGATCATGCGCGCCAGCCGCTCAAGACCGCCGACATTGCACCGTCGCCGGCGCCGCGCCGGCTGGACATAATCCATGTGGAGCGGCGGCCGATTGACGAGCCGTACACCGCCATGGTGAAGTACGTCGCGAATCTCTTGCGACTGCCGGCACTGACGGTCGATGGATTACCACCGCTGGCCATCTTCGACTGTACGGGCGTGGGTGAACCGGTCATTGACATCGCGCACTCGCTCGGCATTCGCCCGCAACTGATCAGCATCACAGCCGGCGCACGCGCGCATATGGAAGCGGGCCGCTGGCACGTGCCCAAGGCTGATCTCATCACCGCCATCGTCGTGGCGTTGCAGGAAGGACAGCTCAAGATCGCGGCACCGCCGCGCGCGGCCAGCGACACGGGTCCGGACTATGTCAGTGCGCTCGTCAACGAACTGACCGGTTTCCGCGTCACGACGACTCCGTCCGGCCGTGACACCTATGCGGCCGGCGAAGACTCTCGCGAGACCATGCACGACGACCTCGTCATGGCGCTAGCGCTCGTGGCTTGGTGGGCGGCACGACGCGTCGATCCGGACCCGCTGCCGTCCGAGTACCCTCGCTTTCAGCGTTGAGGAAACGTGGCAGATCACGGCCGCTAACCCATTATGTCACATACTGTTGGTTTATTGTGGCCTAACGTACACGCCTGTTTACTTCCCGGCCGGGCCGCGCGTTCTTTCGAGCGGGTACCTGTACCACTACCAACTCGGAGGATTTTCGCGTGACCAAATGTCTCAGTACTGAGACAACAGGTGGGCTCACGGATGCGGAGTGGCTCAACCTCCTCAACCTGACAGAGTTGCAACGTCAAAGCGTGGCGGACGCGAATCTGTGGACGCGTGAGGACGCTTTGCGGCGGCTGCCACATGTCGCCAGACTCGCCAAGCTGACGTTGGAGCGCGTGACAGCGTTGTGCGCGCGCTTGGAGGGGCGATGAGCTTCACGCTCGCCAACGAGTCCGTTGTCAACGAGCCAGCGGACCTGAAGGCGGTCCCCACGACCGTGCTGCTCGCGACCTACAACAAGG
>Ga0070741_10013932_pt1 | contig 14057 bp, 17 predicted proteins | sample Coa_R1_4_FD_66440 | JGI IMG/M metagenome (GOLD analysis project Ga0070741, IMG submission 66440) | Surface soil microbial communities from Centralia Pennsylvania, which are recovering from an underground coalmine fire - Coalmine... | ecosystem: Environmental > Terrestrial > Soil > Unclassified ... | reverse complement strand
TCAAAGGGCAGCCGCCGGGGCCCGAAGGGTCAATGCTCAAACTCTGCGGCTCTGAAATCGGCATCCGCATTGCGCAATTTGCCAGTGAGTTGCTCGGCGCGAATGCCATTGTCAACGGCGCGATGGAACACGTTCCCGATGCGCCGCGCTGGTTCAATCGCCTGTTGAGCGCGCGGCAGTACACGATCGCCGGCGGCACCAGCGAGATTCAGCGCAACATTATGGGCGAGCGCGTGCTGGGATTGCCGAAGGGATAGGACAGTAGTCCGTGTAGATTCGCGGGAATATTCGCTGTACCGCTTCAGCGACAGTGAACGGCCAGGTGCTGAACGCTTTTTCTGGCCAACTCCCGCCGGTCTTGGGTGGAGTCATCAATTTCGGCGATATTGCGCTCACCCCGGGGACGCCAAATCTGTGGACCACCGCCAGTGATGGCAATTGGAATACTCCCACACGGTGGAGTGAGAACGTGGTTCCTGGCTTGTCTCATCATGCCATCATTGAGGCGACAGGTTCCTACACGGTAACGCCGGACGTTGATCCCACACTCAGCTCGCTGGCGATTGGTGCCGATGGCGCAACCTTACTCGGCGCAGACCGTACGCTCACGGTCAATAACATCGCAAAAGTCTCCGCTGGAACACTGGGATGGCGCAATTCAACCCTATTTCCGCTAGCGAGCCTTTCTTAGAAGTGATAAGCACTCCACCACAGTTCGCCTTGTAAGGAGAAAAACAATGGCCGGTAAACATTTTGATGAACTCAGTGTCGGCGATGTGTTCAAGCATCAGCCCGGACGAACGGTGACAGAGACCGACAATTTACTGTTCAGTACCCTCACGTTGAACATGCAACCGCTCCACCTTGACGCTGAATTCTCGAAGAACGCGGAATTCGGACAACGCCTGGTGAACAGTATTTTCACACTTGGTTTGGCTGTTGGCGTGTCAGTAGCAGACACGACACTTGGGACAACGGTCGGCAATCTCGGCTTCGAGAAGGTCGAATTCCCGAAACCGGTCTTCATTGGCGATACGATCTACGCCGAAACAGAAGTGGTCGAGAAACGTGAATCAAAGTCTCGTCCGCAGTGGGGCATTGTGGTCTTTGAGCATCGCGCCACTAACCAACGCGGTGAGGTGGTGATGAAATGCCGCCGGGCGGGGATGATGCGGAAGAAAAGCAATTAATTAAGAATTCAAAGTGAAAGATTAAGAATTGTAAAATGGAAAGAAAACACGTCAGTCTTGTTCCTTTCCCAATTCTCCCTTCTTCGTTATTAATTCTTCATTCTTAATTCCGTGGGTTGTGCATGTCCTCATTTTTCTCTCGGCTTTTAGGTTCTCGGCGCAGTCCGCAGCGTTCAGACGTCACGACTGCCCCTCAGGAGATTGAGCGAATGGTTGGCATCATAAGTTGTGGGTATCACGTGCCGTTCTATCGTTTAGAGCGAGAAAAGATCGGGCACGCCTGGGCGCGACGATCGGGGAAGGGCGAGCGCGCGGCGATCTATTTTGACGAGGATGCGCTGACACTGGGCCTGGAAGCCGCGCAGCGGTGTATTGAAGACGGGGGGAAAGCCGGCATTGACGGCTTCTACTTTGCCTCCACTTCGGCGCCATTTCGGCAACGCTCTTCGGCGAGTTTTATGGCCGCGGCGTGTGACTTGCCGTCGGAGTGTGAGACGACTGATTTCAGTGGGACCGTTCGTTCTACGACCTCCGCGCTCCGCGCCGGTTTTGACGCGCTGAACAGCGGACGACTTTCTCGTGTCCTGATTGCCGCCGGTGAAGTCCGTGACGGGCAACCGGAAGAGGGCGAGGAGGAATGGTTCGGTGATGCCGGTAGTGCAGTAATGATTGGTCGCGATGGCGTCATTGCCGAAATTCTTGAAACCGCGTCACGTTCAGATGATCTTCTTGATGAATGGCGACGTGACACTGACGATTTTATTCAGACCCAGTCTTCTCGCTTTACCACGGAACGTGGTTACCAGGCCAATCTTGTTGCCATCGGCCAAACGTTAATGAAGAATCACGCGGTCCGGCCGCAGGACTGTGCAAAGATCATTTGCCCCTCTCCTGACGGCCGGGCTCACATCAATGTTGCTAAGAAACTCGGTTTCCAGGACGCGCAGATTCAGAACCCGTTGTTTCAAGAGGTCGGTGCGTGCGGAAGTGCCGCCCCGTTCTTGTTGCTTGCCGCGGCTCTGGAAGCGGCTAAGCCCGGAGATCGTTTCCTACTCCTTAATTATGGCGAGGGGGCAGACGGCTTTCTGCTACGGGTGACGAACGAGATCAGCAAGCGCAAACGCCCGCGCTCGCTATCGGATCATTTGAGTGAGAAACGGCTGTACCCCTCGTACACTGTTTACAAGAAGATGCGCTCGTATCTTGCGGAGAACCAGGACGGGCCGGAACTGTCCAACGTGTTTCTCGCCAAAGAAGAGAAACAAAATGTGCGCCTGTACGGGACGCAATGTCTGCGCTGTGGCACGCGACAGTATCCGATCGCGCGGGTCTGCATTTCCTGCAAGAATCACGACTCACTGCAGGAGGTCCCGCTCGAACGCACGGGTTCGGTGTTTACCTTTACGCGTGATCATCTGTATGTGGCCGCCGATTCTCCGACCATCATGGGCGTTGTCGACGTGGAACAAGGCGGACGACTGTATTTGCAAATGACCGACGTTGACCCCGAAGATGTGCGAGTGGGAGATCAAGTCGTGCTGACGCTGCGACGGCGCAAGGAAGGAGCCACCATGCACCACTACTATTGGAAATGTCGGCCCGTGCGGTAAAGACGAGAGGACAAATCGCCGCGACGGACTTATCCACTCTGTTTCGTTTCTCCGCCCGGCGCCCGGCGTTGGGCTTACTGTATCAAGCCCCGATCACCAATTCATTTTTCTGTGTCGGCCGTAAGGCGGAGAAAGGAGTTATTGTGGCTCATCCCGACGCCTCTCCCGGTAGCGTACGGTATCCACGCCTGTTCTCTTCGTTTCAGCTCGGTCACTTGACCTTGCCCAATCGGTTCGCCTTAACTGCAACCGCCGAGGTGTTCAGCCACGGTGACGGCTTTACTAATAAGCGGAGCATTCACTATCTGTGTGAACGCGCCGAGGCCGGGGTCGGGTTGCTGATTACCGGAAACCGCTTGGTCGATTTCCATTCCCAGGCCCCCTGTCGTGGGTACACCTTTGGCCACATCCGTGAAGGGATGGGGCGAGAACGGGAGTTGGCGCGTGCAGTCCACGAACGCGGTGCGGCGATTTTCGCGCAGTTCAATCATTTTGGCGCACACGCCAACAGCTTCGGCGCCGACGATTACCGCGTGCTCATGGCACCGTCGCCCCTGAAGTCTCCGGTGTGGAATGAGACGCCGAAGGAAATGGAGCCCGAAGACTTGGAGCGTCTCGGCGAACACTTCGCTCTTTGCGCCGCCCTGGTCCAAGAGGCGGGTTTTGACGGCGCGGAAATTCATATGACCAATTCCTATCTGCTGCACCAGTTCCTCTCGCCGGTGTACAACCGGCGCACCGACGCATACGGTGGTAGTATCGAGAATCGCCTACGCTTCCCGTTGCAAGTACTTGCCGCTGTACGGGCGCGAGTCGGACGCGGCTTTGTAGTCGGGGTGCGTCTCTCTGTAGACGAGAACCTGCCCGGTGGGATGGGACCGGAAGCCTGGGCCGAGGTCGCACAACGCATCGCCGCGACCGGTCACGCAGACTATTTCGGTGTCTCGGCGGGAACGTATCACAGTTTTGGCGCACAAGTCGGCATCGAAGACCTCCCCGACGGCTACTTGTTGCCGGCGATAGCCAAACTAAAACAAGCCGTACCTGCACTTCCAGTGATGGCGTCAGGTGGGTTGCAAGAGCCGCAGCTTGCGGAACGCGTACTCGCGGCTGGGGAAGCGGATTTGATCGGCTTATCGCGTCCACTCTTGGCTGATGCGGACTATGTAGGAAGGTCCGGGAAGGCCGCGAGCGCGAAGTACGGCGTTGTATTCGTTGTAATCAAGGTTGTATTGCCCGCTTGTTCAAAGGCGCACCTGTAGCCTGCACTATCAATCCCGCTTTCGGCCGTGAGGAGATATTCGGACGACGCACGTTACGGCAGACAAATAAACCAGGAGCTTGGTTTGTGGTTGGTGGCGGACCGGCAGGCATGCGAGCCGCACTCGTCCTTGCCCAACGTGGACATCGTGTGACTCTGCATGAGAAAGCTGATCGTCTCGGTGGACAGGTGCGGCTGTTGATCAAACAGCCCGGGCGCAGTTCGTTCCGGTACTTGATCGAAGATCTCGCTGAGCAATTGTATCGACATAGAGCCGAAGTCCGTCTCAATAGTGAGGTGACTGCCCAAGCGATCGAGGCCGCACGTCCTGACGGGGTAGTGCTCGCTACCGGGTCGCGGCCGTTACGGACAGGGGTCTCGCCGGCGGCACCCTTTGTTACGAAACTCCCTGGCGTAGAACAGAGTAACGTGTTGACCGTCTGGGAGGTCTTGGAGTCGCCGCAGCGTGTCGGTGCGGCGGCCCTCCTTCTTGACGACGACGGTACTCGTTATAGTGCCGGTACCGCAGAGTTTATCCTCGATCATGGCAAGAAGGTACACCTTGTGACTCGTATGCCTAGTCTCTTTGCGCCCCTGGGCGGGATGCTAGAACAACCGACGATGTACCAACGCTTATTCAGTAAGGGACTCCAGTTTTCCCTCAACAGTTGGGTGAAGCGACTGGGGAGTGAAGGTGCAATGTTGTACAACCTGTACTCTGGACACGAAACACAACTGAGAGGGATTGATACTTTTGTCCTCGCTACCGGCCACGAAGCCAACGACGAGCTGTACTTTGCACTCAAAAGCAAAATTCCCACACTCTTCCGCATCGGAGATTGTCTCGCGCCGCGGCTGCTCGACCACGCCCTCTACGAGGCAGAAATGGCTGGCCGCGAGCTGCTCAACAACGATGCGCGCTACATCCGCCCCGGTCAATTGGAGCAATGAGGCAAAGGAGGTGATTCGTCATTCCAGCGCAAGGAGGAATTCAGGCTTCTGACGGGGAGAACGCTATCTGGAGCACGCAATTTTTTCTTGTCTTGTGAAAATGGAATTCGGCCGTGCTGGCAACAGAATGATACTGAGGTATGATGATAAAATGAACAAATGAACCCCGAGGAGAGCCGCATGAGTGTCACGCTAGGAGATATTTCAGTGACGACCGCTCGCGTGTTGATTGACCAGGCGGCTGCCAACGGTCTGACAGTCGAGGAATATCTACAACGACTGCTTGGCATCGCCAGCGAAGCACCACAGGCTATACGCGACACAAATTCCGATGAGTACGTGAACGCGTTTATGGCGGATATGGAAATACTGGCGGAAGGGACGGACCATTTACCGTCATCCTTGATCACCTACTCTCGTGAAGACATCTACTTTGATCACGACTGATGGTATACCTAATTGATACTAACGTTTTTCTCAGAGCCGCCAAAAGGAACGATCCTGCTCGCCAGTTGGTTCTCGAAGCCCTGCGGAAACTGAGAAAGAATAACGAGACTCTCTGTTACACCACCCAGGTGCTGGTTGAGTTTTGGAACGTTTGTACGCGACCTCCCACTGCACGGGGCGGCCTGGGGCTCTCGTGTCAAGCAACCGAGCGAAAAATACGGATCATTGAAAAATGGTTTCACTTACTTCCTGAGAATCTGGCTACGCATCAGGAATGGAGACGTTTGGTGGTGGCTCACTCCGTACAGGGCGTCCAGGTTCACGATACGATGCTGGTCGCCGTCATGCAGGTTCACAATGTCTTGCGCTTATTGACTTTCAACGGAGACGACTTCAGGCGCTTTCCGGGCGTTACCGTTTTGTCCCCTTCTGAAGTAGTCTAACTCATATGACGGTTGTGACTTCTGCCATAACTGGACTTGGCCTGCCGTCAGTTGCAGTGAATCATCAGAGTGACGAGCATCGGGCTGTGGCAGTACGCACCGCGCTGGCCCTCTCGTTCTACGATCTGCCGTCGAAGGGCTACTGTAAGCCGCGGACGCTTGGACATCAACTATCCATCAGCGAGAACGGTGTGTCCGCGCCACTTTAACAGGGCAAGGGTATAGGAACGCCGAGTGACATATCGGTCGGTGGCTGCGCGCAGAGCAGCCACCTCGGCATGCTCTGTCTCTGTTAGTGTGCCTTCTTGCCCTCTGTGCAAAAGGCGTTGGTGACGGCGCCATTGTGAAGACGGTAGCGGCTCCGAGCAATCGCCCAGAGCGCTTCATTGCTCAAAGACGGTAGATCCGTAACGACTTCACGCCATTCAGGGTGAAGATCGTCGAACGACGGAGGCAAATTACCACGGATCGTTTGCTCCACGACGGCCTCGAGTGGCTGTTTGTGACCTCGGCCACTCGTTGGAGGCGCTGGTATATTGTTTCTGGCAGTTGAAGGTGAAGAGGCTGAACAGTCATTGGTTTGTGTTCCGTCAAATATCGCTAACATTGTAGGTAGCGAGCTTAGGCAAGAGCAAAGGGGGTGAATCTGACAGAGGACAATTTTTCCTCGCTGATATAACCTGCAGAAAATAGGTGCTTGATCCTGCCTGGACCAACGTCGTATAGTCCCATACATATTTTACGCCGGTGTCCTCAGGGGACATTGTGTAGGCAGTGTCTCAACACACTGAACGTTCATTGGGAGGGAGGCAGCTATGCCGCATTCGATTAAAGATCAAGTCGCTGTCATCGGCGTCGGATGTATTAAGTTCGGCGACAACTTTGACCAAGGGTACGAGGAAATGGCCGTAGAAGCGGCGTTTGACGCATTTAATGACGCGAAGATCGGCCCCGAAGAGATCGATGCCGCGTGGCTGGGAACCTATTCTCCCGCCCAGGGACACGGCAAAGCTGCCGTCTCACTTGGTGACGCTCTCCGGTTGTACAACAAGCCGATCTCCCGCGTGGAGAACTTCTGCGCGACCGGTACTGACGCCTTCCGTCACGCCGTGTTAGCCGTTGCCTCGGGCATCTACGACACCGCTTTAGTGCTCGGCGTCGAGAAGTATAAAGATCGTCCGGGTCGTGGTCTCGCCCGCGAAGGTGTGCATCCCTATCACAACGACGGTTCGACCGCCCCCGGCCTCTTTGCCCTAGCCGCAACTCGCTACATGCATACGTACGGCCTGACCCGTGAGACGCTCGCCAAAGTGTCAGTTAAGAATCACTACAACGGCTCGTTGAATCCTAAAGCACACCTGCAAAAGAAAGTGACACCGGAAGAAGTGCTGACTGCGCCGATCGTTGCCTACCCCTTCGGCCTCTACGATTGCTGCCCGACGACTGACGGTGCGGCGGCGGCCATCGTCTGTCGTGCTGATCTCGCTAAGAAGTATCGCAACGACTATATTCTGGTGAAAGGTGTGGGGCTGTCGGTGACCAGTGGCCGTCCGTTTATGGACCCGAACTTTGACTATCTCGGCTTTACCGCGACGCAGAACGCCGCGGCGCAAGCGTATGCGATGGCCGGCATCAAAGACCCGCTCAAGGAAATCAACGTGGCTGAGGTGCACGATTGCTTTACGTGGACAGAAATCACGAACTATGAAGATCTAGGCTTTGCCAAGAAAGGCGAGGGGGCGAAGCTGATCGAAGAGGGACGGACTGCACTCACTGGAGATATTCCGGTGAACCCGAGTGGCGGCCTCAAGTCGTTCGGCCATCCGATTGGCGCCAGCGGCGTACGCATGGTGTACGAGATTGTCACCCAACTACGCGGGCAAGGCGGCCAACGCCAAGTGAAAGACCCGAAGATGGGTCTCGTGCATAACGTCGGCGGGCCGGGTGCGGTGTCATGCGTCGCCGTTCTCGGGCAACCGTAATCATTAGCAGTCAGTGTTCAGCTATCAGCTTTCAGCTAAAATTTTGGATGCGGCTTGGCTGATAGCTAATGGCTTCTGCGGAGGTAGTCATGCAAAAGTACAGCAACGATAAAATCACCGTTCGTTACGATGAAAAAGTCTGTATTCATGCGGGAAAGTGTGTTCAAGGGTTGCCGCAGGTGTTTAATGTCAACAACAATCCTTGGATCAATGTGAGCGGCGCCGATGTTGAAGCGATCAAGCGAACCATCAAACAGTGCCCGTCAGGCGCGCTCACGCTTGAAGAGAAGAAATAAGACCAGGCTTCAGGCTGAAGGCTAAAGGCTTTAAGGGGAGGAATCCCTTCAGCCTACGACCTGAAGCCGTTAGCCTTCGGAGAATCCTCATGACACTCAAGGACAAAGTTGCCGTTGTCACCGGTGCCGGTGGCGGTATTGGTCGTGGAATCGCTTTGTTGCTGGCAAAGGAAGGGGCCAAAGTCGTCGTCAATGACATCGGTGGAAGTTCTGCCGGTGAAGGGCGTGATTCTGCCCCAGCCGATAAGGTGGTCGCTGAGATTACGGCTGCCGGCGGGACGGCAGTGACAAGCTACGATTCGGTCGCCAGCCTCGCCGGTGGTGAAAAGATCGTCGGCACGGCGTTGGAGAAATTTGGCCGTATTGACATCGTCGTCAACAACGCCGGTATTCTGCGGGATCGCATGATCTTTAACATGAGTGAAGAAGATTGGGATGCGGTGATTAACGTCCATCTCAAAGGCTCGTTTGCGTGCACACGTGCCGCCGCGCCGCATATGCGACAGCAGAAAAGCGGGCGTGTCATCAACATCACTTCGACCTCAGGATTGATCGGTAACTACGGTCAGGCAAACTATGCCGCCGCAAAAATGGGAATTGTCGGCTTGACCAAAGCCACGGCGCTTGACCTTGGTCGCTACGGTGCTACGGCCAACTGTATTGCCCCGTTTGCGTGGACCCGTATGATCGGCACGATTCCCACTGAGACCGAAGTGCAGAAACGCCGAGTCGAGAAACTCAAAAAAATGGACCCGGGAATGATCGCACCCTTGGTGACGTTTCTCGCCGGCGACGCCGCACAAGAAGTGAACGGCCAGATCTTCGGCGTCCGGGCGAAAGAGATCATTCTCTTCTCCCAGCCGCGCCCTATTCGTCAGGTTGCGGACATGGAAGGCTGGACCCCGGAGAAAGTCGCGGAAGTCATCCTGCAAGCGTTCAAAGGGTCATTCTACAAACTCGATGTGACGACGGACGTGTTTCCGTATGACCCGATTGTCTAATAGCTGTCGGCGGTCAGCGTTCAGCTCTCGGCTTAGAAGGCTTGGCTGACAGCTGACTGCCCACTACGAGCTGAAATTATGTCTAACAACTCTGTACCTTCTTCCATCATCGACGAAATCTGCGATTATTCATTGAAGTTCGCTGCCGAGGTGCCGTGGTTGAACGAGCCGCTCACCCGCGGCCGCGGCAAAGCGTATCTACTTCAGCATATTCCGCGTAACCGCTTATTAAGTTCGGTGATGCGCCCTGCGTGGATGAGTCGCTGCCCGGACCTCGCCGTCGTTCGCAAAACCATCGGCCAAATGCGTGAAGAGCTTGTGTATGACGACAAGATCGCCCAGCCACATACGGGCATCCTGTGGCAGATGGGACGGAATATCGGATTGACCGACGAGCAGATGAATACCGTGAAACCAGTGCCGCTGGTCGAAGTGGCGTTTAATGTGTGGGAGAACATCGCCCGCACTCGGCACTGGATTGCTGGCTGGCTGGCGACCTCGAATGACGAATTTATTATTTCCACTATGCCGAACCATAACTTCCGACCGGAGGTGTGGAAGCGCACGTTTAACCTCAATGACGAGCAGGTGTTCTTTTTCTCCTATCATACGAAGGCAGATGACGATCATGCCGGGCGCAAAGTGTGGGAACCGATTACACGCCACGTTCATGATGAGAGGACACGCCACGAGATTCTCGACGGGATGAAACTGGCGTTCCACGCGCTACGGTTATTTTACCAAGGGATTTGTGAACTGGGAGACGAATACGATAGGACTGAGCGATGAGGACTGAGGGAAAACCAGAGACCTTCCTTCCCTCAGTCCTGGAGGCAATATGCCTGTGAACCCTAATCTCAAACGCCTCGTTGATCTTGCCGCCCCCTATTGGGCCGGTGAAGCCGAAGTAGTCTGGACCTATTTCCAGAGCCCGCAGCGGACGAAGGAAAAAGACTTACTGTGGCTGCGACGCCAATGCTTCAAAGAGATTTGGGGCTCCGGGGTCGGTGATAAGAATAAAGGATTGTTCCAAGGGCCGGTGGCGTATCTCGGCGATGTATTTCACAAGATTGACCGTGAAGTCGACCGTCACGAGGTGCTGGATGTGATTGACGGCCTCCGCGCCGAGTTTTTTCATTACTGCTTGTTTGCTGATATTTACGACTCGCTCAGTGGCGAGAAACTCAACCCGGCCAAACTCACAGCCTGGGAGTCTGACAACGAACTCGCTCGGATTCGCTACGAGTATCGTGAGAAACGTGGAAAACTTGGCTTCTTTGCTGTCCGTTTCACCGAAGGCGGCTATTGCAGCATGTATACGGCTGGGATGCGTCTTGCGGGGAGTAGTGACCTGAATGACCGCATCGCCGACGCCTGCAAGCATGTCTACGACGACGAGATCGGCCACATGCGTGACGGTTTTGTCGGTTTGGCGAAACAAGACCTTGCCGCTGCCGAATGGGACGAAATTGCCGAGATGACCAAGAAGATTCTCTTGCAGCGTATCCACATGCGCAATGAACAGTTCAGTTATCCCTTGTCAGAGAGCCGGATTCGCGCGATCGATGCCGGTGATATTACACCAATGGAGTTTGATTACACGGGATTGGATTAGGAAGGGCGACTTCTCAATCGCCCTCGAGCATGTAACTACGAGAAGTTGGCTGGCGGATAATACGCTTGTTTTCCTAACGCATCGACCTGTGCCCAGAACTCAGGACCGGAGGCGTTTCCCACCCCTTGTAATTCGAGTTCCTGGCGGATGAAGTTCCAACTGTCTGGACGTAACCGTTTCGCCTCGAGAAAGTAACGACGCGCATCCTGTTGGTGACCTTGGGCGAACAGGTATTGCCCGAGACGGAAATTCGCGGCCGCGAGGGCGTCGGCGGCGGTCGCACCACGCAGGCGTTTGCGCGCCTCCTCAGGCGGGAGGACGTACTGGCTCGCATCACCTTTTGTGACCCAATCGCGGATCGCGTCAACATAGCGGGTGCGAATCTTTTTCCCTTCCGCGGCGACCTCGGGAGCCATTTGCCAGGTGGTACGGTCCATTGTACGAAAGCCGTCACTCGATCCTGCTGACTCAGTGGGGCGAACGATCCGGCCTTGCTCGTTAATCCACACGGCCTGCGGAACATTCACCATACCGTACAGTTCGGCGACGATGTGTTTCTCATCAATGAGGCACGGGTAGGTCGGTGTTGCCGCATTCTTGAGGAGGGCGTCTTCCCACCCCATGATGTCACCCAGCTCTTTTGGTACTTGTACCGGAGCCGGGGGACGAATCCAGTCTTTGACGGCGGGAACGCCGCCGGTATCGAAAGCAACAGAGATGATGATGAAATTTTTCTCTTTCAGTTCTTGATAGAGACTCTGCCACACGGGCAGATCAAAGCGGCAGCCTCACCACGAGGCCCACGAGACTAAGAGGATCTTCTTGCCCCGGTACTGTGACAACGAGTGCAGTTTTCCGTCAAGATCGGGGAGAGTGAAATCCGGCGCTTGCAGAGAAGCGAGGGCATTACTACGCGTTCCCGCCGCTTCGCCGAAGAACCATACTTGGTGCGTGTCATCGTGAACTACCGGCTGGCCTTGATAGCGGGCGAGAGCCGCCAGATTCAATTCTTTCCCTCCGGCTCGCACGAACTCCGCCTCACGCCCGACCGGAATCGGGACACACACCTCACCCAAACATGCGCCTTGTGGTTTCAACTCCCAACCGGTTGCACTTCGCAATTCCGCAAGCGAAAGCCACAGGTTGTTCCCATCAGCACTCGCATTCGTTGCTGACGGAGAGTGGTCTCCATAAAGAACTGTTACAGACATGGCCGCCTCCTGGAAAAGAAAAATGTCACGAAGCGGATTGTAAGCGGACGTGGGGCAAATGGCAACGGACGGCAGGACAGCTCTGCGCTGTTACAACGCTGGGCGTCATACCAAGTTGCAATTCATGTGGGAAAGCCGTGCCCGTGCTTCGACTTCACTTCCGCTACGCGCAGCACGAACGGCTTTCTCTCGCAGGCCGGCCTGGTCCGTTCGCCCTGGGCGTACCCGCTGCCGGCGGTGAAGTCGAAGGGTGAACAAGGGTTCCTGAGTTTTACTTTATGGAATGCAAATTGGTATCAGGCGTGGCTGGCAGCCGGCGCCTGCGCGCCTTCGTGGGCGGCCCGTAGGCTACTTTCTTGGCATTGTCCTAGTTGGAATCTTTGGACGCACATCATTCTCCTGTCCGGCGCCTGCGGGTCTCCGTAGCGGTTGGGCTGTGTCACCACGCAGGACTTCCTGCATATCTCGCATTCTGATCTGCCGCCCTTAACAGGCGGCGATGCGGTGCAGCGCCTTGTTCGGTATGTACTATAACGATCGGATGGCTACCTGACGTCAGACGCCATGCCCAGCAGCTGGAGTGTTTTTTCGTCTCGCCCGCCACGATAGTACTTCTTGAGCAAGCGGTCGAACACCGAACCCGGGGGCAACACGCATGCAAACAAGGTCGCGCACGACCTCAGTTTCAGGTCGTCGGGAGAACCGAAAATTTCCGTCGCAGACCGTCCCTCGATATGGAGGACCGCCTCTACGCACTCGAGCAGCCTCGGTCCGAGGATGGGATGATCGAGGTACGCCTTGGCTTCCTCAACACTCTTGATCGAGTAGCGCTTTGAGGTCGAGCTAAAAGCCAATCCGTCGAGTTGCGGAAAGATGTACCATATCCAGTGCGTGCGCTTCTTGCCACTCCGAATTTCCGAGAGTGCTCGCTCATAGTCGTCTTCCTGCGCTTGCACGAAGCGATTTAGGTTGTAAGGGTCGTCCGACCTCCGAGGCTCATCGGCGTTAGTCATGTAATCCCTCCGGTAGTGCTATCCAGTAATGCTCTGCCGAAACATGCCGCAAAAAAGCTCTGTTGATTCAGCATATCGCAGATTAACGTTTGCTCGCCAGCATTACTTGAACACCACTACCCCAATTTGGATTCCTACTTCCGGCAGAGCTTACTGTTCTGGGATAGACGCCCCGCCCGATTCGCGGCATAGATAGAGAGTAGTCACGTGCGACTCTCATCTTATGGCCGAACGGATTCCAGAAGCGACACTGGCCGAGATTCGTGCTCGGGTCAGCATTGTTGAGGTTATTTCTGCTCATATTGCGCTCCGCAAAGCTGGCAGAAATTACACCGGGCTTTGTCCGTTTCACGGCGAGAAAACTCCGTCCTTCAGTGTGAACGAAGAAGGGGGCTTCTATCATTGCTTTGGCTGTGGCGCGGGGGGCAACGCCTTTACATTTCTCTCGCGGGTTGAAGGCATTTCTTTTCCCGAAGCCGTACGTCGCTTGGCCGCCAAAGCGGGTGTTGCTCTGCCGCAAGCGGAACGTGACCCGCAAGCACAGGAACGCGCGCGACTCTATCGGATCAATGATATTGTCGCCACCTACTTCCAGCGTTGTTTGTGGGGCAATATCGGTGAGACTGCGCGTCGCTATCTTGAAGAGCGAGGGGTAGCAAAGGAGATCGCCGAGCAGTTCCGCCTCGGCTTTGCCCCGCCTGGAAATGAAGGACTCGTGCGATTCCTTACTATGCAGAACGCGCCGCTAGACAAAGCCGCCGGCTTGGGACTAATCGGCAGACGAGACGACGGCAGGTTCTATGACAAATTCCGTTACCGTCTGATGTTCCCCATCACCGACATCGTCGGTCGCATTGTCGGCTTTGGTGGACGTCTATTGCCAATGGCCCAAGGGCAACGGTCCAACACTGGACAGATGCGCACCTTGCCAAAGTACCTCAATTCACCAGAATCGGAGATCTATAAAAAGAGTACATTGCTCTATGGCCTTTCCCAGGCGAAAGACGCCATGAAGAAACAGGCGCGCGCGGTGCTGG
>Ga0070741_10013931_pt1 | contig 14057 bp, 9 predicted proteins | sample Coa_R1_4_FD_66440 | JGI IMG/M metagenome (GOLD analysis project Ga0070741, IMG submission 66440) | Surface soil microbial communities from Centralia Pennsylvania, which are recovering from an underground coalmine fire - Coalmine... | ecosystem: Environmental > Terrestrial > Soil > Unclassified ... | reverse complement strand
ATCACTGCGACAACAGCGGCTGTCAGTACAACGGCAGCACGAGCGTCGATGCCGGCGGAAACTTCGTGTTCACCAACAGCCCGTTCACCGGCTTCCTCGTCCCCGGACAGTACAAACTGATTGCGCGTGCTGACCAATACGACCAAACCGAGACCGACATCTTTGAGGCTCGCGCAGACGAGGACCACAACGTCGGCGACGTCGCCTTGCAACCGTTCCCGATTCGGATATCGTTGGTGCGGCCCTGCGCCGACATTCCCGCGTCGGGTGGCAGCTGCCTATACACGGTGCAGATCACCAACCGGCGTGCCGAACGCATCAGCGGGCGCGTCTGGAGCATTGTGACTGGTTTCGGGCTTGGCTCTCATGCCGGCGTAACGGTCTTCCAGGCCGGTGGACAGTCGCTCTCTCTCGAGAGCTTGAGCAGCAAGGCGACGTCGTTCGCGTTCCAGGTCCCCGGCGACGTGAGCGCCAATGCGACCATTTGCGTGGCGAGCTGGTTCGGCGAGGAGCATCGGGCCGCATACTTCAAGACGCTGGCGCAGGCTGACCTGTTCTGTGTCAACAAGATGGCGTCCGGAAACTTCCGCACGCTATCGAAGAAGGAATCGCTCAAGTTGTTCAGAGAGCTGGATAGCCCGCAAAAGGCCATTCCGAACCAGAAGTAGCATCTCCTGCATAAGGGTGGACGACCGTCCACCCTTATGCTCTCCCTCGTACCTGGTTTTTCGGCGCTTGCGTCATCGACAGCGGGCAACGCGGTAGCCAGATCCGGCCATACAATTGCTGGAATACCTAGGACCGCGCAAGCGCAGATGGGCCTTCCACGACGAGACACTCGGCATCACACCTACGCCGACTACCTAACTTGGCGGGAAGACGTGCGGTATGAGCTGATCGGACGACCGGCGATCTCGGAAACCGAGGGGCAGCTCGCGATTGCGACACTGCCCGGCATTACGATCGACTGGGATCGGGTCTTTCCATCACCGTCGTCGAATGCAGTTTGAAGAGGCTTCCTCGAGGTGCGCGCGCCAGTCGGCGTGCAGATACAGAATCGCCTGAAGCTAGAGGCGCATGATGCGCATCAAGCGGCGATAAATCCGCCGTCGACCACCAACTCCGCTCCGGTGATATACGACGCCTCGTCGCTGGCGAGAAAAAGCACGGCGTACGCGACCTCCTCCACGCGTCCGGCGCGGCCTAGCGGAATCGCTGCGATCGCCTTTTCGCGCACCTTGGGATCCGCCGAAGTCTGCGACGTACGCATCGGCGGCATGATGCCGGGATGCACCGAGTTGACGCGAATACCACCTGGGCCGTACTGCACGGCGGCCGATTTGGTCATGGCGCGAATCGCGCCCTTCGCACCGTTGTAACCCATGTGAACGAAGTCCTGACCGATGATGCCGGAAATGGACGAGACGTTGACGATCGATCCGCCGCCGGTTTTCTCCATCTGTGCGATCGCGTACTTCATACCCAGAAACGTACCGCGCGCATTGATCGTCATCAGTCGATCGAACGCGGCGACGTCCATGCGATTGGGCAGGCCGCCGCTGATGCCGGCGTTGTTCACCAGGATGTCGAGCTTGCCGTAGCGCTGCACCGCCGTGGCAATGACCTTTTGCCAGTGCGTCTCATCCGCCACGTCGAGGTGCATGTAGTCCGCCTCGCCGCCTGCTTGCTTGATCGCTGCAACAACGGCTTCCCCTTCGCTATCGAGAATATCCGCTACCACGACCTTGGCGCCTTCCTTTGCAAACACGCGTGCAGTGCTTTCACCCATGCCGGACGCCGCGCCGGTGACGATCGCCACTTTGTTCTGAAGTCTCATCGATCCTCCTCCTGTATTCGACTGGCAGCATGGTGCCATGGGCTGGCAGCTCGTGCAGTGAGGGTTCGCTCTCGGCGCTTGCTTCGAGTTCCTGCCACATGGCACTCATCACTTCGTCGCGATCCTAAGCGCGGTATCGCGGCGCAGTTGGAACTTCGTCTTCGATGCGAATCGAGACACGAGAAAGTATGCGCTGCAGCGGCAAGAAGGCCTCGACCGAGACCCGCGGCTGAATCCGACGCAGAGGCGAGATTTGGCCTGCTCGGCTGGGTGATCGACAGAATTCCACCATCCTGCTCGGCAAAACCGCACACGCGCCTACGCTATGATCAGCGCCTGACTTAGCAGCCCCGCGCCATGACAGACACCTTCGAACAAGCCAAACATCTTTTCCTGCAGGGCGTGCGGGACTTCGAAGCCGGATGCCTGCAAGAAGCCGAACGTGCCTTCGAAGCCTCGCTCGAACTGCTGCCGGGGCGTGCCTCGACGCTGGTCAACCTGGGCGCGACGAAGCTGCGCCTGTCCAAGCCGCTGGAGGCCTTGAGCGCGCTCGACCAAGCGCTCGCTCGAGCACCCGGCGACCGCGACGCCTGGTGTCACCGTTGCGAGGCCCTTGGTCGGCTGGGGCGCTACGAAGAGGCGCTGGCCAGCTGCGACAAGGCGATCGCCATGGACGCAAGCTGCCGTCCCGCATGGCAGGGGCGGGCGAGGCTGCTCACGCAGCTGCGCCGCTACGAGGAGGCGCTCATTGCCTTCGATCGGGTGGCAGCGCTTCTTCCCGGGCACGGCGAGACTTGGCAGCAGCGCGGCCAGATGCTGCAAAAGCTCGGCCGCCACGACGAAGCGCTCCTCTCCTACGACAAGGCGCTCGCGCTGAACCCCGGCTTGGCCCAGGCGTGGACGCTGCGCGGGGGCATTCTCAAGGATCAGGGGCGGGTGGACGAGGCCGTCGAGTGCTTTCACGAGGCGCTCGCCCAGGGCGGCGACGCGGAGCTCAACGGGTACTTCCTCGCCTCGCTTGTCGGGCGCGACGCGCCCTCGCGCGCGCCGCAGCGCTACGTGCAATCGCTGTTCGACGACTACGCCGACATCTTCGACGAGCACCTCGTCAGCGTGCTGCGCTACGAGGCTCACCGCTTCCTGGTCGACAATCTGCGCGGCGTCGGGCCCGAGCGCTTCGGCGCGGCCTTGGATCTGGGCTGCGGCACGGGGCTGTGCGGACCACTCATCAAGTCCGCCGTGCAGCGGCTCGACGGCGTAGACCTCTCCCCCGGCATGCTGGACAAGGCCCGCGCGCTCGGCCTCTACGAGCAGCTCGTGCAGGGCGACCTCGTGGAGCATCTGCGCAGCACGCCGCAGACCTACGACCTTGTGCTGTCCGCCGACGTCTTCGCCTACGTCGGCGATCTGGAGCCCGTCTTCGCCGGCGTGAGCCGCGTGATGAACCGCAGCGCGCTGTTTTGCTTCTCGGTCGAGCAGGCGGGCGACGAACAGATGTTCCAACTCACCATGCAGCAGCGCTATGCGCACTCGGAGCGCTACGTGCGGCAGCTCGCCGCGCGGCATGGCTTCGAGACCGTCAAGATGCTGCGCCACGCGATCCGCGAAGACCAGCGCGAGCCGATCGCAGGGCTCTACTTCTACCTGTTCAAGGCGTGATACGGCCCCGGGTGGGTGGCAGAGCGATCCATCCCTACCGGTCGGTCGTACAGTTTGAGCCGTGCAATGGCTTATGACTCCCTACCCCTTGCCGAACGTTCACCATTCCGTCCAGATCCAGCACGCGAAGCAACGACGCTACGACTGACGTCCATGCCGGACAAGGATGAAGCACCGCCAGACCGCCATATCTTCATGGCACCCCTGCTAGTCCACTGCTTATCCAATATGGGGTGTCAAGGCATCCAGCCAGCAGGTCGCCGCGGTGGCCCCGGCGTCCGGAATGCCCAGCGCGCGGTTGCCCAGATAGCTGGCTCGGCCTAAGCGCGGACTCATCTGCGCGGTTGCATCGCAGCCCTTGCGCGCGGCCGCGGTTGCCGCAGCCCAAGCCTCGCCGGTCGGCACTCCAGCCTCGAGGGCCGACGCGAAGACGTCCGCCGCAGGCTGCAGCGCGTCTACCATGGTGCGATCACCTACCTTCGCGCCGCCCAATTCTCGAATTGCACTGACCGCGGAGGTGAAAGCCAGGGCCCAATCGGTCGGTGTCGGTCCGGCCTTCCCGCTCAATGCGCGAGCGGCACGAAGCGCTGCGGTGGCATAGAACGGACCGGAGCTTCCCGCGATCGCACGGCGCAGAGCGTGGCCGATGCTCGACAGTGCCACCTCGGGGCTGATCCACGCTTTGTCGGGCAAGGCTGCGATTGCGGCAGCCCCGCGCACCATGCTCGTACCAAGATCGCCGTCGCCGGCACCTGCGTCGAGTGCAGTCAATCGCGCTTCATGGGCGATCAATGCGTCCGCTGCCGCCAGCGCCGCCCGGCGCAGCGGAGGGCTGGTGGATCGAGAAGACCTGAAAGTACTGGATATAGAGCCAGTATTCGAGGTCGCATTCGATTCTTGTAGGGTGATCTCGGAGGCGAGTCGCCCCGTCCCTGGCCACGCCGGTGCGTCGGTGGCGGCATCGAGAAGGGCGAGGCGCTTGTCATCTACTCGCAGCAGGGACAAAGAGAAGCCCGGCATATCCAGCGCGGACAACAACGTGCCGCTCCAAGCGCGCTGCAGCTCGAAACCGCCTTCCCGCAGGTGCTGCAGGGCGTCGCGCGCTACGATCGCGAGTTCCATCGGCGGTGTGGCGCCCAAGCCGTTGACCAACAGCACGAGACGATCGGCCGGGGCGAATCCTCGGTCTAGCGTGATGCTCTCGAGCAGCCGCTTCACCAAGATCTCGACCCGCTCCAGGGCCACCTTCTGCACACCAGGCTCGCCATGAATGCCCAGCCCAAGCTCGATCTCGCTCGCGCCCAGCTCGAAGCTCGGTTTGCCCACTGCGGGCAAGGTGCATGCGCCCAGGGCCACACCCATCGAGCCGAGCTCACCGGCCGCTTCGCGTGCCAGATGCGCCACCTCTGCGAGAGGCATGCCGCTCGCCGCCGCGGCGCCGGCGATCTTATGGACGAGCACCGTGCCCGCGATGCCCCGGCGTCTTTCGGCATCGACCATGCCGCGCAGGGAAACGTCGTCGGCCACGACGATGATTTCGACTGGAATGCCCTCTGCGCGAGCCATCTCCGCGGCCAGCCGGAAATTCAACCGGTCGCCGGTGTAGTTCTTGACGATGAGCACTGCGCCCGCCCGGCCTGCAGCTGCCTTGATGCCGGCGAGCACGGCATCCGTGCTGGGTGAGGTGAACACGTCTCCGGCAATGGCTGCCGTGAGCATGCCGCGTCCGACATAGCCCGCGTGCGCGGGTTCGTGCCCGCTGCCTCCGCCCGAGAGCACGGCGACGCCACGCGCGTTGGCGCTCGGCAAATCGGCTTGCACCACGACATTTTCTTCAGCGAGCAGGCGCTGCCCCGAGGCGAGTGCGACCCCGCCCTCCAACATCTCGCGCACCACGGTTGCTGGATGGTTGATGAGTTTCTTCATTTTCGAGGTCTCCTCGTGGTTCGCTCTCGGGGCGCGGCGCATCGACCGCTGGGCAAAGAATGCTCTGTATAGCGTGAATGCAGCCGGGATACACCGTCGCCCCGAATGTGCGAGCCACGAGAGATCACTGCGCGGATCACTACCTCGGTCCGATACCTATCCGGTAGCATCCTCTCTATCGCTCGGCCCTATTCGTCCGCCGGCGCGCTGAGCTCGACTGAGCCGCGTCGCTACGGCGCTTTCGCCTCGCCGATCGCCCTCCACACCCGCTCCGGCGTGGCCGGCATCTCGACGTTCTTAACGCCGAGCGGACGCAACGCATCGATCAGCGCATTGATCACAGTCGGCGTGCCGCCAACTGTCCCAAGCTCACCCACGCCCTTCGCCCCCAGCGGGTTGATCTTGCACGGCGTCGTCTCGTCGGTGTGGGTCGCGATGCTCGGCAAATCGTCCGCGCGCGGCACGCCGTAATCCATCAGCGATCCCGTGAGCAGCTGCCCGCTTTCGGCGTCGTAGACCGCGTTCTCGAGTAGCGCTTGTCCCACAGCCTGCGCGATGCCGCCGTGCACTTGGCCGGCGACGATGAGCGGATTGATGACGCGCCCCACGTCATCGACGGTGGTGTACTTGACGATCTGCGTGACGCCCGTTTCGGGATCGACTTCGACTTCGCACACGTGCGCGCTGTTCGGCCAGGATGGTCCGCCTACCTTCTGCAGCGTTTTGATGGCGATGCGCTTCTCAGGCTGCTTCCCGGCCAGCTCGAACAGATCGATGCCCAAGTCGGTGCCGGCCACTTTGAAACGGCCTTGCGCGTATTCGATGTCGCCGGCCGAAGCTTCCAGGGCCTCGCTCGCCAGCTCCTTGCCCTTCTCGATCGTCTGCTGAGATGCCGTGAGCATAGCCGAGCCGCCGATGTAGAGCGAGCGGCTGCCCATGCTGCCCAGCCCCTGGGCGACATCGCTGTCGCCCTGCACGATCTCGATGCGTTCGGGGTCGATGTCGAGCGTCTCGGCGATGATCTGCACATAGCTGGTTTCGATGCCCTGCCCCATCGCCTGCATCGCGGTGAAGATCTTCACCTTCCCGTCGGCTTCGACGTGCAGATCGATCGTCTCTTCGTGCACGACACCGGTCCACTCGAGGAAGGTGGACAGTGCGCGCCCGCGCAGCTTGCCGCTTGCCGTCGACTCCTGCTTGCGCTTGTCGTAACCCTTCCAGTCGGCAGCCTCCAGAATGCGATCGAGCATGTGCGGGAAGTTGCCGCTGTCGAACTTCTCGCCCATCGGCGTCTTGTATGGCATCTGCCGCGGTTGGATGAAATTGCGCCGGCGCAGCTCGGCCGGGTCCATTTTCATCTCGGCGGCGGCCTGATCCATCAGGCGCTCCACCAAGTAGATGGCTTCGGGTCGGCCGGCCCCACGATACGCGGACACAATATTCGTGTTGCTCAAGTAGGCGCGTGCCTTCAAATGCAACGCCGGAATGTGATAAACACCGGTGATGACCTTCGGCCCGACGGCGACGACGATCACCGCGCCGGGACTGGATGCATAAGCACCGACATTGCCGGCGATCTCGACACGGAAGCCCAGCACTTTGCCGTTTTCGTCGAACGCCATTTCGGCGTGGTTGATTTGATCTCGCCCGTGCGTACCGGCGAGGAATTCTTCGCTCCGGGTGGCGCGCCAATGCACGGGTCGCTTGAGCTTGCGCGCGGCGTAAACGCACACGGCGTCTTCGGGATAGAGCATGGTCTTCATGCCGAAACCGCCGCCCACGTCACCGACCGTCACGCGCACCTGTTCCAGCGGAACGTTGAAGATCGCCTCCGCCAACGTCTTCTGCAAGCCGGCCGGATTCTGGCAACTCGTGATCAGCAGCAGGCGATCGCCGGCCGCGTCGTAATCGCCGATGCTGCCGCGCGTCTCCATGCTCACCGGCACCAGTCGCTGATTATAGAACGAGATCTTCGAGACGTGCTTCGCTTTGGCGAACGCGGCATCGGTCGCCGCCTTGTCGCCGAACTCGGTCTGCGCCGCGACGTTCTCGGGCGCTTCGGGCCACAGCTGCGGCGCGTTCTTCGCCATCGCGTGCTCGATCGTGACCACCGCAGGCAGCTCTTCATAATCGACCATCACTTGCTCAACAGCGTCGAGCGCCTGCTCGCGCGTCTGCGCCACGACCGCCGCGACCGCTTCGCCGACGAAACGCACCTCGTCGATCGCCAATGGATAGTAAGGCGGCGCGCTCATCGGCTTGCCCGCCGCATTCGTGAGCCCGGGGCCGATCGGAAAGTTGCCGATGCCATCGGCCTGCAAGTCCTTGCCGCTGAACACCGCGATCACGCCGGGCGCGCGCTTCGCCGCGTCGACGTCGATGGAGGCGATGCGCGCATGCGCATGCGGCGAGCGCAGGAACGCGACGTGCGCTTCGTTCGGTAACGACATGTCATCGAGGTACTTTCCGCTGCCGGTGAGCAGGCGTTGATCTTCTCGTCGCGTAATGGCTTGGCCGATACCGAATTTGCTCATGATGGGTCCTTGGAAAGTGCGATGCGAAATCGATACGTCGTGACCACCGCTCCATCGGGGATCGAACGAAAAGCGGCGCAACGAACGGCTGGGATTGCAAGATTCTAAGCCACTCGGCTCACGGGCGGTGCCGGGAGCCATTCAGCTTTCCCTAACGAGATATCCCTCAGCGCGTACGCGGGCTCCCGGATTGCGGCCTTCGGGCTTCATCCGCGCTCCCGTGGCTAACCACCCCGGCCCTTCGGGCCGCCCCTCCTCGACGATGAGGAGAGGAAGACATCGACGCCGTAGCGCGGGTTTGGCGCCGCGGAACCCGGGAAGACAGGTCTGCGGTCTTTCCCGCAACTACAAGATCCACCTTCAGGCCAATCCCAGCTTCTGCGCCAGCCCGATGCGCTGGAGCTTCCCCGTGGCACCCTTGGGAATCTCGTCCAGGAACACGATCTTGCGCGGCACTTTGAACGCCGCGAGATGCCGGCCGACGAATTCGCGCAAATCCTTTTCCGTCGCGCTCATCCCTTCGCGCAGCACGACGGCGGCTGCGACCTCCTCACCGAGCTTGTCGTGCGGCATGGCGAACGTTACTACTTGGCGCACGGCAGGATGATCCATCAACACTTCGTCGACTTCGCGCGGCGAAACCTTTTCGCCGCCACGGTTGATGATCTCCTTCAGTCGCCCCGTGATCGAGACATAACCGTCTTCGTCCATCACGCCCTGATCGCCGGTGCGAAACCAGCCATGCGTGAAGCTCTCGGCGTTGGCCTTGTCGTTGTTCTCGTAACCCGAAGTGACGCTGGCACCGCGGATGACGATCTCGCCAGTGGCGCCGGCGGGCAACAGGTTGCCTGTGTCATCCATGATGGCGACCTCGGGTCCCGCCGCGCGACCAACCGTACCCGGTTTGCGAATGGCCGGCGGCAGCGGATTGCTCGCCATCTGATGCGCGGCCTCGGTCATGCCATAGGCCTCGATGACCGGGGCGCCGAACGTCTGCTCGAGCTCGCGAATCACTTGGGTCGGCAGCGCCGAAGACGACGAGCGAATGAAGCGCAGCGGATTGGCGCGGACGACTTCCAAGTTCTTTGTCGCGCGCGCCAAAATCGCTTGATGCATGGTCGGCACCGCCGTGTACCAGGTCGGACATACCTCCGCCATCCAGCGGAAGAAGTGCAGCGCATCGAACCCAGGCGTGCAGCACACCCCACCGCCGGCGGACAGCGGTGCAAGCAACCCCGCGATCAGTCCGTGAATGTGGAACAGCGGCATGACATTGAGCGCCCGGTCGCTCGCAGCGAGCATGAGCGTCTCGCGAATATTGCACGCCGAGGTGCAAATGTTGCGCTGAGACAGCGGTACGATTTTCGGACGCGAGGTCGTACCGGACGTATGCAGGACGAGCGCGATGGCGTCCGCGTCGGCTTGGGTGTGCGCCGCTGCGCCCGCAGAGAGCGTCGAAGCTCCCGGAGCCTGCAGTCGAAACGCGCCGGCGCCAACCTCAGGGGTTGGCGTAAGCAAGGCGACCGGAACACCCAAACGCCGCGCAACCTCGATCGACACAGACGCCTCCCCGTCGAGTGCAATCAGCAGCTTCGCCCCCAAGTCAGTCAAATAGAACTCGAATTCCTCCGCCTTGTAGGCAGGGTTGAGCGGCGCGGCGGTGGCGGCCGAGGCAACGGCAAGGAATGCCACGGCCATCTCCGGTCCGTTCGGCAGCACGATCGCCACGCGATCGCCCTGGGCTACGCCGAGGCTGCGCAGCACGCCTTGCATCTGGTGCACGAACGCACGCAAGTTCCCATAGTCGAGCGGGGTCAGTCCGGGCGCGCTGATGGCGGGGGCCGAGGCCTGACCGGCGGCGAGAAGATCGAGCAAGGTGGACGCGTGCGATGCCATTTCTTTCCCTTCGAGCTGGTGCGAGGTGCTGAAGTCAGCCCGCATTATCGCCCGCCGGGGACGTCGCTTGCTACGGCAGCAGAGCCTACACGCCGCGCGCCGTGCGACGGCAATCGATCGACCGATCCGCATTGCGCGCAACTTTGCGGAGGAGTCTATGGCCAGCTCGTCCGTCCCGGTTTCCGAGCAAACCGTCCCTCGGCTGATCCAAGCCGGCGATCTGCCTCCTTGGGAAGTTGGACAACTCACCGCCCCGCCCAAGTACACGCTGCGCAATGCAGTCCGGGTAACCGGCGCGGGTGCCATCATCCTCGGCGCAGCGATCGGCAGCGGCGAATGGCTGATCGGGCCCAGCGTGACTGCGCAATTCACTGCCGCGCTGCTGTGGGTGGCCACCGCATCGATTCTGCTCCAGTGGGTCTTCAACGAAGAGGCTTGCCGCTACACGCTCTACACCGGCGAGCCGATCATCAGCGGCTTCATGCGCACCAAGCCCGGTCCGGCGTTTTGGGGTTGGGTTTACTCGGTTCTAGGCTTCCTGCAGCTCGGCTGGCCGGGTTGGGCAGCTTCCGCAGCCACTGCGATCGTGGCCGCGATCATCGGCGGTGTCCCCGGGCCGCAGCACGCGGGGCAAGTGTTGTTTTGGGGCTACGTCACCTTCCTCGCCTCGGTCGCGCTGTTCCTGCTCGGCCGTAAGGTCGAACAGGCGCTCGAGTACGCTGAGTGGGCCATGGTGATCTGGATCCTTGGTTTTTTGCTCGTGATCTGCATCGGATTCGTCACCTTCAAAACCTGGGTGACAGTCATCGCGGGCTTTCTCGGCGGCGGCGCCTATTACATCCGCAACCCGCATAGCGGCGAACTGATGGGTCTGATGCCGAGCGGGGCCGACTTGCTGATGGTGGCGGGATTTGCCGCCTACGCTGGGGCGGGTGGATTGGGAAATCTGACCGTCACCAACTGGGTCCGCGACAAGGGCATGGGTATGGCCGCGGAAGTCGGCTACATTCCAGCCGTGGTTGGCGGACACAAGGTCGATCTGGCCGCGAGCGGCAAAGTGTTCGAGCCCACGCCGGGGAACGTCGCGAGGTTTCGCGAGTGGTGGAAGTACATCCGCTTCGACCAAGGCTGGGTGTTTACCTTGGGTTGTTTCCTCGGGATGGGATTGCCGGCCATGCTGACCGTGGAATTCATCAAACCCGGCATGAAGATCGAGGGCATGGCGGTCGCCGTGCGACAGGCCGAAGGTATCTCGGCCGCATTCGGCGGGCTGGGCACGACGGCCGGGCTCATCCTATGGTGGGGAACGCTTCTCACCGGCTTCTGGATTTTGTACAGCACCCAGCTCGGTGTGCTCGATATCCTGCCGCGCACCGTCACCGACATCTTGTGGACGGGCAACAAGCGCATTCGCGAATGGTGCAAAGGCGATGTGCGCCGGCTCTACTACTCGTGCCTGATCGTCTTCGTGGCGTGGGGCTGCATCGCCATCAATCTTGCACAGCCGCTCGTCTTGATCCTGCTCGGCGCCTTCGTCGCCGGCCTGATGATGACGTTATATAGCGTCCACGTCTTCTATGTAAACCGCAAGTACCTGCCGCGCGAGCTGCAAGCGCCGCTGTGGCGCCAGCTCTTGCTGCTGGTGATGTCGGCGTTCTTCGGCATTCTCACGCTGGTCGTTATCCTGCAGCGCGTGTTCGGAATCAAGCTTGGCTGGTAGGATTCGTCGAGCGGCTGCAGGCGTCCTTCAACCTTCCGACATGACAAGAGCCAAGCGTTCAGAACGGGAAACGCGCACCGAGAGCAATGATCGCTCGCTGCGCGCTCTCCTCGTCGGCGGCGATCGCCGGTCCATCGCGCGCTCGAACGAAGCGCTGGCGATCCTTCGTGCCCATCCGCATCGCCTGGCAGAACTCGTGCGCCTGACCGAAGACAGCGATTGGCTGGTCGTCATGCGCGCAATGGATCTGCTCGAAAAGCTGGCGCACGAACAGCCCGATTGGATCCAACCCTACCGCGCCCTGTTCATCGGTCCACTCGCGCAACATGAGTCGTGGGAAATTCGCTTGCAGATCGCACGCGCATTACCACTGCTCAAATGGACAGCCAAGGAGCGCGAGAAGGTCGTCTCTATTCTGACCGAATACGCCAACGACCGGCAGACGTTCGTCAAGGCATGGGCGGTCGACAGCTTGGCGAAGTTTGCCGAGGGCGATGCGGCGTTGCTGGCAAGCGTGGAACAGCTTCTCGAAGAGTTGGAGCGGTCGGAAAGTCGAGCGCTTGAGTCGAGGGCGAGGCTGATAAGGAAGCGGTTGAACAAATCGAAAGGCGACGCAACCGAGGAGAATGTCCAGTAGGCTCGCTGGCCTCCTCTGCTCATGCGGCGCGAACTACATGCCCGCAAACGCTGGCGCTGCACGCTCGCCTTTGCATCCGAACCTTTGCCATAGGTACGCGCAGAGCCAGCGAGTTCAGCGCTAAGAAGCACATCGAGCGGCGATTGCTGAACCGCCAGACCTATTGACCCAGTTCGCGCATCGATCTCTTACGCAGAGGATCGCTCCTGCGGAATAAGCGCAAGCAGATCCGTCACCCCGACATCGACACCCGCCTGGCTCAATAGCGTCGTTGCTTGTCCTCGGTGATGCGTCTGGTGATTGAACAGATTCAGCACCAGGCTTCCGTACAACCTGCGCTGCGGCACCCCCTTCATGTTCCGATAGTCGAGTATGTGATCCAGATCCGCAGGCGACAGCTCGTTCGTCCACGCGATGATCGTTTCGTCCAGCGCTTTGCGCGTATCGCGTAGGCTCACCAAATCGGTATGGAGGATTTGGTTCAAGGCCCTTGGCGCTTCCGTCTGTCGCACGGCATCGAGAGCACGATGCAAAGCGGGATGTGCGCCGAGCCGTTGCAGCCAGATGATGTCGGTCACCACGAGATGATTGAGCGTGCCGAGGATCGAGCCGAAGAAGGCGCCTCGACCCTCGCTGATCTGCTCCGCAGACAGCGTCCCCGCGGCCGCATAGATCTTCTCGTTCATCCAGTGGTTGTATTGCGCCAACAGTCTGATGTGTCTCAGCACGTCCATCACGACCTCGTCGGTAGGACCACAAGTGCGAATGTTTCGCGTTCCTGCCCTCTATAACTAAAGACTGATTGTATTGCCCCTTCAAAAGGGCGCACACTTCCGCGCGGTCCGCCAAGACGCTATGCACAAAATGTCGTTGCAGCTCGGTGCGATCCGCTCCACTCACTTAGCCGAGCGGGCGATGTCGATGCAGACCTCTCGACAAGCGTTGATCGTCCTTCCCGCGACGCCGTTTGCGTCCTTCCTGAGCCCTGTCCATGCGCAATCGAACCCGCTTCACGAGCGCGTGCGCCCAGCCCGGGACTCGTCCGGAAGTGCACGGAAGGAGCGGACATTTTTCGACAGCAGGAGGAAACATGAATGCAAGGCCTTTAGTCGCTCGTTTCTTGATTTACGGCGGACTTCTCGGGCTCATGTCCGCAGCCTCTGCTCAGCAGGCACCCCCACAGTCCGAGCAAGCAAAACAGACCGTCGCATTGGTCGAGAAGGCCGCCGCACTGCTCGACGCGAAAGGCAAGGCCGCATTCGCGGAGCTCCCCAAACCGAATAGCGAATGGCGACACGGCGACACGTATTTGTTCGTCAACGATACGAAGGGAACGAATCTATTCAACGGCGGTTTTCCAATGTTCGAGGGAACTAACAACCGTGATTTGAAGGATTCCAACGGGAAGCTTATCGTCGTCGAGCAGCTGAAGGTCGTTCAGTCCCCAGCGGGTGCCGGGTGGGTCGACTACATGTGGCCCAAGCCGGGACAGACGAAACCATCCCACAAGTGGAGCTACGTGAAGGCGGTCAAGGTTGACGGGGCGCCGGGCTACGTCGGCGCGGGCTTCTATTCAGATTAGGAGGGATGGCGCAGCGGACCGGCACGACGGACTCATTCCTGCGAAAGGTAGCGTTGGTCGGACGCGCGGACTGAGTATCGCGATTCCGCCGTTCGTCGCCGGCGCGGCACGCGACGCAGCACGCGGTCCCTGGATTTCGCTGCGCTTCACCCCGGCTACGTCCGGTTCTTTACAGGGCGCAGGTTCCGCAGTCCTTCATCGGCGCGGCACGCGACGCGACACGCGGTCCCCGGATTCCGCTGCGCTTCATCCGGGCTACAGCTGCT
>Ga0070741_10013930_pt1 | contig 14059 bp, 12 predicted proteins | sample Coa_R1_4_FD_66440 | JGI IMG/M metagenome (GOLD analysis project Ga0070741, IMG submission 66440) | Surface soil microbial communities from Centralia Pennsylvania, which are recovering from an underground coalmine fire - Coalmine... | ecosystem: Environmental > Terrestrial > Soil > Unclassified ... | reverse complement strand
GGGGCGCGGAGCTCGACCTCGGCGAGGGGATACTCGGCGTGCTCGCGCGCGGCGCCGCCGCCGGTGAAGAACGACTGCAGCGTCTGCGCGGCGAGCTGCACGACGCGGTCGCCGTCGATCCGGCCCGGCCAGCCGCGCACCAGAGCGAGCCCGTCGGGGCTGAACATGCACAGCCTCATCCGCGCCGGCGACCGACGGCGCCGCGCGCATCTGCGCGCGCCGGCCGGCTGAGACGTCCCCGCCCACACCCCCACCCAGGGTGGGGAGTGGGCCACCCGCTACCCGCCAGGATCGTCGCCGCTGCCGGCGGCGCCGCGCAAGCCGTCCGCTGCAACAAATCGGTGAATTTCACGGCTCGGTGTGGACGACGACGTCGGCGATCTCCGGCTGCTCGAGCTTGATCCGCTCCTCGATCTCGCTCGCGCGCGCGTGCGCGTCGGCGAGCGTCGAGTGCGGGTCGAGGCCGAGCGTGAGCAGCGCCACGAGCCCGGCGTCGGTGCGCAGGAATCGCACCGCGCGCGGCGGCAGTCCCGTCACCTGCCGGACGACCCGCTCGACCGTCGCCGCGTCGATCGCCTCCTCGCTGCCGGCCGACGGCTCGGTCAGCGGCTCGAGATGCGTCTGCACGGCGTCGACCTCGGGCACGGCGCGACAGATCGCCTGCTCGACCTGCTCCGCGACCTCGTGCGCGGCCTCGAGCGAGACGGCGCCGGGCAGCTTCAGGTGGAGCGAGAGCTCCGTCCGTCCGCCGACGTCGACCAGCACGAGGTTGTGAATCTCTCGCACCCCCGGCACCGCGAGCGCCGCCGCGTTCGCGCGGTCGCGCAACTCGGCGTCCTCGCGCGGCTCGACGTGGACGACGACGTCGCTGCCGGGCAGCGCCGCCTCGAGCGCCTGCTCGACCGCGTCGGCTGCCGCATGGCCTTCGCCGACGCCGGCGATCGACGGCACGTCGATGACGACGTCGGCGAACTGCCGGCCGCCCGCCTGCCGCATCCGCAGCCGTCGCAGCTGCACCGCGGGGCTGAGGCGGGCGATCGCTGCCCGCGCGCGCTCCTCGGCCGCGGCCGGCACGCGGTCCATGAGCACGTCGACGTTCACCTTGATCAGGCGCGCCGCCGCCGTCAGCACGAGCACGGCGACGAACAGCGCCGCGATGGAATCGCCGTTCGGATAGCCGCCGCGCGCCACGAGCAGTCCGGCGAGCACCGCGAGCGAGCCGGCGAGGTCGCTGCCGAAATGCACGGCGTTCGACTCGAGTGCCGCGCTCCGGTAGCGGCGAGACGCGTGCCACGAGACGACGAGGCGGCTCGCGTCGACGGCGATCACGACGACCACCACGACGAGCGCGTACCACGTCGCGTGCACCTGCGGATGGCCCGACCCGAAGAGCCGCTGGAACGCCCGCACCGCGATCAACACGCTCGCGGCGGAGAGGAACGCCGCCTCGGCGAGCGCGGTCAGGTGCTCCGCCTTGCCGTGGCCGTACTGGTGCGCGACGTCGGCCGGCCGGCCGGCGACGCCGACGGCGAAGAACGTGAGCAGCGCCGCGACGAAGTCGGTGCCGGAGTGGATCGCCTCCGAGACGAGGCCGAGGCTATGCGTCGCGAGCCCCACCGACAGCTTGAGCGCGATCAGCGCCGCCGCGGCGGCAACCGAGGTGAGAGCGGCGCGTCGCTGCGGGCTCACCCGACGATTGTCACAGCTCGAGCGACCCGGACCCCGTCGAGCGGCCGGAGCGGCGGCGGCAGGCCGAGCGGGCGGGTTCACGCTCGCGTCGACCGCGTCTCCTGGATGCCGGGGTTCGGCGTGCCGGCTGCCGCCTCGGCGGCGGCGACCTCGTCGACCGACCGTCGCAGCGTCACCTCCTTCACCCACAGCACCGCGACGAGCCAGACGAGCGCCGAGACGCAGGCCGCCGCGAGGAAGGCGGGCTTGAGCGCCGCCGCGAACGGGCTGCGCAGCGCCCGCGGCAACAGGTGGATCTGCGTGCCGCGCGCGGTCGCGCCCGCCGGCAGCCCGGAGTTGACGATCGCGCCCATGATCGTGACGCCGATCGTCGCGCCCATCTGCCGCGCGAACTGCGTCAGCGCCGTCGCGGCGCCGATTCGGGCACGCGCAACCGCGTTCTGCACGGAGAGGACGAACACCTGCATCATCGAGCCGATCCCGATCCCGGCGACGACCATGTTGCGTGCCGCCTCGCCGTTCGTGGTGTGCACGTTCATCCGCCAGAGGAGCAGCATCCCCGCCGTGAGCGCCAACGGACCGAGTACCACGTTCCACCGGTAGCGGCCGGTTCGCGAGACGAGCTGCCCGGAGACGAACGAGGTGACGACGGCGCCGAGCATCAGCGGCGTCAGGACGACCCCGGACGAGGTCGCCGACGTGCCGATCACGCCCTGCACGAAGAGCGGCACGTACGAGATCGTCCCGAACATCGCCATGCCGACGAGCGCCATGCAGGCGACGCTTGCCGCGACGATCGGGTTGCGCAGGATCTCGAACGGGAGGATCGGCTCGCGCGCGCGCCGTTCGACGAACGCGAAGACGGCGAGCAGGCAGACGGCGGCGGCGAGCGCGACGAGGACGTGTCCGCTCGACCACGCGTAGTCGACTCCGCCCCAGACGAGCGCGAGCAGCAGCGCCGCCGTTCCGGCCGCGAGGAGCGCCGCGCCGACCCAGTCGATCGCGTGCTCGGCCCGCGCCGTCCGCTTCGGCATCGTCAGCCAGATCGCGGCGAGCGCGAGGCCGCCGACCGGCAGGTTGACGAAGAAGATCCAGCGCCATGTCGTGTTGTCGACGATGAACCCGCCGACCGCCGGGCCGACGATCGACGCCGACGCGAAGGTGGCACCGATCAGCCCCTGCCAGCGGCCGCGGTCGCGCGGCGGCACGATACCGCCGATCACAGCGAGCGAGAGCGGGAACAGGCCGCCGGCGCCGATTCCCTGGACCGCCCGGAACACGACGAGCTCGGTCATGTTCTGCGCGGCGCCGCAGAGTGCGGAGCCGGCGAGGAAGAGCGCGATCGCGATCAGCATCAGCGGCCGCCGCCCGTGCACGTCGCCGAGCCGGCCGTAGACGGGGACGCTGACGGTCGAGGTGAGCATGTACGCGGTGAAGACCCACGCGTACTGAGTGAGGCCGCCGAGGTCCGAGACGACCTTCGGGAGCGCTGTGGCGACGATCGTCTGGTCGAGCGCAGCGAGGAGCAGCGTCACCATCAGCCCGACGTAGATCGCGAGCGTGCGGCGCATCGTGAACGCGTAACCTGCGGGCTTGCGCGACAGGCGTTCCGCGAAGGTCGTCACCTGAGGAAGGTAGCCGGGCGCAGGCGGCGCACCCTCGCCGAGGCGCAATCCACGCATGCCACCCGTCCCGACGCTCGTCGCCGGAGGAACTATCGGATTATCGGCTGGCGCTCGCCGGCGACGGCTGTACGCCATGCCGTACGAGGAGGCTCGCGCCCGTGCGGACGTCGAAGAAGTGGAACCGCCTGGGGTCGACGGCAAGCGTCAGCGCCGAGGCCGGCCGCGCCGCCGTCCGTGGGTCGACGCGGGCGTTGAAGAGCGCCTGGTCGTCGACGAACAGGCGCTCGTCGTTTTCCTCGCTCGCAGCGCGGACCGCCGCCGCCTCGACGCGCGGCGCGTCGACGGGGAAAATGACGTGCGCGTCCGCGCCCAGCTCCTCGACAACGGCGACCTCGACGCCGATCCGGGGGAGCTCGGTGGCGGCAAACGCGGCATCCTCGAAATCCTCCGGCCTGATCCCGAGCACGACCGGGCCCTCGCGCGCCGGACGGCGGCCAGGGTCGAGAGGCACCTCGAACTGCGCGAACGAGACGACGCCATTCTCGACGGTCGCCTCAACCAGGTTCATCGACGGCGAACCGATGAACGCACCGACGAACAGGTTGGCAGGCTCGCGATATAGCGCCTGCGGCAGATCGATCTGCTCGATGCGGCCGTCGCGCATTACCGCCACGCGCTGACCGAGGGTCATCGCTTCAACCTGGTCGTGCGTGACGTAGATGGTCGTCACCCCCAGCCGGGCGTGCAGGCGCGCGAGCTCGGCCCGCATCCCCACGCGCAGCTTCGCGTCGAGGTTGGAGAGCGGCTCGTCCATCAGGAACGCCGCCGGCTCGCGCACGATCGCCCGCCCCATCGCGACGCGCTGGCGCTGCCCGCCCGAGAGCGAGGCGGGACGGCGGTCGAGCAGGTCTTGGAGGCCGAGCAGACGCGCCACCTCCTCGACGCGGCGGTGGATCTCCGCCTTCGGAGTCTTCCGCACCTTGAGGCCGTAGCCGAGGTTGGCGCGTACGGTCATGTGCGGGTAGAGCGCGTAGTTCTGGAAGACCATGGCGATGTCGCGGGCGCGCGGCGGCAGCTGCGTCACCTCGCTGCCGCCGATGAGAATCGTGCCAGCGGTCACCTCTTCGAGCCCAGCGATCATGCGTAGCAGCGTCGACTTGCCGCAGCCGGATGGGCCGACGAGCACCATGAATTCGCCCGCCGCGATCTCCACGTTGACCGAGTCGACCGCGACGACGCCGCCAGCGAACTCCTTCCTGAGGTTGTCGAGCACGATGCCAGTCATCCGACCTCAACCCCGGCGATGCGAGCACGCTCCTCAGCCTGCTCGACGAAGTCGAGCCCGACGAGCTCGATCCAGGCGCGTACGAGTTGGGGGTAGACGCGATCCAAGCGCCGGAGGGGAATTCCGTCGACCGAGACGACAAGGAGGATGCTGAAGCTCGTGCCACACAGGATCGTCTCGTCCGAGTTCAGGGCGTCGTAGAGCGTCAGCGGTTGCTCTTCGACCTCGATCCCGGGCCCGCGCGCGAGCTCCGCCGCCGTCTCGAGACGCACACCCTCTAGCGCCGCCCGTCGGAGCGGCCGCACGAGCCGCCCGCCGGCGACAATGCACACGTTGGCGCTGTGCGTCTCGGAGACAGTGCCGTCGGCGTTGTATACGAGCGTCCACTCGCCACCGCCAAAGCGCCTCATCCGGACACCCTTCAGGTCGGCGCGCACGGCCGCCGACCTGTTCGCTGCCTTCGCACGCGGGTCCATCGCGCCGGCGAAGTGGCTCGTCAGGAGCGAGACGTGGAGGTCGGCGCCGCGACGGTAGAGCGGGCCGAAGACGTGGAGGTTGAGCCGCCGCAGCTTCACGATCACCGTCGGCCGAAACTCCGGGTCGAGAGGGTCGGAGATGCAGCCGCGTGTGACTGTCTGGCGGATCCAGACGTCACCGGCGGCAGCGATCTCGTCACGGTTCCTCTCGATGACGCCGGCCGTTGCCACCTCGACCTCCGGTAGCAGCAGATCCGGATCAGCTCCACGTACCGGAGCGAGCGCGCGAGGCGCTGCAAGTGACGGTCGCGCCGAAACGGCGAGCCGCCGAACGTCCGCGTCACGTCGAAGACCGAGTCGCCGTACATCAGACCCCGGTCGTCGATCGAGAGGGACGCCTGCTCGTGTGGCAGGTACTCACTACTGACGTACGCGATCACGCGGCCGCCCCTGGGACCGGCGCTGCGTCGAGCGCTTCGAGCTTCCGCAGCGCCGTGGCGCAGTCGTAGACGAGCTGGAACGGGTCGTGTGGATACGGCGGCAGCACCTCGGCCGTCAGGTATGAGTCGTAGCCGATCTCGCGGAGGGCCGCCATTACCTCTGGCCAGTCGACGTCGCCCTGCAGCAGACCGGTGAACCCGTGCTCGGTGCCGACCGCCCGCTTGTAGTCCTTGATGTGCACACGCTTGATGCGCGACCCGAGGATCCGGATCCACTGCTCCGGGTACCCGTGAGCGAGCACATTGCCGACATCGAAGTAGACCCCGACGAGCGGATGGTCGAGCTCGTCCACGAAGCGGCGGAACTCGAGCGGGCTGAGCAGGAACTTGGTCCAGACGTTTTCGATGCACAGCAGCACGTCCACCTCGCGCGCAAGCTCGGCAAGTGCCTCCTGAGCGCGCTCGTAGGCGGCGTCGTACGGCACGACCTCATCGTCGGGCCCGAGCAGGGACATGTCCACACCGCCCGCGACCACGAGGATCGCGTCGACGTCGAGCAGCTTCGCGCACTCCGCAAGCCGGCGGACGACCCGCTTCCCCTCCGCGGCGACGGCCGGCCTCGAGCTCGTGATCGGGAAGCGCCACTGCTCGCGCGAGTGGAGCGAGCTGATCGCGAGGCCGTGAGCACGTATCAGCGAGCCGAGCTCGGCGATCGCGGCGTCCGGCGAGTCGAGCTCGTAGGGAAGCCCTGGCTCCAGGTTCACCTCGACGGCGTCGAAGCCGGCCTTGCGCGCAACGCGAAGGCACCGGTCGAGCGGCTGCTCGGGCGGGAATGCGCGCAGGGTGATCGACGAGGGGCGGCTCACGCCACCACCGGCGCCTCCAGCACCGGGAGCGCTTCGGCGCCCTCGCGCAGCACCGTCACGTACGGCCGCTCCGCGCTCGACGAGGCAAGCGCGGCTTCGAGCGCCGCCTGCAGCGTCGGCAGTTTTGTCAAGCCTGCCCGAGCCGCTTCCTCCTCGCCGACCCCGTCGGCGACGAGCAGAATCGCCGCCCGCCTGCGCACGACGGCGACAGCCAGCGCCGCCGCGGCCCCAATCAGGTCGCGGACCTCGCCGCGCGCGAGCCGCGTCTCGATCTCTTCGTACGACTCGCCGAGCAGCTCGGTGAATTCGTCGTGCTCGCCCATCCCCTCCGGGCACGGCGCCGCGATCACGATCGACCCCCCGTCGCGCACGAGCAGGTCGGCGGCGTAGAGAGCTTTCCCCGCCTGCCAGAAGTTGATCTCGCTCGGGTAGCCGGAGGTGACGACGACGTCCGCCAGCCGCCGGGCTCCGACGGCGTAGATCTCGAGCGCCCGCCCCACGCCGGCGCGGAACGCGTCTCGGAAACCGCCCGCGACGACCGCGTGCAGACCGCCGCTCCGGGTCAGGATCGTGTTGACGATGAATCGCAGGCTCGTCCGGTCGGCGACCGCCTCGATCTCCTGGCGGGCGCGGTTCTCCAGAACGCCGAGCGCGATGCCGGGATCCTTCGTGATCATCAGGTGAGTCGCCGCCACGCTCTCGGCGCCAGCGACACCCGGGAGGATCATCTTCGCGCCGCCTGCCCAACCGCAGTAGCGGTGCGGGACGATGTTCCCGATCGCGACGACGAGGCCGGACTCGAGCACGAGACGGTTGACGACAGCGGGGATCCCGCCCGGCGTGACGCCGAGCTCGACCAGCACATTTGGGTCACGGTAGTCGTGCTGAACGACGCGGAACGACCGCAGCAGCTCCCCGCCGAGCCGGTCCGCCAGCTCGGCCTCCGTCATCGGTCGATGCGTCCCGAGCGCGACAAGGACTGTGATCGCCTCGCTCGTGACGCCGGCAACGAGTAGCTCGTCGACGACCGCAGGCAGGACGAGCGAGACCGGCGTCGGACGAGTCAGGTCGTCGACGACGATGACGGCGTCCCCGCACCCACGGGCGAGGTCGCGGAGGCGGGGCGAGCCGATCGGGTCCGCGAGCGCTTCCGCGACGAGCGACTGTGGCTCGCTGACGAGCTCGGGCTCGGCGAGCGAGAGGAGCTCGACGTCCTCGACGCGCTCCGGAACGATCTCGGCCGTCACCTCGCCACCGCCGTACGGAAGCGCAATGCGGGTCACTCGAAGACGGGCCTCGGCGCCTGCCCGAGGTACTCGCTCTCAAGCGCGCTCGGATCGCCCTGCCGCCGGCCGAGCCGCTCGAAGAGCTGCCGCTCGGCCTCGATCATCGGGTGCTCGAGCGCCTCCCGCTTCGCCTGCTTGAAGCCGGCCAGCCCCCGCTCCTGCTCAGCGCTCCATTCGCGCGCGAAGCTGCCGTCCCGGATGTTCTCGATCAGCTTCCGCAGACGGTTCTTCTCGCGCTCGTCCTCCGCCGGCGGCAGCCTGCCGGTGACGAGCTGGCCGTACTGGCTCGTCATCGAGTGCAGCGTAAGCTGGTGGAAGAGCCCCACCAACGCGTGCGCGCGGGCGAGTTCCATCTCCTCTCCGGAGGCGTAGAACTCAAGCAGCACCGACTCAGGGCTGCAGCCAGCCTCCGTCAGAACCTCGTAGGCCCGCCGCAGTTCGTAGACGTAGCCGAAGTGCTCATTGAAGAGATCGCAGATCGTCTCTTCCTCGGCGCTCGACTCGAAGACACCCGCGCGCGTCGAGCCGATCCCCTTCGCGTACGCGAGCGCGAGCTCGAACGCATCGCCGGTCGCGTCCTGCTCGACTGAGATCAAGCTTGGGAAGCCGACGCCGCGCATGTACGTCTCCCGCACGCCGGTGCCGATCATTCGCGGAGCGACCATCGTCACGTCGACGTCCGTCGGCAGCTCGAGAAGCCGGTAGTAGAGGTTATAGCCGCTCGCAACCATCACCATGTCGCCCGCTCCGAGTCCCGGCCGTACCTCGCGCTCGAAGACGGTAGGCATGACCTCGTCGGGGACGAGCAGGACGTTGATGTCCGCCTCCGCCGCCGCCTCCTCGATGTCGTATGCCTCGAAGCCGTCCGCCTGCGCCTGCCCGAACGACTCGTCGCGTGGGCTGCCGACGATCACCGAGATTCCGCTGTCGCGCAGGTTGAGCGCCTGCGGGCGACCTTGATTGCCGTAGCCGAGGATGCCGACAGTACGGTCCTGAAGCAGCGTCAGGTCGGCGTCCTCGTCGTGAAAGACCCTTGCCACCGTCACCCCCTCGTCACTTGACTGCACCGAATGTCAGACCGCGGATAAACCAACGCTGCACGAGCCAGAACATGACAAGCACCGGGAGGCTCGAGAGCAGCACTGCGCCGGTCACGTACTCCCACTGCACACCGTGCTCGCCGACGAAGTCGAACATCGCGACCGGCAGCGGGTACTTGCTCGGGTCAGTCAAGAGGCTCGCAGCAAGCAGGAACTCGTTCCAGGACTGTACGAAGCCGAAGATCACCACCGTCGCGAGACCGGGCAGCGCCAGCGGGATCACGATCTCGGCGAAGGCGCGGAAGGGCGTGCAGCCGTCGACGAGCGCGGCCTCCTCGACGTCGCGCGGCACGCTGCGCAGGTAGCCGACCATGATCCAGACGCTGAACGGGAGCGCGAAGGTCGCGTCGGCGACGCTGACCGCGTACCACTTGTCGATCAGGTGGTAGCTAGCCATCAGACGGAACAGCGAGATGACGATCACGATCGGCGAGAACATGATGATCGAGAGGATCCCGAAGAGCACCGCGCGGCGGCCTGGAAAGCGGTAGCGTGCAAGCGCGTAGCCGGCTGGCAGCGCAGCGATCACGACGAGCAAGGTCGCGCCGCCGGCGATCACGAAGCTGTTCCAGAAGGCGTGGGCAAGCGGCACCTCTTTGAACATCTGCACGTAGTTGCCGAAGTCGAAGTGGGACGGAATCCATTTCGGCGGGGAGGAATAGACCTCGCCTTGGCGCTTAAGCGACGTCGAGAGCGCAACGAAGGCCGGGAACAGCACCGTCGAGATCACGAGCGCGAGGACTCCGTACTTGAGGATGCGCAGGAGGCCGACGACGCGCGAGTCGACCATCAGAACTCCTCGCGCGACGTGGCCCGCACGTAGAGGACGCTAAACACCATCAGCACGAGGAACGAGAGGGCGGACAGCGCCGCCCCCTCGCCGAACTGGTTGTTCTGGAAGGCGACCTTGTAGAGGTAAGTGACGACTGTGTCGGTGCTGTTCACGGGACCGCCGCCCGTCATCACCCAGACGATCGGAAACGAGTTGAAGATGTAGATGATGTTCACGAGTGTGGCGACAGCGAGGATCGGCCGCAGAAGCGGCAGGATCATGTCTTTCAGGATCGCCCAGCCGCCCGCGCCGTCGATCCTGGCGGCGTCGACAACGTCCTCCGGGATCGATTGCAGCCCGGCGAGCGTCACGATCGTCGTAAACGGGATCGTCAACTGGATGCCCACCCAGATGACGGCGATGAGCGCCGAATGCGGCTTGCCGAGCCACGGCGTGCCCGTCGTATGAATGCCGAACCAGCTCAGCAGGTCGTTGAAGTAGCCGTAGAACGGGTCGAAGATGAACCGCCAGATGATCGCCACGAAGACGAACGAGATCGCCCAAGGCGCAAAGACGATCGCGCGGGCGAGCGCGCGCCCGGGGAATCTGCTGTTGAGGGCCAGGGCGAGGCCCACCGAGATCGGAGTCGCGATCGCCGTGATCGCGACCGTCCAGATCGCGGTTTGACGCAGGACGCCGGGGAGCACGGGATCGTCGAACAGCGCGCGGAAGTTCGCAAGGCCCGTGAGCCCCGTCGTCTGCCCGAGCTCGTTGAACGACTGAAAAGCGCCGACCAGCGTCCTGAGGACCGGGACGACGAGCACGCCCGCGACGAGCACCATCGTCGGCAGGAGCAGGAGGTAGGGAACGCCTGCCTCAGGCCGGAGCCGGGTCTGGCGGCGTGCAGTCGAGCTGGCGGCGAACTCGAGGTGCGGCTCGGCTCCAGCCATCGGCTAGGCCGCGGCCCCGCTGTCCGCACGACTCTCGCGCCCGCCCGCCGCGTCGGCGAGATCGTCCACGATCCGGGCCAGGTGGAGCCGCATCCGAGATCCCGCAGCAGCGGGATCACGTTGCCGGACTGCGTCGAAGATGTCGTGGTGGTCCTGCAGGTAACGGCTCGGCCGACCCGGGTCTGTGGCAAGGTTGCGCTCGCGCATGACCTGCCAGAGGCGTCCTGCCATGCGCTGAGTCAACAGGTCGCAGACCGCGACCATCATCGGGTTCTGGCAGGCGACCACGATCGCACGGTGGAAACCCCAGTCCGGCTCCCATGAGTCGGCGCCTCTGGCGATCAGCTCGGCCATCTCGTCGATCGCGGCCCGCATCTTGGCCAGGTCGGACCGCGTGCGGCGCTCGGCAGCGAGCGCGGCGACGCCGGGCTCGAACAGGCTGCGCGCCTCCAGGATCTCGTTCGTGCCGCCCTCGGCGATCAGCCCGGCGTACTCGACCTCGGCGAGGTCAGCGGGGAGGATCTGCACGACGTAGTTGCCGCTGCCGGGCTTGCTGTCGATGATCCCCATCACCTCGAGCGCCGTCAGCGCCTCGCGCATCGACGAGCGGCTGACCCCGAGTTCCTCTGCGAGCGCCCGTTCGGTCGGCAATCGCTCGCCGGGCGCGAGCACGCCGGTCTCGATTAGCCGCCTGATCTGGTCAACGATCACCATGTAGACGCGTGGCACGCGCACCTGCTGGAGCCGCGCCGCGCTCGTAGAGCCTGTGAGCGGGGACAGGCCGTCAGCGCGCTCTGCTCGCCCCCCGGCTGGCTTGTCCCCGCTCATCTCGACCGTCTACTGCTTGACCTGACGCTCGATCGCGGCCTGGGCCGTGTCCAGCGCCTTCTGCGCAGGCGTGCCCAGAAATGCCGCCTGGACCGCCTTCGCGACCTCCGTGTTGACGGTATCCCACCCGTCCTTCACCGGGTAGCTGATCGAGTACGGGATGGACTTCACGAACCGCTGGATGCGGGCGTTGTTCTTGAAGTACGGCGCGGCGCCGCTCGTGTTCGTGACGGGGATCAGCGACTCCGTCTTGTTGAAGCTGACCTGGTACTTGTCCTGGCTCCAGAACTTCAGCCAGTCCGCCACTGCCGTCGGGTCCTTCGCACCTTTGAACATCACGAACACGTCCTGGATGAAGAGGGGTGCGGGCTTGCCGCTCGCGGTCGGATAGTCGGTGATGGCGATGTCCTTGAGGATCTTCGGGTTCTGCTGCTGCATGATCGCCAGAATCCACGGCGGGCCCCAGTACATCGCGCACTTGCCCTTGACGAGCAGCTCCTGCGCGGTGTCGAGACCGGTGCCGGTCGGGTTCGGCTGCGTCACCTTGTACTTGTTCGTCAGATCGGCTTCGAATTGGAGCCCGCGAACGTTGGCCGGCTGGTTGACTGCCCAGTTGCCCGCAGCGTTCGTGTAACGGCCGCCTGCGCCGTAGAGGAAGTAGGTGTAGTACCAGATGGTCTCGTCGCCCTGACCCTGGACGCAGAACCCGTAGTGGTCAGCGGTCGTGAGCTTCTTCGCATCGGCGACGAACTCGGTCCAGGTCTTCGGCGGCGCCGCGATCCCGGCCTGCTTGAAGAGGTCGGTCCGGTAGTACATGAGGCGCGTCGAGAGCGCCTCGGGAAGCGCCCAGAGATGCCCGTTGATCGTGACTTGGTTAAGCAGCGACTTCGGGAAGTTGTTCAGGAACGACTTCGGGAAGTACGAGTCGAGTGGCTGGAGGACGCCAAGCCGGATGAACTCCGGGAGCCACTTCGGCCCGAACACCGACACGTCCGGCTGCCTGTGAGCGGCGAGCAGGCTGAGGAACTTCGAGTGCGCCACGTCCCACGTCGCCTGCGAGATCGTGACCGAGACGCCCGTCTTGACCTGGAACGCCTTAGCGGCGCTCGTGTAGAGCGGGATCGTGTTCTGGTCGTATGGCAGGTCGAGGAACGAGATCGACGAGGCCGAGTGCTTCGCCGTCGCGCTGGGCACCGCGGCCAGCGCGGCTGCGACAGCCGCGACGGTCGCCCCGACCAGGAGCCGAGCCCGCCACCTTGCGAGCACGTGCGTGAACATGTGGACGATCTCCTTTCGAGGATGGACTACGTACGGGCGGGAACGAATGCGATCGCACGGCCCGGCGCTCCGCTCGCGCCGTCGATCTTCACGGGAAGGAAGAGGAAGAGGGCCCCGCGAGCAGGGAGCTGCCCAAGGTTGACCAGCCGCTCGACGAAGACGGCTCCGCGGCCGAGCCCGGCCCAGTGCGGCTCGGCGTCGGCCTGCAGCGGGCCCATGCTGTTGTTGTCGATCCCAATGCAACGAACGCCGCGCACCCCCACGAGGTACTCCATCGCCTCGGCGTCCGGCGCGGGCCACGCCGGCGACGTCTTCGCGATGATCGGCTCGTAGGCGAACTTGTTGCCCTCGGGGGCTCTGCGGTAGTGGCGGTCGGTCCAGTCCGTTCGGAGCAGGACGATCTCACCGGCCTCGATCCGCCCGTGCTCGGCCTCCCAGACCTCGATCAAGCCGATGTCGATGATCGGGCTCTGGCCCGGCTCGCCGGTGTCCGTGAGGTGCGTCGCATCGATGACGACCGCCGGCCCGATGAACTGCGCCGGGTCGAGCTGCTCGACGGTCACGCCGCCACCCTCGGCCGTCGCGTGCGGCAGCCCGGTGTCTGGGTGCGGGATGAAGTGCGCCGGCGCGTCGCAGTGGGTGCCGACGTGCTCCTCGATGCTAAGCAGACGGGTGAACACCGGCCCGCGCCAATCGGTGTACTCGCAGATCGTCATCGCGTGGAAGGGCGTCACGGTCGGCCACGTGCCGGGCAGCTCCTCGGCCGTCAGGACGGACAGATCGATGAGGCGGTACGAGCGGAGAAGCTCCGCGAGCTCGCCGACCCCGCTCGGCGACGACGTCCCGGTCACGATTTGCGATCAAACACCGGGTCCGGCCCGGTTGTCAAGTGGCCTGGTGGTCAGACCAATCGGCTCGGAGAGCGTTAACCACCCCACCGATAGACAGAAAATACGCAGGTCCGAACGCCCGCCTGACCGCCGACCACGCATGCCGGCGGCAGCAGCCATCGACCGCGTCGACCAAGCGTCGCGTTCGCGCTGCGCCTCCAGCGGCGCTCGACGAACCGAACCTGCCACGTGCCCAACGTCGAGGTTGCAGTCCAGCTCGTCCGCGAACTCAACACCCGAGCGGCCTTCGGCGGCCGCGCACACGGCTCTGCACCTCCCGCACCTCCTTACCCGAGCACAATCGCCCTCCACTGAGCCAAAACCGCCTCCATCCTCGTCGCCGACAAGCATGGACTTCGCAGCCGTGGGCCCCTGCGAACTACCGACTCACATCGCCAGCGACGGTTAGCATCCGCTTGCCTTGGAACGCGCGCCGAGCGAGCCGACCCGCCATGACGTCGACCGGCTCGTCGGGCCGGCGACGCCGCACTTCGCGTACCAGCTGCGCGCGCGCGTGCGCGAGCTCGTCGCCGACCTGCCCGCCGACCACGAGGTGCGCCGCTACGCGGAGGAG
>Ga0070741_10013928_pt1 | contig 14063 bp, 13 predicted proteins | sample Coa_R1_4_FD_66440 | JGI IMG/M metagenome (GOLD analysis project Ga0070741, IMG submission 66440) | Surface soil microbial communities from Centralia Pennsylvania, which are recovering from an underground coalmine fire - Coalmine... | ecosystem: Environmental > Terrestrial > Soil > Unclassified ... | reverse complement strand
CCACCGTTCCTTCCCGGCAGCCTTCTTGGGCGAGATTTCGGATGATGTCATTGGACGAAGCGACCTTGTCGAAGCAAAGGATCGACCGGCCGAAGGTTTTCGTCCTAAGGCCCTTGAGGATCGCCTCGGGCAGGAGAGGGTTCAACGGGGATACAGCTCGATCGAAAAATCGATGGCCGGGGCGGAATGGGTCAAAGCCCCGGAGGAAAACCGGTCCACCGGAAGCTCGGAATATTTTTTGATGTTCTTCAAGGTCAATCCACCGGAGGTCTCGATCTCAATTTTTCCCTTTACCAATCCCAATATCTTTTTCAAAGCCGTTGGGTCCGCGTTATCCACCAATAGGATATCGGCGCCGGCCCGGAGCGCCTCGGAAGCCTGTTCGAAGCTCTCGACTTCGACCTCGATGAATTCATTGGAACCATACTTTTTCCGTGCGGAACGGACACAGGCATAAACCCCGCCCCCAAGGCTTAAATGATTGTCCTTAATGAGGACATGACCGGCCAAGTTGAAGCGGTGATTTCGTCCGCCGCCTATCCGTACCGCGTAACGTTCCAAGGCGCGCCAAAGGGGCGTGGTCTTGCGGGTGTCATAGATCCGCGCCCCCCGCACGAGGCTGGTGAACTTGTGGGTCAATGTCGCAACGCCCGAGGACCGGCTTAAAAGGTTCAGTGCCACCCGTTCCCCCGAAAGAAGCGCACGGGCTGGGCCCGCGAGACGGGCCACCACCTGCCCTTTGCGGATCTTGGCGCCTTCTTTGACCAAGGGTTCCAGACGGCAGCTCTTATCCAAAAGCCTGAACACCCTTTCCACTACCGGCAATCCCGCCAACACGCCGGGTTCTTTGGCGACTATTTCTCCCCTGGCTTTTAGTGTCGAAGGGATCAAAGCTTTGGTCGTTCGATCGGTCCAAGCGCCGTCCTCCTCGAGGGAGCTCCGCAACAAAGGCAGAATGATTGAAAAATCCGGACGGACGGTCATGGGCGACTCAATTTTCTAAAAATTTCAAATTATTCTCGATCCGGGAGATCTTATCTTTCGTTTCCTGGAGCTTCGCCTTTTCCGCCGACACCAATTCCACGGGAGCGTTTTTCACGAATTGCTCATTTTTCAGTTTCCCCTCGATGGCATGGACATACTTCCCCAGTTTTTCACGCTCTTTTTGCTGTTTGGCGGTCTCCGCCTTCAGGTCCACCAACCCTTCCAAGTGAATATAGGCTTCCCCTCCGCGGACAACCGCCAAAGCGGTTTTGGGGGGTCTTTGATCGGTTTCGGACAGTTCCCCGACCCGGCAAAGGGTCTTGAGCAATAGGGATTGCTGCGAATCCGGCTTGAACCGGACGCTTTCACCCTGGGTCGTGACTTTCACCAAAGCCGAAGGCGGCACATTCAATTCGCTTCGACTCGTGCGGATGGCCGTTATCACTTCCTGAAGGAACTCAAATTCCGATACGGCCTTAGGGTCGGTGAAATAGTTCGTCGGTTGGGGCCATGGATTTTTCATGATACTTCCATCACACCCCGGGAGTTTATGCCAAAGCTCCTCGGTGACGAACGGCATCACCGGGTGAAGAAGCCTTAATATCCCGTCCAAAACGGTGAGCGCCACCGAAACGGCCGATTTCTTTTCGATCGAATTCGTCTCGGCGTATAGCCGAGGTTTGATGCACTCCAAATACCAATCACAAAACTCATTCCAAACAAACCGATAAAGTGTTTGGGACAATTCGGCGACGCGGTATTTTTCATAATCCCGGGTTACCTCTTCGACCGTGGCGGCAAGCCTCGTCAGGATCCATTTATCCTCCAGTTTTAGCTGGGAAATATCGGAGGGCTCGATCTTCCCGGTAGCCGTCCCGTCCGAAAGGCCCATCAGGAGAAATCGGGTGGCGTTGTACAGTTTATTGACGAAATTCCGGGAAGATTCCAACTTTTGGGGCGTCAGGGCCACATAGCGTTGTTTGGTCTCGATACTGGTCAATGTGAACCGTAGCGCGTCGGTCCCGAATTTTTCGATCAAGTCCAAAGGATCTACCACATTCCCCTTGGACTTGCTCATTTTTTTTCCATCCTCATCGGCGACCAGTGAGTACATGTAAACCTCCCGGAACGGGACTTCCCCCATGAACTTAAGCCCCATCATCATCATGCGGGCCACCCAGAAGAAAAGAATGTCCCAACTGGTGACCATGACCGAGGTGGGATAGAACATCTTCAAGTCTTTGCTGTTAAGGTCGGGCCAGCCGAGGGTAGAAAAAGGCCAAAGACCCGAGGAGAACCAGGTGTCCAGGACATCCGGGTCCTGTTCCCATTGGGTTCCATTGCACTTCGGACAGGCTTGCGGCTTCTCGGTAGCGGCGACCTGGTGCCCGCAGGAAAGACAGTTATAGACGGGAATGCGGTGGCCCCACCAGATCTGCCGGCTGATGCACCAGTCCTGGATATTATTTAGCCATTTTTCGAATTCTCCGCGCCACACCTCAGGAAAAAACTTTGTCCGTCCGTCTGCAACAGCCAGGAGGGCGGTTTCAGCCAGCGGTTTCATCCGGACGAACCATTGTTTGGAATAGTAGGGTTCCACGACCGTGCCGCAACGATAACAATGCCCAACATTATGCTCATGGGGTTCCACCTTCAAGAGCGCCCCTAGAGCCTCAAGATCAGCGACTATCTTTTTTCGGGCCGCGAACCGGTCTAGCCCCTTGTAGATCCCGGCGTTCTCATTCAATGTCCCATCGGGATTTAGGATATTGATCCTGGGGAGCTGATGGCGGTTCCCGACCTGGAAGTCGTTGAAATCATGGGCCGGAGTGATCTTCACTACCCCGGTCCCGAATTCCTTATCGACGTAGGTATCCATGACAATGGGTATCCGTCGTTGGACCAGGGGAAGATCCACGGATTTGCCCTCTAATCCTGCGTAACGGTCATCTTCCGGATGGACAGCAACGGCCGTATCCCCTAAAAGCGTCTCGGGCCGGGTAGTGGCCACTTCCAATCCATCCGCTGCGTCATGCGCGAATGGGTAACGAATATGATAAAAATTACCCTGGACCGTTTTGTGCTCCACCTCGATATCCGAAAGAGCTGTTTGGCATCGAGGACACCAATTGATGAGATAGTAATCCTGATAGATCAATTTTTCATTGTAAAGACTGATAAAAACTTCCTGCACAGCCTTGGACAGGCCCTCGTCCATGGTGAAACGCTCCCGGCTCCAATCGCAGGAGGCTCCCATTTTTCGGATCTGCTGGTTGATCGTGGCGCCGTATTTTTCCTTCCAGGCCCAAACCTGTTCGATGAAAGCTTCCCGACCAAGGTCATGGCGGCTCTTCCCGTCTTTTTTAAGGACCCTTTCCACCACGTTTTGAGTGGCGATACCCGCGTGATCCACGCCTGGAAGCCACAAGACATTGAACCCCTGCATGCGTTTGAACCGGGCAATCAGGTCTTGAAGAGTGTCGTTCAGGGCATGGCCCATGTGAAGACTGCCGGTGACATTGGGCGGCGGCATCACCATGCAAAAGGGCTTTTGGGAGGACTGGTTGTCGGCTTTAAAGGCGCCGGAGCTTTCCCATTCCTGGTACCAGTGGCCCTCGACGTTCTTGGGATCGTAAGCGGATGGAAATTCGACCTGGTTATTTTCGGGCATTTGTTTGGACCTTTTTGAATTTTGGATCACAAGCGGCTTGAAATTGCATCTTACAGGTCCGGACCTTTTGGCGCGGCGGGAGCGGGGCCGTTGACCTCGGAAGTCCCCAAGGCGTAATGGCCGAATATCGTCGGAGCGTCCTGACCTTCCACTAAAACCTTCACTTGCTTAATCTCAAAAAAATTACCCGTCAATGAGTCGATGAGTCCGCGGACAAAAAGTGCCTCTTCATAAAAACCGACGCTCTCTTTTTTTACCTGGCCAACGGATAGATCGACCACCGCCGCTCCCGCGGGCGTGAAATAAAATTCATTCAGGGCCGTGCCCTCTGGCACTGGCACTTGCACCTGTCCGCTCCGCGGTCCTTGCAGGTAAGCCAAGACCGTCTGCTGCATTTGGTTGGCACGCACTTTACTTTGATGGATCGAAGCGGTGATGTTCAACATCTTCCCTGTCTCCATTTCCACTTCCTTCAACAGGACCGAGGTCGTCTTATCCCCGGGGTCGAACAGGGGCGAATGGACCGCCAGGCGGTTCTTCTCGACCTTCGGCGAGGAATAATAATGGCGCCATAGTATGGACAAACACAATACGGTCGCCACGGCCAGCCCCACGAACCATTTTGAATTGAAGTTTTTTTTCATTTCAGGAAAATTCCTCGATCATTGTAAAAAATCGGCGAGGGCGAGCGAAACCTTCGTGGCGAATTCTGATATGGCATCGGCGCTGGAGAATTTCTTAAGGTCCGAAGCGGAGGATAGGAACAAGGGGGTTAGCACCACCGCGGGAGAGTTTAGATATCTCAAGCTTTCGTGCGGAAGGCAAAAAAGTCTACTGGTCGGGGACAAGGACTCCCCGCTCGAACCTCGGCTATCGGACAGCGAGGATAATTGCGCTTCCATCCCCAGCCGGCTCGCGATGGCACGGGCTAATTTCAAACTCGTTCGAAATTGGAAAGGGGTGATGGCGCCCCAACGGGGAATCTCGGTCGTTTCAGCCCCCTGCGTCGGGGGTTCCACTACTAACTGGGGTCCTTTTTGACTTCCAAATCCATCACGATCCATATGGAGGATCAGGACCGCCGACCCCTGGGCCGTATTGATCATTTCAGCCCTTTTATCAGGAGTGATGGTTTCATCCCTTTTGCGGATCTCGACCACCTCGAAACCAGCCCCTTGCAGGGCTTTTTCCAAAGCCTGGGCGAATTTCAGGTCCCAATCTTTTTCGATTTCGGACCCTACTTTGACTCCCGAGTCCGCTCCCCCATGGGCCGCGTCCAACACCACGATCGGCTTCGCTGAAGCCAGGCAGGGAAACAAAAAGAGGAAAAAACATAAGCGGAAAAATAGGATCTTAGTGACGGTGAAGAACTTCACGAGCTTACCTTTTTGAGAATGGATTCGGAAACGGCGCGCTAAGGGTCCTGAAAGACTCCCATGGCGCGGAACTTTTCATATCGTTGGGCTTCCAGTGCGTTCGGAGAAAAAGCCAATAGAATTTTCAAGTTTTTCTCCAGTGCTTTTTTCAAATTTTGGGCTGCTAGGTCATAGTTCAAATGAGCGCCACCCTCGGGTTCGGGTACGATCTCATCCACGATATTGAAGGCGACCAAGTCCTGGGCCGTCAGTTTCATGGCCTCGGAAGCCTGTTGAATACGCTCCCGATCGTTCCAAAGGATGGCCGCACAGCCTTCGGGTGAGATGACGGAGTAAATCGAATTTTCCAACATGAGAACCTTGTTCCCGACCCCGATCCCCAGGGCTCCACCGCTCCCACCCTCACCGATGACCGTCGCAATAATGGGGGTGCGCAACCGGGCCATTTCCAAGAGATTCCGTGCGATGGCCTCCGATTGACCCCTCTCCTCACCACCCAGGCCTGGATAGGCTCCAGGCGTATCGATGAAGGTCATGACCGGTTTTTTAAATTTTTCGGCCATTTTCATGACGCGAAGAGCCTTTCGATAACCCTCCGGATTGGGCATGGCGAAGTTCCGTTTGATATTCTCTTTCGTGTCCCGGCCCTTTTGCTGGCCGATGATGAATACAGCTTTGTCCCCTAGGTAGGCGAAACCCGAAAGAATGGCTTGGTCATCCCCAAAAGCCCGGTCCCCATGAATCTCATGAAAATCGGTGAATATCCTTTGGATGTAATCCAGGGTGAATGGTCTCTGTGGGTGCCGGGCCAGTTGGACCCTTTTCCAGGCGTTGGAGAACCCTTCATTCACGGCCTTGGATTTTTTGGCTGGGGTAGAATTGGCCATTTTGGGGCTTTTCACTTTTTGAAGCCTTTCGATAAGAAAATGAAGGAGTATTATAAACGGCCGGAAGGACCCGTCGCAACGCTCAACTTACCCAAAATCCAAGGCTTTTTCCATTGGGCTTACGCACGTGATGCCGAGGACCCCAAATAATCGGATAAGAACCGCCTTTTAGCCTCCGGAAAGCGGCCTTCCTCGATCGCCTTTCGCATCATCCAAGTGATCTCGGTCATGAAATGCAGGTTATGGAGGCTCACAAGCCTCAAAACCAACAACTCTTCCGACTGAAAAAGATGGCGGAGATAAGCCCGCGAATAATTCCGACAGCATTCGCAAGCGCATTCCACATCTAGGGGCGAAAAATCCTCCGCATATTGGGCGTTCTTGAGTATGATCCTGCCCTTTCGTGTGAGCGCTGTTCCATTTCGGGCGATCCGGGTAGGCATCACACAATCGAACATGTCCATACCTCGTTCGACGCACTCCCAGAGGTCCTCGGGGGTTCCCACTCCCATTAAATAGCGGGGTTTTTTTTCCGGAAGATAAGGAGCGGTATTCTTGACGACCCCATAAATGACTTCTTTAGGTTCCCCGACAGATACGCCACCAATGGCGTAACCCGGAAAGTCAAAAGCCAACAACTGCTTGGCGCTTTTTTCCCGTAAATGGGGAAAATTGGAACCCTGGACGATTCCATAAAGGGATTGGGCGGTTTCCTTGCCGCTTTTTCGGTGCGTTGCCAAGCACCTTTCCGCCCATCGTGTGGTTCGTTCGACCGATTGGTCCACATATTCCTCGGGTGATGGGTAAGGAATGCACTCATCAAAGGCCATGATGATATCGGCCCCGATTTGGTGCTGAAGGGACGTGGCTGATTCCGGGGTCATTTCCCATTTGCCTCCGTCCAAGTGCGATTGAAACTTTACGCCATCCTCGTTGATCTGCCTTAGCTCGGCCAGACTGAACACTTGAAAGCCGCCGCTATCGGTCAAGATCGGTTTATCCCAATGCATGAACCGGTGAAGTCCTCCCGCCTTTTCAATAAGATCCGCCCCGGGGCGCAACATCAAGTGGTAAGTGTTGGCCAGCAATATCTCCGAACCGCACGCCAGGACATCCTCGGCCGAAAGCGCCTTGACCGAAGCCTGAGTCCCAACGGGCATATAGCAAGGGGTTTGGATCTCACCGTGGTCCAGTTTCAGTTTGCCCGTCCTCGCCGAGCTATTTGGATCTTTGGCGGTGACCGTGAATTCATGCATGTGAATTATTCCTCAAGTTTTTCAATATCATCACGACCCATAAAGCGCAAACCAGCATCGAAAGGAAGCAGCCTAAACGAAAAGAAGTGGGATTATAGGCCAAATGGATCTGATCCTCACTCTCTTCGAGCAAAAGACCTCGAAAGGCTTGATCGATCCACTGCACCGGCTTCTTTTTTCCATTTACCCAAGCAACCCAACCTGGGCAAGCCGACTCGCTTGAAATGAGCAGCGCCCTTCCCTTGCCCTCGGCGGACAAGTCCAATCGATTCGGGGATCGGGACAATTCCCTGACTGACCGAAACCCATAGAGGCCGACATTTTGGGGATTTTCCACGAAACATTGCTTGCCAAGGTCAAAAGAAGGGTTCAACAACATCGCGTCCAGGTTCTGCCCAGACGGCGATAAGGCCTTTTCGACTGAAAACCACTTGGGGAGGCAGTTTTTGTTCTCGCGAATATCGACCCCATTCACGATCCCTATCCTATTCCATCCGCTTTCCAATCCCGGGGGGCCGATTTGATATCGCACGTTGAGATAATTCACCAACCCCTTTTCCCTGCGGGGATCGGAATGATCCATCCAGAGGTACCATTTCAGGAAAGAGCTTAAAAACAAGCTGTTCCCGAAGGAAACTTCCTCTTGGTTCCAGGACAAGGGCCAATTGGGCGGGCAGTTTTCTTTGGATCTTTCATAGGCTTCGGCCACGCTCGTCCCGGAAATGCCCTTGGACGCATCCACCCATTGGGAAGATTGATAAATTCTTCCGGGCTTCGAAATGTCCTTCAACAGAAGCGGCTCATCCTGGTAGTAGTTTCGCGGCATCGTAAAGTTGAGGCTCTGGGCTACGGGAAAGAGGGAAAAAAAGACCGAAAGGGCCAATAAGAACCCGCGAAAGGGTCGAAGTTTGAATCCCGGTAGAAAAACCAACACTAGGACGCCGAACGAAAGCCAAAAGGATGCCAATTCCCAAGGCACTCCTAATAACAAGGCCGATCCATAGACACAGGATCCGTCCAAAAGCCAAATCAGGATACCTAGATCTCCTAAATGCTTTCCATCCGATAAGATCCTATTTCCAACCTCCAAAAAGATCCCGATCCCGGTCCAGATCACGAATGGGATCCAATAACCCGAGCGAACCACAAGGTAATAACCCGGCAAAAAGGATTTAAGCCATTCACCCAACCCAACCGTCTCCCCAAGACTGAGGATCAGCAGGAGAAAAAAAAGCAGGATGAGCGGGTATTTAATTTTCCGCATCAACATTCCCCAAAACAGGACCACTAAAAAAGGTAAGCCGACAAAAAAAACGGTGACTGAAAAGGGAGTTTCGGCATTGGAGTGGAGCGGATGCCCCTTCAAAAAGGGATTGAACCAGCTTCCGAGATCGCCCCAGCCTAAGGATTGGGAAAATGCGGCCCTTAACGCCAAGTTGCTGAGCGGAATGAACTCTCGGAATGGGATCAGCCATGCCGCGTTATATCCCATCGCAAGGAAGGCCCCGGATAAGATCCAAGGGATTTCCTTCCCCCAACCCGGTCCGGGATCATGCCTGATCACAAGGTGGATCGACCGGTCCAAAAGGAGCGTGAATAAAGTGAGATAGAAAAACAAAGGGTAGCCCGCGGCCAATTGCAGGGATAAAACGATGGAAAAGATCCAAAAGGCATTTTTGCGGCGTCGAATGAGCCCTTCGGCCGCTAAAAAAACCCAAGGCACCCATGAATAAGCGAATAACATGGCACAGGCCCAGCTAAGGGAAAGGGCGTTAAAGGAAAAACCATAGATCAAGCTTCCGGAAAAAGACAACCAAGGATCGTATCCCTTCGTGCGAGCGAAAAACCAAAGGCCTAACACGGCCCATAAGTGATGCCCGATGATCAACCCATTAAAGGCGGGCACCGGTCCCCAAAAGTGATAGGCGAGGAATATCGGCGGGTACCAAGCTCCCATTTGGGGGTCCGCCAAATAAGGGGTTCCGAAAGCGGCGTCGGGGTTCCACAAGGGGACCCACCCTTTCGCCCAAACCTCCGCTCCCCACTTCCACAAGGGAAAGAAAAAGCGGGAAGAATCCTCCAAAACGAACGCTTGTCCACCCCAAAGGACCCGATGATGGAAAAAAGCCCAAATAAAAAATAAAAGGGCCAAGGGGAGGCGGTCCATTATTCTTTCACGTAGGATTTTCATTCGGCTTCATTTTCCCCCAAAGTTTCAACATCTTACCGGGATTTTCCTTTCCATTCCTGTAAAATAAGCCCATGGACCGACCTATCTATGTGCCGCCCGCGGGCCCGCCCCAATCCGGCCCCGACCGCGATATCTATGCCCTTATGGGCGAGGAAAATATCTTTAAAATGCTTTCCGATTTCTATGCCGAGCTTGGGAAATCCCCCATCCGCGGCCTTTTCCCCCCCGACCTTGAAGAAGCCTCCCGAAAATCGGCTAAATTTTTCGTTCAGGTTTTGGGTGGTCCACCCCTATATGTTATCGACCATGGGCCGCCTCGCATGAGGGCGCGGCATTTGACTTTTGATATCGATGAGAAGGCGCGTCAAATTTGGCTGGATTGTTTTTCGAGAACCCTGGAAAACGCAGAAACAAAATATCGTTTTCCAGCGCAACACTTGAGTGGTTTCAAGGACTTCTTGAGGGATTTTTCCGCCTGGATGGTCAACAAAAAATAAACCTTGTCCTCTTTCGCCCTTTGAAAACGATCGGATACCACAACCTAACTCTTCCTACGACCTTTTTTCTTTTTAAAGGGTTTGGCCTTCGTTTTCCCATTCGACCCTTTTGACGGAATCTTTTTGTAATAGATTAGCTCCGGGTCATTTCGGTCCAAATGAGTGATGAAGCCGGATTTTACAAAACCCGTCCTCTCGAAAACACTTTGCATGGCTTTGTTGGTGCGATTGGTCGAGGAAAATAGTTTATTTCCCGCGCTGAAGGCTTCCATGGCCTTGATCATCGCGACGGCGACCCCGTGTCGGCGCATCTGTGGATGCACCACCACCAGATCGATGAAATAATGGCTGTAAAAATCCTTGGTCCAGATGAGAAAGCCGGCAGGGATCCGCCCCACAAAGGCGATAAAGGCCCTTTTTTCTTTCAAGGCTGAATTCAAATGACGAAGTTTGTGCCACTTGGGAGCCGAGGCTTTATTGATCTCCACCATGGCTTTGAGGTGTTTCGTTCTGGCCAGCTCGATCTTGAGCTTGAATTCCCTTTCGATCATTCCCATGAAGGTTAAATTTCTCCCGGTTATTATTAAGGCATTGACCCTCGGTCAAATTATCCAACAACCTCACTCTTTCCAGAACTATTTCTTAAGATGAAATTCAATGTTTTATAAGGAGATTTCAAAGAATGAGCATGGCATCCCCATAGGAAAGGAACCGATAACCCTCCCGGAGGGCCTCTTCGTAAGCCGCCAAAACCCTTTCCCTTCCGGCAAAAGCGCTTACCAGCATGAGGAGGGTCGATTGAGGCTGGTGAAAGTTGGTGAAAAGAACATCGACCGCTTTAAATTCGTAGCCCGGGGTAATGAATATTCGGGTTTCATCCGGTTCGTTTTTAAATGTTCCATCGTGTTGGGTGGCCGACTCGAGGGCCCGGACCACCGTCGTTCCGATGGCCACGACCCTTCCATTCTTATCCTTGGTCTTCCGCATGGCCGATGCCGCCGAAGCGGGGACCTCGAACCACTCGGGGTGCATGACATGTTCTTCCAAAGAATCGGCCGAAACCGGGAGAAAAGTCCCCAAACCAACATGCAGGGTCACCGAGGTTTGATGGATTCCCTTGCGCTTTAAATCGGCCAAGAGTCCGGGAGTGAAGTGAAGCCCGGCCGTGGGCGCGGCCACCGAACCCTCTTTTTTCGCGAAGAGGGTTTGGTACCTTTCGCGGTCGGCCGGATCGTCTTTTCTTTTGATATAGGGAGGTAACGGAACATGTCCGAATCGGGTCAGGAATTTCCGCACGTTCCCAACGTGATTGATCCGAACGATGAAGTGGCCATCCCCCAGGGATTCCAAAACCGCGACCTCCCCTTTGGGTTCCAACTTCAAAATAGAGATGCCTTTGATCCGCTTGGCAGGGCTTATAAGAGCTTCCCATTCGTCGACCACCCCGTCCATGGCAGGCCGCAAAAGAAAAACCTCAAGCTTGGCTCCCGTGTCCGGTTTAAGGGCAAAGAGACGGGCCGGAAATACCTTGGTTTGATTGACTACCATCAAATCCGAGGACAACAGCCATTGGGGGAGCTCTTTGACCCAGCTATGCTCCACGCGGCCGGTTTTACGGTCCAATACTAACATCCGGGAAGCGTCCCTTTTTTCAAGGGGTCGTTGAGCGATCCGTTCAGCGGGAAGGTTGTAGTCAAAAAGATTCGTTTTCAATTCGGATCACTTTCATGCTTTATTCCCTGATCTTCTCGATCATGATGCCATGGTAATAATAACGAAGAATGTCAAAGGCTCCATAACCTTTTACCGCCATTCCAAAGGCCCCTTCCTGGCAAAGTCCCACTCCGTGGCCCCAACCCAGACCATGAAAAACCACCTTTTTATTTTCCACCTTCGCGTCGAATCGGGTGCTCCGGATTAGGTCCGGGCCCAAGGCCATTCGGAAAGCCGATCCTTTGATTGTTTTTTCTGTTCCATCCCCGTCCACAACCGCCAATTTCAGGATATGTTCGCTTTCATCTCGGGACAATACCTTGATTCCCGCCGCATCCCCGATCTTGAGACCCGCTTCCCTCAGCTTGCGGACCAGATCCGAAATAAGGATCTCCGCGTTCCACCGGTAATGGGCGCCATTGTTCCCGAAAGGACAAGGAACGGACCGCAAGTATGGCCTGCCTTGGCTCCAAACATCGCTCGAATCGCAGGTGTGACCCCCGCAATTGGAGTGGAAGAAGGCGGCGATGGGTTTGTTGTCAAAGGTCAGGATTTGATCCTGTGTCTCCATGACCGCTTTTCGGATATTGTCATTGACCAGCCCAGACCCCTGGTACATCTGGAACAAAGCCGTATTTTCAAGGTCATACTGTAAGCCTTTTTGCCGGGCTTCTTGACGGTTCAAGACCGCAAAGGTTCTAGCCGCGATTGCCTGGGCTTTCAGGGCTTCCAGGGGCCAATTTCGGGGTATTTCCCCCGCCAGGACTCCCATGACGTAATCTTCCAGGGAAAGTTGATTGATGACCGTCAGGGTCCCCTTGGGCTCCTCCACGATTTCCATGCTCCCACGATAGGTTTTGCCGTTGACCCCGACTTGTCCGTCTCCCATGGGTTGGATGTAGGCTTGGTGAGCATAAAGTTGATCGGAAGTGAGTGTCACTTCCCTTAACCGTTTCTCCCCCTTTTGTACCACCGGTGTTTCCCAAGGAAATCCAGAAAGAACGAAATCATCCGGGGCCGAAAGGTGGACCGAATTCTGGCGGACGAGAATAGCCACCCTGATCTGCTGGGGTATCGCGATGGTCCCTTCGGGAATAGGGTTCGTTCCCTCATGGACGACGGCACTGGTTTCCTTGGTTTCAATCGAGGGGGTGAAAGTTCCACAGCCCTGCAAAAGAAAGCCGAGCAAAAGCGGGTAAATTGAATTTTTCATTTGATTTTCGAGATGAACCAAAGAATTAAGGAGAGAAGGAGCGAGAGGAGAAGACAAGTCGCCAAGGGAAAATAAAAGGTGAATTGTCGTCTCTCGATGCGCAAATCACCCGGAAGACGCCCCAGGTAAGGGATCTTGTCCGAATTCATGAAAAGAAAACCCACGACCACCAGGGCCAAACCCATCACGACAAGAGCTTTTCCCATATTCATCTGTTCCGCCATGGTTCTCTTACGGAAAATAAAAAAGGGCGGCGAAAGCCGCCCTTTCACTTGCCTGCAAGCCTTTTATTTCTTCATAACCTTGTCTTTGACCTTATCCCAGTCTTCCAGGAAACGCTTCAATCCGCTTTCGGTCAAGGGATGGTTAAAGAGCATCTTGAGAACACCGAAAGGCATCGTGCCCACATGAGCCCCCAAAAGCGCGGATTGGACCACATGCTGGGGATGCCGAAGCGAGGCGGCCAAAACCTGGGTTGTATATCCGTAGTTTTTGTAGATGTGAACGATATCACCTACCAATTTCATCCCATCCTCCGAAATGTCGTCCAGGCGCCCCACGAAGGGGCTGATGAAGGTCGCTCCGGATTTGGCCGCCAAAAGGGCCTGCGAGGGGGAAAAACAAAGGGTGACGTTGACCTTGATACCTTCTTGGCTCAAGGTACGACAAGCTTTCAGTCCATCAGGGATCAAAGGCACCTTGACCGTTACGTTATCGTGGAGTTTGGCCAGGATGTGCCCTTCCTTGATCATGCCTTCATAGTCGGTGGCAGTCACCTCGGCGGACACCGAACCATTGACCAAAGCGCAAATCTCCTTGATCCGGGTATGAAAATCGACCCCTTCTTTCGCCACCAGGGAAGGATTGGTCGTAACCCCGTCCACCAAACCCCAGGAGACTCCCTGCTTGATTTCTTCAATATTGGCCGTATCCAGGAAAAATTTCATGTCTGCCTCCGCCTTTCGATTTATAAAATTATCAGTCTTCACAAATTAAAAGTCAATGAAACGCCCAAAGCATTTGCGGAGAATTTGCGCAAATTGACGATGTTCGACCCTACCTTTTTGGACAAATATAAATACCGGAAATTAATCCCTCGAATGGTTCGAGTCGTGCTTCGACCGAGAATGAAACCTCGGATCGGCCTTTCCGAAAATTCACGGCCGACGGCCGTTAGTAGGACATCTTGTTCCTACGGCTGAAAGCCAACCGCGATAACAGGATGCCGATCTCGTACAGAACGATCAACGGTATCGCGACCAAGGTCTGGGTCAC